>Ga0209737_10000098_pt1 | contig 78174 bp, 60 predicted proteins | sample TergutCu122P3_FD_187284 | JGI IMG/M metagenome (GOLD analysis project Ga0209737, IMG submission 187284) | Cubitermes ugandensis P3 segment gut microbial communities from Kakamega Forest, Kenya - Cu122 P3 (SPAdes) (version 2) | ecosystem: Host-associated > Arthropoda: Insects > Digestive system... | reverse complement strand
AATACGTTGCTTTTTGTTGTTTTTCGTTGCTTTTTGTGTTTATCTGAGTCTTTGAAAACTGATTATATTAGGCTATATACGTGGAAAAGAGGACATTACTCCCTCTTTTTCAGTGACTCAGCAGGGGGTCGAACCCTGGACCCACAGATTAAGAGTCTGTTGCTCTACCAGCTGAGCTACTGAGTCGTTTTTGATGGGTGCAAAAGTATAAAAACGATTTTAAAAATTCATATAAACGTAGCGAAAAAATGTTGCATTTTCTCTTTTTTTTCGTACATTTGCGGTAAACCTTTGCCTAAGAAGTACTTTACTCTATGGTTTCTGACTGTTGTCAGAGTGTTGTCTGTAAAGTTTGCAATTGCAGACAAATGTAAAGAGATTGATTCGTTTTTGAGTCAATCTCTTTTTATTTATTTCAAGATTTTAAATTCAAAATTTCAGATAAACAGATTCACATTTGCGTTTTCCGCACGTTCCATATAAGTGGCTACACCTCCGATAGTTACGTTATCAAGCAGTTCGTCTTTTTCGACGCCCATTACATTCATCGACATTTGGCAACCAATAAATTCAACGCCTTGCTCAATGGCTTGTGCGCGCAATGACTCCAACGATCCGATGCCTTTTTCCTTCATAATATGCCGCATCATTTTAGCTCCGATACCAAACAGATTTAATTTGGAAAGTTTCAATTTCAACGAATAGGAAGGTAACATCAATGAGAACATTTTAGCGAAAAAATCTTTTTCCTCGTGCGGTTTCTTCGCTTTTTTAATCACATTTAATCCCCAAAAGGTAAAGAAAATAGTCACTTTCTTGCCGGTAGCAGCCGCGCCGTTTGCCAAGACAAAAGTTGCCAAGGCTTTGTCCAAATCGTCGCTGAACATAATAAATGTTTTGGCATTTCCTTCACGAGATGAAACTGCCGGACTTTGCGCTGCATTTTTTTCTACGACAACCGTAAAGCATCCCTTGCCGGAAGTTTCGGAAATAAGCATATTTCCGGTACTTTTGCACCAAGCCTCAACATCACGAGGAAAAGCATGGTCGGTTGCGGTGATTTCGACACATTCTCCGTCCGTTATTCCGTTTATTGTTTTTTTTAGTTTGAGAATCGGACCGGGGCATTGCAATCCGCCGGCATCAATTTTTATGGTTTTCATTGCTTGAACAGTTGAATTGAGGGATTTATTTTCTTGTTGTTTTCTTGGCAGCAAATTTACGGGTGTAGTTGCCATTGAATAGGTTTTATATCCTCCCGAAATATTTTTTACTCCGGTAAATTCGTGTTGTAATAATATTTGTGACGCTAAATAGCCCCGCAATCCTATCGCACAGTGCACATAAACAGGTTTGTTTTTAGGAATTTCGTCCAAGCGTCCGCGCAACTCATCCAACGGGATATTCAATGAGCCTCGAATGATTCTTCCACCTTCGGTTTCCTCTTTCGTGCGTACATCTAAAATAGTTACTTCATTAGGATTAGCAGCTTGCACCTCCTGCCAATGAACGACCGGCATTCGCCCGCTCACAATATTCCCGGCGACATATCCCGCGATGGCAACCGGATCTTTTGCCGAAGAATAAGGCGGTGCATAGCAATGTTCCACCTTCATTAAATCAAATACGCTCCCTCCTGATTTTATCAACAGCGCAATTTGGTCAATGCGCTTGTCCACTCCCTCGTATCCGATGCTTTGCGCACCATAGAGTTTTCCGTTTTTCGGGTCAAATACTAATTTGATTGTCAATTGCGTACTTCCGGGATAATATCCGGCGTGAGATGACGAGTGCGTGTATGAACTTTGATACGGGATATTTAACTGTTGTAGCTTTTTTCCCGGCAACCCCGTCATAGCCACGGTTAAATCGAATATTTTAAGGATAGCGCTACCGATTGCGCCTTCGTATTTTTCCATACTGCCCTTTACCATATTATCGGCAACCAACCTTCCTTGTCGATTGGCGGAAACGGCTAAAAAATTCAACGAAGGTTTGCCAGTCAACGGATGCGGAAATTCAATTGCATTGCCCGCGGCATACACATCTTTGGCTGAGGTTTCTAAATATTCATTTACCCAAATACCACCTGTTTCGCCAATTTTCAACCCTGCCTTTTCGGCTAACGAGACTTCGGGACGAACGCCAACAGAGAGTATAACCATGTCAGTAGGAATGACTGTTCCGTTTTTCAAACAGACATTGATTGTCCCTTCTTTTGGTTCAAAACGTTCGACAGTCTGTCCCAAATAGAGGCTTACTCCTTTTTCCGACAAATAATGGTGCGCTTGGGCTGCCATTGAAAAATCGATGGGCGGCATCACTTGGTTTTCCGTCTCCACAAGAGATACTTCCACACCTGCAAGATACAGGTTTTCAACCATTTCAAGACCGATAAACCCGGCTCCGACAACGACTGCTTTTTGTACCTTATGCGCATTGAGATAGTTTTTAATACGGTCGGTATCCGCCACGTTGTGTAAGGTGAAAATACCCTCCGAATCAACTCCTTCCAACGATGGTTTAATAGGTAATGTTCCGGGCGAAAGCAATAATTTATCATACGTTTCAGTATATTCGCTACCATCACCCCGCCGGATAGTCACTGTTTTTTGGGTGGTGTTAATGGCGGTAGCCTCGTTTTCAACCCGCACATCTACCTTGTATCGCTCATTAAACGAGTCGGGCGTTTGCAAAAACAGCTCATCGCGGTCTGCGATAGTTCCGCCGATATAATAAGGTAATCCGCAATTGGCATACGAGATATAGTTATCTTTTTCCAACAGGATAATTTCTGCCGATTCGTCCAATCGTCGAATCCTTGCCGCGGCAGTAGCTCCTCCGGCTACTCCTCCGATGATGATGTGTTTCATACGCTTTTTGTTTTGTTTTATTATAACAAATAAGTAGGAAGAAAAAAACAAAAAACAGTATTATTTTTTGAGAATTCTTCTTCATGGGTAACTTGCCACAGGTTAAAACCTGTGGTTAATATAGATGCAACCCGCGGCTTCTCCACCAAAAAAATGTAACGTACAGCAAAACATCCCATACAACCCCTTCTTGTCAGTCAACTTACTTAATAGTATCTTTGGAGAAAATTATGTCCACTTGTTACGGTTTGTTTTTATTATTTTTTTGGTTCAGATTTAAAAAAATTGAGAAATCATGAAACACAAGTATTTTAGGGTTATATTTTTATTTTTATGTTGTTTTTGGGGAGTAAACGGAAACGCGCAAGTTAAAGTGCAGATCAATTCCGGAAATCCTCGTTATCCCTTTCCGCAATTTTTGGAGTATGCCTACGGAGACAAGCACCGCTTAGGAAACCTCGGCACAAAAAATGCTGAGGGGGTAGTTCATGCCGAAATGGAGCAGGATATACGCGATGCCTATCAAATTCACGCCAATGAATTTGCCTACACCGGCGAAGAATGGGCAGGTATAAAATACATTTGGACACCTTATAAGTCTGCCTACGACTGTACGGAAGCAGACGGTTATGCTTTACTTGCCGCCGCCTATATGGCAGACCAAGTTACATTCAACGGATATTGGATGTGTACCCACGACAAAAGAAGAATGAAAAAAAAGCGTTACCGGAATTGCACCGACAATTCGCCTAATTATGAGTACGGCGATTATGCGTTGAGTGATAACGGTGCCGAAAATGGAAATACTGCGGCGGACGGAGATGTGGACGTAGCCCTCGCGCTTTATGTTGCCTATATGCAATGGGGCGAATTTATGAGAAACGAAGCTGGAGCCATTGTAAACGATGCTTGCGGAACCCCAATTTCATATAAACAAGAGATGATCGAAGTGATTCGCGGATTAGTAGCTCGCAGCACAAGATTTCCGACCGAAAATCCTCGTAGATCCAATTCCGGTATGATCGGATTCGACGGTTATCCAAAAGGAGGAGATACTTGGACTGAACAAACTAATTGGGCAACTCAAAATCCATTGGTTGTAGATGGGGTGAGGATTATTCCTGAATTTGGCGGACCTTCGCAGCAGCATATTGACTACAATGCTCCCGCTTATTACCGGCAATTTTACGAGTTATTGGAATCAATGGGCGGCGATCCTTGGGAAATAGAACAGTTTCGTCGCGGAGAAGCCTCTTCGGATTGGTTGATAGGTCAGTTAATTGCTAAGAATCCTAAAGCCATTCCTACTGCCGGCTGGGTGGATATTGTAAATAATGTTCCCACATTTACCAACTTTAATATGGGCGAGGATTACCGTTGCTCGTGGCGTACTATTTCTAACTATATGTGGCACGGAAACCCAACTTACTCGTGGAACCCGACAACTCACCAAGTAATACCCGGTGGAAATACGCACGAATACGATGCAGGAGTGAGAATGTCCGCATTCTTAAATGCCCCCGCTCGTTGGAATACGGCTGCCGGTTCAAAATGTGTCGAATACGGCGATCCGAAACTTCCTTATGGCGGACCGTCAACATTGAATGTACAATATGACCCGATGACGGGTGTTACATTAAGCGATTTTTTTGTTTTGAATTGGCAAAACGGAACCGGAACCTTTTCGGCGGTTGCTGCAGAAGATTATGAATTGATGGGATTACTATACCGTCAATGCGCCATAGAATGGGACGTAACCAAAACTACGGATTGCTACCTCGGTTCCACACCAAACTATATGCACGGATGGATGCGCCAAATGGGAATGATGGTCGTTTCCGGAAATTACCCGGGTCCGGGACAAATGCTCCCGAAGGCAAATATGAAAATTTATCGCGCAATCGAAGATTCCGTTACTTATTGTTACACAGGCGATCAAATAAAATTTTTACTTGATTACCGGAATTACGGTTCGGTAGACGCCCAAAATGTAAAAATAGTAGAAAAAGTGCCGAAAGACTTTGTCTTCATCAGCGCAACAAACGGAGGAAGATATGATGCCGGTACGCATACTGTTACTTGGGAAATCGGAACCGTAAAAGGATTCCAAACAGGAGGATTGGCAGCCACCAAAGGACAAGTTTCTTATCAACTGAAAGCCGGAAATGACGCTTCCGGACGTTATTGTACAACTGCCGAAATTACCTGTTCCAACGGTTACGGCTGGACTTCCAACGAATATCCGAACTTCATTACCGCCACTATGCAGCGCAACTGTGTGGATGTGGTAGCCCGTTCGCTGAAAATCGAAAAAACAATAAACCGGACGATGGTAAACAGCGGCAATATGGCAACTTATACGATTAACTTTGAAAATTCGTCCGAAGTGGGCTGGATTGACGGTGGTCGTCCGAGAGTGAATGTCGCGTTTGCCAATGGTGTAGACGGTTCTCGTTTACAATTGATGTTCCGTCTGTTCAATGATGCAATAGAGCCGTATATTAATTATGGTAATTACCGTTTTTCCTATTATATAAGTAACCCCGGATTGAATTGTTATCAAGGATCAGCTGGTTGTCCGGTCGGTTGGGGATTGCAAAATGAAATTTATGAAGGGGGAGACAGAACCGGAGTGGTAGTTTCGCACGAAAATATTGTACCGGGCAGGGACAACTACGGAAGTTGGAATCAACGGATTAGCGTGCAGTTTGCGCCATTGCTGGTTACAACTACGATGCACGTTTCCCGCTATTTCGGAGGTGCTAATTGCAGAGTACATAAAGGAGGTGCTACGCCTCTTAGGGGAGTGTGGGCTTTATTCCCAAGTGATTATTCTACCGTAGATTGGAAAAACGACTGGTCTTGGAATGCCACGGCAGGCGATGACAAAGGCGGTCTGTACTATCCGGTAACGCCATCGTGGCAAAAATTGGACGCAACCGGAAAATCCATCGAAGAGCCTGTAACCAAATGGCTCACTTGCGGTTGTACCGAATCAAGCAAAAGCATTCCGAATATTTTAGTGGAAGAATATGACGGTTACGTGTGGCGCAGAATTTTGGGTACCGGACCGATGCCGGGGCGTGATGTAGACAATGTGGAAGTGCGCGATACCTTACCAAAAGGACTAACATTTGGCGAATTTCTAAATAAATGTCCGCTCGAAGATTTTGGAGCTAAATTAAGAACCGCTAAAACAACAGACGGAAGAGATATTATTATTTGGACGATTCCAAAAATGCAGGTAAAACAAAAAGGCTCTATTATCTTTACCGCAACAGCGGATTTTCCTTCCGGAAAAAAATGTGAAACGGCGGATGAAGATATTATCAACTACGCATGGATTTGGGGCGATAAAAATTCTCCGGTTTCCGACACCGCCAAAATAACCGTAACCTGCGCCAAAGTGCCGGAACCAATTGTACCGACCACTTTGAAAAAAACAGCAGATAAAGAGAAATATGAAGTAGGCGAGCCGATTACATACACCATTGAGTATGAGCAAACGCACGGTTCGATCGTAAAAGATGCAACTACCATGCCGGCGACCGACTGGAAAATAAACCAATGGAGTCTATCCGGAGGAAGATTAACATCAGGATCTACGCAAACCGGAACAGCGATGTTTGACTACGCACGAGGAAAGAACGGGTATTTGGAATTTGAATGTACTCCGGCTGTTTATGCTGCTTTTCAGGTTTTATTGAGAGACGGTTCGGGTTCTACCATCGCGTTGCAAGTAAAACCGCTTACGACAAGTCAAATGGAACTTACCTGTTATGTCGGTGGACAAGTGAGGCAGACGACTCAAACCATTGTTTATGGTGGCGGAAATCCATTTACCATGCGCATTGACCTCAACGAAGATTTGTTGCGCGTGTGGGTAAATAAAGATACAACAAACGCATCTATTTTCTCGGTGGATAAACTTCCGGTGGGAGTCGGATATGCAGGTTTCAAGAATGGAAATATGACCGGCGGCGATTCGCACGGAGGACACTCTTTTTCAAAGATTTACACCCATTTCGATTACGCATATAACCTAAGCATCATCGACCGCAAGCCGGCTGAAATTGCTTTCACAACTGCAGATAGGAGCGGCGCATTACAAGGTGATTCCATTGTTTGGAATTTGGTTTCGGGCAAAACCAACCCGATTCCTTTCGGCGAAAAATACACGGTAACGTGGAAGGGAACGGTTAATGCTTGCAACGAATCCATTATTAACGTTGCTTATGCCAAATTGATGGGGCACGCGGATAATGCGATTATGGCGCAAGCGGTATCCGGATGCGGTTCTACCGATTTATGCGCTACGCCGCCAACGGCGACTTTGAGTGAACACAAAAGTTATTGCGAAGGCGAAACCGTAAAACCTATTGAAATAACTTTTGCAGGAGGAAAAGTTCCCTACACATTTAGCGGAGTAGTAAGTAACGTATTCACGGGTGAAGATATGAAAACTTTTACCGGCAATTCAGGAACACAATCAATAGTAAATTTCTCAGATGTATTACCTGTTGCAGACGGGGTAGCGTCATCATATATATATGAACTCATAAGTTTTAAAGATGCCAATGGCTGTGTTGGGACGTTTGACCAATATAATTGGGGACAGATTACAACACGTACAACCTACACCGCAGCAATAGGAGGAGGCAAAGAATATTGCTTTGGCGAGGCTATCAATCCGATTATACTATATTTTGATAAAGGCGGTGCGCTTAGTTATACTATTGAAACTACAAGTAATGTTGATGGGGTAATAACTAAAACAAACGAAACAATAGTAGAATTTGCTCCTCAAAATATGAAAAAAAATATTACTCCTAGTATCTTACCAGGTGCAGTAGGTAGCTATACTTGCGATATTGTGTCAATCATACACGAAGGTTGTCCTGTTAAATTGACAGAAAATAACGGAACCATAAAAATCAATCCAACATTTCAAACCGAAATAGCTGAAACCGGCACTGAATTAGAGTATTGTGCAGGCTCGGGCGGTGTAACACTTTCGCTTATCGAAAATTTTGTCGGTGCAAGCTATGAATGGTTTAAAGATGATATTTCTTTGGGAGTAGCATCGGAAACCGCAACCACACTTACCGGAGCTGAAGCAGGAGATTATTACTGTAAAATAACTCTTAGCAATTGTACTCACACAACCAATGCGGTAACAGTAACTTCCAGAGCGATTTCCCTTGATTTGGGCGAAGACAAAACCGCCTGCACGGGAGAAAAAGTTACCCTTGATGCCGGTGCGGGATTCGATACGTATGAATGGAGTACCGGCGAAAAAAGCCAAACGCTCACCGTTGAACGGGACGGCGACTATTCCGTCACCGTAACCAAAGGCGACTGCTCTGTTTCAGACACAATAAACGTCTCTTTCGGCTCCATAAAAGTAGAAGTTAATAACGAACCGAGCTGTAGTAGCGTTCTTTTGACGGCAACCGCTTCCGCCGTCGGAGCCGCATTTGAATGGACATTAAACGGCGAAACAAAAACCGGTTCTACCTTGACGCTCGACAACAGAACCGTATCTTCCGACAAAGGAACCGTAACGGTAACAGCTACCGCCACCTGTACATCAGAACCATTGGAAGTTGCCTACGAAATTCCAATGTTGAGCGTTGAAATAAAAGGCAGCCCAAGCGTCTGTCCGGGCGGAACAACATCGCTCGGAGCCATCCCGACAAGCAACGAAACGAATCCGACCTTTACCTATCAATGGTACAAAGGAAATACCCCTATTACAGGAGCCGACAAAGCCATCCTGCTTGATGCCACCCCGGGTAACTACCGCGTGACGGTAAAATCGCAATATTGCGAAGAAGAAGCCACACACACCATCTCGGAAGGCAGCGGCGAAATCAATGGAACACTAACCATCAACGGCGAAGAAATTATCGGCAATCCAAGAATTTACGGCAGTTGCGGCGAAGAACTGACCATCAAAGCCGACTACCTTTCCGACAACGGAACATTCAAATGGAGCGCCAACCCGCCGGATGCAACATTGACAACAACAAGCAATACCATCACCGTACAACCAACCGTTGACACGGAATATTACCTCCAATTTGAAAACCAATGCACCGCCTACGACACCATCCGCATAAAGATGAAACCGCAGGCAACCCTTTCCGTAACCGAAACAAAAGAGTGTGGAAAAACCACACTTACAGCAACCCCAAGAGAAACCCTTTTCAATGCGGTATATACTTGGATTGTGGACGGAGTTGAACAAAGCGAAACCGGTTCAAAAATCGAAATTGTAAAAACAGCCGAAGTAAAAACATCCGTTCGTTCCAATGAATATTGCCAAAGCGAAGTTGTAATTACCAACGCAACCATCGACGCGCTTACCGTGGAAATTGCAAAAGTTAATCCTGTCTGTCGCGGTCAAGAAGTAAAACTCACCGCCTCCATACAAACTTCAGCAATTGAAACCCCTCAATACCAGTGGTCTCACCGACCGGCAGGAATGAACCTTCCTTTCGCGGAAATATCCGGTGCGACATCAAATGAATACACCAATCCGGCATTGACCGAAAACACCGAATACCGCGTAACTGTAACCGCCGGTAAATGTACTGTAAGACAAGAGCAAACAGTCGAAATTCTTACCGCCAACCTTTCGGGAACGATTACCGCCGACGGCAACACGGTAAATTCTGTCAACGAAAAAAAGATACATAAAACGTGCGGAATGACTCCAATCACCCTCGCCGCCACGCACACAAACACCAACGAAACGAGCTTTACTTGGACGGCTATACCGGCAGACAACACAATGTCAGCCAACGGCAAACAACTTACCATTCAACCGGCAGCAAACACTACTTACATCGTGCAATACGAAAACAATTGTACGCTAAGCGACACAATCATCGTAGAAGTACATCCGTTGGTAGCGTATGCCGATTGGACTGAATTCGCGGCACCAAAATGCGAAGGTGAAAAGTTGACTGTTTCCTTGACTCTCGACGGTTATGACGAAAATATGCCGAACAGCTATATTAAATGGTATAAAAACGGTGAAGAATTAACTCAGCATACTGGAAAAAATTCGCTTGTTATTGGAAACAGTACAAAAAACGATACAGGATTATACCGCTATGAAGTAAATAACGGTATTTGCTTCTCTTCGCAACGATTAGGAGATGATACAGCTCTTCTTGAAGTAAACCTTGAAGTGAAACCAATCGTCAAATTCACCGTACCTCAAACCGAATACACCGTGATGCGCGGCGAAAATGCGACCATCCGGATAGCAGACATTCAGCCAAATGACGCTATCATCACTTGGAACAACGGTACAACTACCTTGACCTCCAACCCGGCAATTATCACCAACGTTACCCAAGACCAAACGTGGACAGTAACAGCCTCTGGAGCAGACTATTGCGAAACAACCGCAGAAGTAAAAATCCAAGTCGATGCCAAACCGGAAATCTCCATCGCCATTAAAGACGATAACAGCAAAATCTGTCAAGGCACAGCCATTACCCTTACGGCGGACACTACCGGCACGGGCAAATTGCTAAATCCGACAGATTACAAGATAACTTGGCTCGAAGAGAAAAACGGCACCTTCACACAAATCGGGCAAAACAGCACCACTCTGACCATTGTCCCAACCGTCTCCACCCGCTACAAAGCCGAAGTAACCTACAGCAGTCAACAAGTAAGCAGCACAGAAGTTTTGGTAGAGGTATATGCCCCTGCAAGCTACACGCTAACCCAATCGCCAAAAACCTGTTCGGGCGATGAGATAACCGTCGGTATCGAAAATCTTCAACCGATAAACGCCACCGTGAAGTGGGATGATGATAACACGATTACCTCATCCGATTTGACCGCCCTTCAACTAACCGTCAAACCGGAAGAAGGCGCAAGCAAAGAATACCACTTCACGATAGACCAAGTAGGACGATGCAGCGAGCGCGGTAAACTAACCGTAGGCATCCAGCATCCGATTGTTTACAAACTCTCCAATGACACCATCGTCTGCCAAGGCGAGAAAGTTGAACTCACAGCACGCGCACCGCAAGGAACCGCTTACCAATGGACGAATGAAAACAGCGGGGAAAAAGTAGGCACAAGCTCCAAATTGGAAGCCGCACCGAAGGAAAATACCACTTACTCGGTAACGATGACCTCGCAAGGCGTTTGTCCGCCGATAACCGAAACCATTATGGTAGAAGTAGCCGGTTTGCCTGAAATCACGGAGATAAGAGTAGTACGCGTTCGCGATGTGGAAATCCTGACCAATCCGAACGCAGGACGCTATCCGTTCCTTTACAAGATTGACAATGAAGCATACAGGGAAACGAACATCCTGACCGCCCGCTATTACGGCAAATACACCTACACCGTACAGGATGCCAACGGCTGTAAGACCTCTCGCGACTACACGATAACCGCCCCTGCGATTATCCCGCCGCTTTTCTTTACCCCCGGCAGCGGCGACGAAAACGATGAATGGAAAGTGCCTGAATTAGCCGATGCCTACCCGGATGCCGTGATTACCATCTTCGACCGTTTCGGCAAGAAACTCGTCGAAATAAAAGCATCCGATGGCGGCTGGGACGGCACTTACTTAGGTAAACCTATGCCGACAACCGACTATTGGTATGAAATCGTGGTCGCGGAAATTGATAAGATTTATATAGGACATTTTACGCTCCTGAGAAAGTAGTTTTTTTAGAACGCAAATGATGCAAAAAACGCAAATTTTTATCAAACCTGTTAAGTTTCATAAACTTAACAGGTTTGATAAAAATTTGTAAAAATCCGCGTTATCGTTCTAAAACCGCTTTGAATTAAGTTCAGCAAATATTACTTTTACCGTGCATAATTTTTTTTATAAAAAACACAACAACAAGATGCACGTAAATCATCATTACACAGGTTTGACCGATGCGCAGGTACTCGAAAGTCGTAAAAAATATGGAGAAAATGTTTTAACCCCGCCGGCAAAAGAGCCTTTGTGGAAACAATTTTTGGAAAAATTTACCGATCCGATTATTATTATTTTATTGGTAGCATTAGTGTTGTCAATTGGAATATCGTTTTACGAGTATTTCTCGGGACACGCCACTTTGAGCGTTTTTCTTGAACCTGCCGGAATTTTGGTTGCCGTGTTATTGGCAACAGTGGTCGGTTTTTTCTTTGAGTTGAGTGCCAATAAAAAATTTGAGGTACTGAATAAAGTCAACGACGACACGCTCGTCAAAATAATTCGCAACGGAAATATTTGTCAAATACCAAGAAATGAAGTGGTTGTTGGTGATATTGTACTTCTCGAAGCCGGTGAGGAAGTGCCTGCCGACGGCGAATTATTGGAAGCCGTTTCTGTCCAAATCAATGAATCGACGCTGACCGGTGAACCAATCATTAAAAAGACTACTAATCCTGCCGATTTTGACGAAGAGGCAACCTATCCGTCCAACCAAGCAATGAAAGGAACTTCCGTTGTCGACGGACACGGAATTATGCAAGTACTGAAAGTGGGCGATGCCACCGAATACGGAAAGGTGTATGAAGGCGCGCAAATCGACAGTAGCGTAGAGACCCCACTCAATCTACAGTTAAAAAAACTTGCAGGATTGATTACAAAAGCAAGTTACGCCATTGCTACATTTATTATTGTGGGGCGATTGATCAGCTATTTTATGAATGCTGGCGGATTTTTCGTAGAAGATTGGCTCGCTTTTGGCGGTTATTTCTTGAATACGATTATGATCGCCGTTACACTTATTGTGGTGGCTGTTCCCGAGGGATTGCCGATGAGCGTTACGTTGAGTTTGGCATTAAGTATGAAACGAATGTTGGCAACCAACAACCTTGTACGTAAAATGCACGCCTGCGAAACAATGGGAGCAATCACCGTAATTTGTACCGACAAAACAGGTACGCTTACACAGAACCAGATGAAGGTCTTTTCCCTCGTCATTGCGGGTAACGACCCGCAATCCCCTGAAAATAAGGGGATGCTGAAACATGTTCAGCATGACGACACAATATCGGATATTATCAAAGAAGGAATATCTGCTAATTCGACCGCTTACCTTGATTATTCCGACACCTCGAAAGTTAGTGCATTGGGCAATCCAACGGAGGGTGCATTATTGATTTGGTTGCACGAAAAAGGCATCAATTACCTACCGCTACGCGAAAATGCGGAAATTGTCGAGCAATTGACTTTTTCGACTGAACGCAAATATATGGCAACGATTGTCCGGTCGCCTTTGCTTGGCAAAAAAGTATTGTATGTAAAAGGTGCGCCTGAAATTATCCTTGATTTGTGTAAAAATATTCCTGTTGCAAAAGAAAAGGTACACACACAACTGCTCGAATATCAGAACAAAGCGATGCGAACATTGGGACTTGCCTATCAGATTATTGATAACGAGGATGAAACCAATTTTATTCACGAAGGCAGATTGCAAAATGTTAATCTTACATTTATAGGTGTTGTGGCGATTTCCGATCCTGTGCGTGCGGATGTACCCGAAGCGGTAAAAGATTGTCTTCAAGCGGGAATTAGCGTAAAAATCGTTACCGGCGATACGCCCGGAACAGCAAAGGAAATTGGTCGTCAAATCGGACTATGGAATAAAAACGAGCCGGAAACTCACCATTTGACTGGACCTGAGTTTGCCGCAATGGACGATAAAACATTGCTGGAACGCATTTTAGATTTGAAAATTATGTCGCGCGCCCGACCAATGGATAAGCAACGCTTGGTACAACTCCTGCAAAGCAAAAATCAGGTGGTTGCCGTTACGGGCGACGGTACAAACGATGCCCCGGCATTAAACGCCGCACAAGTAGGGCTTTCTATGGGCGACGGAACTTCGGTTGCCAAAGAGGCAAGTGATATTACGATTCTCGATAATTCATTCACAAGTATTTCACGCGCCGTGATGTGGGGACGTTCGTTGTATCAAAACATTCAGCGTTTTGTCTTGTTTCAACTGACCATCAATGTAGCAGCTTGTATTATCGTGCTAATTGGTGCGTTTCTCGGTACGGAATCTCCGCTGACCGTTACGCAAATGCTTTGGGTAAATTTGATTATGGATACCTTTGCTGCCCTTGCTTTGGCATCGTTACCTCCGAGTAAAAGAGTGATGATGGATAAACCGCGTAAAACGACAGACCATATTATCACGAAAGCAATGGCTAAAAATATTTTAGGAGTGGGTATTTTCTTTGTGATTTTACTTTTTGGTTTAATACAGTATTTCAAACAAGCTGATATTACTTCGCTCACGCAATTCAATATAGGTGATTTCGGACGCAGCTTCTTCAATTTCAGTGCAGGCAATGGACTATCGGCTTACGAATTATCCCTGTTTTTTACGATATTCGTAATGCTTCAATTTTGGAATATGTTCAATGCCAAGGCATTTATGAGCGGAAAATCAGCATTGGCAAATCTGAATGAAAACCTCGGTCTTATTGTCGTCGCATTTATAATCTTTGCCGGTCAATGGTTGATCGTGACCTTTGGAGGTAAAATGTTTAACGTCGTTCCATTGAAACTTGCTGATTGGGTAATTATTATTGGAGCCACTTCGTTGGTATTGTGGGTTGGCGAAATTAGGCGACTATTTAAATGACCGCGGGTTTCATTTTCTAACTATTTTTTTATACGAATAATTATTTATTTGCTTTCAGCAAGTGGCGCAAAGAGTGCTACCAAATTTCCTTCGGGGTCGCGCAAGTAAGCATATCTCATTTCCCAATCGGGTATGTCTATTGGCTCATTGATAAACTCTACGCCTTTTTCTTTCAACATTTTGTAGGCTGTATCAACGCACTCTACTTCAAATTCTATCACGGCTTTTTCGTTGGTTTTGATTGTTTTATTCATTTCTTCGGAATTGAATATTGACAATCCGCTTACATTTTCGCCTGATTTTATTCCTGCGTAAATGCCTAAATCAAATTCGGTTTCCAAACCGAGTGTTGTAGTGTAAAAATCAACACATTTTTTGTAGTCATTGACTAACAAACATAAATTTTTGAATTTCATAATTATTTATTTTTTAATGGCTATAGTTAAGAATAGTGTTGTAATCTATGTCCCGTCAGGGACAAAATGTTGGTAGAAACCAAAATTTCTCCGCTCTCCCGTCCCGTATGGGACGGAATGTGGATAGAAATCCATCATTTTACATATTTTTTACACATCGCGTCCCATACGGGACTTAGGTTGTGGGGTATTCTTCTTTCTACCAACATTTTGTCCCTGACGGGACATTGCAACACAATTATAAACTATAGCCTTTTTTAATTGATAATTATTTTGTACTTAGAACATTAAAATACAGAAGATTGTTTTTTTTTCGTTAGAGCGACATTTGACTAACCACAGATTTCAACCTATGATATTACTTAAACCGATAAAGTAGCCCCACTTTGGATTCGACTACCTCATGTTTCACATCAGGAAAATCAGCGTAGTGGGAATATCGCAGATAGTATGCTTGAGACAGATTCAACTCTAAATTTTCATATAACTGAAGGGTCAATTGAGCGGTAAGGGTGGTAAGAGCCGTATTTCCTCTATCTCCCTGAGCATCCAGCTTGTACGATTCCATGTCCGTAACTTCGGAAAGATTTAGATTCTTGTCATACCCTTTCCAAGTATACAACTGAATCCGGTCTGCTTTCAATCGAAGGAGACCTACATCCCGCCAGCTGATACCCGGAATAATTTTAACGCTGTAACCACTCCCCAAATTATAATCCCGACTCAGCACATTGTAGTGATCTGTGTGGCTTCCTCCGAGCAATACACCGTTCAGATAAACATCGCTGAAAAAGAACAACCGGTCGGAAACAATAGGAACCGAACAGATCATTCCTACACCGAGTGAAGCGCTTTCCGAAATTTCGTAAGGTTTAATATCCACGTCGCCATCACTGTCTTGTACCGGATTTGAATCCTGGTAATTAAAGTGCTGAAATACACCAAAAAGGAATCCTCCCGGAGGATTTGGTCGCCAATGTGTTCCCCATAAAAGAGCCTTTGCGCTCACTCCGCCCAAGATCGGCTGGTTGGATAAAAAATTTAACCGGGCATCTACTGTAAAAAAACTAAACGGTTTTCCCTCAAAGTCATCCATCGGATTTCCGTACAATAAACTCAATTCCAATTCAGCTCCTTTTGAACCCTCATTCCAATTGGGATAATCGGATAAATACCTGAAATTAAGAGCCGTGGAAAAAACAAAATCAGGTCTGGAAATGGTGCGAGCCGAACAGGATGTTCGTTTCCAGGTGTCGCCATACACAAGACGGTTTATCCCCCTCATTGGCGAAACAACCATAATAGCAGCCTCTCTTGCTACGCGCTCAATACCGCTTGTGGATTGATCCACAAGTAAATCGGACACTCGCCAAGTGATTTCTCCCAAGCAAATTCCGCCTAATGAGGTAGCAATAAAATCATTGATTGCCGGCGGGTCGTTTTCCATAAAAAGTTCCCACATCAGACTTCCCCCGATGGCGTACGGTGTAGATTCCCAGAAAGTAAGACCATTAGACCTCGCTATGTTAAAATAAAGATTTCCACTGTATGGATGACCAAAATTATTGATGATCATATTGTCATTATCCCACACAAAGCCGGAGCGTAAATTACTCCTCATCGTGCGTAAGTTGATACGGGCATAATCTTCATTGAGCGCGTAACGGTCAAAAGCCCAAATTCCTACATTGAGTGCAAAAACCTGACCGGCAGCTATGAACGGACGTTTTTTTAACGTAACCAAGCATTCATTCTCTCTGATGGCAGTCGGTTCGAGCGACCAAAAGCCATAATTCACCGCAAACGATTTTCGCTGTATGGGACGTGGGACGATATACTCTATATCATAAGCTATTTCAGCAAGCCCCGGAAGGGAAACCAATTTAATACTTTCCACTACAACCGTGTCGACAACCATTTTATTGTTTTCGTTTTCTGCAAAAATGCACACGACACTTCCCAAAAAGAGGACAACCGAAAGAATAAATCTTTTATTCATAATAAATTTTGTGTTTTATAAATAATCTCTATGAAACGTTAAACAATCGGAAATGGGGAAAGGTTCAAAAAAATTCCTACTGTTTTTCCTTCTGTTTTTGCGGTATCTATACTATTTTGCAAATCTCTGTACAAATTTAAACTGCCAATATAACCCAAAATACTGATAATCTTGTAATTTTATGAAAACCTTAGAAAAAAACGGAAAGCGGGATTAGAATTATCATTTTTCCAATCCCGCTTTTCGCGCTTTCTGTCGTACATTTTCTTGTTTTTGTGCGGTCGGTCTTTTGCCGTCCAACCGGGCGAAACCATTAATTCTGCTTCCCGGCTCCCTTTCCGGTTACTTTTGAGGTAGTCGGTGAGGAGGTCGAGTTTCTTTTTTGGGATCATATAATTGGGTATTAAATGTTTGGTAAAGGTACGGATAATTTTGTCTTGAACTACGATATTCATAAGATTTTCAAGATTGCCAAGATAAAAAATGCGATAATTATACAAAATACGGTGCAGCATTGTAGAGACGCAATGCATTGCGCCTCTACGAAAATCGTAAATCCCCTCTATTCCACTTTCAACCTCACACTCCCCGTATGCGACACAAACTCCGGCGCGTAAAGACATTGCAACGTGGTAATCCCATTCGTATATTCCCCGGCATTTGTTACCCATAGCGGGTATTCCATCACGTATGTACCTTGCGGGAGGCGGTCAAAAAAGTACTGCATGGAGGCATCTTTCGGACTTTGAAAATAACACAATCGTTCGCGGCATTGATAGCCGGAAAGTTGCGTAACAGGTTCTAAACATGCGGCGCGTTGGTCTCTCAGCGCAACAAATTCCAAGTCGCGGTCAGTACGGATGACTAAGCGGACGATTACCTTGTCGCCTACTTTCAGTCGTGTTTTCTCCGTGATTGAGAGTAGCTCGCGCCCTTTGGCAGTCACTTGCTCCAACATCATCGTTTTTTCGATATGCAGGGCGGTTTTGGCTTTTTCTATTTTATCCAATTCTTCTTGGTATTGCCAATAAAGTGCGCCCCAAGCGATGTCATTTCCCTGTTTCGTTACGCGCACTTCGCCTAAACTTGGTTTTATATCGGTTCCGGTAAATATTTGCGAGAAGTAGCCTGTTCCTGCCTCCGGATTTTGGGGAACAATCGTTTTTCCGCCCATTTGTATCGTTACTTTATTGTCGGCAGAGAGCCATTCATCGCCGCGCAACAGCAACGCATAAATGGCATCAACCGTTGCCGGGGTGCTTTCCCAACGTTGGGTTTGTTTTTGTTTCAGAAGCCAAATTCGCATTTCGTTCAGTTCCTTCGTTTTTGGGTCTATTTGGGCAAAAGCGTCTAAAATAGCAGTGTGGGTGGCAATTGCCGACTGGTTCCAAAAATAGCCCGAACGGTTTTTGTCCCAAAACATTCCCATTTCTTCGGTCGTAGTTGAATGTTCGCGTAATGAGTGGACGATTTGTTTTGCTATTTGCAGGTCGCCGTTGTTGTGCAATGTGAGAGTAGCCATTGCTTTTTCGTACAAGCCAAATTTCGTCCATTGCCCTTTGATTAATCCATAATAAAATTTATTGGCTTCGAGCGCATTTTTGTTAACCGGAATGTCGCGGTAAGCGCTTCTGACCAATTGATAATAGAGTTGCCACGAATTGATGGATGTATTTTTATAATCGCTGGAATATCTTTTAAGATTCTCGTAATCTCGTTGAATTTCTCTATCCAAATAATTCAATGCGCGGACTTGCATTTGTTTTATTTCGCTGTCATACTCCACCGCGCCCAATTTCGACAAACGAGAAAGTTGTTCGAGCAAATAGGTGGTTATATGGCGACTGCCCGACATACGTGTAAACCAAGGAAACGAGCCGTCCGGCAACTGTAATTCACGCAATTTACTCATCATTTCTGCGCTGTTTTCTTTTTGTGTGTTCAAGTCGAACAGCAGAGAAAGCCGTTGTTTTTGCTCTGTTTCATTTTTTGCGTCCAATACCCAAGGAGTTTCTTGCAACAAGATATTTTTTAGCTCTTGATTTTTTTGGAGATTGGAAAGCAACGTTTCTTTCGTACTGCCTTGTTTTTTCCAAACCTCAATCATCGTTGATATTTTCGGTTGAGAATGGGCGATGTGTTTTGCCAACGTGCTTGCATAATAGGCTCCTATCAACGAAAAAGCGTTTTGCGTTTCGGGAACCGTTATGGTAGGCAATGCCTGCACGGCATACCACACGGGATTAGCTGTAAATTCCAATTTTAACAATCTGCTTTGCAAGGTGTTGGATTGGTTGTTTTTCAATTTGTCAAAAGTAAACGTTTGTGTCTGATTGCTGCGGACGGTCATCGGCATACTTTCCGTTACCAACATTTTATTGGATAAAACAGGCAACATTCGTTGTTCACCGTCGGAATGATTTCCCGATTTTCCGATTATCCGACAGGTAACGATTTCTTGGTTTTCGGGAACGTTGAATGACCACGAAACGACAGTTGTCTTGCCCGCCTCTACACTGAAATCGGCAGTTTTTGAGAGTATCACTTTTTCTGTTATAGGGTCAATCAGTTCCAAACTTGCTTTTCCGTTTTGGATTGTTTCGGAAAGATTAATGACCTTGGCAGTCGGCACACAATTATCTCCTTGACGTAAAAAACGCGGTAAATTCGGCATTACCATAAATGATTTTTGTGTAACGACCTCCTTTTCTACATATCCCGTATATAAATCGGTGGTATGCGCCAAACTCATAAAACGCCAACGTGTCAGGCTTTCAGGGACGGTAAAGGATAGTAGAACTTCACCTTTGTCGTTCGTTTTCAGTTGAGGGTAAAAGAAGGCGGTTTCGGCAAAGTTGGTGCGGAGTTGGATATTTTCAGCAAAAGGAGAAGAATTGTTACCTTCAATTCTCATGAAAATTTCTCCCACATCCTCTTCCTCTTCCATTTTAGCCATTGTAAATCCAGCCGTAGTAGGAACAGTTTCTGTCATATCATTTACTGCTATCTCCTGTTTCGCATATTGAGAATTGCTGCTAATACCACGAATCCTTACCGACTTTGCTGCACCGGGCGCACCGTAAGCTGTTACTACAAATTCATTATAACTATTAAAAAACTCTGCCAATCTATCATAAGAAAAAGGATTTGCTCTATTCCATGGTCGATTCCAATACAGGTTGAGCGAATTTTCTCCCCGCCAGTAATTCATATTCCAATATGGAAAATGAACGTATTCTCGATAAACCGGTTGAAACCGCCATTCGTTTTTTTGAAGTTTATCAAGTGAAGCATCGAACATTGTGGCAAGTACCTCTGCTGAACCTTTTAGGTTTGGAATTTGCAATATCCACTCCTCTTTTCCGCCCGGCTGTAATTTGTCGCGGAAAGTAGTCAGTTGCAAATCGAGTTCTTTTTTCTCCTCTTTTTTTCTGAAAGAGAGGTTGTTGCGGTGTAATTTTCCGTTTTTTACAAAGAAAAATTCAACTTCCATTGCTGTTCCATATTCTTTTTTAAACGGTATTTCAAAAGTCCGGATTTCGTTGTTCAACTGTATCCACTCTTTTTGAATTTCACGGTTTTGACTGCGTACATTAAAATAGAGCCAAACGTCTTTATCCGAACTTCCGATGCGGAATTTGGCAATCTCTCCGTGTACCAATTCCGTCTGTTCAATCTCTACCCAAAGAGGTGTTTTAACAGGTGGCGTTTTTTTATTTTGTCTGTAAAAAATGGTAGTTGCGCTATCAAGCACGGCTCTTCCTTTGTCGTCTTTTGCCTCTAAAACGAAACGGTAATATCCCGGTTCCCAGTTTTCGGACAGTTGTTGTAGTTCGTTCCAATCTTTCCGGTTTGATTCAACTGTTCCGGTTGCGACTTGTTTAGCGCGTGTCAGTTTGTTTAAATCGACCGCTTCGACTGATAATTCTTCGATGTCATTCAATAGGAAAATCGAATATTGGACGGATGTCTGCACCGGCTCGCCGTTCAGTGTTTGCGCTTGCACGGAGAGTTTTCCGATGGAAGTGCTCAACAATCTATTCGGCACTTCCAATGAGAGTCGCATTGAGCGGTCGCCAACGGGAATACGGAGTTCATTTTTTTGCGTTTCGCCTGCAATGTCGGTCGCCTCAACTAAAATCAAATAGCGGTGATACTCTTCTCTCAAACCGCTTTTCCGGTCTCTTTCGGGGACAAACGAAAAGGTAAATTTTCCTTCCGAATCGCTTTTTGTTTCGCCGTTAGCCACCTGTTTTTCAGAGATAAATCCTGCCCGCCAAAAGAAATCGGGTTGGCGGATAACCCGGTATTTCACTACTGCATCCGACGAGGCAACACCCATCAATGATTGAACGTTTCCGGTAACATTAACCGTATCGCCAAACGAATGGGTCGCAGTTGGGTTATCCAAATTTACTTCAAAAGTCGGACGTTTGTATTCTTCTACACGAATGTGTTTTCTTTGATTTCCACTTTCAATGGTAAAATGACCGCTCTTTACATTTTCGGGCAACATAAAAGAAGAGGCAACAGAGCCAAATTCATTTGTACGCAGTGTTTGCTCCGAAATTTCTTGATAATTGGCGTCGCGTAAAATAATTTTCACCTCCTGATTCGGAACAACTTCGTTTTGTTCTTTATTCAAACGATAAGCAATAGCTTTAAACCAAACTGTTTGTCCGGGACGATAAATGGCGCGGTCGGTAAAAATAGCGTGTTGTATTTCACGGTTTTCACTTGTGTTTCCCTGTTTATAAAAGTAAGTGTGAGTCAAAGAAGTATAACGATCATTGGCTTTTTCGATACTAAACCGCACTTGACGATTAATTTTGTAGGGCAATATCGCACGCCCTGTTTCGTCTGTTTTTCCCTCCGACAAAAGTTCAAAACGCATCCCTTTGGAGTACAACTCTTGATATAATTTGACAGAAACACCTAATTGCGGTTTTCCGCTTTCGCTATCCAAAACAATCAATTCTTTGTTGCCCGAAATCGGAATTTCTCTTACAAGATGAATAAAATCGGTTATCCTAAAATCTGTCGTTTGTTCCGCCGAAGTTTCTGTCATTGATAACCCGAAAATACCAAATGTTTGAGGTGTAAATTCAATCACAGTATCCTTTGGAATATAAAAATTAGTAGATGTCAAATTTAATTTTCTCTCCGTAACTTTCTTTCTGTATTTTTTTCGTTCATCTATGTTTGCTTGTTCATATTGAATCGGTTCCATATCATACCGCCAAAGGGTAACGGTCGGATTGGTAATGTTTGCGTAGTGTATTTTCACTCGAACCGGCAGGCTCGAATGTATGATATTTGGAACGGATAGTTGAGCCGTTTTTTCCTGTATTTCGGCTAATATATTTTTCAAAATACCGATACGCGGATAGTTCGGGAATTTTCGGATAGCAGCTTGGCAGAGGTCATATACTTTTTGTGGAATGGTTGGATCAAAATCTTCTTCCCGGCAATTACGGAATCGTTCTTGCAACAAAAGCCTCGCCTTTTTTTCTATAATTTCGACCGAAATCGGTTTTTCGGAAAATTGTTGCAATAATTCATCCAATCGAAGTAGATAAAGAGAATCACGGTTGTCGGAATCCGAAGTGTTGTAAACATATTCCAACCGGCTCAAATCTGCTATTACCAAAGCATCGGGAAATTTACTGCTTAAATGAAATTTCAACAATTCACGATAAATTTCTAATCTTTCGCCTTGAAAAGGAGAAAGATTGATGAAATTTTTATTTACAAGAAAAAGAGATTCGTCCGAATTTCGTTCTTGTTTCGCAGGCAACAAATCAATCGCGCGGAAACTCAATAGGTCGAACATCGTGGGGCGTTGTGTGCGGCTGTCTTTTCCCAATTCCAATAGGTCGGAATAGACGGTTGCCTCTGTTTGTTGCAGTTTCTTGGCAGGAAGTAATGAATTTTTTAAGAGTGCGGTAATTGTATCTTGGAAAATATTTTGGCTCCACTCTTTCGTATCTTCGGGAATATAACCGCTCAAAGCGGTTCGCCCTCTTATCGTCCAATAATTTTGTTTGTAATAGTCGTTATACATTTGTGCCAAAACAGACGACAAAAACGCTTGCTCTACCGCATCGGTTGAGGTTTGCTTAAACTTTTGAAGGTCGTCTATCGACTGCAAAGGGGCATTTTTTGTGATTTGCGCTTGCAATTTGGAGCGGTAGAGCAATGCCTTAATTTGTTGTTGTCGGTTGTTTAGCGCTTGAGCTCGTTTTTCTATTTCGGCGACCTTTTCCAAGGCGGATTTGGGTTGCGATTTTTTTTCCAATTGGGAGACTTCTTCCCAATATCGGGTGAAGCTGGTTGTTGTTTGCGCGGTGACGCAAAGGAATATAAGGAGAGAAAGGATTGTGAGAATTGGCTTTTTCATTTTTTAATATCACTTTTAATTTCCTCAAAAGTAAATTATTTTTTTTCAAATCACAACCTTAAAAAAAGAATTATTTTTTTGTATTTACTTCTTATTTTTTACTTTTGTGTTCCGATACTAAAATCATAATGTTAAAACAAAGTTTACAACAGAAATTACAGCAAAAACTGTCGCCCTTGCAGATTCAAATGATTAAACTTCTGGAAATTCCGACGTTGGAAATGGAAGAGAAAATCAAGCAGGAGATAGAAGAGAATCCGGCGTTGGAAGAGGCGCCTGAAAATGACTTCGAGGATGATTTGCCTGAAAATAATGTGTTTAACTCCGGCGATAACGAAGATTTTACACTTGGCGATTACCAAAATGAAGACAATATTCCCGATTATAAATTGACCAACAACAATTACAGTGATGATGAGAGGAAGGAAGGAGTGCCTCTTTCAACCGGCTCATCGTTGCACGAACACTTGATTGAGCAATTGCACCTCAAGACACTCTCCGAAAAAGAAATGGAATTGGCTGAATATGTGATTGGAAACATTGATCAAGATGGTTATTTGCGTCGGGAAGAGGAGGCGATGGCTGACGATTTTTCCTTCCTGTCGGGAAAGTTTGAAGAAAAAGAGACCATCTCGCACGCAGTGAAAATTGTACAGGAACTTGAACCTGCCGGAGTAGGAGCATACAGTCTTCAAGAGTGCTTGCTTTTGCAGCTGAAAAGAAAAGTGCAAACTCCGGAGGTGCATTTGGCAAAAGAAATATTGGAAAATAGTTTTGAGGAGTTTATCCGCAAACATTACGACAAAATACTGAAACGTTACGCAATCTCGGAAGAACAATTTAAGCAAGCAATCGCTGAAATTGTAAAATTGAACCCGAAGCCCGGAAGCGCGTGGGAGTCTGTATTAGAGGAAAATAGCGTCAAGTTAATACCCGATTTTATCCTCGAAAATGACAATGGGAACCTGATTCTTTCCCTCAATAATAAAAATATTCCCGAATTACGCGTGAACAAGAATTACGCGGAAATGTTGGAGGAATACAGTTCTAACAAAGAGAATCAAAGCCGTGAGATGCGTGATGCCGTTTTGTTTGTGAAACAAAAATTGGATTCTGCAAAATGGTTTATCAATGCCATAAAACAGCGGCAGGAGACGTTGCAAAATACAATGCAGGCGATTATCGAGCGACAAAAAGAGTTCTTTTTCGAAGGAGATGAAACCAAACTCAAGCCGATGATTTTGAAAGACATTGCAGATAATACGGGGTATGATATTTCGACCATTTCGCGGGTAAGCAACAGCAAATACGTTCAGACTGACTTTGGTGTTTACCCATTGAAATTCTTCTTTTCGGAGTCGATGCAAAATGACCAGGGAGAAGAGATTTCGGCGATGGAAATTAAAACGATTTTGGAAGAGTGCATTCAATCCGAAGATAAACGTTCGCCGCTGACGGACGACAAACTGACCGAAATATTACAAGAAAAAGGGTATGTAATTGCCCGCCGCACAGTTGCCAAATACCGCGAACAGCTGAATTTCCCTGTTGCGCGTTTGCGGAAAGAAATTTGAATAAGTGATAAATTTTAAAGTGATAAGTGATTTTATGAAGTTCATTGCCAAGTTTTTATCGGTGCTTTTTTTTCCGCTTTTCATGCCGGTTTACGGGATGTTTTTGTTGTTTAGTTTGAGGATTTTTTCATTTTACCCGAAAGAGTATATTTGGAAGGCTTATATAACAATTTTTATGTTCGGGGTGATGATTCCGCTCACTTGTATCCTTATTTTGTATATGCTGAAAATCATATCTTCTATTGGATTGGAAAAACAAAAAGATCGTTTTCTTCCCTATTTTTGCACTTCTATTTCGTATTTTGTTTGTGCTTGGGCGCTTTTTCAGCAGTATATGCCGACGTTTGTTTCCGAGTTGGTCATTGCCGCTGCTGTTGCGTTGCTTATCTGTACGATTGTCAATATTTGGTGGAAAATCAGTGCGCACATGACAGGTATAGGGGGACTTCTCGGAGGAATGTTGTTCGTCAGCCATCAATTTCACATCAATCCGTATCATTGGATTTTGGCAACAATGTTCGTTTGCGGAATGGTTGCCGCCGCGCGTCTGTACTTGAATGCACATACGCCCGGACAGGTGATCGCAGGATTGTTGAATGGCGCACTCTGTACAATGATTATTCCGAGTTTAAACTTGGGGTGCCGGTTGAGTGTGTAACGAGTAAAAGGTGTCTGCAAAGACTGATAATGTAGAAGTGGTTTGGGGGCGGCAGTGGTGGGCTATTTTCACCCTTTCGCCCATTTTTACAAAGGATACTCATCAAAAGCATAAAGCACCGTCGAAAGATAACGCCCGCCTGTATCTGCCAATATCACTACAATATTTTTTCCTTTATTTTCGGGACGTTTCGATAATTCAAGAGCTGCGTAAACCACTGCTCCCGATGAGATACCGACCAAAAGTCCTTCTGTTTTAGCCAATTCGCGCGAGGTTCGTATCGCGTCGTCGCTTGTTACTGCGATGATTTCATCCTCTATTGCAGGGTCGTAAGTTTTTGGTATGAAACCGGCTCCGATACCTTGTATCAGGTGTGGTCCGGCGGTTCCGCCCGAAAGTACGGCTGACTCTGCCGGTTCTACCCCTATGATTTGAATTCCGGGTTTGAGTTCTTTTAGCCGTTTTCCTGCGCCGCTGATTGTTCCGCCGGTTCCTATGCCGAAAATGAGGATGTCAACATCGCCGTCCGTGTCGCGCCAAATTTCTTCGGCGGTTGTACGGTAGTGTATCTCCGGATTGGCAGGGTTTTCAAATTGCTGCAACACAACAGAATTTGGTATCTCTTTTTGTAACCTCATTGCCTCATCTATTGCTCCATTCATTCCTTCGATGCCGGGGGTCAAAACCAACTCTGCCCCCAATGCTTTCAACAAACTTCGCCGTTCGAGGCTCATCGTTTCGGACATCGTCAATATCAGCCGGTATCCTTTTATTGCGGAAATGTAAGCCAACCCGATTCCGGTGTTACCGCTCGTCGGTTCAATAATGGTCGAGCCCGGTTTCAATGTTCCTTTTTTTTCGGCATCTTCAATCAGGGCAAGCGCTACGCGGTCTTTAATGCTTCCGAGCGGGTTAAACTGTTCGAGTTTGCCGATAATGCGTGCACCTGCTTGATGAGATTTGGCGTATGCACTCATATCCAACAAAGGAGTATTTCCTATTAAGTCTGTTAACTTGTTTGCTATTTTCATGTTTTTTTGAGGACCAATTAGTTATTGTAATCCTTCAACGTTTCTTGAAGTCTTTTTCTTGTAAAGAAAATTCGGCTCTTTACTGTTCCGATAGGCAAATCCATTTTTTCGGCAATTTCTTGGTATTTGAAACCGGAAATGTGCATAGAAAAAGGAATCCGGTAATCATCAGAGAAGTCGTTGATACATTTGATGATTTCATTCATCGTGTAAGAACCATCCGGAGTTTCCAAACCCGATTCTTGTGGAAGATTCAACAGGTACAACTCTTCTGTTTGATCAATAATAGTTTGACTTCTAACAGCTTTACGATAATTATTGATGAAAATATTTCTCATAATAGTAAATACCCACCCTTTGAAATTTGTATTGTCTACGTATTTGTCTTGATTGTCCAATACTTTTAACGTAGTGTCTTGAAGTAAATCTTGTGCGTCGTCTCTGTTTGCGGTTAAAGTGTAAGCAAAGTTCAAAAGGTTGCCTTGTAATCCCATCAATTTGTTTGTTAATACTGCTGTTTCCATAATCGTTCGTATTTATTTGTTTTTGTTTAATTTTTTTGTTTGTTGATGTTGACAAAATTACAACCGAAGAGATTTCTGCGCAATACCACATTTATAGTATATTTTGAAATTACTTCATCAGACCGCTTTATCCGAACGTTGTATTTTTGTTATTTCCAACGTTACAAAATTACAATCGAAGAGATTTCCGTACAATACCACATTTATAGTATATTTTGTAATCCTTCATCAGACCGCTTATCTGACTGTTGTTTTTTTGTTATTTCCAACGTTACAAAATTACAATCGGAGATATTTCCATACAATACCACGTTTATAGTATATTTTGTAATCCTTCATCAGACCGCTTATCTGACTGTTGTTTTTTTGTTTTATCAACATTACAAAAATATAACCGGAAATATATCCGCACAATACCATAAATATAGTATATTTGTAATACTAAAATGAAGTATAATTCATTCTATAATTAAAAGTGTATTTTGCTGTGGTTGAACATTATATAAATTATTAATTGGTATGAATTACAATTTTTTTGGGTATAATAGACTGTTCGAATTTTATTCAAAAAGAATATTATACCATATTTTTATACTTTTTTTGCAAAATTGACCATAAAATTACTTCTAAAATGAAAATATTAAAAAAATTAAACAGGCTCTAAAATAGTATAGGAGAATTTTGTGTGTTTTTTAGAAGTTGTTTGAGTTATTCAATACTTTCTTAAAGTTTTTGTAAACTTAATTTAACGTGAGTTTGATATAAAATTAGAATAAGCAAAGTTATTTATCTTGTACTATATAAATACACATTGATAGATGGTTTCTTGAGTAAGAAACTATATGCTAAAAGTCCGGCAATATTAGTTTACAGTGTCATAAAACAATTTTTTTAATTAAAAGTTTATGGAAATGACAAAAGTTATCTATAAAATAATACTTAGGAGCTATTGATAAAGGTAATCTAAAATAATACTTTTGCTAAACATTTTTAGCGAAATAGTTGTTAGAACAGATTTTAAAGTATAATAATTTATTTTTTTGGAAAGTAAAACGTATATATTGGCAGATAATCAAGATATTACGCGGGAAGGTATCTTGTCTTTGTTGTATCAACTCAGTAAAAAGCATACGGTTGTTACCGCTTCTTCTTGTGGCGATTTACAAGAAAAATTAAAAATTTATCCCGGTTCGGTCGTTATATTGGATTATACGCTGTTCGATTATGCTTCGGTCAGTCAGTTTTTAAATATGGCGGCAGGAGCAAAAGAATCTTCGTGGTTGCTTTTTTCGGAAGAATTGAGCGAAGTCTTTCTCCGTCAGGTATTATTCTCCAATGACAGGGTTTGCGTGGTAATGAAACTGAACAAGAAAGAAGTGATTGTCGATGCGATTAAAACCATTTCAGCCGGAGAGGTTTATTTATGCGAAGTCGCAAAATCAGTAAAAGAGGCAGGTATACCCAAAACGAAAAAGCCTGATGTACTGACTGCAACCGAAAAAATGGTGCTACACGAGATTGCACTCGGAAAAATGACCAAAGAGATTGCCCAAGAAAAACATCTCAGTTTTCATACTGTTAATACACATCGCCGGAATATTTTCCGCAAATTGGAAGTAAACAACGCACACGAGGCAACGAAATATGCGCTTCAGGCGGGGTTGATTAATGTGGTGGAGTATTATATTTAGGTCTTTCCCCTTAATTTATTAGGTTTTATTTGTGACTCCTTTATTTATTTTGGGGATGTTTTCCTTTTTTTAAGCGGTCAGTAGTGAAAAATTATGAATAGATTTCTTATGGCATAGAAAAGTTTTTTTTGCCAAAATTTTTTACCTTTGCATCTTTAAATAAAACAATCACTAAAATAAAATGGAATCATGGAATTGGCAAGCAAATACAATCCGGCTGACGTAGAATCGAAATGGTATGCCTATTGGTTGAAAAACGGCTTTTTTAAATCGGAGCCTGACAACCGGGAACCATACACCATTGTAATACCGCCGCCAAATGTAACGGGCGTTTTGCACATGGGACACATGTTGAACAATACGATTCAGGATATTCTCGTCCGCCGCGCGCGTATGCTTGGTAAAAATGCTTGCTGGGTTCCGGGTACCGACCACGCCTCTATTGCTACCGAGGCAAAGGTGGTAAACAAACTTGCCGAAGAAGGCATCAAAAAAACAGACCTTACCCGCGAAGAATTTCTCGAACACGCTTGGGAATGGACACATAAGCACGGTGGAATTATTTTAGAACAACTCAAAAAACTCGGTGCTTCGTGCGATTGGGACAGAACTTGCTTCACGATGGACGAAAAACGGTCGGAAAGCGTACTCAAAGTTTTTGTCGACCTATATAATAAAGGTAAAATTTACCGCGGCGTGCGGATGGTTAACTGGGATCCGAAGGCGTTGACGGCTCTTTCGGATGAAGAGGTTATTTTCAAGGAGCAACAGGGGAAATTGTATTATTTGAAATATAAAGTAGCCCCCCCAAGCCCCCCCGAAGGGGGGGATGTGAGCGACTTGCAAGATAGATATGGTTATCTCACAGCTAATATTGCGAATTATGGGTTGTTGAAGGAATTTGCACAGGATATGCGTAGATTTTCAACTGAGGCAGAAAGTGCGCTTTGGGAAATGTTGCGTAGAAAAAGCCTTGATGTAAGATTTAGAAAACAACATATTATTGGGGATTTTATAGTTGATTTTGTCTGTTTAAAAGAAAAATTAATCGTAGAAGTGGATGGAGGCTATCATAATGACCCCGAAGTTGCTGAGTACGACAAAATAAGAACACAAATACTAAACGATTTAGGATTTAGCGTCATTCGTTTTACAAACGAAGAAGTTTTAACAAGTTCCGATAAAGTATTGGAATGCATCAAAAACGCAATACCCCCCCCAAGCCCCCCCGAAGGGGGGGATGTGAGCGACTTACAAAATAAGCACGTTCACTCCGAAAACGATCAGTCCTTAACATCCCCCCCTTCGGGGGGGCTTGGGGGGGCTTTCGCTATCGTTGCCACCACCCGCCCCGAAACCATTATGGGGGATACCGCCTTATGTATCAACCCTAATGACCCAAAAACTGCATGGTTAAAGGGAAAACGCGTAATCATCCCCCTCATCAACCGCGAAATTCCGGTGATTGAAGATGAATACGTTGATGTGGAATTTGGAACCGGTTGCCTCAAAGTAACCCCCGCGCACGATGTCAACGACTATATGCTCGGCGAAAAATACAACTTGGAATCCATAGACATTTTCAACGACAACGGCACGCTCAACGACAATGGTTGCCAATACGCCGGAATGGATCGTTTCGATGTGCGCAAACAAATTGAGAAAGATTTGATTGCCGCTGAATTGATGGAAAAAATCGAAGATTACACCAACAAAGTAGGTTATTCGGAACGTACGAACATCATTATCGAACCAAAACTTTCTATGCAATGGTTCTTGAAAATGGACGAATTAGCAAAACCGGCACTCGAAAATGTTGAAAATGACACGATTAAATTTTACCCCGAAAAATTCAAAAACACCTACCGCCATTGGATGACGAACATCAAAGATTGGTGTATCAGCCGCCAACTTTGGTGGGGACATCAAATACCAGCTTATTACCTTCCGCAAGGCGGTTTTGTAGTTGCCGCAACAAAAGAAGAGGCATACCAAAAAGCACTGTCCATTGTCAATTATCCATTGTCCATTGAAGAATTGCGTCAAGACGAAGATTGCCTTGATACGTGGTTTTCATCGTGGTTGTGGCCTATTTCGGTATTCGATGGCATCAACAATCCTAATAACGAGGAAATTAACTATTATTACCCGACAAACGACTTGGTAACCGCTCCCGAAATTATTTTCTTTTGGGTGGCGCGAATGATTATATCGGGCTACGAATATCGTGGAAAAGAATGTTTTAAAAATGTCTATTTTACGGGAATTGTACGCGATAAATTGGGACGAAAAATGAGTAAATCGCTTGGAAATTCGCCCGACCCGATTGAGTTGATGGACAAATACGGCGCAGACGGTGTTCGGATGGGAATGTTGCTATCTTCGCCTGCGGGAAATGATTTACCGTTTGACGAGTCAATGTGTGAGCAGGGACGGAATTTTAACAATAAAATTTGGAACTCATTACGCCTTGTAAAAGGTTGGGAAACATACGAAACAAAAGAAATTCCAAACGAAAACTTAATTGCCGCAGAGTGGTTTTATCATTTATTGGAAAAAACAAAATCGGAAGTAGAAGATTTGTTTTCAAAATATCGTTTGTCTGAGGCTTTGATGTTGATTTATAAACTGTTTTGGGATGAATTTTCAGCCTGGTATTTGGAAATAGTAAAACCCGAATTTGGCAAACCGATTGACAAAGCCACTTACGATACAACCATATCGTTTTTTGAAGAATTATTGAAACTGTTGCACCCATTTATGCCGTTTATTACCGAAGAACTTTATCAATCACTTTCGGATAAAAACGAAACAATAATGTTTGCCCAATCAAGCATTGATAAGGATTTTTGCGAAGATGTAATCAGTGAATTTGAAAAAGGAAAAGAAATCATCTCAAACATTCGCAATATTCGTCAGCAAAAAAATATTTCACCAAAAGAAAAATTGAATTTGCATATTTTAGGCGATTTTGGAATACATAACTTTGATAATGATGAAGTTATACAAAAATTAGCCAATGTAGAAAAACCCGAATACATCAACGAAAAATCGGAAGGCGCAGTCTCCTTTATGGTCGGAACAACCGAATACGCCGTTCCAATCGGCAATTTGATTAATCCCGAAGAGGAAATCAAAAAAATGGAAGAAGAAATAAAATACCTGCAAGGCTTCTTAAAATCAGTAGAGGCTAAACTTGGCAACGAAAAATTCGTCGCCAACGCCAAACCCGAAATCGTTGAAAACGAACGCAAGAAAAAAGCCGATGCAGAAAGTAAAATGGAGACGTTGAAAGCAAATATCAATGCGTTGAAAAAGTAAATCGGGCTATTCATTAAATAAACAATTAATCCCAACCACTTCATACAGAAAAGGTTGGGATTAATTGTTTATTTAATGAATACCTGATTTAACCTGAGTTTTGGATAAGAATTTTCTTATTCTATTGATTTTCAACAAAGAAAAGATTCCTCCCTTCACTACGTTGCGGTCGGAATGACTTCTTGACTTGTCAAAGTAGGGTATTGGAGTGAAAAGCAGCGGCAAAGCCGCTGCTTTTCACTCCCTCGCACACCAGAAATACTGGTCATTCCGACCGCAACGCAGTGAAGGGAGGAATCTCGCTTATCCAAAACTCAGGTTGATTTATTCCCCAAAAGCATACATCCCGATATAAACCCCTGAAAATCCTCCGGCTATTGCGGTACTTAAAATAGTGGCATCTGCGGCAAACACATTTTCAAAATCATCCCCTTCATAACAAAAAGAGAAGAAAAGCGTGTTGCCTTCGCCTTTCACTTTTAAGCGTACCGGTTTGGCTTCATTTTCTTTTGAAACAGGAATTTCCGCCATCATTTCGCTCGTTCCGGTATTTACTTTTTCCAATATAATGACCGGTTGACCGCCTTTGCGTGTTTTTGCCAACACATAATGATGTCTTTCGTTTTGAAAGCAAACCAATCCGGCTAAGTCGCCTTCTTTTTGGGGTGAAAAATCGAGCATTGTTTCTGCCTCAAAATTAATATGTTGCTGACGAACGCCAAGGAATGACGGATTGTTTACTTCGTTGATATTTTTATCCCGTAAATTGATTTTCAGTTTTCCGTTTTTAATGTCATAAAATTGGCTTTCAGGCGTACGGATGAAATTCCACCGAAGATTCAATTTGGAAGATTTGAAATCATCTCTCCACGAAAAGTTTCCGGATAGTGCATCTCCTTTACCTTGCAGATTTTTTTTATTTACGATTAAAGGCACCGGTTTTCCTTGTGGAAGAATGACCGGAAACTCGTCTCCCCAACTGACGGGCAGCAGAAAAGTCTCCCGTCCGATATTGTAGAAATTCTTTTCATACGGACGACACGCCAAAAAAACAGCCCACCAGTTTCCATCGTTATCTTCAATCATATCGGCGTGACCGGCACTGGTTACTTTATTTTCGCGCTCTTCGGGCAAGTCGCGTTGCGTAAGAATCGGATTATTTTTGTAAGGAATATAGTCGCCCCAAATGTTTTTACTTCTGAAAATCACTTCCGAATGATTTTCTGCGGTGCCGCCTTCCGCACACATCAGGTAATACCAGTCGTTTATTTTATAAATGTGAGGCGCCTCTATCCATATCGGTTTTTGAGATTTATCCACTCCGCCATCGACAATTACTTTTTGTTCGCCGATGATTTTATTGTTCTCCAAATCATACTCGAATAACCAAATGGCGCGATGTCCATCCCATTCCGGTTCGCCGGCGGGAGCATCGTTTCTCACGATGTATGTTTTTCCGTTATCATCAAAAAAGATGGAAGGGTCTATGCCGTACACGTTGTGTATGACAGTTGGGTCAGACCAGCCCTCTTTAGGGTCTTTTGTTTTTACAATAAAATTGCCGATACCATCGACACTGGTTGTAATCAGATAGAAAGTATCGTCATACTTATTATATCGAATTGCAGGAGCATAAATTCCCCCGTCTGTGCGAATGCCTGCTAATTGGAGTTGTGAAGGTCGATCTAAAACGTGTCCTATTTGTGTCCAGTTTGCCAAATCTTTACTGTGAAAAATCGGAATCCCCGGGTAATACACAAAGCTGGATGTTACGAGATAATAATCTTCCCCTTTTTTGCAAATGCTGGGATCGGGATAAAAACCGGCAAGAATGGGGTTGAAATACTGATTTTCTTTGTCAATCGCTTGATCATAAAAAGGATCCATTCCTCGATATTCAAAGAAAAGAAAATCGGCGGTTTTTTCTTGATTGCTCGATTGACAGGCAGTTTGCGACAAGGCAAAAAAAGTACAAATTGTTAATGCTGTAGTGTAAATAATGTTTTTCATAAGAATTAATTTATTGATAATATTGGAAATTCTTTGTAAAATCGTAAAAGGGTAACGATTTCAAGACGAAGTTTATTCCGAATAAACGCTTTTAATTCAGAACCAACCAATTCTCCCAAACCGTCAAGCAAACTTTTATTCGGTAAGTTTTCTATTGTGTCAACGCAATCTTGCAGATAGTCTGACAATGATTTCTTCATTCTTTGCTCAATAATTTTCTGATTAACAGCAGTATGGCGACTCATAAGGAACCAACAATCGAAAATATCCCGGTTGGTAACACTACTTCTATCAAGTAATGCACAGAGTTTGTGTGAAAACATATCTGTAAGTAACATTACTTTCATATTGATACCCAATAGATTATGAATTTCATATTCGTCGTTACTTTGTCGATTTGAAATCTCAATTTTTAACTTTCGTTCCGCAATTCCATAATCAAGAACAATGACACTGCCATAAAATTTTTGTGCTTCATCGTGAATTTTACCGTATTTTAGCACCATTTTACGAATTTTTTGATACACAACATCATTTTTTTCGAGTGCGAGCAAATTAAAATCCAAATCAACTGAAAAGCGCGGCAATTCGTAGAAAAACATCAGTGCAGTGCCGCCTTTGAAACCCAGACAGTTTGCCAATTCGGTATCGTTGTAAATATCTTTCAGCAACTGCACCATATAGAATTTGTGCTTAACAGTGTCTATCATATTGAAAATAATTTATTTGCCGTTTTTACAAGAATTTGTGAATTATATATAGGCAATAGTTTTGAAACCGTTTTTTTGTTCAAAATATGAAGATTGTCGAAATAAAAATTTTTATTCAGATATAGCATGTCCAAAAAAGCGCGTTCGGGCGTAGCAATATTTATGTTGTTTTTATTCAATATAATACCTGCTGTATTGGTTAAAATTTCTCCTTTTATTTGGCGGTAACGGAAGGTTTGGTGATCAATTTCCGTTTCTCGCGTGAGGTACGAAACATTGGTTATTGCGCTGTCGTATTGAAAAATAACGCCAGCACGTTGTAAAACATATTCGAGCGAAATGTAAGTTGGCGGATAGAGCAAACAAGCCAATTCTTCGGGCTTGTAACCTTCTTTGGCATAAAACCCTTTACGGGGGTTAAGCAGTTTTCCTGTTTGCACATAATAATTCAAAATTTTGCGCAAAGAATCCGTTTTTTCAATATTCAACAACAATGCAATATCCATTATTCTGAATACTGTTCGTGAATTTTTATAGAGTTTAAAAATTATGTCTTTACTGTTTTTGTCAATCATAAGTCTAAATTATTTGGACTTTCAGTTGGCAAAAATAATATTTTTTTCTGAATAGGCAAAATGTATTTTACAAAATACAAATTTTATCACTTATTGTATTTTAAAAAGAGCAAAATGATTAATATTTACCGCATTTTTGCGGAGAATATTAGGTTTTTTTACCGCAAAATGTCTCTAAAGATTCTATTATCAGTGTGTCTTATCACGTATAAACAATATCCTGCATTATACGTTTAACAAAAGATGGACGTAAATTATTATGTTTTCTTACCACATCAACAGGTCTTCCTAAAAACTGTTCCAGTAGCAATGGAAGCTCTACAAGCGACTTCAAACCAAGCGATTTGCCTTTGTAATAAATGTCTATATCACTTTCTGTTTGTTCGCTACGAGCCACAGAACCAAAAATACCAATACAGTCAATACCATACTCCGAGGAATATTGCTGCTTAAACTGTCGCAATCTGTACAAATATTCATTTTTGTCTCCCATTCTCGAGTTGTTTTATTTTCTACGTTTTTTTCAATATCTCACTAATGTAAAAATATAAAAAAGTTTCACTTCTTTATCAAAATGAGATAATTCTTTTTTGTTACGTCAAAGGTGTCCGCAACTTACTGATAACGTAGAAGCGGCTTCACGCAGTGGCGGCTCCTACTGAGGCTCGCGCGGGCGCAAAACCTCCAAAGTCGCACTGCCGTTTGTGCGGTGCTACTGCCGCCATTGTGTGAAACCGCCCGTTAGCAGCAGGTGTTTTTTCATCTTCTTATTTTTCTCTATTTTGCAAAATTCTATTTTCTATTCTTTTCGCTCGCTCTACTGATTGGCTGTCAAGAGGATTACCATACCAGCTGAAATATTCTAATTTTGTTAGTTTTTCAATTTCTGGCGGTAAACTAGTTAGTTGGTTATCGCCTAAATCCAACCTTGTTAAATTCTTCAATTTGCCAATTTCTGGCGGCAAAACACTTAGTTGATTATTGTTCAAATCCAAAATTGCTAAGTTCGTCAATTTACCTATTTTAGGTGGTAAAATACTTAGTTGGTTCCTTCGCAAAATCAAGTGCGTTAAGTTTGTCAGTTTGCTAATTTTCGATGGCAAAACATTTAGTCCATTATAAGACAAATTTAAGTCTACTAAACTTGTCAAACTACCGATTTCTGCCGGTAAAACACTTAATTGATTACTGCTCAAATCCAAAATTACTAAGTTCGTCAATTTACCTATTTCAGGAGGCAATACACTTAGTTGGTTTCTTTGCAAAATCAAGCGTGTTAAGTCCGTCAAGTTACCAATTTCAGGTGGTAAAACATTTATTTGATTACCATTCAAATCCAAATTTATTAAGTTTCTCAATTTACCTATTTCAGGAGGTAAAACACTTAGGTTATTACGAAACAAACATAAATTTGTTAAGTTCGTCAGTTTGCTAATTTCCGATGGCAAAACATTTAGTCCATTAAAAGACAAATTTAAGTCTACTAAACTCGTCAAATTACCGATTTCAGGCGGTAATGCACTTAGTCGGTTTGCTTTCAACATCAAGCTCGTTAAATTTGTTAATTTTCCGATTTCAGGCGGTAAAACATTTAGCCCATTCCAGCTCAAGTCCAATTCTGTTAAGTTTACCAGATTTCCGATTTCAGGTGGTAAAACACTTAGTTTTAATTTAATTTTTTCTTGCACTTCTAGTGGAATATAAGTTCGGAAAGAATTCGACTGCAAAGCTCTCAAATTTAAGATTTTTAGATTTCTCAAGTTGCCGATTTCCGATGGTAAAACACTTAGTCCATTCCAATTCCAATTCCAATTTAAACTTACTAAATTCGTCAGGTTACCGATTTCTGACGGTAAAACTCTTAGGTCATTTCCATTCAAATTTAAATATCTTAAATTCGTCAAATTACCGATTTCTGACGGCAAAACATTTAGTTGATTTCCGTGCAAATCTAAATATATTAAATTTGTAAGATTTTCTATTAGTTCAGGTAGTTTTGACAGGTTCTGTCTGGGTAAATCCAATGCTTGTATTTCGCTATTCCATTTACTTACTTCATTAGTATATTTGTATGTATTGCCAAATATATCCAATAAGTAAACATCACCAACATCATAGTAAGAAACTTTCGCAAAACCTGTACCTTCATCAAATTGTTCCGCTTTTTGCCAATAGCCTAATTTTTCAACAGCATTCCCATTTTTATCAATATAATAAAATACATTTTCTTTTTTGTCAATTTTATGATAATAACTAGGTCCAAGTTCTTTATATCCTCTTGTGCCATACGCCAAAGCATATTTATCATCATAAAAATAAAAAGCATTGATTAATTTTTCGGCTCTCGCATATTGTTCTGAAATTTTAGAATTTCTCCAAACGACAATAGCACTAAAAATAACAAGAGTAATAATACTGGCGACGGCTATCCATATTCCATTTTTCAAATTTCGCTCACGTTCTCTATTTTTTAAAACTTCAAAAGGAACATTCAGCATTGCCGCAATGATTTTTAAACGGGCAATCTTTTTTCCTAAATCAGGCACAGAAAACCCCAATATATCTTTGTCTAAGTTAGGAGGATAACAGCAAATATCGGAGTCTGAACTGTTGGGTTTTCCTTGTATAATAAATGGAATGATTTTTTTTTCATTTCCCTGTCTTATGTCTATAAAATCTTTCACTTCTGTGTTTACCCATCTGTCAGGGTCTGCGGAACGCGGCGAACAAACAACGATAAGATATTGTGAATTTTGCAAACCTTCTTGTATATTTTCAGCTATTGTACCCGCTTTGCTAAAACTGGTATAATCTCTAAAACAAGGATAAAAAGGTTTCTTCGGAAACTCTTTCCCTATTTCTTTTGCAAGAGAAGTTGGAATTTTATAAGTTTCTAATTTCTTTTGTAGTTTTTCCGCTTGCTTTTTATCTTCGTGAACGTAACTGATAAATGCGTAATATTTAAAATCTGACTCCATTCTAAATTATTTGATGTTTTTGTCTGTTGTTAATTATTCTTGTTTTCGGCACTTCTTGGTCGCGCTGCGCTGTCCGCCACTTGCTGCTAACTCGTAAATATACGAAATAATACAACTTTTTTGAATAGATTAGCAACATCATTGTAAAAATAATCAAAAACAGTTAATTATAGTTGATTTTTATGTGCGTAAAATGTGTGTTTTTGAAGCTTGTGGTATACGTATTTTGTGTGTTAGCATTATTCTTTCACCCTTTTACTTTTCGAATACTTCTTGTACATTTCCTCAACTTCCTGTAATTAGCAAGCTAATTTTTACCACTTAACAATAATTCATCGAAATTAATTGTCAGTTAATAAAATTGAATTTACTTTTGTTTTCTTTATTGAACTAATGCAATATGAACATACGAACCTTTATTGTTGTTTTTTTAATCAGCATTACAATTCCCGCTTGGGCGCAAGAGAAACCCGGAAAATGGGACTTGGTTACTTGCATCAATTATGCGTTGGCGAATAACATTCAGATTCAAAAAAGTAAAATCAACCTGCAACAAAGCGACATCAACCTTCAATTGGCGAAAGCGCAACTATATCCCGATTTATATGCTTCTGTCGGACAAAATTTCATCAACCGTCCTTTTTTAGTAACCGATGGAGAGGCAAATACGTACAGAGGAAATTACGGCATAAGTTCATCTCTGACCCTGTTTAACGGCGGAATTTTACAGAAAAACATCAAGCAACAAAAACTGTTGGGAGAGATGAGTAATTATGCTACATTAGCGGCAGAGAAGAACATTGAGATGGCGATATTGCAGATATATATGCAAATTTTGTATGCCACCGAAGCTATCAAAGTGAATAAGGAGACTGTGAAAACCTCACAATATCAGCGGGATAGGGGAGAGGCACTTTTGCAAGCCGGAAGCATATCGAAAGTCGAACTTGCGCAATTGGAGGCACAATTGAGTTCCAACGAATTTCTGTTGGTCAATGCCGAAAATACGCTTAGTCTTGCCCGCCTTCGGTTGAAACAACTCTTGGAACTGAAATTGGACGATGAGATAGATATTGTGATTCCTCAAATCGAAGAACAGGAGATTTTGAAACCATTGGCTGATTTGGCAAGTATATACCGGATTTCATTGGATGTAATGCCTCAGCTGAAAAGTTCGCGGTTAAATGCCGATGTAACCAAAATCGGAACGGAAATGGCGAAAGGCGGCTATTACCCAAAAGTAAGTCTGAACGCATCTGCGGGGACAAGCCATATTTCGGGCAATTATCTCTCTTTTGAAGACCAGCTAAGAGACAACTTTAATGAAGGGGTAGGGGTAACGGTCAATATTCCTATTTTTACCAATCGTAGAAATAAATCGGCAGTAGAAACCGCTCGATTGAACGAAAAAACCGCTCAATTGGATTTGCAGGAAGCAGAGAAGAATTTGTTGGCAGAGTTGGAAACCGTTTATCAAGATGCGTTAACGGCTCAAAGTCAGTATGTTTCGGCTACGGAGAATGTCAAAGCGTTGCAGGTAAGTTACGATTTGTTTGAGCAGCAATTTAATTTGGGAATGAAAAACACGTTGGATATGCTGACTGCGAAAAGTAACTTGTTGGCGGCGATGCAGAACCAATTACAAGCAAAATATATGAGCATTATGAACGCTCAACTTTTAAATTTGTATCAAGATTTACCAATAGAGATAAAATAGTATGAAGAAGAAAAATATCATCATTATCAGTGTAATAGTAGTAGCGGCTGTGGTCGTTTGGTTCGCGTTTTTTAGGAAATCGTCGAACGAAGATTTTAAATTGGAGGCAAACACTATGCAGCCTCGCGATATAAATATTATGGTAACGGCTACCGGAAAAATAGAACCGGTTATCAAAGTGGATGTCGGTACGCAGGTCTCCGGGATTATTTCCAAGATTTATGTGGATTACAATTCGGAAGTAAAGAAAGGGCAAGTGTTGGCTGAATTGGACAGAGTGGCATTGCAATCGGATTTACGTTCCAAGGAAATGGAGGTAAATTCTTCCAAAGTAGAATATGAATTTCAAAAGAAAAATGTTGACCGCATAAGCGAGCTGTACAAAAAGGAGTTAGTCAGTAAAACCGACTACGAAGCAGCGCAATATGCTTTCGAGAAAGCCGAATCAAGCTACAACAAGCTGCAATCTGACTTGGTAAAAGTGCGAACGAATTTGAGTTATGCCACCATTACTTCCCCGATTGACGGTGTGGTGCTTTCGAGAGCCGTAGAGCAAGGGCAGACCGTAGCGGCGAGTTTCAACACCCCGACATTATTCACAATTGCCAATGACTTAACCAAAATGCAGGTTGTTGCCAATGTGGATGAGGCGGATATAGGTGATATTGTTGTTGGTCAGCGGGTTACGTTTAATGTAGCTGCTTATCCGTCCGATGTTTTTCAGGGAACCGTCAGCCAAGTACGATTGGAGCCGATTATCACATCTAATGTTGTTACCTACGAAGTACTTATAAGCGCACCTAATCCCGACCTGAAATTGAAACCCGGATTGACTGCCAATATCACCATTTACACGTTGGAAAAAAACGGAGTAAATTCGCTACCGAACAAAGCATTGGCATTTACCCCTAATGTGGAGATGCTGAAAAAAGCAGGATTTACAGTACAAGAGGAAAGCGAGTCTTTGGAAAAATCATCTCAGAATAAAGAAAAATCGCCTTCGGGCAAAAAAGACCGTTTCTCTTCCAACAAAAGAAAAGTTTGGGTGTTGAATGGAAATACAATTGTTCCTCAGAGAATTATAATCGGAGTAACCGATGGCATAAATACGGAAATCGTCTCAGGCTTGACCGAAAGTGATGTTGTGATTGAAGGGATTACAGCCATTAAAAAAGGGGGCAATGCTCCTGAAAAAAGCCCTTTTATGCCACAACGCGGAGGTGGCGGAAGGATGAGATAAGGAAAAATTTTCAATATTTGATAAAAATTAGTAAAGGGGTTGACTCAAAGCGAGGCAACCCCTTTTTATTAAAGAAATTCTTATTAATTATCTGCGAAACAAAGAAAAACGAAGTCCCATATTGAATTGGAAACTACCAACATTATATGAATCTTCATAGGTTTTACCCCCAAGTGTTTCTTTAAATGTATATTTCATTGGAATCATATAACCAGCCGAAAGGAAAAATACGCCGAATTCAACCCCTAATTCAGGACGAGCGCCAAAACCAAATGCGTTTTTACCTTTTGTAATTATTTTGCCATCATCATTTTTCCAATCAGGAGTGGCAAATCGGCTCAATCCAAAAGACAAGGCTCCATAAGGGCTTACTTTTGAATTAAAAAAACGCCACTGTCCCTTTGCCCCATACAAACTCAAACCATAAAAACCGGTATTTGAAAAATCATCAAAATCACCAATAAATATAAGTGCGCCTTGACATGTAAGACCAACACCTAATTTGTTGTCTAATTGTTCTAAGTGATAAAGAACGTCAAAATCACCACCAATACCCAATTTTGCGTCATAGTTAACATCTTCAAATCCCTTTTGTTTAAACTGTGGCGCAGTATAACCTCCTTGGAATGCGAACGAGATCGGAACTCCCGCATTAGCCGATGCGAATGCAACTAAACCACACACTGTGATAGCAACTTTTAAAAGAATTTTTTTCATTATGAAAATTTTAAATAATTAATGCTTACTCTAAAATACAGTTTTCAGCTTTCCCTGTTTGTTTAAATCTTTTATCTTTGCAAAGATAATGCAAAAACGTTAATATATTTTCTTTTTTATGTTTTTATTAAGTTAAAATAGTATGTGGATTATATATGCTTTACTATCGGCTTTTTTTGCCGCACTGACAGCTATTTTTGCAAAAGTGGGAGTGCAAAATATATCGTCAAACTTGGCGACTGCCATACGTACAATTGTTGTGTTGATTTTAGTTTGGAGCATCGTGTTGTTTCGCGGCGAGGCGAAAGGGTTGGCAAATATCAACAAATATAGCCTGACTTTTTTGATTCTTTCCGGATTAGCAACCGGATTTTCGTGGCTCTTTTATTTCAAAGCCATACAGACAGGCAGCGTATCGCAAGTGGCGTTGATAGACAAGTTGAGCGTGGTGCTGACTGTTATTTTGGCAGCAGTGTTTTTGGGTGAGCCGTTCACGCCGAAAGTTGTTGCGGCGGTGGTGTTGATTGTTTCGGGAGTGCTTGTGTTGATTTGGTAAGGTTATACATTAAATCTTTATGAGGACACTCTCCTATATTCGGTATACTTATACTTCCAAAACCTTTGCAAACGATTAATTATTCTTTAGTAAACGAATATGCGATTTTTAAACCGATTGCCGGGAAAATTTTGTTTACAAAAATTGAATTATCATTCATATTTATAGTCCTAATTGGTTCAGTTGAACCTGACAAAACAAATTGTTGATTTTTGTCTTTATATTGATCTATTATATATTGTCTTGGAGTACTTAACGGTATTAACTCTATTGTTCCCAATATTAATAGATTGGATTTCCTATAGCCTAAACCAAAACCAACATCTATTGGTGAAGAAGAATTAAAGTCATTGGAATAATTTAGTTGAAATATATTTATAAGTAAAGCTATGGCAACACGTTTTCTTAATTTATATGCAGTGTCAATATTTTTATTTTTAAAGTCTCTATGTCCTTCTCCTTTTATTGGGTTCCAAACTAATCCTAACGAAAATCTTGTAAGAATGGGAAATGTTTTTTCAAACTGAACAGAATAATCAATAGGTGAAATTGTAATATTATAGTGATCCCTAAATATACATGCTGCACCAGCTGCAGCAAATATATTAAAAGGTCTTTCCCATTCATTTTTTGTTGAATTGGCTTTTGCTGAATCAACCTTTGTTGAATCAATGTTTTGTGAAAAAGAATTTAAAGCTAAACTTAGAATAAGGATAAATAATAATTTTTGTTTTATAGATTTCATATTTAATTGTTTTTTTATTTAAGGTACTATAAAATGTTTACTAACGAGATTAATTCCATTACTAACATTCCCAATAATTACAAATATAGTGTATAAATTTGTATTTTTGCAAAAAAAATAGCACGGAAAACGTGTTGTAGAAACATAAGCAAATGATATACAATCTAAAAGAAGAACTTTCGGAAAGGCTTTGCAAGAATTTTGCAGAGGAGTTTTCTTGTCGAATAATGGCAGAACCAGAAAGTTTTCCCGAATTGTACGCGCTTGCTTTTGATGATAATCCGAAAACGGCGTGGCGTGCGGCGTGGGTGTGTGAGAAGATTTCGTGTCGGTTACCTGAATGGTTTATGGACAAACGACCGGAATTGATGCAGCAAATAATGCAAAGCGCGAATCACGGAAGTAAGCGTAGCCTGCTTAGTATTTTATTGGTTCTTCCTGTTGAGGAGCCGATTTCGGTCGAATTTCTCAATTTCTGTTTAGACCGGATGCTTTCGCCGCAAGAACCGATTGCCATACAGGCATTGTGTATGAAAATGGGGTATGAACTTTGTAAAAAAGAGCCGGAACTTTTGCCGGAATACAAATATATATTGGAAAATGCCGAACCGGAATTTTATTCAAAAGGAATACAAACTGTAATACGGAATACGTTGAAGCGGTTGAAATAGCACGAAGGCACGAAAGGGCGAAAGCACGAAACATTTTCATTATATTTCCATTCGCGCTTTCGTCCTTAAAAAATATAAATTAATTTTTAGCAAACAAAAACAATGTTTAGTCAGGAACTCGAAAAAATTTCGTGGGAAGAGACCACCAACTCCGTTTATGCGAAAACCGATGCGGATGTCCGTCGGGCATTGGCAAAGGAAGGACAGTTGACCGTAGATGATTTTATGGCGCTGATTTCGCCCGCCGCCGAGCCTTATTTGGAGACGATGGCGCAGTTAAGCCAAAAACTGACATTGAAACGTTTTGGGAAAACGATTTCATTGTTTATTCCGCTCTATCTTTCTAATTCGTGCCGAAACCATTGTGTTTATTGCGGTTTTAACGCCTCTAATCCGGAAAAGCGCGTTACGCTTACGGATGAGGAAATTTTGAATGAATACCAAGCCATCAAAAAATTAGCGCCGTTTGAAAATCTTTTGCTCGTAACAGGCGAGAATCCGGCAGCGGCAGGCGTTCCCTATCTTTCAAAAGCATTGGATTTGGCTAAACCTTATTTTTCCAATTTGAAAATAGAGGTAATGCCGCTGAAATCGGAAGAGTATGCCGAACTTACCCGGCACGGACTGAACGGTGTAATTTGTTTTCAAGAAACATACAACCGGGCGCGTTACAACTTCTATCACCCAAAAGGAATGAAAGCCGATTTTGAGTGGCGTGTGAACGGATTCGACCGTATGGGACAAGCAGGCGTGCACTCTATCGGAATGGGTGTATTGGTCGGCTTGGAAGATTGGCGCACGGATATGGCGATGATGGCGCATCATCTTCGTTACCTGCAAAAACATTATTGGAAAACGAAATACAGCGTTAATTTCCCGCGTATGCGTGCAGCGGAAAATGGCGGATTTCAGCCCAATGTATCGGCTACCGACAAAGAAATGGCACAGCTAACATTTGCCTTCCGTATTTTTGACAACGACGTGGACATCAGTTATTCTACACGCGAAAATGCTATTTTCCGAAACAATATGGCAACCCTTGGCGTAACCACAATGAGCGCCGAAAGCAAAACCGAACCGGGCGGCTACTTCTCTTACCCCAAAACCCTTGAACAATTCCACGTCTGCGACGAACGTACTGCCAAACAAATGGAGTGCGATTTAAAACGGCTTGGAAGAGAGGCGGTTTGGAAGGATTGGGACTATTTTTTTAATTGAGAATTGAGAATGGAAAATTGAGAATTATAAGATGATGAAAGAAAATGTTATTGAAAAAAAATCGTACAAGTTTGCGATACGGATTGTGAACGCATATAAATTTTTGTCTGAAACTAAAAAAGAGTTTGTTTTGTCAAAACAGTTACTTCGTAGTGGTACTGCTGTCGGAGCTTTGGTAAAAGAATCGGTTCATGCTCAAAGTCGAGCTGATTTTTTAAGTAAGATGAATATTGCATTAAAAGAAGCGAATGAAACTGAATATTGGCTAATGTTATTAAAAGATACTGACTATTTTGATAAGTCGCTTTATGAATCAATTAATACTGATTGTTCCGAGTTAATTTCTTTGTTAGTCAGTATAGTAAAAACAACCAAAAATACATTGAAAAGATGATTACCCCCCATTCTCAATTCTCAATTCTCAATTCTCAATTAAATAATCGCTATTCTCGTCAAACAATGCTGTCGCAATTTGGAGAAGAAGGTCAGCGAAAATTAGACTCCACCAAAGTTCTTTTGGTTGGTGTTGGTGGTTTAGGTTCGCCTATTGCACTTTATCTTACAGGAGCGGGAATTGGGCGAATCGGGTTAGTCGATGCCGATGTTGTATCGGAAACCAACCTGCAACGACAAGTTTTGTACAAAGAAAACGAAATAGGACAACTGAAAGTAGAGTGTGCAAAAAAACGCTTATTAGAATTAAATTCCAACATTCAAATAGATTGTTACCCTTGCCGTTTCGACAAAGAAAACGGAGAAAAAATAGCCTCACAATACGATTTAATCATAGACGGCTGCGACAATTTCGCTACGCGCTATCTGATGGACGATGTTTCCTACCAGCTCAACATACCTTATATATATGGCAGCATTGGCGAGTTTCACGGACAAGTATCCGTTTTTAATTGCAAAAACGGTTCTCGTTACCGCGATTTGTACCCCGAAGGAGATGCTACTTTTGTGGACGAACCAACCATAAAAGGCGTGCTGGGACCTGTTCCGGGAGTAATCGGTACATTACAAGCTATTGAAGCAATTAAAGTAATAACCGGTATCGGCGAACCTCTCCGAAATCGCCTATTGACCATTGATTTACTAACAATGGAAATTCACGATTTAGAAATCTAAAAATTCTCAATTTTCCACTCTCAATTCTCAATTTATATGCAGCTAACCTATATCTTCCATAGCGGATTCATCGTTTCCGGTCAAGGATTTTCCATTTTAATTGATTATTGGCGAGATACAAAATCTTTTGAAGATGGATACGTTCATCAGCATTTTTTGCAATCGACCGACAAATTGTATGTGTTGAGTTCGCACGTTCATCCCGATCATTTTGATCCGGAAGTACTTACTTGGTATGAAAAACGTCCCGACATTCAATATATTTTCTCTTCTGAAATTCTTCCGACAATAAAAAATACGCCAAAAACTCCGGAAATTTTTTGTCTGCGTAAAGCAGAAGTTTATACCGATAATCACATACAGGTAAAAGCTTTCGGCTCAACTGATATAGGCATTTCTTTTGCTATTGAAGTCGAGGGTAAACGTATTTTTCACGCCGGTGATTTCAATAATTGGCATTGGAGTGAGGAATCGACCGAACAGGAGATTCGTACTGCTGAGATAAGTTTTCTCCGGAAACTAAAAATATTGGCAAAAGCGTATCCGGTGTTTGACCTTGTGATGTTTCCCGTTGACCCGCGATTAGGGAAAGATTATATGCGAGGCGCTGAGCAATTTATTCAAGCCATCCAAACCCGCGCTTTTGCCCCGATGCACTTCGGGTCTAAATACAACGAAGCCAACGCTTTCAAAGCCTTTGCAGAGGCACACGGGAGTCGTTTCTTGTCAATTCGAGAATGTGGAGAAAGGTTTGAGTTGAAGTGAGTAAATAAAAATATCTTTGCGTCTTAGCGAACTTAGCGACTTTGCGTTTACCATAAAAAGCGCAAGCGCATATTAAATTTAACGCGAAGACGCAACGTCCGCAAAGACGCGAAGTTTTATAAGAAAACGGCAAACATATTCACTCGCTTACTTGTTTACTTATAAATTTGTTAACTAAAAAATAACAACAATGAAAATAAAAAGCAAATTTGACCATTTCAACGTAAACGTTACCAATCTGGAACGCAGTATTACATTTTATGAGAAAGCCTTAGGCTTGAAGGAAAGCAAACGGATAACCTCGCCCGACGGTTCGTTTACAATCGTTTACCTCAGCGACGGGGAATCCGGCTTTTTGTTGGAACTTACTTGGCTGAGCGACAGTAGAGAGGCTTATGATTTGGGCGACAACGAAAGCCATTTGTGTATGCGAGTTGCCGGAGATTACGACGAAATACGCAAATATCACAAAGAAATGGGATGGGTTTGTTTTGAAAATGAAGCAATGGGACTCTATTTTATCAACGATCCGGACGATTATTGGATTGAAATACTTCCAAAAAAATGATGAAGTAATGAAGCGATAAGTGATTATTTTCGTATCTTTGCGTTTTGAAAAATTAGAAAGTATGAAAATAGATATTATTTTATCGGGAGTGGGTGGACAAGGTATCTTGTCTATTGCTGCGGTTATTGGTCAAGCAGCGGTTAAAAACAATCTTTATATGAAGCAGGCAGAGGTACACGGAATGAGCCAGCGTGGCGGAGATGTACAATCCAACCTTCGTATTTCGGACGTGCCTGTTGCATCGGATTTGATTGCTAAGGGTTCGGCAGACTTGATTATCTCGCTCGAACCGATGGAGTCGTTGCGCTATTTGCCATACTTGAAAAAAGAGGGATGGTTGGTAACCAATGAGGTTCCGTTGATTAATATTCCCGATTATCCGGCAATGGAAGATATTTTAAGTGAAGTCAAAAAGGTGAAAAATCACGTTATTTTGGATGTAGAGAAAATTGCAAAAGAGGTCGGTTCTTCACGTGTTTCAAATATGGTTATGTTGGGTGCATCTACCCCGTTTTTGAATATCCCTTACGAAGAAATACAGAACGGAATTCGTTCTATTTTTGAAAGAAAAGGAGAGGAAATCGTCAATCTTAACCTGCGTGCATTGGAGGCGGGACGAAAGATTGCGCAGAAAATTTGAAATTTGAAATGGAAAATTTGAAATAAAAACATGATTCAGCGAATACAAACAATCTATTTATTAATAACCATCGTCCTTACCTCTTTGGTAATTGGTTTTCCGATAATGGATATTTTATCGGACGAATATATTTATTCGGTAACGATGCTTGGCGTGTATACCAACGGAAATATGGAATACAGCACTTGGGTTCTTTTGGCGATTTGTATTGTGAATATTCTTGTCGCATTGGCAACTATCACGCAATTCAAAAACAGAATACTTCAAATGCGTTTGGCAACTTTCAACGTATTGTTTACGGTTGGTTTTTATGTAGCGTTGGGCGGTTACTATTGGATCGTGAACGAAAAATTTTCGACAATCGGAATTACTTTCAATTGGACGGTCGTTCTTCCCGCGGTTAACATCATTTTGATCTATTTGTCAATCCGGTCAATCGGAAGGGATGAGGCGTTGGTCAGGGCAACCGAAAGATTAAGGTAGTCAGTCGGATAATTCGATAGTCCGAAAATCTGAAAATCCAAATATGAAGTTGTTGGAGAATGATACGATTAAGTTGAGGGCGTTGGAGCCGGAAGATTTGGATTTGTTGTATCAATGGGAAAACGATAATACGTTTTGGTCGGCGGGAAATACATTGGCTCCTTATTCTCGGTTTGCTCTCCGGCAATATATGGAATCGCAAACGGCTGATTTATACACCACCAAGCAATTGCGACTGATGATTGTGTTAAAAGGTGAGGGTAGGGGTATCGGAACGTTAGATATGTTTGACTTTGATCCGTATCACCATCGAGCATGTGTCGGCATTTTGATTGATTCGTCTTATCAAGATAAAGGATTTGGTTCACAAGCGTTGGAATTGTTTATTCAATACGCTTTTCGCTTTTTTAAATTAAAGCAAATCTATTGCAATATTGCGGAAGATAACGTAAAAAGTCTCACTCTTTTTCAAAAACAGGGTTTCCAAATTTCCGGTAAATTAAATTCGTGGCTGAAAACATCTGAAGGTTGGAAAAATAATTACATATTACAATTAATTAATTCATCATTCTAAATTCATCATTTTTCATTTATATGAATACTCCAATTGATTACGAAGTAGTTAAATCTGTGATAGACAGCTTTAATCTCCCCGATTTTACCAAAGCGACCATTCGCGAAATAGTGGCAATCGCCAACGAAGTGGAAAAAAGAACCGGTAAGAAATATGTCCGAATGGAGATGGGCGTACCCGGATTGGCGCCGGAGGCAATTGGAGTAGATGCCGAAATTCAGGCGTTGAAAAATGGGGTCGCCTCCATATATCCTCCATTAGACGGATTACCGGCGTTGAAACAGGAAACTGCCCGTTTCATCAAAGCATTTATTGATGTAGACGTATTGCCGCAAGGTTGTGTTCCCGTATCGGGTTCGATGCAGGGAACGTATGCCTCGTTTTTGGTATCGGGACAATGCGACCCGAAGAAAAACACGGTACTATTCATTGACCCCGGATTTCCGGTGCAAAAAAACCAGCTCGTCACGTTGGGAATGAAGCATAAATCGTTCGATATGTACGACTACCGTGGCGAAAAATTAATCGCAAAAGTAGAAAGTTATCTGAGAGAAGGAAATATTTGCAACATTGTTTATTCCAATCCCAACAACCCTTCTTGGGTATGTCTCACGGAAGAGGAATTGAAAGGTATCGGCGAATTAGCGACTAAATACGAAGTGATTGTAATGGAAGACTTGGCTTATTTTGCGATGGACTTCCGCAAAGATTTGAGTACGCCGTTCCAACCGCCATTCCAACCGTCGATTGCACATTATACGGACAACTATATTTTGTTGATTTCCGGTTCCAAAGCATTTAGTTATGCCGGTCAGCGCATCGGTGTGGCGGCTATTTCGGAAGCATTGTACAAACGTTCGTTTGACGGATTGCGCGAGCGTTATGGTGTGGGTGAATTTGGCAACGTATTTGTTAACCGTGTACTTTATTGTCTTTCATCGGGAACGGCACACTCTGTACAATATGCTATGGCAGCGATGTTTAAGGCGGCTTCCGACGGCAAATTCAACTTTCTTGCCAGCGTGCAGGAATACGGACGCAGAGCGGCAAAGTTGAAGCGAATTTTCCTCCGTCACGGCTTTGAAATTGTGTATGACAATGATATTGACCAGCCGATTGGCGATGGTTTTTACTTTACGGTCAGATATCCCGGAATGAGCGGAGGAGACTTGATGCAGAAACTACTTTTCTATGGCATAAGCGCCATTTCGCTTGGTACGACCGGTAGCTTGCAGGAAGGAATTCGCGCTTGTACTTCATTCATTCAGAATAATCAATACGAAGAATTGGAGGAAAGGTTAAAAATGTTTCAAAAAGCCCATAAAATTGGTTAATAAAAGAAAATTTATTATTATATTTGTAGAAAGAAGTCTCAAAGAATACAGAATAATACAGATTTTTGCCGATAATGCAATAGGTAAATTAGTATGTGTTTAGTTCAATTTATAAAATCAGATAAACTGATATAGTGTTTATCCGTCACCTGCATTCAAAAAGACTTTAAAAATTCCCTTGTCTCTCCGAATAATGTTACTCGGATGGGCGAAGCCGTGAGGAATGGGTTGGTTTTGGCGAAATAGTTGATTAAAATAATTAAGAAATTTAGTGGAAAGAATAATTGGATTTAAGAAATCCGTAAATGAATCGGGTTGGAGCACTGAGATAAAACCGCGAACCGGTTTATTTGATGTCGATTTTAAAGAAATTTGGAGGTATCGTGATTTGTGGAGTATGTTTGTCAAGCGCGACATTATCACGCAATACAAACAGACGATTTTGGGTCCGGCGTGGTTCTTTATCCAGCCCATAATGACGACCATTATGTATATGGTGGTGTTTGGCGGGATAGCCGGCATTAGTACCGACGGATTGCCACAGCCGTTGTTTTATTTAGCGGGAATCTGTCTGTGGCAATATTTTTCAGAGTGTTTGAATAAAACTTCGAGTACCTTTGTTACGAATGCAAATATTTTTGGAAAAGTGTATTTTCCTCGTTTGATTGTACCGCTTTCTACAGTTACTTCTAATTTAGTGCGCTTTTTTATTCAGTTTGGTTTATTTGTAATTGTTTATTTGTATTATGTTATTTTTACAGACGTACAGATAGCACCTAACGCTTACTTATTACTCTTTCCGGTCTTAATTGTGATGTTAGCCGGATTGTCGTTAGGTTTTGGCATCTTGTTTTCTTCTATGACTACTAAGTATAGAGATTTAACGTTATTGCTCGCTTTTTTCGTGCAATTATGGATGTATGCCACACCTATTATCTATCCATTAAGCACGATTACGAACGAAAAGTTGAAATTGGTAATGTCGCTCAATCCATTAACATCTATTGTAGAAACATTCAAATTCAGCGTATTGGGTGTAGGTAGTTTTAGTTGGTGGTCATTGGGTTACAGTTTTGGATTTATGGTGACGTTGATGGCGATTGGTATTGTAATATTCAATCGAGTACAACGGTCATTTATGGATACGGTCTGACTCATATTAGTTGAATTTTAACGAGTTAAACAAGAAAATGAGTACAGCAATAAAATTTGAGAATATCTCAAAACAATATAGATTAGGATTGGTTTCTACCCGCACTATCAGCCACGATCTTAACCGTTGGTGGCAGGTAAATGTGCGCGGAAAAGAAGACCCATACTTGAAAATCGGCGAAGTAAATGATCGTGCCACTAAAGGCACAAGCGAATATGTATGGGCATTGCGCGACATTAACTTTGATGTGCAGCAAGGCGATGTGCTGGGCATCATCGGAAAAAATGGTGCAGGGAAATCAACATTACTGAAAATTCTATCAAGAGTTACCGCCCCTACCACTGGTTCTATCAAAGCACGAGGTCGAATAGCGTCTTTACTCGAAGTTGGTACTGGTTTCCACCCTGAAATGACGGGGCGTGAAAATATTTATATGAATGGAGCTATTATGGGGATGACCAAGCAAGAAATCAAACGTAAATTGGATGAAATTGTGGATTTCTCTGGCGTAGAACGCTATTTGGATACGCCTGTAAAACGTTATTCTTCGGGTATGACCGTTCGACTTGGTTTTGCTATTGCTGCACATCTTGATCCGGAAATTCTTGTTGTTGATGAAGTACTTGCTGTGGGTGATGCAGAGTTTCAGAAAAAGGCTATTGGGAAGATGCAGGATGTATCGAAAGACGAGGGGAGGACTGTGTTGTTTGTGAGCCATAATATGACAGCGGTAAAGGGTTTATGCAAAAGAGGAGTATGGTTGAAAGATGGTATGTTGCATAAAGATGGTGATGTAAATGATATTGTGCGAGAGTATTTATTGAATGACAGTTCTACATATGATAATATAGAGTTGAAAAACAGAACCGATTACAAAGGTAATGGAAAGTTAATTGTAAACAAAGTAACGATTTTTAGTGAAGGTTGCGAAGCAAGTACTGTAATGAATACGGATAAAACTCATTTAAATATTCAAATATATAACAAACATAGACTTAAAGGAGATATTGAAATTGCTGGGAAAATTACAGATAAAGATAATATCTATATCCATTATTTTTCGTCTAAACTTAAAAGTAAAGTGTATAAAATAAATGAGGAGGAGCATTTTGACTTATCAGTAATTTTCGATAATTTACCTTTTATTTCTGGAGAGTATAATATTGGACTTGAAATAAAATTTCAGGGAGAAATTGTCTATTGGATTGAAAATGCGTTGAAATTCACTATTATAGACAACGATTTTTATAATTCAGGCATTGTTTGGAAAAATGGTATGATTCTATTGTCGCAAGAATGGGTTTGATTTATTGGTATGAGAATAGCTTTTATAGGAGATATTGTTGTAAAAGATAAAAATGTTCGTTTGTCAGGAGAACTACAAAGTTTATTAGACAGATGTGATTTCCGTATATGCAATTTTGAAGCTCCTATTTTGGATAATGGAAATAACACACCTTTGAAAAAAGCAGGTCTGAATATATTTCAAACAGAAAAAGGCATTGATTTACTGAAATATATTGGAATAGATTTGGTTTCTTTGGCAAACAATCATATCCTTGATTATGGGGAAAACACGTTACAAAACACAATTAACATACTCCAAAAAGAAGGAATGAATGTTTTTGGTGCCGGATTTTCTTTTCAAGAAGTGTATAAACCGTATATATTAAAGACCAATAAAGAAACAATAACTTTTATTACTTGTTCACAAGCTGAATTTGGTGTTTTTAAATCAGAAAATGATTTGGTCGGATATGCTTGGATAAATCATCCACAAATAAATAAAATTATAGCACAAGCAAAAGAACAGACTGATTTAGTATATGTGTATGTTCATGCAGGGTTAGAAGATGAAATATATCCTTTACCAGAATGGCGTATAAGGTATAAAGAACTTATTGATATGGGAGCAGACTGCGTAGTGGGTAGTCATCCGCATATTATTCAAGGGTATGAAACATATAAAGATAAATATATTTTTTATTCTTTGGGTAATTTCTTTTTTGAGAAAGAAAATGCAAACAGAGAATGGAGGCGTAGCCTTTTGATTGTACATGATACAGAAGGTAATAATTTTGAAATCATTCCTTGCATTACGCACGATAATTTGGTAGAAATAGATAAATCGATTGAAACACAAGAAGATATAAAAGAACGGTCAATAATTTTTGATAACAATGATGAATATATTCAAAAAATTGACGATATGGCTGTACGATTATGGAAAGAATATTATGCTTCTTATTACTATTGGTATTGTCCTTCAGTTGAGAATTATAGTATTAAAAAATTGACAAAATATATTGTTAAGAAAATATTAGGTAAACAGATTAATAAAGGTAATGTCAGTTCATCAATTAACGAAACAATGTTGCTGCATAATATTCAAATAGAGACCCATCGTTGGTTAGTTGAAAGATATTTGTACAATAGTAACAAAAAAATAAATAACTTGTGATTTGAAAATGAATAAACTACTGACGTTCGATTATTACAAAAGAAAGTATAATCAAATAATATTGAAACGATTTTTTCCAAATATTTATTTGGAAAAAATTGTTAAGAGGCACTATAAAGTTGTTACCGGAAAAAAATTAAATCTTCGGAATCCCAAAACAGTTAGCGAAAAACTGTGGTGGATAGCTCTTTATTGGCAAAGTCCATTAATAGTAAAATGTGCGGATAAATATCTTATGCGGGAATATGCGAAAGATTGTGGTTGTGAAGAAATATTAGTACCATTGCTTGGAGTTTATAATAATGCAGAGGAAATTGATTTTGATGCATTGCCTCAAAAATTTGTTCTCAAATGCAATCACGGCTGTGGAGGGCATATTTTATGTGAAGATAAGTCGAAATTAGATATTGAAGCGACAAAAAAACAATTAAACAATTGTTTGTCGGAAGATTATGGAAAGCGATTTTTTGAGTTTCACTATTCAAAAATACCCCCTAAGATAATTTGCGAAAAGTTTCTTGATTTTTCTATGGAAAAATCGTTAATAGATTACAAGATTCATTGTTTTAACGGAAAACCGGCTTTCTTTTTAGTATGTACAGATAGAGACTATCATGATGATTCAGTTGTTATTACTTCCTATTCGTTGGAATGGGAAAAACTATCATTGCTGAAAGATGAAGGTAAAGTAGATGTTTCTAAACCTGAATTATTAAATGAAATGATAGAGTATGCGGAGAAATTATCAAAACCATTTCCTTATGTAAGAATGGATTTTTATAATGTAGAAAATAAGAAATATTTAGGAGAGTTTACGTTTACTCCTCAAGGAAATTTTATGACGTATTATAAAGATTCTACTTTGGAAATGATGGGTGATTTACTGAAATTACCAAAAAAATATAAAAGATAAAACAAAGAAATGCTTGCTCCAATAATCCTTTTTGTTTACAACCGTCCGTGGCATACGGAACAAACGTTGAATGCTTTATCAAAAAATGATTTGGCGGGGCAATCTATATTGTATATTTATGCAGATGGGGCAAAGTCAAATGCAACGGACGAACAATTAGAAACAGTAAAACGAGTTCGAGAGCTGATAAAAAGCAAACAATGGTGCAAAGAAGTGCATATTATAGAAACTGATGTAAATAAAGGGTTGGCAAATTCTATTATTGATGGTGTTACTCAGGTTGTTAATAAACACGGCAAAATCATTGTGCTTGAAGATGACATTTTAACTTCGCCTTTTTTTCTAAAATATATGAATGATGGATTGGATATATATCAAAAAGAAGAGAAAGTAGCTTGTATTCACGCTTATAATTATCCTGTATCATCGAAAGGATTACCTTCTACATTTTTTATAAAAGGTGCAGATTGCTGGGGGTGGGCTACTTGGGCATCAAGTTGGTCATTGTTTGAAAAAGATGCAAATAAATTGCTAAATTATATTTTAGACAATAATTTTCAATATGAATTCGACCTACAAGGTTCATACCCTTATACGGAAATGTTAAAGAATCAGATTGAGAACAAAGTAGATTCGTGGGCTATAAGATGGTATGCTTCAGCATTTATAAATAATAAGTACACATTGTATCCAAGTGTTAGTATAATTTATAATATTGGTTTAGACAATAGTGGTGTTCATTGTGGTGGTGGAGATAATTTTAATAATAAATTATGGAACAATGAAAAACCTGTTATTATAGAAAAAACAGCTGAAATTGAAAATAATAAAACAGCATTGAAAAGATGGGTAGAGTATTTATGCCCGAACAGAAATAGTTGGGTGTATATGTTAAAGAAAAAAGCAAGAACACTTGTGATAAAAGTATGCAACTAAAAAAAATAAAACATATAATCCGAGAACTAACACCCCCTTTTATCTGGAAATTGATAAAAATGAGGAAAAAATCCAACCCAAATGTATCAAACAACATCCTTTGGACAGGTAATTATTCATCGTGGCAAGAAGCAGAACAATACAGTACAGGATATGATGAATCCTTAATTTTAGAAAAATGTAAAGATGCTTTATTAAAAGTAAAGAACGGTGAAGCTGTTTATGAGCGTGATTCGGTAATTTTTGACGAAATTCAATACAGTTGGGGCTTACTTGCCGGACTGCAAAAAGCTGCTATAGAAAACAATAACAAATTGAGCGTGTTGGATTTCGGAGGAAGCTTGGGAAGTTCATATTATCAAAACAAGGCTTTTCTTTCCGGTCTTTCTACGCTGAATTGGTGCATCGTGGAACAGCCTCATTTTGTGGAATGCGGAAAAAAATATTTTGAAGATGAGCATTTGACTTTTTGTTATACGATTGAAGAATGTTTGAAAAAAAACAAACCCAATGTATTGCTATTAGCCAGTGTCGTTAATTATTTAGAAAATCCATACAGTTGGATTGAAAAATTTGTATCGCTGAAAATTCCGTATATCATTTTAGATAGAACGGGTGTGATTTCTGGTTCTGACGATTTGTTGACCGTACAGACAGTACCTCCTTCGATTTATGAAGCAAGTTATCCGTGTTGGTTTTTAAGCGAAGAAAAATTGTTGGGAAAATTTTCATGTGATTATACTTTGCTTGCTTGCGAATCGGATTATCTTCATCTCAAAGCGATGATTAATGGTAATACGCCTGCGGAGTGGAAGATTATAATTCTAAAAAGAAAATAAGATTTTGTCATGACCTTATATTTTGCTACAATATTTGATATAAACTATTTAAGCAGGGGGATGGTTTTATTTGAAACATTAAAAAAACACCATGTCGAATTTGTTTTATATATTGTATGTTTAGATGATGCTACAAAAAATTATTTTTTAAACCAAAATTATCCCGAAATAAAGCTTATTGAGTTGTCGGAAATAGAAAGCGAGTATAAAGAACTTGAAAATGCAAAAAATAATCGAAGCCGCACTGAGTATATATTTACGCTTAGTCCTTATTATCCGAGTTATATATTGAAAAAAAATCCGGAGTTGCCATTTATTTGCACGCTTGATGCAGACCAGTACTTTTTAGCGAGTTGTATTTTTGTTTTTGAAGAATTGCACAGTCATTCGGTATTAATAATGCCTCATAGATTTGTTCCTAATTTAGCTCATTGGAATGGTTTTGGTAAGTATAATGTCAGCTTTCAAATTTTCAAAAACAATAAAATTGGGAATGACTGTTTGTCACTTTGGCGAAAACAATGTTTGGAATGGTGTCATGATTATTTGGAAGGAGGTAAGTATGCCGATCAAAAATATCTTGACACATGGCAGGATTATTTTGGAAATGAGGTGAAAGAAATTGACAATATTGGCATAGGTTTAGCTCCTTGGAATGTAGGCGATAAAAAAATAGAGAAGAAAAGCGGTCAAGTTTTTGTAAATGATACGCCGCTTGTATTGTATCATTATCAGGGATTAAGGTTTGTGCGCGACAAAGTTGCCTATGCAAATATGGAACTTTATCAAGTGTACTTAATGCCAAATTTAAAACAACTTGTTTTAAAAAAAATAATTAGAGATTTATCTTGTTTACAAAAAGGAAATGACAAAATCAGTCGAGGTGGTGTTACAGTTAACGGTTCGATTTTTAATATTGTAAAAGGCTATGGTTTCTTTTATGTTATTGGTAGAATTGTTGTAAGTTTGGATTGGCTTTTCGTTTTAAAAACTACAAAAAGGAAAATATTCAAAATATGGCGAAACTAATTTCTCTAAAATCTTTTTCGGATAAGCGAGGTAATCTTACTGTTCTCGAAAAAAATACAAACATACCATTTGATATTAAACGTGTGTTTTATATTTATGACGTGGATGATTCGGTTAGAGGCGGACACAGACATCATAAAACGATACAGGCGGCGATTTGTATCGCGGGTTCGTGCGTGGTGTCTAATGACGATGGCGCAAAAAAAGAAGATTTTGTAATGGATGCTCCGAATAAATGTTTGATCTTACAGCCGGAAGATTATCATACAATGCATTCATTTACGCCCAATGCTATATTTTTGGTGCTTGCTTCAGAATATTTTGACCCCAATGATTATATATATGACCCTTATTGATTAAATGTATGCAACAAATAGCTTATGAAAACCTTAATAAATTAAACGAAACGTTTATACCTGTTTTTGAAGAAAAACTGCAAAGATTTTTCAAAAAAGGTTGGTATATATTGGGCGAGGAAGTAAAATGCTTTGAAGAGGAGTTTGCTCAATATCATAGTGTAAAGCATTGTATAGGGGTGGCAAATGGACTTGATGCCTTGATATTGGGTATTCGAGTTTTTGATTTTCCTCAAGGCAGCGAAATAATTGTGCCATCTAATACCTATATTGCTACAATTCTTGCGATTATACAATGTGGAATGAAACCGGTTTTGGTTGAACCGGATATTGAAACCTATAACATTGATGTTAATTTGATTGAGGGCAAAGTAACTAAAAATACTGTTGCTATTTTACCGGTTCATTTGTACGGGAAGTCATGCCAGATGGACATCATTGTGAATCTTGCCGAGAAATATAATTTGAAAATTATAGAAGACTGTGCACAGGCGCATGGGGCAACTTACCAAAACAAATTAACCGGAACGTGGGGCGAAATAGGGGCATTCAGTATGTATCCTACCAAAAACTTAGGTGCACTTGGCGACGCAGGAGCTATGCTGACCAACAATGACACTTTGGCGGCTAAGCTAAAAGTTTTGAGAAATTATGGTTCAGAAAAAAAATATCATAATCAATGTATAGGTGTTAATTCGAGGTTAGATGAAATTCAAGCTCTTTTCTTACGGATTAAATTAAAATCGTTGGATATTATCAATGCTCATAAAAGATTACTTGCTAATATTTATATAGAAAACATTGATAAAAAATTTATTCTGCCTAAAAAAGACTCAAACTATAAAGATGTTTATCATATTTTTAATGTCAGAACAGAGCGTAGAGATGAGTTGAAACAGTATTTGTTTCAACATGGAATAAGTACGGAAATTCATTATCCTATTCCTCCGCATAAACAGGAAGGTTATAAGCATTTTTGGGCTGCATCATTCCCTGTTTCTGAAAAAATACATGAAACTACTTTGAGCTTGCCGATTTCTTTTGCAACGACTGTAGGTGAGGTAAATAAAGTTGTTGAGGTTGTAAATAAATTCTAAGTGGATATTAAATAGAAATAAAACTCTCAGTTATAAAACCATCAACTTCAATAATGCTGAAGGTTTACGAAAAACCATTGAAAGCCTAAAACGGCTAGAAAAAAAAGATGAAAACAGTTATCTGTGCCATAGCAAAATTTGAAAATGATTATATCCAAGAGTGGGTAGATTATCATTTAGGTTTGGGTTTTTCTCAAATTTATATTTATGATAATAACGATATAGATGGAGAGCGAATATCTGATGTGTTAGACGAGGAAATATATAAGGGAAAGGTTTTTGTTCTCAATGTCAGGGGACAAAAACAGATGCAAAAAAAAGTATATAACGAGTTTTATCACAATAACAATTTTGATTGGTGTGGATTTATAGATATTGATGAATTTATTACTTTTAACCCAAAATCAGGTTTTAATAATATAAACGATTTTTTGGCGACTGTTACCGATTTTGATAGTGTGCATATTAACTGGTTGTGCTATGGGGATAATGGCAAAATAAGGAAACAAAAAGGAAATGTGATTGATAGATTTCCGAAATCTAAAAAGCCGTTAAATTTCACCTATACATACAAGTTTCCCGAAAATAATCATATAAAGTCAATTATACGAAAGGAACTCAACATAAATTGGGATACGAACCCACATACTCCGGAAGGCGATTATAAAATTTGTGATGAAAAAGGAAATTTGTGTTCAAATTTGCCGTTTAAGAATTTTACTTACGATGTAATATTTCTTCGACATTATTGTACAAAAACAATTGAAGAATACATGGATAAGATTTTAAGACAATGTGCCGATTGCAATCATACACAGTTTTATAGTTTTGGTAAGTTTTATAGAATAAATAGATTTACATTAAGAAAGTATTTAATTCAAAAAAAATTAACAAAAAAACATAATCTAGGAGCATTTAAAAATTCTTTTTTTACTTGTTTAAGAGAATATGTTCATTATCAATTTGTAAGAAGGAGTGTGTTTTTGACTTTTTTATACAAATTATCAAAAAAATAGAGTGGACTATCCAACTGAATTTACACAAGGATTAATGGAGTACAATGTTTTTTAATTTGATTTTTTTTAATGATTGAAGAGGTTACTGTTTTTGTAACTGGGGATTCCAGCAAAATTAGCACTTGGTCTAATGTCCCTTTTTTCTTTACAGAAGCCTTAATATCCAAAGGCATTAAGGTAAATCGAGTAAATATTAGTCCGAGTCCTATTTGTAAGAAATTTTACAGACCTTTTGGAAAACTGATAAGGATAATTTACAGGACTACAAGTTATAATTATGCACGTTCATATATTCATTTCAAGAATGTTCGTTTTAGGATAAAAAAAGCGATAAATCAATATCCAAATTCAGATGTTTTTTTATTCTTTGGATTCAGTTTTTCATCAGCAGACTTGACAAAAAAACCAACAGTATTGTTTGGCGATTGGACATATGACCATCATTTTCGATACTTTTTAATGAAAGAACCCGATTTTTTTGAAAGACAGTCTGTAAAAAGAGAAGATGCTCAAATTAATAATTCGAGTTTAATCATATCATTGTTTCCCGGAGTGGCAGAGTATATGAAAAAAAGATATATTAATGATAATATTCATTACCTTGGAAATGTAATTAATTCGCTGTATCAAGTTTCAGAAGATAACTTGTTGAAAATAAAAAAAAAATCAAATAAGATATTATTTATTGGTAGAAATAAATATCTTGACGGAGCAAAAACATTAATTCGCGCATTTGTTTTGTTGAAGCGAAAATATAAGGATTTAACATTACATTTTATAGGTATTGAGACTTCCGATTTTGAAAACTTGCCAAATGGTGTCTATTGTTATGGATACTTAGATAAAGCAAATGATGCAGACAGGGATTTATATTATAATTTACTGAAAGAAGCTAAAGTATTTGTTAATACAACTCCCCAATGGGGAGCCTTTTCAGCATCAATAGAAGCGATGTATTTTTATGTGCCGGTAGTTGTAACTCCGTATGACGAATTTATTGAAACCTTTGGAAAAAATATAGAGATTGGAGCATATTGCGAAAGTAATTTAGATACTTTGCTGGCTGAAAAAATAGAGTATGTAATGTTTCATAAATCTTATGAACAACTTTGTTGCAATGCTCATAATTCTGTTAAAGAATTTACTTGGGATTCATATATTAATAAAGTGATTGCCAAGATGGAGGAATTACCTGTATTGTGATTTTTATAATTTCTGGTTGATAATGCTTTTTAACTCTATAACATTTGCTATTTTTTTGCCAATAGTATTTTTGCTTTATTGGTTTGTATTTCAGCGCAATTTGAAAGTGCAAAACTTTTTTGTTGTCGTTGCGTCTTATGTTTTTTATGGTTGGTGGGATTGGCGTTTTTTGTTACTCATTGCATTTACTTCTTTTTGTTCTTGGGGTTGCGGATTGTTGATGCAACGTGCCGATAATCAAGAAAAAACGCCTTTTTATCTCTCTCGAAAATTTTTAAGTGTCAGCAACATTGTGCTGAATTTAGGAATTTTAGGCGTATTCAAATATTACAATTTTTTTGTTGAGAGTTTTATTTCTGCCTTTGCCTCTGTTGGACTTCACTTGCAACCGCATACACTAAAGATTATTTTGCCGATTGGAATTTCGTTTTACACTTTTCAGGCACTCAGTTATTCGATTGATGTTTACAAACGCAAAATTGAGCTGACAAAAGACATTGTTGCTTTTTTCGCTTTTATCGGATTTTTTCCGCTTTTAGTGGCAGGTCCGATTGAACGAGCAACAAACCTTTTGCCGCAATTTTACAAAAAACGCACTTTTGATTATGAAAAAGCCGTTGACGGTATACGGCAGATTCTTTGGGGATTGTTCAAGAAAATTGTCATTGCCGATAATTGCGCCACTTATGTAAACATGGTTTTTGAAAATCCGCAAGACCAAACAGGTTCAACTTTGCTTTTGGGTGCGGTGTTTTTTGCATTCCAAATTTATGGTGATTTTTCGGGCTATTCAAACATTGCCATTGGTACAGCTCGTTTGTTTGGCATTAACGCAATGAGAAACTTTGCTTATCCGTATTTTTCGCGCGATATTGCCGAGTTTTGGCGGCGTTGGCATATTTCGCTTACTACTTGGTTTCGTGATTATGTTTATATTCCGCTTGGTGGAAGTCGTGGCTCAAAAAGGCAAGTTGTTCGCAATACATTCATTATCTTTCTTGTAAGTGGATTTTGGCATGGTGCAAATTGGACGTTTATTGCTTGGGGAGCATTTCATGCGGTTTTATTTTTACCGTTGATTTTACTTAATCGAAACAGAAAATATACCAATACTGTTGCTGAAGGCAAATTTTTCCCGAATATAAAGGAAGTTTTTCAAATGGGATTGACTTTTTTGTTGGTGGTAATTGGCTGGGTGTTTTTTAGGGCGGATAGTATTGGAATGGCGTTTAAGTATTTGGGCGGAATGATTAACACCAATATTTTAAGTATGCCTTTCATCAAATCGTCAACTTATATCATTCAAATTCCAATTATTTTTTCTATTTTAATCCTATTTGAGTGGTTTAATCGTACAAAACAACACGGATTAGAGATTTCTGCAATGAATAAATATTTACGTTGGTCACTCTATGTGTTTATTATCGGTGTTATTTTCCTATTTGGCACAACGTCAGAAACTTTTATTTATTTTCAATTCTAATGAAACGATTTTTTATCAATATATTGATTCTGATTGCACTTTTGTTTGCGATTGCTTATTTTTTTGATTTTTTAATCAGTTCGGGTCTTAAAAAAACCGAAAAAAATCATTTTGGATTTTTTAATAGATTGATGAATGATACAATCAATGCAGATGTTATAATTTCGGGAAATTCGCGAGGTCTCGGTTCTTATGACCTACGCATAATTGACGCTGTGTTGAATGTGAATAGTCTTAATATGTCTGTTCCAGGGGATCCATTTAGTGTAAGTAACTTACGGCAAACTATTTACGACAGGAATAATAAATCACCTAAACTTTTAATCCAAAATATTGATTTTTTAGAATTAGATTTATACTGCAACGGGTATGAAAGGTATCAATATTATCCTTATATTTGGGACAAAGATATTCGTGAAATTCTGAAAAATAGTTGTTTTTCTTGGGCGGAAATATATTTGCCGCTGTATCGTTATCGAGGCGATTACAAACTTATGGGAATAGGCATTTTTGAATTGTTTGGAATAAAGCATTTCAAATCCGCAGCCAAAGACCATCTAAATGAAAATAAACCTTGGAATGGAACTGCTTTTCGTAATATGATTGCAAGTGGCGAGAAAATTACAGGAGCAACAAATCCTTTGGCTATCGAATTAATGGATAGTTTGTTGCAACGTAGAAAGAGCGAGGGGACAGAAGTTGTTTTGGTTTATGCCCCAATATATTATGAATTGAAAAATTATTTGCAAAACCACGAAACGATACTCCAAATTTACAGAGGATTAGCCGAAAAACACAATGCTCTATTACTTAACTATACCGATTTGTCGATATGTTTAGATTCTATGTATTTTATGGATACGAGCCATTTGAATAAAGCAGGCGTGGAAATTTTTTCAACTAAATTTGCTCACGATATAGATTCACTTGGAATTTTGAAAAAAAAATAACAGTATGAGTAACTAACAAAATGTAGGGCAAACGCACGAAATAATTACCTTTGTCTTATGGAATCACTACAAAGCTATTTGTCTGACATCTCAGACTTTCGGATAGAGAAAAAATGTATTCACAAACTATCCGACATCTTATTCATAGGCTTATTGACATATTTAAGCAACGGCGAAGATTATGAAGACATGGTATTATTTGGCAAATCACATGAGGAATTTTTACGAGAGTTTACTGCACTGCCCAACGGAATCCCCTCACATGATACTTTTAATCGAGTTTTTTCGGTATTGGAACCTGAGTTATTACGAAAATGCTTGAACGACTACGGCAAAGATATAATCGGTTTGCTCAGCGAGAAACAAATATGTTTAGATGGCAAAAAACTCAAAGGCGTTTGTCCCACAAGTAGAGGCAATCAAGGGTTCTATATAGTCAATGCTTGGGTTGCAGAGAATCGTATTTGTATAGGACAAAAGAAAGTTGAAGATAAGAGTAACGAGATAACCGCCCTTCCTTTACTGATAGACGAATTGGATATAACAGATGCCGTAGTAAGCATTGATGCTATTGGTTGTCAGCGCGAAATAGCCGAACAAATCACGCTAAAAAAAGGACATTATTTATTGTCACTCAAAGAGAATCAATCCGCTTTGTACGAAGATACAGTTTGTGGTTTTAAGGCTCGTCCTTGTGAAAGTATATCGGAAGAATGGGAATATGATCATGGACGATTTGAAACACGTAAGTGCAGTATAATCAATGCCAAAGATGCCCTTTTGCCGGAAAACCTTAATCAATGGAGTGAGTTAAAAACCTTGATAAGAGTAGAAGCCTCTCGCATTATCAAAGACAAACAGACGAAAGAAACACGATATTATATCAGTGATGAAGCGGGATTGAATGCTGCTTATTTTAATGCACTTGTTCGGGGACATTGGAGCATTGAAAATCATTTACACTGGCACTTGGATGTTACTTTTAAGGAGGACGATTCTCGGGCAAGAAAAGGAAATGCCCCGAAAATTTGTCTACACTAAGAAAACTTGCACTACAAATAATACGAGAACAAAATGACAAATTGAGTTTGAAGAAACGAAGAATCAAAGCCGCATACGATATAGATTATTTGAAAAATTTGATCACTTAAATTTCGTGCGTTTGCCCTAAAAAAAATGTTGATTAGAAAAGATTATGCTATTTAATTCTATTATGGTAGATTTTACATATTTAAAAAGGAATTTAAAAAAGTCAGTTGAAGGTTTCAAAACTATTCGATTGGCAATACTCGGCGATAGTGCTACGCAATTTGTGGTGCAAGCAATCAAAGGTATGGGCGTGGAAAGTGCACTTAATTTGGATGTTTTTGAAGCCGAATTTAACCAAATTGACAGGCAAATCCTTGATCCTTCGTCCGAACTTTATGAGTTTAATGCCGAAGTTATACTTATTTTTCAATCGAGTCATAAATTATTGCAAAAATACAACAAAGCTACAGTAGAGAATCGTCGTTTATTTGCAGAAGAAAATATAGCACATATTCAACAGTGGCTTTCGGCGTTGCAAGCAAGAACAAATGCAAAAATCATCTTTTGCAACTTTACCGAAGAAGATGATCGTGTTTTTGGTCAATATGCCAACAACGTTGAATTGTCTTTTATTTTCCAACTTCGCAAGTTGAATTACTTGTTACAGGAGCTTTCCTTACAAACAAACAACTTGTATATCTGCGATTTAAGTACTATTCAAAATACTGTCGGGAGAGAAAAATTTTGGTCTCCAGCTATTTATACGAATACCGAAATGGTAGTAAGCATTGATGCTTTGCCTTATTTTGCTGATGCTGTAGTGAAAATTATTTCAGCTTTTCAAGGAAATTTCAAAAAATGTATCATTCTTGATTTAGATAATACAACGTGGGGCGGAGTGATTGGCGATGATGGCTTGGAAAATATCCAAATTGGACAACTCGGTATCGGCAAGGCATTTACCGAATTTCAATATTGGGTAAAGAAGTTGCAGCAGCGTGGAATTATTGTTGCCGTATGTAGTAAAAATACCGAATCGGTTGCCAAAGAGCCATTTGAAAAACACCCTGATATGGTTTTGCGCTTATCTGATATTGCAGTTTTTGTGGCAAATTGGGAAAACAAAGCCGACAATATTCGTAAAATTCAGCAAATACTTAATATTGGTTTCGATTCAATGGTTTTTGTGGATGATAATCCTTTTGAACGTAACATTGTGCGCGAAAATATTCAGCAAATCTGCGTGCCAGAGTTACCCGAAGATCCGGCACTTTATCTTGATTATTTGTACGGATTGAATTTATTTGAAACTGTTTCTTATTCGGGTGAAGATGCCAAACGTAACGAGCAATATCAAAAGGAAGCAGAACGAGTTGTTTTTCAAGAATCGTTTACCAACGAAGATGATTTTTTAAAAAGTTTGAATATGATTTCAGACACTAAACCATTTGACGACTTTTCCATTCCTCGAATCGCTCAACTTTCGCAACGCTCTAATCAATTCAATTTAAGAACAGTGCGTTATACGGAAGAAGATGTGAAACGGATAATGCAATCAGACAAATATCTTACGCTTTCATTCACATTGGAAGATAAATTTGGCGACAATGGATTGATTTGTGCAATTATATTGGAGAAAAACAACAACAAAACTTTGTTTATCGACACTTGGTTTATGAGTTGTCGCGTGTTGAAACGTGGAATGGAGGCATATACGCTCAATTCCATCGTAGAATTGGCAAAAGCAAACGGTTACAACCCAATCGTGGGTGAATATATTCCAACACAAAAAAATGAAATGGTGCACGACCATTACAAAAATTTGGGATTTGAGGCAACTGACAATGAAAATATTTGGAAACTCGATGTGAATAAATATGAAAGGAAAGAAAATTTTATAACGAAAAAATAGATTGATATGAATAATACAGAAATTTTGCAACAAGTCGAAGCCATTTTTAAAGACGTTCTTGATGAAAATGATATTATTTTGACAGAAACAAGCACAGCCAACGATGTAGAGGGTTGGGATTCGCTCACTCATATTCAACTGATTGTAGCGATAGAAAAACATTTTAAAATTAAATTTTCTTCCAAAGAAATTCTTTCTTGGAAAAATGTGGGAGAAATGATTGATTCAATTTTCTCAAAACTAAACAATTAAGAATAATTAGATGATTTTTAACTCAATAGATTTTTTGATTTTTTTTGTAGTCGTTTTTTCTCTCTATTATTTTGTATTGAAAGAAAGGACTAAATCACAAAATGTTCTATTGCTTGTAGCAAGTTATGTATTTTACGCTTGGGCAAATTGGAAAATTTTACCATTGCTTGCTGTAACGACAGTTGGATTTTATGGTTTGGGAATAGCCGCATTTGATGCCAAAACAGAAAAACGTAAATCACTGTTTACGGCATTGGGTGTAATTTTTGGCATTGGCACATTGTTGTATTTCAAATACTTTAATTTCTTTATATCCTCGTTTAAGGATTTGTTTGAATTGTTTGGATTACAAACAAACTTGCATACTTTCAAAATTATTGTGCCGATAGGTATCAGTTTTTATACTTTTCGATTATTGAGTTATATTATTGATATTCAACGAGGGAAGATTGAACCGACACGCGATATAATCGCCTTCGCTACTTATGTGGCGTTTTTCCCTTGTATTCTTGCAGGACCGATAGACCGTCCTGCAACACTAATTCCACAACTGCGAAGCAAACGAGTGTTTGATTATCCGCTTGCTGTTGATGGAATGAAACAAATTCTTTGGGGCTTGTTCAAAAAAGTAGTAATTGCCGATAACTTCGCTGTTTATGTAAATCAAATTTTTGGAAGTTATCAAGACCAAACAGGTAGCGTTTTGCTGTTAGGTGCTGTTTTTTATTCGTTTCAAATGTATGCTGATTTTTCGGGATATTCCGATATCGCAATTGGTTTGTCAAAAGTGTTGGGATTTCGTGTAACCAAAAATTTTGATTATCCGTATTTTGCTCAAAACATAGCAGAATTTTGGCGTAAGTGGCATATTTCACTTACTTCGTGGCTGACCGATTATGTTTTTATGCCACTCAATATAAAGTGGCGCGATTGGAATAAGTGGGGAATGATATTGGCAATTATTGTCAATTTTGTGTTATGCGGATTGTGGCACGGTGATAATTGGACATTTGTATTGTGGGGATTTTATCACGGGCTTTTATTCATTCCTCTTATTTTATCAGGGGCGATGTTTAAAAAGAGCAAAATAGAAACTTACAAGTGGGGTTTTCCAAAACCTAAAACGTTGTTTAATATTTTACTAACTTTTGGCTTGGTAACTTTGGGTTTAGTGTTGTTTCGTTCCGATAGTATTGGGCAGGCATTTGAATATTTCGGAGGAATAGGTACAAAAAGTTTATTTAGTATTCCAAATGTTCTTTTACCCAATATTCAATCAACAGCTATAGCACTATTTATTTTATTTTTTGTAGAATGGATTGGACGAAAAGAAGAGTATGCAATAGCTTCTTTAGGGCTAAATTGGAAAAGAACTTTCCGATGGATGTTTTATCTTTTGATTGGATATTTCGTCTGTTTTCATGGTTCGCAAACGGAACAAAATTTTGTTTATTTTCAATTTTAATTTATGAGGAAGTTCATTTTAAAAACATTGTTATTTGTTTTTATATTGGCAGTTCCTGCGGTTATTGCCGAATTTTATATTCGGAGTTTACCCAATGCTTATATATACAAGATTGATTATTTAAAGTCACACGCAGAAAATATTGAAACGTTGATACTTGGGCATTCACATACTATGGGTGGTATAAATCCCAATCTTTTAGGTGAAAATTGTTTCAATATGGCTATGGGGTCGCAAGGGTATATTATGGATGAGTTTGTGTTAGAAAAATACATAAATAATTTACCTAATTTATCTTGTGTTATTCTTCCTTTGTCGTTTTCTAATGTAACCGGTGCCGGACCAGCCGGAGATGCTTATTTGACATACTATAAAATATATTATAATTATCAACGTAATCCTTTATCCAAAAAAGATTATGAAATTTTTCTCAAGTCTAAGTATAAAAAAATGGAAAACGGAATAAAAGGAATTTCCCTTATTTGGTGTGATAGTTTAGGGTATGTGTCATCAAACGAAAAATATAGAGATGATGCGATAAGAGAGGCTAAGTCTCAAAATAAGGGACGCCCAAACTCTTCTTCACTTTTGTCTCTTGATAATATTGTAAATATTTGCAAAAATAAAAGCGTTCAAGTAATACTTGTTACCACACCAACAATCAAAACCTATCAATCAAATTTAGACAGTTCTCAATTTAATGCAATGTATGAAATGGTCAAAACAATTACAAATAAATACGACAATGTTCATTATATAAATTATTCGGATTATTACCTTTGTTCAGACTCCTCTTATTTTACAAATTCAACACATTTGAATGAAAAAGGGGCTGAAATATTTACGTTGAAATTGAAACAAGATATAAAAGAACTCATTAAATAAAATTTTCAGAACATAGAGTGATGTCATGAAAAAACTTTCAATAATTACCATAAATTACAATAATGCATTGGAATTAAAAAGTACGATGGAGAGTGTTCTATCCCAAGTTGATGCCGACTTTGAATATATTATAGTAGATGGTGGCAGCACTGATGGTAGTGTTGACGTAATTCAAACATTGGAAAAATCAACAACCCAAAAAATCAAATGGATTAGCGAAAAAGACAGCGGGATTTACAACGCAATGAACAAAGCCGTAAAAATGGCGACAGGGACTTATGTCCATTTTTTAAATTCGGGAGATACATTGGTTGACTCTAATATTACTGCATCAATCCTTCTTCTATTGGAAGATAAAAATGTCGCGCCAATTTTTTATGGAATAGAACGACAAATATATCCTGACGGAAGAATTAGAGAATTTCGAGAGTTAGAACCCACATTGTTTACTTTTTATCGAGGAACAATTCCACATTCAACTGCTTATATCAAAAGAGATTTGTTTGAAAAATATGGTTATTATGATGAAAATTTAAAGATTGTTTCCGATTGGAAGTGGTACATACAAGTGATTGTTTTTGGAGGAGAAGAATCTCAATTCATTCCTATTGAAATAACAAACTTTGATAAGCAAGGGATTAGTAGTACAAATCAGGAGTTGGATAAAGAAGAAAGAGAAAGAGTATTACAGGAGTTGATACCAAAGCGTATTTTGCTAGATTATCAAAAATGGGCTTTCCCTATATCGCAATTAGATCGTATTCGTAGGTATAAATTGTTTAAAATATTCTATTTTGTAGAGCGTTGTCTGTTCAAAATAGATAAATGGAAATATAAATATTCAAAAAATTAAATATAGGTAAAAAATATGCAAATCTTAGTGTCTGAAAAGTTTGTGCTAAATCCGGTAGTTTCAGTTGTAATTCCATCATACAATAGAAAAGAGTTTGTCGTAGATACCATTAATTCAGTTTTGAATCAGGAATGTAATTTTGATTTTGAAATTATTATTGGTGATGATTGTTCTATAGATGGAGTGCGCGAAGTTTTGTCGGATTTTCAGCAAACATATCCCGAAAAAATAAAATTACTTTTTTATGATAAGAATATCGGTTTGGCGGCAAATTGGGCTACTTGTATAAAAGAATGTTGCGGAAAATATATCGCCAACTGTGATAATGATGATTATTGGCACGAAAAAAGCAAACTTCAAAGACAAGTTGATTTTTTAGAACAAAACCCGGAAGTCGGTCTTTTGTCAACCGGCTTTCAAACAATTGCCCCAAATGGAAAAATCAAGCGAAGTTCTATTCCAAACTCAAAAGATAACAAGGAATTGATACGTACGCAATGTAATTCCTCAATTATTTATAGAGCCGAATTACTTTTCAAATATGTGAAATTAGACGATTACATAACATACCAATTCCCATTACAGGATTGGAATACATGGCTTTTTCTATCGGAACATACAAAGTTTGATTGTTTGCCGATAATTGCTACTACTATGCGATTGAACAATGAATCAATTACACGAGTAGAAAGTTATGAGGCAATTATAAACAGAGGAAAGAAAGGAAAGATTATGTATAAATATATGGCTGAACAACTGAATTTTCCATATATTGAGCAAGATGATGAAGATATAACGAATGAACATCTTTTGAGATTAGCGTTTAAAAAAATGGATTATTTAAGAGCGAAAGAATTTGCAGGTCAAATGCACAAAACAACCTCTAAAACAAAAGCGACTAAGAATAGGTTGATATTTTATGCTTTTTGTTTGTTGAATAGATTTAAAAATTTATAACGAATAAGGGTAATTTCAAAAAAGACAATAGTATAAAAATGAATATGAGAAGAAAACTTAAACATTTTATTTATTCGATATTAAATCCGACTTTCTCTTGGAATCCTAAGGAAGGATTAAATTCGTTGAAGAGGAAAATGAACCTATATTTTTACTTGCATAAAAATTTGAGGGATAAATATAAAGCAGAGTTGCAATTTATTCATGAAAAATCAAGTCATAATATATTATCTTATATTTTTCCCTATCCATTTATTAGTGATTTTTCGATGGAAAATACTCAGATATTTAAAGACGAACACAGAGGTCTTTTTTATGTTGTCCATAAAGATAAGCGTTTATATTTAAAAAGGGATATAGATACGGAAGATAAAGTTCGGGTTGCGTATTATTGTGCTTTAATAGAACAGCATAAGGAATCGCCGCATTGCTATTTGAATGAGTCATATTATATAGATGGTGGCGTAGTACTTGATGTTGGTTCCGCAGAAGGTTTACTTGGTTTGATGCACATAGAAAAGATAGAAAAATTGTATCTTTTTGAAGTGCAAAAAGAATGGATTGAAGCATTGCAAGCTACGTTTGATCCATGGAAAGATAAAGTTGTTATTGTAAACAAATATGTTTCGGATATAAATGATGATGATTGCGTTACATTGGATACAATGATTAAAGACGAGATCATTGAATTGATAAAGATTGATGTAGAAGGAGCAGAGCTAAAAATATTTGCAGGTGCAACCGATACTTTAAACAAGACAAGAAAATTGTGTGTATGCACTTATCATAAAAATGGAGATGAGGATATTTTGAAAAATTACCTCGAAAAAAGAGGTTTTTCAACCTCTTTTTCAAACAATGTAACATTGTTTGTTCTTTCAAAATTATGTCCACCGTACTTTAGAAAATGTTTAATTAGAGCAGAAAAATGGTGAAAAATAGAGCAATTATAAAATGTGCTTTTTAAGCACATTGAGATGAATTTCTCTGGAAATGTTAATGATTTATAGATTGTTAAAGACGAATATGAAACAAAAATTACAAACTTTTTTCAACAAAAGCAATATCAAGCAAACGCTGTTGAATACGGCTTATATTTTGTTTTTGTTTACTTTATTGTATCGTTTTATAGAGCAACTATCTGTAACTTATGGTTATAAGAGTTGGCAAATTTCCGAGTTTCTTGTCAATTATCAGGGAGGTTTTGTCCGTCGTGGTTTGTTTGGCGAAATATTGTTTTTCTTTGCCAAAAACTATAATATCAATGTTGAGTGGATGATAAAAATCGTTTGCCTTACTTGCATTATTGTCATTTGTGTTTTCTTTGTCAAGTCTTTTTTAAAGAAAGGTTATTCATTATACATATTACCGCTATGCTTTTTTTTAGGTACACATTTTCTTAGTCATTTTTTAGATGGTTATGGCGGGTTTTGGCTGAAAAGAGACCATATTATGTTTTGTTTTTTGATAGCCATTTTTTTGGGATTTAATAAAATAAACAAATTAACTATAAAGTTTTTATTTATAAATATATTGGCAGTTGTAGCTATATTGATTCACGAATCTTTTGCATTTTTCTCTCTGCCGTTTTTATTTTTGTTGTTTTTCAATGAATACAAAAACAGGGGAGCTTTACTGGCTATCGCCCTGTCATTCGTTTTTTTACTTCCAAGTATATGTACTTTTTTATTTACATTGGTTTATAGTGGAGATATGAAGATAGTACAGGCAATATGGGATTCTTGGGTAGCTGTTGCTGATCAAAATGCAGCAGAAGTAAATGTTCATTCCCACGGAATGTTAAGTGCTATTGCATGGACAAGCGAAGAGGCATTCAAAATGCACTTTAATGTCAATTTTTTGAGTATACATAAAAGAGTATTCTCAGTTATCTTTTGGATTTTGATTATTCCTGTTGTGTATTACATCGTTACCAATGCATTGTTGGTTTTTAGAAAAGATGAGAACGTTTTTACGAATAAAGATAAAACCATATTGTCTTCTGTTTTAGTTTTTCAATTTGCATGTTTACTTCCTTTTTTCTTAATACTTTCTTGTGATTTAGGGCGGATAATTTTTTATTGGGTGGCAAGCTCTTTCATTATATTTTTATTGATATCAAAAGACAAGGTTGAAAAATTATTTCCCACCTTTTTAATTGAATTTATTGAGCGAATAAACAGAAGTTTAACAACTATTTTATATCCAACAAAAACAACAATAGTCTTACTTATGCTTTTTATAGGAATACCGGCTAATGGTTTTTCATTTGAAAGCATAGTAGAAAGTAGTATGATGTATAATGTTTTATTCATTTTGTCGAGACCATTCAGTGTGCTATATACTTTATTTTAATCAATGGCAATAAAATCTCTCATACAACTCATTCGCCCCGAACAATGGACAAAAAACATTTTCATTTTTTTGCCGTTGTTTTTTAGCGGACAACTATTGAATGTCAGTCTGTTGTTACAATGTGTCGTTGCGTTTTTTGCCTTTTCGTTTTCGGCAAGTTCAATTTATTGTTTCAATGATATTTACGATGTTGAAGCTGACCGACAGCACCCGAAAAAATGCAAACGCCCGATTACATCGGGCAAAATTTCTGTTATAACGGCTTACGCCGTTATGACGGTTTGTTTTGCATTATCAATGGCTATTCTTTTTCTTTTTGGCAGTGCAGAGAAATTTTCGTTAATAGGGTTGATTGCGTTTTATTTTGTGATAAACATTGCTTATTGTGTGAAATTGAAACGCTATGCGATTATAGATGTGATAGTTATTTCCGTTGGATTTGTATTGCGTATTTTGGTGGGCGGAACTGCCACGGGTATTTGGCTTTCGGAGTGGATTATAATGATGACATTTTTGTTGGCGTTGTTCCTCGCTTTTGCTAAGCGGCGTGATGATGTGGTTTTGTATCAAAACACAGGCGTTTCACCACGCAAAAATACAAATCGCTACAATCTTGATTTTATGAATCAAGTAATGACGGTTGTTTCTACCGTTACGATTATCGCTTATATTATGTACGCGCTTTCGCCCGATGTAATTGAGCGATTTCACAGCCGAAATATTTACATTACAGCAGTTTTTGTGTTGGTTGGCATTATTCGCTATTTGCAGGTTACGATTGTGGATTTGAAAAGTGGAAATCCGACCACAATTTTACTAAAAGACAGATTTATACAGGTTTGCATTGCAGGTTGGATTGTTTCATTCCTTATTATCATCTATTTATGACAAGAGAAACAATCGCAGTTTTCGATTTTGACGGAACAGTAACCCGAAAAGACACCTTGCTTGAATTCATCAAATTCAGCAAAGGGAAAAGACAATTTTATTTCGGTTTTTTACTTTTTTCGCCTTTGCTTGTGGTAATGAAATTGAAGTTGTACCCGAATTGGAAAGCGAAACAAAAATTGTTTTCTTATTTTTACAAAGGCGTTTCTATCAAGCATTTTAATGAGTGGAGCAACGGATTTAGTACGGAAATTGACAAAATTGTACGCCCAAAAGCAACGGAAACAATAAAATCACACAAAGAAAAAGGCGATAAAACTATCATAATCAGCGCGTCCGTTGAAAATTGGATAAAACCTTGGGCGGAAAAAGCAGGCATTGAAATGGTTTTAGCAACGAAATTAGAAGCCGACAAAAACGGCTTGCTCACAGGCAAATTTTTGACGAAAAATTGTTACGGACAGGAGAAAGTTAATCGGTTGTTAGCGGTGTTTCCTGACAGAAAAAAATACAAATTTATTGCTTACGGAGATAGTCGTGGAGATAAAGAATTGATTAGCTTTTCGGACGAAGGCTTTTACAATAAATTCAAGTAAAATGCAATATATCACAGCACTAATAAGCATAATTCTTGGCGCAGTCGCCCAATATTTCTTAAAAATGGGAGTAACTACGGTTTCGGAAAAATCAAAAAATATTTCTGAAATAATCAAGTCTGGCGTAACAAACTTACATCTTTTAAGTGGATTGTTTTGTTATGGATTGAGTTTGCTTTTGTGGTTTTATGTGTTGTCAAAAATGGAATTGAGCAAAGCCTATCCGTTAGTAAGTTTGGGTTATGTTTTTACTTTGGTTTTAGGTTACTTCTTTTTGAATGAGGCGATAACCGTAACGAAAATTACAGGAGTAACTTTAATAATGGTTGGTGTAATTGTATTGACAAGATAATGAAAATGGAAAATACAAATAAAATACAAAAGCCCGTGTGTAATATACCGTTTTGCGAGAGTTGTGGGCAGTTGAGATTGTCTATTATAGTTCCCGTATATAATGTGGAGCAATATTTATCTAAATGTTTGAATAGCTTGCTCAACCAAGATATGATTGTTGAAGATTACGAAATTATCGTAATCAACGATGGATCAACGGATAATTCCTTAATTATTTTAGATGAATATGCACAGAGGTATAAAAATATAAAAATAATAACCCAAGAAAATCAAGGATTGAGCGGGGCAAGAAACACCGGGGTAAACCACGCAATGGGAAAATATCTGTTTTTTGTTGATTCTGACGATTATATTGAACCCAATTGCTTATTTAATTTATTGCAATTTGCTGAGAAAAACGATTTAGATGCAATCCGTTTTAATTATAGGCAAGCGTATGAAGATGGTAAAGTTGGTAGAATTGAAAATTTGACATTACAAAATGAAAAAATAAAAACTGGCAAGGAATTTTTGACGGATGATTTGGGACTTTGGTGTTATGTCTGGGTATATTTGTTTAAAACTGATATTGTAAAACAACAAAAACTTTTTGAAGTTGGTATTTATTTTGAAGATGGAGAATGGACACCACGAGTATTGTTGCAAATAAATAGTATTGGTTACTTGGATAAATTAGTTTATAATTACCTTCAGCGAACCGGCTCTATTACTTTAATCACAGATATAACTAAGAAAGAAAAACAAATCAGCGATAAACTGAGAATAATAGATTGCGTGTTGGGGCTAAGAAACCGTTATGAAGACGATAGTATAACTCTTTGGAGCAAAAAAATATTGTCTTTGTCGGCAATGTCGTTGTTAAATATGGTAATACATAATTTTTATCCGCAACGGAAATATTATATTAACGAATTGAAACGCAGAGGTTTGTTTCCGCTTTCATTTTATTCAACCAAGAAAATGAAATATATCGTAAAGGTTATGTTGTTAAATATTTCACCGATGTTGTATTGTCGGATAGTAAAAAGAAGTGATTATGAAAAATAAAAGTATTTTACATAAAGTAAAAACTGATTAATTCTTGTCCGTTTACTTAATTAATGATTCTTTTGAATGGTAAATAACTGTAATTTAGACGAGCGTAATTAATTTCTGGTTATTTACAGCGAATCGGCTCAGTAACTTTCAGCGCATATATAGCTAAAAAAGAAAAATTAAAGATAAATGCTTTTTAACTCTATAACATTTGCTATTTTTTTGCCAATAGTATTTTTGCTTTATTGGTTTGTATTTCAGCGCAATTTGAAAGTGCAAAACTTTTTTGTTGTCGTTGCGTCTTATGTTTTTTATGGTTGGTGGGATTGGCGTTTTTTGTTACTCATTGCATTTACTTCTTTTTGTTCTTGGGGTTGCGGATTGTTGATGCAACGTGCCGATAATCAAGAAAAAACGCCTTTTTATCTCTCTCGAAAATTTTTAAGTGTCAGCAACATTGTGCTGAATTTAGGAATTTTAGGCGTATTCAAATATTACAATTTTTTTGTTGAGAGTTTTATTTCTGCCTTTGCCTCTGTTGGACTTCACTTGCAACCGCATACACTAAAGATTATTTTGCCGATTGGAATTTCGTTTTACACTTTTCAGGCACTCAGTTATTCGATTGATGTTTACAAACGCAAAATTGAGCTGACAAAAGACATTGTTGCTTTTTTCGCTTTTATCGGATTTTTTCCGCTTTTAGTGGCAGGTCCGATTGAACGAGCAACAAACCTTTTGCCGCAATTTTACAAAAAACGCACTTTTGATTATGAAAAAGCCGTTGACGGTATACGGCAGATTCTTTGGGGATTGTTCAAGAAAATTGTCATTGCCGATAATTGCGCCACTTATGTAAACATGGTTTTTGAAAATCCGCAAGACCAAACAGGTTCAACTTTGCTTTTGGGTGCGGTGTTTTTTGCATTCCAAATTTATGGTGATTTTTCGGGCTATTCAAACATTGCCATTGGTACAGCTCGTTTGTTTGGCATTAACGCAATGAGAAACTTTGCTTATCCGTATTTTTCGCGCGATATTGCCGAGTTTTGGCGGCGTTGGCATATTTCGCTTACTACTTGGTTTCGTGATTATGTTTATATTCCGCTTGGTGGAAGTCGTGGCTCAAAAAGGCAAGTTGTTCGCAATACATTCATTATCTTTCTTGTAAGTGGATTTTGGCATGGTGCAAATTGGACGTTTATTGCTTGGGGAGCATTTCATGCGGTTTTATTTTTACCGTTGATTTTACTTAATCGAAACAGAAAATATACCAATACTGTTGCTGAAGGCAAATTTTTCCCGAATATAAAGGAAGTTTTTCAAATGGGATTGACTTTTTTGTTGGTGGTAATTGGCTGGGTGTTTTTTAGGGCGGATAGTATTGGAATGGCGTTTAAGTATTTGG
>Ga0209737_10000097_pt1 | contig 78424 bp, 57 predicted proteins | sample TergutCu122P3_FD_187284 | JGI IMG/M metagenome (GOLD analysis project Ga0209737, IMG submission 187284) | Cubitermes ugandensis P3 segment gut microbial communities from Kakamega Forest, Kenya - Cu122 P3 (SPAdes) (version 2) | ecosystem: Host-associated > Arthropoda: Insects > Digestive system... | reverse complement strand
ACCACAGAAGCAAAGCAGGATAAGAATCCAGAGAATACCGTCGCCGCCGAAACCGTTTCCGCAGTTATCGTTTCCACCAAAGCCACCGCAGCAGCAAAGCAAGATAATAATCCAAATCCAAGATCCGCCACTACCGACTTTACCACATCCACAGCCACAGCTTGTTGCTGTTAAATCGCTCATTTTAAGCCTCCATAGGTTTAATTATGGTTTATATTATGTAGTTCGGATGTCATTTGTTACCTAATTTTACAATTTTCGCCCATTGATAAGTTTTTTGATATATATTATTATAAGAATGATGAAAGAAAAACCCACGGAAAAAGAAAAAAACGGGCTTGATAAATTCGACCCGGAAATGCAAGAGCAGATATTGGCATTCATAAAAAGAAAAGAGCGGAACCGCAAGCTTTTTATTATTTTGTGTGCCCTAATTGCGGTTGCCAGTTTTTCAAGCCTTGGGGCATATAGTTATTTTGGCGAACGCACGGCAAGGAGCAATGAGAATTGGTCTGATTTAGTTGGAGATACGAGGTTTATCAATATTCCTGATGCTCCAATCATGGTGCACCGGGTAGCTGACGAAGATACGCCGGAAATATTGGAAAAATATCAAACTCTGTATAACCGCAACAGAAGATTAGTCGGCTGGATTAAAATCGAAGGCACAAACATTGATTTTCCCGTTATGCAGACTGTTAATAATGAGTATTACTTAAACCACAACTTTGAGCAACAGGCAAACCGGAACGGCAGTATTTTTTTGGATTACCAGTGTTCGATTTTTCCCCGCTCTGACAATCTGATTATCTATGGTCATAATATGAAATCAGGGCAGATGTTTGGGCAACTCGATAAATATGAGAAAAAATCGCATTTCGAAAAGCACCCGGTTATCCAGTTCGATACCATTTATGAAGAAGGCACTTACGAAATAATGTATGCCTTCCGCTCAAGAGTTTATAATGAAGATGAAATAGTCTTTAAATATTATCAATTCATTGATGTCATTTCGGCGGATGAGTTTTATTCAAATATGCGTGAAATGGCGGAAATGTCATATTATGATACCGGCGTGACCGCCAGTTTCGGCGACCAAATCCTGACTTTGTCAACCTGCGACCCCAACCAAGATGATTTGCGGTTTGTTGTGGTGGCACGAAGGGTGCGGTAGGTTTGGAAATTTTAACAAGGGTTTATTCAAATTTGAAGTTCCAATTTGCCAATGTAAGTTAAGTAAGTTAAATTGATGTTTGGAATATCAAAAATGTGAAATTTGCTTCTTGACTTATTTATCCAACAGATATAGAATAACCATACAAGAATTTTCGGGAATGATTAATTCCCATGATGTTATAAACATCATTGTGACGCGATATGCGTCGTGTGGTATTTGTGCAATAGCACATTTTACCATCCTGACAGTTTCTGTCAATTAACCGAATAAATAAAATCAAATTGGCAGAGACCCAACGGAAAATCTTCCTTAGCGTGTCCTGCCAGCGGAACAAAGCATGTTCCGTGCACCCAGCAAAGGAGACGTAAATGGAAGAAAGAGCAAGACAAGTAAGACAGGAAAGACAAGAAAGAGCAAAACGGGCAAGACAAGCAAGAAAAGCATTTGAAGCAATGAATTTAATCGATGATTTCTTGATGAATGAAGTCATCGGACATGAAACTTATGGAAAGAAAGTAATTGATTATTTCTTGCAAGTAGTATTGGGACAAAAAATTGAAGTTCATAATGTGCAAGTACAAAAAGTGATGACTGGCGGGGATAATGAGAAGCGTGGAATACGTTTGGACATAAAGACGAAAATATCACTCGGTAATGTGATATTGGCTAATGGTTTTGCAGGAGCAATACATGACGAAGACCATAATGCTTCAACAAGTATTGAAATGCACAAAGATGAAAGTAATAGCAATCCGTACCAAAAATATGATCTTCGCAGACGTAGCCGCTTAAGCCAAGGTATGATTGATACTGATATGCTTGAAACCAGCAGTGGATTTGGTGATTTAGATGATGTATTGATTATTACTTGCACACCATTTGACTTATTTGAACGGAATCGCTATATTTATACTTTTACAAATATGTGCCTTGAGGATAATTCTTTGTTGCTTGAGGATGGGGCATACCGGATTTTCTTAAACACAGGCGGGGTAATTGGTGGTACTGGCGAGCTTCGTGACTTGCTGAGATTTACAGAAAAATCAAGCGAAACAAATGCAACTAATGAAAGTCTTAAAGACATACATAATATCATTATGAGAATTAAGAAATCGAAGAAAGCGAGGAAACGCCATATGTGTGTATGGGAAAGACTAGAACGGGAACGCGATAAGGGATTTGATGAGGGAAGCGCTAAAGAGCGTGAAAAAGCCGAAGCTGAAATCGCAAAGTTGAAAGAAGAACACGCCACTGAACTCGCGGATAAAGATGCCGTACTCGCGGATAAAGATGCCGAAATAGCCATGTTAAAATCAAAATTAGCACAGATAAATTAATCAAAGTAATTAAAGCACAAACTATTCACGAAAGGGCGAGGTCTTTAATATGGAAAAATATTTGCAAGTCAGAATTGAAGAGAGGGAACGAGTCAAACGTGCACAGCAAAGCGATGAGGCAATGGCACAATATCTTAGTGAGGTTGCGGAAGAAAAACTGATTTTCGCTGAAGCAAAAGAACAGTTTTTGAATGAAATGGAAAGTGATGAAGAGCGTGAAGAATATTTAAGTTGGGTAGCAGAAGAAATGAGGTTGTTCGATCAACAAATGGAAGAGTATATAAATAACCAAAAAAAATTAGTAACATCCAAACTCGATATAAAGAAAGCTGAACTCGCAGAGAAACTAGCAGTAAAAAATTCCGATCCATACTTTTTGTTAAGAGATATCGCAAAATTAGAAAAAAGACTGGCGGACTTGGGCTCTTAAGCGTTAGTGAAGCCTTATATTGAATTAAAAGCGAAATTAGCATTGTTAGAAGCTTGAACGAACATCAATACCTTGTTCAATCAAGAAAAACCTCGTTTTGCGCGAGGTTTTTCTTGATTTTGTATGATGTATTATGCGACATTTAGCTCTTTGGTTCCGGGTGAATTTGCCCATTCAAAATTATCCTTCGCATTTTCAGCTCTAACGACACAATTGCTAACTAAGAAAGGAACTCCGTTATCTGTGGAAAGGTTCAAAACATCGGTACATGCGTCATACCAATTACTACTTTTTGAATTGATATTTATGAGTCTGCCATTAATGCCAACTACGAAATCACCAATACAAATATCAAAAGCTATTTTCCATTTAGGTGTGAGTGTGCCATATTTCCCTGTCTCCATAACCATTAATGGATGAGTAGCCGAAACACGCATAACATTGTTAAAACAAATTATCTCGCTTACCTTATACTCATGTATTCCGGTAACTACGGTTTCTTGAATTTTATTATGTATAACATCCCAAGAACAAATTATATCTCCCGCGCACAATGAGCCGATAGGAATTTTTTTATTGGAATTGCTATTCACAAGTTCAGTCTTTGGAAAACACCCCTGTAAAATTACAGGTTCTGCTCCAAAACCAGGTTGTTGAAAAATTATCGGTTCTGCACCGAACCCGGGTTGTTGCATAATTATAGGTGTTGCACCGAACCCAGGTTGTTGTAAAAGCACAGGCTTTGCACCGAACCCTGGCTGCTGTTCAATTACAGGTTTTGCTCCGAAACCAGCCATATCATATCCTCCTTAATGTTATATTGTTCTTCCTATATTATTCACTTGGGTTAACTCACTATTAAATATAACACATTTTTCATGTGATTACAACTTGATTTTCAATCAATTTATAACAAGATCTTAAACAAAATTGCAACCTCCAGTTCAATAAGAAAGTAGCTTCGTCTCTCTTGACAAATCATCATAAAGAAGCATTTGTTAGGATGAAATTGCTTCACTAAAGGCAAATTTACAACGTTGTAGTAATGACTTAATCAATGCTTTTAATTTATACAAATAATATGTAAATTAAAATAGAGTTTTACTCAAGTTTATTTAGACGGGTATATATTTAGAAATTCCGATGGCATTTCAATGGGTTGGAAATTGCCGGACTGATGACAGATTCAAAAAGGCATTCCATACCAATTTTAATACTATCTTGCGCAATTTTTCAACTATATTGTCATGAAACCCATAACCTGTTATAATATGGCTATAAACTATTTTTACAATGTTGCCGATACATGATACAGGGGTATGGGGAATCATTACCATATATAGTGGGTAGAACCAGGAAATGAGTACAAGATATGGTTTATTCTATCCACAAAGTAACGTATAATTAAGGAATGGCAATGGCGCTTGGTGTAAAGAGTGCTATTACCTTCATTATTTGTTTATCAAGCTTGATGTTTTCATAAAAAGGGAGAGCGGGATGGCTAAAGCGAAATCAAAAAAAGTTAAAGCACGAAAAGCTAAAACTAGCAAATTCAAGATATTAATGGAAAAGATGAAAATGAATCCGAGGTTAAAGAAGCAGATAAGGTTAACCTTTGCTTCGGTTTTCTTAATAACGGCGATTGTGGTTGCAGCGATTCCACCAGGGGATATTGAGGCTGGTTCAAAATGGGAGGAACAACAGCAAAATAATAATGGTGATACGCGAGGAAACGCAGTTTACCCTTCAACAGCGATTCTTCAAGATGTTACACAATTCAGCGCGAATAATTTTTATAAACTTCCTCGTCCTGTTTCTGGGCCAAATGCTGTCCCGGATCTCAGCATAGGTTCAAGTGATTATGTAAGCCCAAGCCCGGCTCCAAGCCCTTCTCCAACTGTAAGCCCAAGCCCTTCTCCGACAGTAAGCCCAAGCCCGGCCAAACCAACAGCAGTGGAGATTCGTGAAATAAGTGGACAATATCGATATATCAGCCAATTTAATTATGATACCATTAGGCCAAATGCTCCCGCCGCCGGCTCGATTATAATAACTGAATATCTCGACCCTCATTACAATCGTAATCTTGATCTATCAAGCAATTTTTTATATACGGAATTCTATACCGTGAGACAAGAAACTTTCGATAAATTTTATAATATTGAGGGTGCTAATGAACTAACTACATCTGGTGTGAAAATGGCTCCGGGTGAAAAAATATATAAATATAATTATATTGACTACCCCATTCCTGATACAGTAGCGCCTGGCAGTGACTTAGCAATCATAAAAAAATTCAGCTTAGGATTTGATGACATTGACCGCCAATTTCGCTTGTATAAAGCATACGATGACTGGTATGAAGGAGGGAAAGTGGGAACACAGCCACCCCTGCCAGCAGACAGCTTACCCCCATTAGATCTCAGTGTTTCTGATAAATGGCGTCCACCCGCAGAGCATACATGGAGACCGAATGATAGAAACGACATAGCATTCAGGTACGCGTTTTTTTGCTATATTGCGGAAAATGTGAATATCCTACCCACTGAGCCGATAAACGGTGTGGATGTAGAAAGAATCCAAGGAAAAGGTTATACACTTCACTTAGTCTTTGCCGATAATGTACATGGTTTTAATAATGCAGAACCTGTTTTTGCTGCAAAAGGAGGAAACCCCGAAGGTACATGGCGTAATAATGCATATGATTTTTTAGTTAAGCGTTTTGCGCAAGGATTTGTTGCCGGTATTGGTAATGAAGCTTTTGCAGGTTATAGTCAAGTGGAAACCCTTACGCTTTCATCCGCATTCAGATTTATTGGTGATAGTGCTTTTGAAGGCAATTTATTCTTGAAATCCATAAACTTAAGCAATATTTATTATATTGGAAATCGGGCATTTAAAGGCTGTCAAAACTTAGAAACAGTTAACTTTTTCTATGCAGGCAGTACGACTACCAGTGCTGTAAATTCCATTGGTACAGAAGCGTTTGCCTATTGTAGCAGTCTGGCATCCATTATCTTTCCCGGGACAGTTAAATCTATTGGTGATGGTGCATTTGCATTTAACCATGCCTTGAAAACGGTTGATATGACCAGAATGGTAAGTGCCGACATTGGCAAGTACGCATTCTATGATTGTTATAATATGGATACACCGAAAATGGAAGCTGATGATATTAGGCGATTTGGTATTGCTGCATTTGCAGTTGCCAATACACCACAAGGGCTTACGTTCAATGAAATCACATTACCTGGACAAATTGGAAGCAGAGCCTTACCTACAGCAGTATTAAATGAAATCACAGCAAATTATTTCCAAAGCAAGTGTGATGATAATACAGATGCATTTTTAGGTAATTATTTATTTGAAGGACGGGCAAATTTAACCAAAGTTGTTTTTCCAACTATGTATGGAACAAATATCCCAGTGACAATCCCTGAAGGAATGTTTGTCCGTTGTGCGAAGTTATTATCCGTCGAATGGGCTGGATTGGCGGCAGGTAGCCCAAATGGAAGCCGGGCAAGCTTTGGTCCACTCCTTTTCCTTCATGTTGAAAGCGATAAGTTCATTGTTTTCGGACCGGAATTTGATTCTGCATCACCTGCCAGACCACGTAGATCGACATGGGATGCTTTTTCCATGTATAGAGATACTATTACCTATAAATTCATTCGACGTGCAGACAATATTATATGCTATGAAATAGGTAATGAGTTAGAAAACTACCGTATGCAGGTAACAGAAGATGGAGTGATAGTAAAATGTGAAAAAATTGATACGACTAAAGAGACAGGTAAAGTAACGATAAATCCTTTTGTCGGAACTATTCGTGTGAAAAAAATTGGAAGTAATAGTTTCCTCGAAATGAGTGATATGACAGAACTATATATCTCTAACGATTCAATTGAATCGATTGATGCAGGGGTATTTGAAGGTTTTGAAAGCTTGAAGAAAGTTACTATTGGAAACTCAGTAAATTCCATTGGAAAAGATGCTTTTAAAGGTTGTAAAGCTCTTGAAGAAGTGGTTTTCCGGACACCAAGTATTGGACACTATGGTTTTACTATTGGTGATGCGGCTTTTCAGACCACTGGCACGAAACTTACATTTTATGGTGACTTAGTCGACCGAATAGATAAAGATGGAAAAGAAATCGGTTATGCTCCTTTTGAATATGCGATGAGAAGCGGGGGTGGCTTATTCGCTCCTGGAGTTACTGATAGAGGCCATCGAATTTTATATAAAAGCTTACCTTTGCATGAACGCAATCCAGAGGATGTATATAATCTAAATTGGAATCCAGATTTATCGGTAATATTATTTGAAGGTGAGGTTTTACTGGTCGATTATCCAATACTCAATCCTTATAATGAAGTATCACAGAAACCATTATATGATGCATATAACTATCATGTAGAAAATATCAGGCTTCCCAGTGTTATTACTTCAATTAATGCTTTGCCATTTTTTAACGGCAATAATGTAAATGTAGTTTCATATTTTGGACCTGGTACAAATGGACTGCCTGAATGGGTGCTTCAAAATAATACCGGTATTTTTAAGGAAAACAAAGTCATTGTCTCAATAAGAATGGATGGGGTAAAAACTTTACCTAATAACACATTCGACAATTGTGAAAAATTGAAAATTGTTCACCTCGGAGGTGCAATTACTGATATCGGTACTCTCCCTTTCCGTGGTTGTATCTTGTTGGATGATATTGTGATAAATGATAAAGCAGGAAAATATGACGTGCAAAACGGTATTATTTTTACCGTCACGGATCCAGTCCCCTCATTTACCGAACCAATAACAAAGATATCACGGGATAATGTAAAAAGTTATCGCATCGAACAGGTACTCCCTGCTCGCGGAAACGACAATACCACATTAGGTAATCTAAAAAATGTAGTTGCAGGGAGAAACGAACCACTCCTTTTGAAAGTCAACGAAATAGCCACGGCAGCTTTTAAAAACTGTGTAAATTTAGTGTCAGTTGACCTTAGCCGGGCAAGTGCCGATATGGAAAAAAAGCTCACAATCATACCCGAAGAATGCTTTCGCTCTTGTGACTTAACCCGCATTTCATTACCTAACTCAGTTAATCAAATAAGAAGTTTGGCATTTGCAGATAATAAACGTCATTTAACAGTAAGAATACCGACAAGAGGTGCGCTTATCTTTAGCGATGATATTTTTGCCGATACAAGTAAAGATCCATTTGGACTAATCCAATATGCAGTTGAAGGGTACAGAGGTTCTGTTCCTGACTTAATGACAGACCCAAGCAAGTTTATCCCATTACCGGAAGGTTACCTGATTGAATTTTTTGACCCTTATAGCTTTACTCCAGGAAAACCATATTACAGTACTACTGTGGATTTTGGTCCGGACAGCCCACGCCCTGATGAAGAAGAGGGTGTGTATGTTGCCAAACCCGGTCATCCCCATAATGATTTTATGATACCGCCGCACCCTGCTGAAAACCCGGATTATGAAAACCTGGCTCCGTCAAATTTGGTAGCGAATGGTTGGAACGATGACCCATTTCTAGGGACAAACAAATCAATATCATACTATGCATTATATAAACCAGATGAATTCAAATCAGGCACGACCGTAGTAAGGTTTTGGAATGACGCTGAAATGACTAGCCAAGTAGGAGAAACACAATTTATTGAGGTGGGTAAATCAGCACATGATGTGCGAGGTATAACAAAACCTCCTGCAAACCAAATGTTTGTAAGATGGGACACCGATGCATGGAAGGCAGTAAGAGAATCGCCGACCCCAATTGATGTAATTGCTATTTTTGGTCCGAAACCAAATGAAGGCACATCTTCACCATCACCATCACCCAGCCCGGGTGCAGTCGATGACGGCAAATTCACCGTCACAGTTTCCGGTGGCAGTGGAAGCGGTCGTTATGCTCCCGGCGCAACGGTTACAATATCTGCTTATGCCGGAACAGGTGGGCGGGTCTTTGATCGCTGGACAACAGCCTCAACCGGTGTTGGTTTATTAGATGCAAATAGCGCAATTACTGTATTTACCATGCCCGGCAACAATGTCTCACTAACGGCAACCTACAAAGCCGGCTTAGCCTCAAGCACCGGCAGTGGTGGCGCACAGAATAATGAAAGTGGTCCCGGCTCCGGAAGTGGCAGTGGTGGTCCCGGTAGTGGTACTTCAACCCGCACCAATGCCTCGGTCGAAATAACCCGTCCGGGCATACCAAACCATGAGCTTGCTTCGGCTTCGGTCAGTGGTTCACTGGATAACTTTGTGATTAAGATTAGTGACAACCAAGCGGCGACCGATGCGGTTATCGCTGCCCTGACCCGGCATTTCGGGGATTTATCCAATATCGTTTACTTCCCGATGAATATTGAATTATTTGATGCCAGCGGGCTTCATAAAATAACCGATACAACCGGTCTCAATATTACGATTACGATGCCATTGCCAACCAGTCAGCTACCCTACGGGGCAAGCAACAAGGTAGCCTCGGCAAAGGGTGGAATACTGGAGCACCTTAGTCCACGTTTTTCCAGTATTGACGGTGTTCCGAGTGTAACATTCAGCACCACCCACTTCTCGCCATATGTTATCTATGCTGACTTGGATAATTTGATTCCGGGTACGATTGATGATACCCCGAAAACCGGTGACGGCATTCATCCGAAGTGGCTCTTCGTAATCGGGTTGGTTAGTATGTCGATGATTCTATTCCTTAAAAGGGAGAAGATGCCAAAGCTTAAGACGACTTAAAGATCTCGTCATTGCGAGGTAAACCACCGAAGTAGGATTCGCGAGACCATTTTCGAGACGTCCCGAAAATGGTCTGATAACAACTATTTATTTTGAATCCGCTTGTGGCGGAAGGGGTATAGTATGAAAACTATCTTTATTGTCGATGATAATGACATGAATTTGATGACGGCGAAATTAGCTTTGGAAGGAAAATACAAAACCTTCGGTCTGCCGTCAGCCGCCAGGATGTTCCAACTGGCTGAGCGGATTACCCCCGACTTAATTTTACTTGATGTTGATATGCCGGAAATGGATGGTTTTGAGGCGATGCAGGTTTTAAAAGCTGACAAAAACCTAAAAGATATTCCGGTTATTTTTTTGACGGGTAAAAGTGACTCTGAGACGGAGATTAAAGGGTTTGAGATGGGAGCACTTGATTTTATCAACAAACCTTTTTCGGCCCCGGTCTTGATCCGCCGTCTTGAAACCCACATCGAAACAGACAAATTGATTAAAGATAGTTTAAGGGCTGTCCGTGAGAATCATTCAGCGATTATAAATGTTATCGCGGACATGGTGGAAAGCCGTGACCATATTACTGGCGGTCATATCGAGCGGACGCAGAAATATATTGAGATTCTCGTCAAAGAGTTGGTGCGTATGGGTGCTTATACCGAGGAAATAAGTAAATGGGATTTGTCCGTGGTTTTTCCTTCCGCCCAGCTTCATGATGTTGGTAAAATCAGCATTAGTGATATGATCCTTAATAAACCCGGCAAACTGACCCCGGAGGAGTTCGAAAAAATCAAAACCCACAGTTCCATCGGCGAAGAGATTATCGATCGCATCATTAACAAAACCCACGATGATGGTTTTTTGATGCATGCCAAAAAATTTGCCGGTTATCATCATGAAAAATGGGATGGCAGTGGTTATCCCCGGGGGTTACATGATGTGGAAATATGTTTGGAGGGACGCATTATGGCGGTTGCCGATGTTTATGACGCCCTTGTTTCGGAACGTCCTTACAAAAAGCCGTTTACCCATGAAGAAGCAGTGAATATCATCTGTGGTGATAGTGGTAAGCATTTTGATCCGTTGATAGTCAAAGCATTCTTAAATGTAGCCGATGATTTTTTGACCGCCTCACAAACAGCCTCACAAAAGGAAGAAACTAATGGGTGAAAAAAATCTTTTAATGCGAAAGTTTATTATTTTTTCGGTAGTTTTATTTGTGATTCTATTAATCGGCGGAATTATCGCCTTTTTCTTTTCCCTCCAACAGATAAACCGGGACAGTAAAGGCATGGAATTGTCACAACAGTTGGAAATTAAGCGGATGTATTTGGAGACAAAAGTAAATACGGAAATAAGTCTGGTCTTAAAAATGGCGAGTTCGCCGATTATCAAAAACTATCTTTACAATCCTCAAGCTTATTATGCCGGAAAAGAGGCTTTACTGGAGCTTAGGCATTACCGCAGCTCACTTAACAGCAATTCGATTTTTTGGGTGAGTGAGTATGACCGGATGTTTTATATGGATGACCGAGAACCCTATTATGTAGATGTTGAAGACCCTGATGAATATTGGTATTTAATGACCCTCAATGAAACAGAGAAGTACAATTTTAACATAAACCATAATCCCCATCTTGGTATCACCCGGATATGGATAAATGCTCCGGTTTTTTTTGATGGCAAACCAATTGGTGTTGTCGGAACTGGTATTGACCTTAGTTCCTTGATAGATGGTTTGTATCAGGAAATAGGTGGTAATTACACTTTTTATCTAATCAATTCCGCAGGTGAGATCACTGGAGCCCTTGACAAAGCATTAATCGCCGAAAAGAAAAACATTGAAAACGAGCCTTATTTAAAAGGTCACGAGGTAGCGGCAAAAGCCATTGATCTAAAACCGGGAGAGACCGCAAACTACAATCTGCCAACCGGAAAAATGTCTGTTGGTACGGTTCCCGCCCTTGATTGGTATACAATTGCTTTTATGCCGGATAGCATCCAAGACTACGATACACCACTCACAGCTCTATTTCTAATGATGGTCGTAATAGTTGCCGCCATTCTTATTATTTTTAATATTTTCATTGCCCGCAATTTGAATGTATTGAAAGAAACCATGGTTGAATTGGAAGTTGCCTCAAAGACCAAAAGTGAATTCCTTGCCACGATGTCCCACGAAATCAGGACGCCGCTTAACGCAATTATTGGTATCGCCCAGATTCAATTACAGAAGAGTTATCTACCGGAAGAGGACGAAGATGCTTTTAAGAAAATATTTGAATCGGGTAGTGGTTTGCTTAATATTATCAACGATATTCTAGATATGTCCAAAATCGAAACCGGAAAATTAACCCTGGTCACCGATGAGTACGATACCCCCAGCCTGATTAATGATGCGGTCCAGTTAAATGTCGTAAATATTGGGGCAAAACCGATTGATTTTGTCCTTGAAGTTGATGAAAACCTGCTTGCCCGTCTGTATGGTGATGAGTTACGGATAAAACAGGTGCTAAACAATTTGTTGTCAAATGCGATTAAATATACCAAAAAGGGATATGTTAAGCTGTCGGTCAGCGATATGATAGCTGATGGTGATGATGTTTATCTGAGTTTTGCAGTAGAAGATTCCGGGCAGGGTATGAAAGCAGAAGACCGCGAGAAGCTTTTTTCCAAGTACCAGCGTTTTAATGCCGAAGCCAACCGTGATACCGAAGGAACCGGACTTGGTTTAAATATCACGATGCAGCTTGTTGAAATGATGGGGGGCAAAATTGAGGTCCAGAGCGAATACGGTAAGGGAAGCATTTTTACCGCGACTATCAAGCAAAAAGCCGCCTCCTATGAAGTAATTGGCAGCGATTTAGTCGAAAGATTAAAGAATTTCACTTTCACCGGACACCGGCAACAGGAATACTTAAGAGTTAGCCGTGTGCCGATGCCCTATGGAAAAGTGTTGGTGGTTGATGATGTCAGCACTAATCTTTTTGTTGCTGAGGGTCTGCTTATTCCTTACAAACTGGAAATCGAATTGGTTGACAGCGGTTATGCAGCGATAGACAAGGTGGAAAAAGGCAAAATTTATGATGTGATTTTTATGGATCATATGATGCCGCATATGGATGGGGTTGAAGCAACGGAAATAATCAGGAAGTTGGGTTATCAGGGTACGGTCATTGCCTTAACGGCAAATGCGTTGGTTGGTAACGATGAAATGTTTAAACAACATGGGTTTGATGCCTTTATTTCAAAACCGATTGACATCCGGCAATTAAACGCTGTCCTTAATAAATATGTCCGTGACCGCCATCCGGAAGAAGCCAAAAAATATAAGGAATCAGTCAGCAACCAAGAAGCAGTTATTTTGAATCCACGGATTTCCAAGATCATGTGCCGTGATGCCGAAAAGGGAATTGAAACAATCCGGGAATCATTGGAAAACTATGATATCAAGATGTTTACAACCACTGTCCATGGTTTGAAATCAGCCTTAGCCAATTTTGGTGAAAAAGAAGCGAGTGAGTATGCCCGCAAGCTGGAAAAGGCCGCTTATAATGAAGATATGCACTTTATCAATGATAAAATTGATGAGTTTATCATGATTTTACGTGATGTTATCACCCGGCTGACCCCGGTGGAAACAGTTGATCCCAATGCTGATATCACCGAAGATACAACTTTCCTTAAGGAGCAGTTGGGAATTATCAAAACCGCGTGTGAGGATTATGACGATACGAAAGTTTTTGAAATTCTTGACCTTCTTGGTGAAAAAATCTGGAAAAACGAAACAGTTGAATATCTTGCCGAAATCCGTGAAACATTATTTTTGCATAGTGACTTTGAGTTGGCGGTTATCAAAACCGTGAACTTGATAAATAAGTGTTAATCACATTAATAATTTTGATACATTCAACATCCCATTACCTTGTTTGTTCCATGCTTGTTTTAAGTCAGTGGCACTGCTGATTAATTTGCTTTTCGCCTGCTCATTATTATAATAGGGATATTTTTGTAAAAGAAGTGCCAATGCCCCGGAGACAATCGGGGTGGACATCGAAGTGCCACTCTTAGTGATGTAGGCATTACGGAAACTATTGCCCCGTTTTTCGATATGAATATTACAGGAGAGAATATCAGTACCGGGTGCCACGATATCCGGTTTTTTTACATTGAAAGGACTTGGTCCACGCCCGGAATAATGTTCGCACAAAGATTTGCGGTTGCCAAAATACCCGGCTTCATTGCATCCAACCGTGATTACTTTTCGGATTGCCCCCAGCGGTGAAAGGGTCATCAGATTTGGTCCCATGTTTCCGGCGGCACATACCACCACAAGCCCCTCGTTCCAGGCATCTTCAACAACCCGTAACAATTTCATCATCCGATCCTTACCGGTACTTTCCGACATTCCAATCGAAATATTCAAAATACGGATATTAAAACGTGTCCTATTTTCCAGCACCCATTCAATACCGTTAATCATTTCTTCAATATTTCCATCACCCTGTTCATCAAGTACCTTGCCAATCACAAGCCGGCTATTTGGTGCCATACCTTTATGCTTACCACTTGAAGCAAAACCACTGCCGGCAATACAACCAGCGACATGAGTACCATGACCGGAGTCATCATAATTTGGAAATTTGCCATGCAAAAAATCACGGAATGCCAATATCCGCCTATCAAAATCAGGATGATACCCGATACCTGTATCCAGAACCGCCACGGTGATGCTGCCATCACCGCAGGATTCCATCAAGCGGTCAGTTAAGCCGACTTGTTTTCTGACTCGAAGCATAAAGTTTTGACGGACACCTGTTTTATTTAAGGTATGTAAAGGTTTAAAATTTGACAACAATTAAAGATTTGTATAGAATAGGAAAGAAATACATAGACAAAATATATAAATACGGAGATTAAAATGGAAAAAATTAAAATGACAACCCCCTTAGTGGAAATGGACGGCGATGAAATGACCAGGATTTTGTGGCAGATGATTAAAGACGAACTTATCCTGCCATTCATTGATTTGAAAACCGAGTACTATGACCTCGGATTAGAATACCGTAACGAAACCAACGACCAAGTAACGATAGATTCCGCCAATGCCACCCTAAAACACGGTGTTGCGGTAAAATGCGCAACTATTACCCCCAATGCTGAACGGATGGTCGAATACAAATTAAAGAAAATGTGGAAAAGCCCAAACCCTACCATCAGAGGTATGCTCGACGGTACAGTTTTCCGCGCCCCCATCCTCGTTAAGGGCATCGAACCAATGGTCAAATGCTGGCAGGGACCGATTACAATCGCCCGTCATGCTTATGGTGATGTCTATAAAAGTGTCGAGCAGATAGTATTAAGCCCCGGCAAAGCTGAACTAGTATTCACCGCCGCAGATGGTACAGAAACCAGAACCCTTATCCATGAGTTTGACGGTCCCGGCATCCTGCAAGGCATGCACAATACCGAAAAATCAATCAGGAGTTTTGCCATCGCCTGCTTCAAATATGCTTTAGATACGAAACAGGATTTGTGGTTTGCCACCAAAGATACGATTTCACAGAAATATGACCATACTTTCAAAGATATTTTTCAAGAAATTTTTGATGCTGAATATAAAGAAAAATTTGCCGAAACCGGAATCACATATTTTTACACCTTGATAGATGACGCTGTCGCCCGTGTTATGCGGGACAAAGGTGGTTTCATCTGGGCATGCAAAAACTATGACGGTGATGTAATGAGTGACATGGTTTCGCAAGCTTTTGGTTCGCTGTCAATGATGACATCGGTTCTGGTTTCTCCCCAAGGCGTTTTTGAATATGAAGCCGCCCATGGTACAGTCCAACGGCACTATTACCAGCATCTTAAGGGACAGGAGACCTCAACCAATCCGGTCGCGACCATATTTGCCTGGAGTGGTGCATTACGGAAACGTGGCGAAATAGATGGATTGACTGATTTGGTCAATTTTGCCGACAAGTTGGAAGCTGCTACAATTAAGACAATCGAAAGTGGCAAAATGACGAAGGACTTAGTTTTACTGACAAGCCTTGAGGATGTCACTACCCTTAACAGCCGCGACTTTATCCTTGCGATAAGGGAAAATATAAAATAGTACCCCCCATGGTCGCTTTATTTAAAAGTGGCACCATGCTATAGTAGGGGCAAACTCCATTCAACCTAATGTAGGGCGGGGGCTTGCCCCCGCCGTCAAACCCGCAATGACAAACGAAAGGTTTCATCGTAATGAAGTATTACATCAACAAAAGATTCCTACTTTTATCAAGCCTTCTGCTGGTTTTTATCTATATCATGACGACGACGGTATATGTCCTTGCCGTCCGTCAGATAAACCAGACCTATGTACGCCAACAACTTGTTGTTTCGGGAGAAACAATCAAGCTTAATGTTGCCCAGGAAATCACAAGTGAATTGTCACTAATCATGAAGATCGCATCATCCCCGATTATCCAGCAGTTTATGCTTAATCCCGATGATCCTATTATCCGATATTATGCATTATCAGAGCTGGAAATGTTTGAAGAGCATATTAAAACCGGCATTGCATTTTGGATAAACGACATTGATCGGATGTTTCATTTCACTGGTTTTGATCCTTATTATGTTGACATAGAAGATGAGGTAAACTATTGGTACAAGATGACATTATATGAAACCGAGGACTATAATTTTAATATCAACTACAATCCTGACCTTGATATGATAAATCTATGGGTAAATGCACCGATATTTGCAGTAGTTGACGGAACCAGGAAACCGGTTGGACTGATCGGTACCGGCATCAATTTAACCCAGGTAATTGAAGTGGTGGAACGCTCTCACCGGGAACGAAGCCGCTATATAACCGCCTTTTTCTTCAATCAATACCGTGAGATAACCTGTGCCGCCGATTTTGAACTAGTAAAAAATAAAGTCAACATCGTTGACCATTTAGGGGAAGCTGGAATTGAAATAGTGCGGGTGGCTGACTCAATCGTAGACGGCAAAGGGCAAAACTATATTCACGACGGTTATATGTACCGGGTCGGAATCGTTCCGGCGATAAAAGGCTGGAATATCGCAATGCGTTATCCTTTACCCGGATGGCTCGCCCTTAACCAAGAAATAAACTATGTCTTTTTCAGCATGCTTGCTTTGATTTTTGTTTTGTTCGTGGTTATGAATGTGATGGTTACCCGTTCGGAAAGCGCCACAAGGAAACAAAATATCCAACTTCTTGAAGCAAACCGTCAAGCCGAGAATGCTTCAAAAACCAAAAGCAATTTTCTCGCAACGATGTCGCATGAAATCCGGACACCACTCAACGCGATTATCGGCATTGCCCAGATGCAGTTACAAGATAAAGATATTCCCGAAAAATATGTCGAAGCCTTTGAAAAAACATATAGTTCCGGTACCAGTTTGCTAGGAATTATTAATGATATTCTCGATTTATCCAAAATCGAAACCGGTAAAATGGAGTTAACAAACGCCGAATATGATTTACCCGGATTAATTCAAGATACTGTCCAAATGAATATTGTCCGAATTGGTGAAAAACCGATCGACTTTATCGTTAATGCCGATAAAACCCTGCCGGGCAGGCTGATTGGAGATGAGCTTCGCTTAAAACAGATTATCAATAATGTCCTTTCCAATGCCGTTAAATATACCAAAGAAGGACGGATAAAATTCACAATTTCGCACGAAAATAAGGGTTCTGACCACCTATATCTAAAGTTTTCGGTTGAAGATACCGGGCAGGGAATGAAAAAAGAAGACAAAATGAAATTATTCACTGAATATTCCCGTTTCAATGCTGAAAACAATCAATTCATCGAAGGAACCGGGCTTGGTCTCAATATTACCAAAAGTATTGTCGAGTTGATGGAAGGAAACATAACGGTTGAAAGTGAATACGGTGTCGGTAGCACCTTTACCATCATCGTAAAGCAGCATGTTGTTGAATGTGAGCCAATCGGCAAGCTTATTTCAACACAATTAAAGAATTTTAATTATGAAACATCCAAAAAAGATGTCAAAACAACTGAACGCTGTATTATGCCTTATGGCAAAATACTTGTAGTTGATGATGTCGATACAAATCTATATGTAGCCGAAGGACTGCTTAGTCCTTATCAACTCAAGATAGTAACAGCAAGAAGTGGCTTTGAAGCTATCGATATAATTGAAAAAATGGGTGAATTTGATATCATCTTCATGGATCATATGATGCCGGAAATGGATGGAATTGAAACGACCAAGAAACTCCGTCAAAATGGTTATTCTGGCACAATTATCGCCCTGACCGCCAATGCTTTAGTGGGTAATGATGATATGTTTAAGCAAAACGGCTTGGATGATTTCATATCCAAACCAATTGATATTAATCAACTTGATAATGCTCTAAACAAGTATATCAGGGACAAATACCCAGAAGAAGCCGCGAAGTATGTAAACCGACATTGCGCGGAAGGTAATGACGAAGCAATCCATTTGAACCCCAAACTCCTCGAAATTTTCCGTCAGGATGCAGTCAAAGCCGTAAAAACTCTAAATGAATCATTTGAAAGTGGTAATATATCTCTCTTTACCACCACCGTCCATGCAATGAAATCAGCACTTGCCAATATCGGAAAAACCGAAGAGTCTGGCTGGGCAGGTGATTTGGAAGAAGCCGGCCGGAAGAACGATACCCAATACATTTCTTCAAATTTAGGCCGTTTAATTGATACGCTTGAAATATTAATAAATGAATATGCTCCTTCAGAAAGTGAAAGTGATGATGCAGATATAATCGAAGACACTGCATACCTAAATGAAGAATTAAACCTAATCAAAACTGCTTGCGAAGAATATGACGATAAAACCCTTTTCGCATCCCTAGAACGACTTAAAGAAAAACAATGGAAAAATGAAACCCACCAAAACCTCAATAAAATCCATGACCTAATCTATTTCGAAAGCGATTTCGACAAAGCAATTGAGCTAATCGACCACCTTAATAACCCATGAACCCCACCCCCAAAAATTGAGGTTCCACGGAGAATAAAAATAATTCCAAAAGCAAACCCTTGAGAAACGTCGTTACTTAGCTCGTGTACTTTACGAGCTTACGTAACGCAACGTTTCTCTCGGAGCGAAAGCGCGTTTGCGCTGGAATAATTTTTATTCTCCGTGGAACACGACCCCCCAAAACTTCGCAAAAAATCACTCTCATTCCCCATAAAACACCTCCCATTCATCCAATAACACCATAACCTCCCCCTCTACCACCCCCTTTTCCTCCGCAAGACGCAACAACTCCTCAGCATTAGTTGCAACCTCTGGTACAACCATTTTTTCCTCAATTGCCTTAAGTTTAAGTTCCAAAGCACTTATATTTTCTTCTAACTTGCGGATACTATTTTCACGCTTCCGTTCACTAGCTTGTTTTTCTTTGCGGAAGAGATAATCAGCCTTTGCCTCAGAGACCGTGGATTTAGGATGCCGAGCCAACGAAGTCGGATTTGTGTGCTGTTCTCGGCATGATTCATCCGTAATACGTTCCCGGCATTTCTCAAGATAATAATCATAATTCCCAACCAGATTCCCATACCCCGGATAATCAACAAACCCCACCCCCTTCAATTCAAGAATCCGCGAAGCAGTCCGGTTAATGAAATAACGATCGTGTGAAACATAAAGTACCGTCCCAGAATAACGATTAAGTGCGGATTCAAGAATTTCCTTGGAGGTAATATCAAGATGATTAGTCGGTTCGTCAAGAACTAAGAAATTCGCCTGCGAAAGCATCAGCTTGGCTAAAGCAACCCGACCGCGTTCCCCCCCACTTAAGTCCCCAATCCGCTTAAAAACATCATCCCCAGTGAAAAGAAAAGCAGCCAACATATTGCGGATTTCAGTATCACTCATATCAGGATGGGCATCGGAGATTTCCATCATCAAAGTATTTGCTTCATCGAGGATAAGCTGGTCCTGGTCATAATACCCGATATGGACATTAGTACCAAGAGTAAAATACCCGCAATCAGCTTCTAGGACATTGTTGAGAATCTTCAAAAGAGTCGTTTTCCCCGTGCCATTATCACCGATAATAGCCACATGCTCTCCACGCTTGATACTGATATCCACATCTCTAAATAATCTGATACTACCAAACGCTTTAGCAAGACCAACGATTTCCAAGACATCCCTGCCACTATGAATCGCCGGTTTTAACTCAAAATGGATTTCGTTTTTCTCATCAATAGGCTTATCAATCCGCTCGACCTTGTCCAATAATTTTTCCCGCGACTTTGCACGCTTAATATGCTTTTCCCGGTTAAACTGCCGAAGCTTTGTGATAACCGCTTCCTGCCTTTCGATTTCTTTACTTTGATTTAAATAAACCTTCATCGCATCAGCCCGCAGCTTTTCCTTTTTACCGGCATAAACAGTATAATTGCCGACAAATAAAGCTGCTTTCGTATTGCTGATTTCGACGATCTTGTTGGCGATACGGTCAAGAAAATAACGGTCATGAGATACGATGATAACAGCACCCCTATAATTTTGCAAATATGATTCCAACCAATTGACCGCTTTAATATCAAGATGATTAGTTGGTTCGTCAAGTAGGATTAAATCCGGTTTGGTAAGTAATAATTTACCCAAGGCAACCCGCGTTTTCTGCCCACCGGAGAGAGTTGCTATCGACTTTGAAAACTCATCTTCCGTAAAACCAAGCCCCTTAAGCACCCCGGTCACTTCACTGCGGTAGGCATAACCACCGGAGAACTCAAAATCGTGGGTCAAACGGGCATATGTAGACAAAAGCTGCTCTAAAATTACCCCCGAAGCGTTATTTATTTTGAGCTCAGTTTCCCGGATTAGCTTTTCGAGCTGAATGATATCGGCTTTAACCGAAAGAAGCTCATCATAAATATTATTTTCACTGGAAACGGCTTGATTCTGCTTAAGATAACCAAGCGACTTGTCACGGGCGATTATCACCTTACCATTGTCGGGATTTAATTCTCCGGTAATGATATTAAGTAAAGTAGTTTTTCCGGCACCATTAATGCCGACAATAGCAACTTTATCATTATCCTCAATGTGGAAAGAGACATTTTGGATAATGGTTTTTTCGATAAAAGATTTACTTATGTTTTGACATGAAAGCAACATAAATATTATTGTAAATAAAATCCATCCCAGCGTCAACTCTTGACTAAAAAGTCGAAAAACACTATACTAATCTTAATTGACTAACCTGTTACGAAAGGAAAAAAAATGTGTTGTAAAGACGAAAAACAGTTTGACTCGGAAGCGATTCGCTCGATTCTTAGAAAGCACCGAAGTACCGGTGATATCAATTTAATCAGTATTTTACAATCGGCACAGGAAGCTTATGGTTACCTTTCATATGAGCTACTTTTGTATATCTCAAGAAGAACCGGAATAAGACCGGCCAAAATAATCGGAGTTGCGACATTTTATACCCAATTTCGCATGAAACCGGTTGGTAAAAACCTGATTTTACTTTGCCAAGGAACGGCCTGCCATGTAAATGGTTCAGGGGCAATCGAGGATGCAATAAAAGCGGAGATAGATGTTATGGAAGGTGAAATCACTGAGGACGGACTTTTTACATATAACAATGTCGCCTGTCTTGGTTGTTGTTCCCTTGCCCCGGTAATGATGATAAATGATGAAACATATGGCTCGCTTACGCCGGAAACAACAAGACAAATCCTAAAGGATATAAGGGGGAAAGCATTATGAAAGTGATAATAGGTAAAGGAAGTTGTGGTATAGCCGCCGGAGCAAACAAAATCGCCACGCGGTTTAATGAAATCGCCGAGGTAAAAACTACCGGCTGTATCGGGATGTGTTATCTGGAACCAATTGTTGATGTAATAGATAGTAATGGAAATAAGAGTACATATGTCCATGTAAATAACGAAGTTGCCGATGAAATAATAAAAAGTATAAAAGGCGAGGAAAATCGGGCGGACGACTTTTTATTATCAAAAGAAGATGAAGAAGTTTTTAAGCGGCAGACCAAAGTTGCCTTAAGGAACTGTGGTATCATCGATCCGGAAAACATCGATGAATATATCAAAAATGGTGGTTACACGGCATTAAAAAAATGCCTTAAACTGGACCCCAATATGATTATCGAAAAAATCAAGGATTCGGGTTTGAGTGGCAGGGGTGGTGCCGGTTTTCCCACTTGGTTTAAATGGAATGCCGCCCGTGGCTCGGATGGTGACCTCAAATACATCATCTGCAATGCTGACGAAGGAGACCCGGGGGCATTTATGGACCGAGCCATCATCGAAGGGGATCCCCATTGCCTGATTGAAGGCATGATTATCTGTGCTTATACAGTTTGCCATCCACTATCAAAAGCCGAAGGAGCGATTTACGTCCGCGCCGAATATCCGCTGGCGATAAAACGCTTAGAAATAGCAATTGAAGCAGCCAGGGAACGTGGTTTCCTCGGTGAAGGGATTTTGGGGACTGACTTCGATTTTGACTTGAAAATCAAAGCCGGAGCAGGTGCATTTGTCTGTGGTGAGGAAACAGCCTTAATCGCCTCACTTGAAGGAGAGCGGGGAATGCCCCGACTCAAACCCCCATTCCCTGCCCAAAGTGGTTTCTTTGGTAAACCATCAAATATTAACAACGTTGAAACATATGCCAATGTTCCTTGGATATTGTATAATGGACCGAAAAAATTTGCCGAAATGGGAACACCGGGAAGTAAAGGAACAAAAGTATTTGCCCTAACCGGAAAGATTAACAAAGGTGGTCTGGTTGAGATACCGATGGGCTCCACAATCCGTGAAGTCATTTTCAATATCGGCGGCGGTATCAAAGGCGGCCGACAGTTTAAGGCAGTCCAGATGGGAGGACCTTCCGGTGGTTGTATTCCGGCGGAAAAACTGGATACCATCATTGACTATAAATCAATTTCTGAAACCGGAGCGATTATGGGTTCCGGCGGAATGGTCGTTATGGACGAAGATACCTGTATGGTTGGCATGGCACGCTTTTTCCTTGACTTTACCTGTAAAGAATCATGTGGTAAATGTACCCATTGCCGGATAGGAACGAAGCGGATGCTCGAAATACTTGACCGGATGACCAGTGGGCAGGGCAAAGAAGGGGACATAGAGCTTTTGGAAGAATTGTCAAACAATATCAAAGCCGGAGCGTTATGCGGTCTGGGTCAGACTGCTCCCAATCCTGTCCTCACGACTATTCGTTATTTCCGTGATGAATATGAAGACCATCTTAGCGGAAAATGTACGGCGAAACAATGCAAAGCGATGATTATGTTCCGGATTGATGAAGAAAAGTGCATTGGTTGTTCATTATGCGAAAGAAAATGTCCCTCGAACGCAATAAGTGGTGAGATAAAGAAACCTTATAAAATTGACGCGGATAAATGTACAAAATGCGATGTTTGCCGCAGTTACTGCAAATTTAACGCAATTATTGTATCATAGACAATAATGATTTAGGAGAATAGCATGAAAACAAAAGCTACTATAGACGGAAAAGAAATTAATGTATTAAATGGTCAGACGATATTACAAGCAGCATATGAAAACAATATCAATATTCCTTCATTATGTTTTGATGAACGGGTTAAAGTTTATGGTTCATGTGGCATCTGTGTGGTTGAAGTGGAAGGAAATCCCCGCTTACTTAGGGCATGTGCGACTATTATCACGGAGGATATGAAGATTCTTACAAACTCCTCCCGGATAATGGAAGCCCGGCGTTTCGCTTTGGAATTGATGTTATCAGACCATCAGGGAGACTGCCGTCCGCCATGTACTTTGAAGTGTCCGGGAAAAACGGACTGTCAGGGTTATGTTGGATTGATAGCCAATGGCAGGTTTAAAGAAGCAAGCGCGTTGATAAAGGATACATTTCCCCTTCCGGCATCAATTGGGCGTATTTGCCCCCATCCTTGTGAGGATGCCTGCCGCCGTGAAATGGTAGAAGAACCGATTAGTATAGCCGCCCTTAAATCGGTGGCTGGTGACTATGACCTTTTGCACGGCGATCCTTATAAACCACCCATTGCTGAGGATACCGGCAAAACAGTCGCCGTAGTTGGTGGTGGTCCCGGTGGGTTGACGGCGGCATACCAGTTACGGAGACGCGGTCACAAGGTAGTTGTATACGATGCAATGCCTGCCATGGGAGGAATGTTACGTTATGGCATCCCTGCCTACCGCCTTCCCAAAGATATACTGGATAAAGAAATAAAACTTCTAAACGATATGGGTATCGACTTATTAAATAACCATAAAGTCGACCGGGATATAAAACTTAGTTATCTTAAGAAGACCTTTGATGCCGTAGTTGTTGCAATCGGCGCATGGAAGAGTACCGGAATGTCTATCCCCGGTGATGATGCGATTGGTGTTTATGGCGGTATCTATTTCCTCTGTGATATTGCATTAGGTAAGCCGGTTGATTTGGGTAAAAAAGTAGCCGTTGTTGGTGGCGGAAATACTGCTATGGATGCTTGCCGTACCGCACTCCGCTTAGGTGTAGAAGAGGTTTATATCGTTTACCGCCGGACCCGCGATGAAATGCCGGCCGAAGAAATCGAGATAAAAGAAGCCGAGGAAGAGGGCGTAATATTTAAATACCTGACTAACCCGCTGGAAATAATCGATGGTGATGATGGAAGAGTATGTGGTCTTCGCTTACAAAAGATGGAGCTTGGTGAACCGGACAAAAGTGGACGCCGAAGCCCCGTCCCGATAGAAGGAGCCGAAGAGCACCTGGATGTTGATTCGGTTATCCTTGCGATTGGGCAAGGCACGGATATAAACGGTTTTGAAGACTTGGAACTGACCCGCTGGAAGACAATTGTCGCTGATGAAAAAACCTATGCTACCAACCTTCCCGGAGTTTTTGCCATTGGTGATGCAACTAATAATGGTGCCGGTATCGCTATCGAAGCCATCGGTGAAGCAGTAACCGCTTCCGAAATAATCCATTCATATCTAATCAATAACAAACTTCCCGAGGTAAATAAACCTTATTATGCAACCGAGGAAAAAACAGCGGCTGATTTTGCTGACAAATCAAAACAAAACCGGGAACAGATGGATCATATTGACCCGATGGTACGCCGGACCAATTTTGATGTAATCACCGACGGTCTAAGTCTTCTTCAGGCCAAAAAAGAAGCATCGCGTTGCTTAGAATGCGGATGTGCCGATGTCTTTGATTGCAAACTGCTACGATATGCCCACGAATACAATGTAAACCCCGAAAAATATGCGGGGGCAAAAAATGATAACCACCTCGACCTAAGCAGTCCATATTTTTATCGCAATATGAATAAATGTATCCTCTGCGGCTTATGTGTCCGGGTTTGTGAGGAAGCCGTCGGATGTACCGCGTTAGGTTTCTTTGGACGCGGATTTAACACAGCCTGTGAAGTAGCACCCAATGCCGGAAGCACCAACGCTTCACCAGAGCAAAAAACCCCCATTGCTGAGTCAGATTGTATATACTGCGGGCAATGTGTCAGCCTGTGCCCAACCGGGGCTATCAGCGAACGCCTGACAAACATCGAAAAGCCGGTTCCCCTTGCCGAAGAAGAAATTATGACGGTATGCTCGTTCTGTTCGATGAGTTGTGGAATGAAGCTAACAATGGCAGGTGGCATGCCTCTCAGATGCCTGCCGACATATACTTCATTCTTGTGTGCCAGGGGACGCTTCGGTACCTTGGAAATGCTTAAGGAAGAACGGGTAACCACCCCGATGATTCGCCGTGATGGCGAGTTAGTCCCATGTACATATGATGAAGCCCATGCCTATATTGCCGAACGAATTGAAAAATTAAGAATGAAAAAAGCCGCCGCAGTTTTGGTATCTGACCGTTATACCAATGAAGAAATCTATGTTATGAAGGATTTCAGCAAAAAGCTGGGCAGGGACAGGTTCTTCTCATTTAATATAAGCACCAGTGGTTTGGCTGATGTAATAGATACGAGTATTTCTACTTGCGACTTTGAAACCTTAAAAAATACCGAAGTGATTTTGCTGGTTTGTCATGATATCCTTAAATCCCACCCGGTAGCCGCTTACAAAATCAAGCAGGCAGTAAACAACGGGGCAAAACTTATTTTGGCAACCGACCAAAAAACACCGATAGCCGATTGGGCTACCGAAGTAATTGGTTTAAACGAGGATTCGCTCAAATTTAATGAGATATTTAAGCGGGCAAAAAGCTCAGTCATTATTTTTGAAGAAAAGGCTGTCACTAGGACTGTGGCACGGATTCTTGGAAACATGATGGCAAAGAAACACGGATTCAACAAAGAACATGACCGGGGGATTATCCAGCTAAAACAAAATGTCAATAGTCAGGGACTATACTGTATGAATGTAAATCCCAATATTGATATTATTCTTGACGAATTGAAATCAAAAGATATCCGCTCGCTTTTTATCTTTGGTGAGGATGTTCCAGATATAGATTTGTCCGAATTGGAACTTTTAGTCGTCCTTGATACTTATCTAACGGAAACAGCCAAAAAAGCCCATGTTATCCTGCCGGGGTCAAATTATGCCGAGGTAGATGGAACATATGTAGATACCGTCGGCGCGTTTAAAGCAGTTAAAGCTTTCATGGAACCGGTTGTAAAAACTAATGCTGAGACTATTTATGATATGGCAGAAGCGGTCGGTTATCCATTGGAACGTATGTCGTCCCGCGAGATTGGTTTCTACGCAAGGGACCTTATCAAAAGATATTTTAAAAATGACCATAACTGGGCAGAAGCACAAATTATCGGGGAGGTCGCTTTTACCGAAACCAAAAATACAAATTCATTAATCGCACGGGTAAACGAAACTTTAAAGAGGTAAAACAGTGTCATTAATTAAGGAATCGTCATTGCGGGCTTGACCCGCAATCTCATGAGAAGAGGAAAATGTCACGTACCGAACAAATTTTTAAACCGGCTCTAAAAGGTAAAAAGATTCCGATCCTGACCCTGGATAATAAATGGCATCGGCTTTTTACCCAATACAAACCTTCCCCCCAGATAAAGAAGTGGGAGGAAGAGATAAATACCATGCTCAAAAGGCAGGGTAAGTTAACTACGGACATCAAAGAAATCAAGGTTCTTAAGAAAAAGTTGATGGACGAAATCGTCGTTCTCGCGGATGAAGTCGAGCAAGGTAACAAAAAATCAGAAAAGAAGCTTGAGGAAAACCGGCGGCTCATTAATGAGTGCAACGAAAAAATGGAAGCTTACAATGATGAGTTGCTTGACTTACCCACTTTGATTAATGAAGTTAATTACAACTTGATGCTTTATACGATGGAAGTTTGTTACGACCAAATCAAAAATAATACTGCTGAAATCAAAGAAATCGCCGAATGGATTACCGAAATCAGGAAAGAACTAAAAACCAAAATAATTCGCAAGCAGGAAAAAGAAATTGCCAATAACAATCTTTATCAGTATATGCATCAGATTTTTGGCGGTGAAGTTATTGAGATTTTTGATATGCAGTACAATCCGGAAATAAAAAAGGCGGTCGATGTAAGCAAGGTCAGGATAACTGAGTTTGAGCAGGAAAAAGCAAAAGAGCCGGAGGTTATCGCTGATAATACAATTATTGATACGACCGAAGAGGACTTACAACAAATGTTGGCGGAACGTGATAACCAAAAAAAAGTTAAGGAATAGTATATTAGTATGAGAGGATTCATCCAAGTGGATATTGATGCCATCCGTACCAATATCCAAAACTTACATAAAAATTATCCCCGGGACACGGGGATAATGGCAGTTATAAAAAGTGACGCTTATGGTCATGGGGCAACCGCAATAGGGAAAGCCATCGAAAATATGGATTGCCTGTATGGTTTTGCCGTGGCAACTTCTGATGAAGCTTTTGCGTTACGTGATGAAGGAATCAAAAAACCGATTCTGGTGATGGGGCCTGTTTTCCCCGATGATTATGAAAGTATTATCAAAAATAATATATCGATAATTGTTTTTAATGAGTCTACTATCACTCCCCTTAACGATTGCGCCACCCGTTTAAATGAAATGGTTTCGGTTCATATTGAAGTGGATACCGGGATGAACCGGGTTGGGATTAAACCTGATGAACCTGGTTTTTTATTTATGAAAAGTATTGCTGGATGCAGTAATATCCGGGTTGATGGAATTTATACCCATTTTGCCAGGGCTGATGAAGCAGACAGGGAAGCTACCCACGACCAAATCAATCAATTTCATGCTTTTATCGACCAACTCGAAAATGAATTGGGATTGAGCTTACGTATTAAGCACAGCTCTAATAGTGCCGGGGTGCTTGGTTTTACCGATTTTCCCTTAAATATCTGTCGTCCCGGAATTGCTATTTATGGGGTTTGGCCTTCAATCGAAACTAAGGATTTCAGCCCGGCGGTTGATTTAATTCCTGCTTTATCCCTCTACAGTCAGGTCATTATGCTAAAGGATTTACCTGTTGGTGAAGCTATCAGTTATGGTGGTACATATGTGACGAGCCGCCCGACCCGTGTTGCTACCCTTCCTATTGGGTATGGTGACGGATATCCCCGGGATTTATCTAATATTGGTTATGTCCTGATCCGGGGGAAACGAGCACCTATTCTTGGGCGTATTTGTATGGATTTTGTTATGGTTGATGTTACTGATATTGTGGATGTGGTGTTATATGATAGAGTTACTTTGATTGGGGTTGATGGTGATGAGTGTATTACTGTTGAGGAGTTGAGTGCTATGTCAGGGCGTTTTCATTATGAAATTTTGTGTGGGTTGGGGAAGAGGTTGCCGAGGGTTTATAGGGGGTGATAAGATATACTCCGTAAGACGGAGAATATACCCCGTAAGACGGATAATAAACACTCTCCGGCGCTAACGCCTAATTGGTGCTGATGTAGGTGTTGCCTCGCTAGAAGGCGGCTTGAGGCGCCTGCGAGTTGTTTATTATCCGTCTTACTCATCGAGAGTTTGAAATTGTCTTCTCCGCCTTACTCATCGAGAGGGTGAACTTGTTTTCTCTGTCTTACTTACTGGCAGGATACCCGAGGAGTAAGCTGAGCAAAAATAAACTCATAGTCGCATTGGCCGACTTCTAGCGAGGCAATACGTTTTGTGTAGCCGATTAGGGCACAGCGACGGCGAGTATTTTTGCTCAGCTTACGGAGTACAACAACCGAAAGACTTATAATTTGACTTATACGAAAATTAAATTGTATACCACAATCCAAATTGGAAATAATAAAACCAAACAACATTAAATGAAGGATGGTTTTAAAATGGAAACAAAACGTGGCGACATCTACTACGCAGATTTGCGACCAGTGATTGGTTCAGAACAAGGCGGCATCAGACCCGTCCTAATAATCCAGAACGACATCGGCAACAAACACAGCCCAACTGTAATATGTGCCGCTATTACCTCAAAAATGAACAAAGCCAAGCTCCCCACCCATATCGAATTAAGTGCCCGCTATAACGAAATGGTCAAGGATTCGGTGATACTGCTCGAACAACTTCGCACAATAGATAAAAAACGCTTAAAAGAAAAAGTCTGCCACCTTGAACCGGGAATCATGGAAAAAGTAAATAGAGGATTACTCATCAGCCTGGAGCTTACATAAAAACGTCTGCTTCGCAGCCGGGTAAAGAATGCTAAAGCATTCTTTGGAATGGTAAGCTACAGTGTTGCTACTCTAAAATATGAAGCTCCCGCATTTTGATGACAGCCTCGGTTTGATTGGAAACATCGAGCTTTTTGTAAATCAAAATCATATGCGATTTGATGGTTGAAGGCTTTAGTTTTAACTTTAGCGCCATCTCATTCTGCGTAAGCCCCTCATTCAAGAAACACATAATCTTCTTTTGCTTATCAGTGAATTTAACACTTTCGATAACTTTACTGGCGGTTAAACCACGGGTATGTTTTGATTTTGCCAAAGTTAAGTAATAAAGCTCCTTTACTTCACCGGCAGACAATTCACCGACATAATCACTTTGGATAACCTGCTTGTGTAATTTGTGGAGCATTGTATTAAGCTCTGCTCCCTCATCGGCAAAAATCTGGCGGATACCGTACTCACGGGCGCTTTTGATTGCTTCCTTCAAGGATGAAAAGGCATCATTTTGGCTTGAACGGACTTTTTTCCAATAAGCGATGGAAAGTAAAATATTGATTTCGATTCCATCAAGCGGACGCCGGTATTTTTCGCAAAGAGCTTGTAATTTTTTGAGGAAGATGATGGCGGTGTTAAAATCGCCGATGACCAAATATGCCCGCGCGGTGGTAAAATGCTGATACAATTTAAAGAAAGTCAGGTTATTTGATAAAGGCTCACTTCGATATTCAAGCCATTCATTTGCTGCGTCGATATCACCATCATACAATTTATGGCGGCAAAGATATGCCTCATAATTGGCACTTAAATAATATGCTTTATTCTGCTCTATCATTTTTTCGGCTTCACTCAATATTTTTTCGGCATCCTGTGGTTGGTTGAGGGCATAAAAGATAGTTGCCTGCATCATATAAAAGCAAAACTGGAGTTCAGGAGCGAAATCATCGGAAAGTTGGGTATGGGCAAGTAGGGCAAATTCATGGGCCTTATTTAATAGTCCTTGTTCATATGATAACCCGGCAAAGAGCAGATTTTCCAAAAAAGGATATTCTTTACCCAATAATACCCCAAGAGTTTTCCGAATCAGCATCATCTTTTTTTCTGTGTCAACAAAATACTCGCAAAAATCGCGGCCAGAACGATGAAGATGGGGCATATTTTGGGAGAGGGAGGGGGTATTTGCCTGACCGAACCAGGAAAGGGGCAGTTTCTTAAGGCTCTTGGTCACATCAACAAAACTATTACGGTAGTCCATAAAACGAAGCAGGATAGCAGTCTGCCGTGAAGCAGGATGTTTTGCTATGATTATCGGAAGTTTTTTAAAATAACTGTCAATATAAGCCTCCATATCATCACCACGCCCTTCCACAAATGCTGTCCATGCCTGCACTTCCAGAAGAAAAGGATATTCATCGACAATAGAATTGTCAATTGACTGGTGGATTATCGTCAAGGTACTTTCGATGGCGGCATATGGGGAATTGTAATTGTACATCAAACGGAGACCCTTGGTGATGCCACTTTTACAACTGCATTTTATGTAATATTCCACTGCCTTGTAATAATTCCCATGATTATAGAAGTAATCACCGGCTTTTCGATAAAGCTCTTTTCGTAGTTTTACTGGTTCATCAGCAAGCATATGATTTAGGAACTCTTGGAACAAATGATGAAAACGATATGTAATCCCATTGGTTTTGCTGATAAAGGCGTTTTCCCGGACTAACTCATCCAAAACAATGTTACTGTCATTCCTGCCGGACATCGCATTGCAAAAATCCGAGGTCAGCTCATCTTCGATGGAAACACAGAGCATAAAATTGCGCCTTGATTCTTCCCAGTTTTCCCAAAGTTGCTCACGAATATAAGTTTCCAGATAACGGGAAACCAATTTTCGTCCCGTGGTTCGTTTTCCTGACAACATAATTGCGTTCAAACCAACTGCCCAACCCCCGGTTGCGTGAAACAAATCCTGCACCTGCCTTTTGGTCAAATTTTGCCCAGCTAAGCTAAAAAATAGTTGAATCTCGCGGGTCGAAAATTTGAGGCTTTCGGCATCGATGATGGAAACCATATTTTTTACCAACATATCAGCCAGACAATCGGGAGGTTCAGTACGGCTTAAAAAGAGGATGGTCACATTATCAAGAGCTTCTATGAGATGGGGAAGAAACCGTAATAAATCTTTATTTACCATCAGATGGAGATCATCAAAAACGATAATGTGTTCAACATCATTTTGCATATTGAGACGGAAGAGATTTAAGGCGCGATCGGTAAATTCAAAGGGAGCGGCTTCAAATGCTTTATGGGTGACATGCTCCTTCAGGGTATGGTTATCCGGTTGCAATTTGCATAACGCCATGGTGAAACGCTCGCAAAATTCACCTGGTTTGCGTCCATTTGACTCGTTAAGTGAAACCCATGCTGTGCGGGTATTACGGCGGGCAAGCCAAAGACGTGCCGTAAATGTTTTTCCGTAACCGGCGGGAGCATGGATATAAATTAGTTGTTTGGAAGCAATCACATCAAGTTGCTGCATTAATGCTTCCCGCGGCACAAATGGTGACGTTGGTATATATGGTGACGTTGGCGTAATGGGTGCCTTAATCATATTCAAATTCCTCCTATCCGCAATAGTACCGAAGCTTGAAAGATTTTACCCCATACTTCAAACTTGGCTGAGCCGCCGTATTTTTCGGCAACTGCTTTCACAGATGAAAGTCCGATACCCTCACCATTTGGTTTTGTTGAAACAAAAACTCCATTCCGGTTGTTTATGAAACCGTCAAAACTATTATCAACTGTGATGGCAAGCAATTTTTTCGTGATTTTTGATTTTACTTTGATGTGTTTACCATCATCCAGTTTTTGACAAGCTTCAATCGCATTTTCGATAAGATTACCAAATACAATACACAAATCAGTATCATTGATATCTATATCTTCAGGAAGCTCCAAATTAATGTCGAGTGATATACCTTCATTTTTGGCGTTTCCAGCATAATAGAATAGAAGGGAATTGACAGCAAAATTTTCGCAAAAACTCATTTCGACATCAGGTAATGAATTTTTGAATTGTTCAATATACTCAACCAATTTTTCATTATTTCCGGAGGTACTCAAAGTTTTTATCACCGCGAGATGATGCCGGAGGTCATGTCTGGCTCTTTTAGTTTCGATTATATGGGATTGCAAGAGCTGATAATGTTCACCTTGTGATTTGAGCCGGTTATCCATAACAGAAATATTTGCTTCTAACTGGATATTAGTAATTACGCTTCCCAATAACCGAACCAATAGGAAGTAAGTTAAAAAGGATATTAATGTAAATATGATGACAAAAATGAAGAAGTTTAAGTCAAACTCAACCAAGACATGTTGGTAATGCGCAATTACCCAATATGATTGGATGATAAACAATGCAATTGGAATTATCCACAATCCTTTTATATAGTTGGGTTTAAGCAGTTTGTATTTCGGGGCAAAATTGTAATACAATAAAAATCCCAAGGGAAGATAAAATAAGATTCGTATCGCGATGCTGATAAGATTTTGATAAAATGCAATTGGGGTAAACATATGCATGGACATACTGAGGCTATGTGTAATATTACCGGCATGAATTATCATAAAAAAGACAAATGAAAGTTTTTGAATATTACACGAAACAGTAGCTTTGTAATAAAAAAAACCGGGAATCAAAAATATGAATATAAACAAAGCGCTGTACTGGTAGAGGATAATTTCGCCAAGCAATAGCTCAAGCACTGCAAGCCCGATAATAAAAACGATAGATGCAATTAAGGCTTCCAAGATAATTTTTTTGAAAGGGCGCTTTAAATCGTTTAAGAAGGGGATATAACATAAAATAACACAGGGATAAAGCTGGAAAAATAAAGAAGTAAGCTGTGTAATTAATAAGACAGTATCCATCTCATCCTCCTCTTGATATCAAAAACAAATAATCCCGGAATGCCTGTTTCACGGCAATTTTGTCATTTCGCCGGATGGGAATTTTAACACCATTTTTGAGGATAAAATCATTTTCCGAGATATCTTCGATAAATTGCATATTGACGATATAACTGCGGTGTGTCCGTAAAAAGATGCTTCCGTCAAGCAAGCTTTCTAATTTATCCAAGGTATAGTAATTGTTTATTATCTCTGAAACCGTGTGAATCAGGCAGTTATGGTTGTGGATTTCAATATATATGATATCCTTTAACAGCACCCGCACCATCACTCGGTTTGCCATGACTTCAATATAACGCATTGAATCGGCAAACATCTTCATACACTTAGTGAGGACAGTTTTGACATCGTCATAACTTAGGGGTTTGACCAGATACTGCATTGCATCAACGGAATAACCGTCCAGTCCATGCTCACGGCTTGATGTAGTCAGGATAATAATCAAATCATCATCACTTTTCCGGATTTGTTTTGCTGTTTCAATACCACTTTTGCCCGGCATATATATGTCAAGAAACAGGATTTTGATATTTTTTAGCCTACGTTTATTAAAATCATTAAGCAAAAAATCGCCGCTTTCATAAATGATTATCTCAGCGGATGCGTTTAATTCATTGATAAACTTATCGACGTAAGTTTTGAGCGTCGTCCGGTCGTCAAAATTGTCATCGCAGATTACAATATTTATGGTATTACCTCCCAAGGATGTGCTTAGTATCATTTTATCAAAAAGAAAAAAATAAATACAGTGCTTTTCTGACCGTTTACGAAAGAAAGAAGCATTTCACGAAAAGTCCCTTTAAATACCCCCCACGGATGCTTTATTATTACCATTAATTATGCTAAGATGCGAATGTACTATAATATTAGTGAAAAGAAGACAGCAATGAATGATAAATCGTACCGGGTTCTAATCGTTGATGATGTGGAAACAAATCTCTATGCCGCAAAAAATCTGATGGAACCCTGTAAATTTCAGATAGATACAGCCTCAAACGGTTCCTTGGCAATTGAGCTGATTGAAGGTGGCAATACATACGACTTAATTTTTATGGATCATCTGATGCCGGGTCTTGATGGAGTTGAAACAACAAAAGTGCTCCGAAGGAAAGGTTATCAAGGGACGATAATTGCCCTGACCGCAAGTACAGAGCCCGAAGAGCTGATTTTAGAAAGTGGTCTTGATGATTCCATCACCAAACCAATAAATCCCCTGAACCTAAAAAGCATATTGGAGAAATGGCTTGATGGTTTGGAAGTGGTTATTTCTCAGCCGCTTTCCTTTCCTTCATGTGAACTTCGCAATTTGTTCCGTAAAGATGCCGAAAAAGCAATCATCACACTCAGACAAACCATCGAAAAAAATGATATGCAACTATTCAAAACAACTATCCATGCGATGAAGTCAGCCTTGGCAAATATTGGTGAAGATGAAAAATCAAAATTGGCAAACGAGCTGGAAATAGCTTCACGAAATGGCGACAATGGATTTATAATTGCCAATATAGATTGTTTTATCAAATCTCTTGAAGATTTGGTGGTTAATTTTACGTCTGATGAAGTAGTTGACGATATCTTGATTGAAGATTTGGACTACTTACTTGATGAACTTAATTTTATCAAAGAGGCATGTGAAAATTATGATGAGGTCGCTGCATATGAAGCAATTAACCGCTTGAGTACCAATAAGCTGAAAGGGGAGACCCGCCAAAAAATATCAGATATCCGTGAGTTATTATTTTTGGAAAGTGATTTTGAGGCAACCGCAAGGTTTTGTGAAAGCTACATAAACCAAATCCAAGTTTATCTCAATACTCTAACAATAACAGCTCGTTTGTTACCTGAACGGATAAATAGAATGGACAGATTTCTTGAAAATAACGATAGTAAATCATTTGCGATTGAAGTACACGGCTTGAAAAGTGTTTTAAGAATCATCGGGGCATATGCCCTTGGAAGTGATGCGGAAGAGTTGGAAAACAAAGCAATGGAAGCTCGTGCGACTTGCACGGAACTTCATCTCGAATCATATCCTGATTTTCGGGTTTCTTTATTAGATTTATCAAATAAGCTCAATATGGTTATTCCCGAGACGGACAAAAGTGATGAAATAGTTGATATTGATATGTTCATAAGAGCTCTTGGGGAAGCCAAGGTAGCGGCAGCTAAGTTTGATAGTGTCCGTGCCTCAGAAATTCTTATGCCGTTTAATGTTTTTTCATATGCCGGGGAAATCAAACCACTTTTAGAGGAAACTATTAATACACTTTTGGTATTTGATTGTGAAAAAGCGATTGAGTTAATCGAAAAAATGGAGGAAGCCGCAAATGATTGATAATGATCTGGCATATTTTTATAGAATTAAGGGCTTACTAGTACCAAGGGGCACGAATTTCCATATGATGGACGGTAATATAAACCGCTATATTGATGCCTCCCAGGGTTTGGCTGAAGCTTTAGAAAAATGCTTTATTAACCAACGGACAGAGCTTTTTATCAAAAATATGGAAACCGCGATTTATTTGCTTAATTCGGTCAGGGCGAGGTGGTTGGAAACAGAAGGGGAAAAAATCATGCGTGGTTTTAAATATGATCGGATTGATCAAGTCAAGTCATTGGTTTTGCCTTTTGTTGCTAACATGATAGCTTTGTCAATTGAAATGCAAAAGGCTCAAAATCTAGAATGTCATGAACCGGATGGAGCAAGCAATCTTGAAGAACATGCTGATTTGGCTTTGAATCTATCAGCAGTAGAGACCTTAATAAGTGATGGTGATTATACGCTGGCAAAAAATATGATTCAAGAGCTTGATGAGCTGAATCCCAAGGAAATGCTAGTAAATCTCTTCGAGCTTGTTGTTGCCAAACAATATGATAAAGCCGAAAAACTGGCACATGTTTTGAAAGAAAAGCATATTGATGCAATTAAGGCGTTTGGTAAGGAAGCACAATCGGATACCAAAAAAATTATATTGGCGGTTGATGATATGCCGGAAATACTTTCACAAGTCAGCCAAGTTCTCGGCAATAAGTTCAAAGTTATCGGGGTTACCGGTGGCATGGTGGCTCTCAAATTTCTACTGGAGCATAAACCGGATTTGTTTGTCCTCGATATTGACATGCCGGATATGGATGGTTGTGAACTGGCAAGAACCATCCGGAGGATGGAAGAACACACAAATACACCAATCATCTTTTTGACCGGCAATTCATCACGATATCATGTCCTAAGTGCAATGAAAGCCGGGGGGAACGACTTTATTGTTAAACCGGCCGACCCCAATGTTTTACTTGCAAAAGTAGGGAAGTACATAATGAACTAAAGTTCAATCCTATAATCTTTAGGAATTTCCCGCGAAATATTGACATTGATATGTCGATAATGTATGGTTGTGCAATGTACATAAGGAAATGATTTTTCCAAGTAAAGGAGTAGAAATGAGAGATTACAAAGTATCAAAAAAACTAGTCACCAGCTTTTCAATCGTTGTTGCCCTGACCGCTTTGGTCGGTATTGTCGGCATAATCGGGATGTTGCAGGCGCAGAAAACCAACAATGAGATGTATGAAAAAAAATTGGAGCCTCTGCCGCATCTGGCAAGGATAAGTGAAACCTTGCAGAGCACCAGAGTAGCAGTCAGGGAAATGGTGCTTGGAGTAGTTGCAGAAGACATGACCCAAATAAAGGGTTCCTTTGACAAAATATTGGGTTATACGGACGAAATGACCAATCATCTGGATGCTTATAGTGCCACAATAGTGGAGGATGACATCAGGAAGATTTTTGAGTCAGCCCGAAATAGATATGAAAAGGATCTCGTCCCGGTAGTCCTTAGCATTCATAAGGCATCGCTTGAGTATGATATGGAAAGTATCCTGGTCTTGTTGGAAACTTGCCGGTTATATGCCGGTGAAATAATAGATAATTTTGAACAATGTATGGATTTAAGCGTAAGATATGCCGTTACTGCCAGGGACAATGCCAACCGGCTCAAAAACATCCTGTTTATTGTCATTGTTTTGACCTTAGTCGTTGCAGTTACAACGGCACTTTATTTGGCAAAATATATTGCTGGTATTATCGGTCAGCCGCTTACCATGATGGCACAAGCATTTGAACAGCTTGGTCAAGAAGGTAATCTTGAGTTTTCCCCGGAAATAATCGCTAGCGCGACAGAATGTGCCCAGTGGAATGATGAAATTGGACGAAGTGCCCGTGCTTTTTCCGGTCTTGTCCAGCATTTAGTTGACCTTGAAGACGTTCTTGAAGCCGTGGCAAACGGTGATTTGACAGCGACTGTTAAGGTACTTTCGGAAACTGATGTAATGGGAAAATCAATCGAAAAAATGGTTGCCAACTTAAACAGTATGTTTGACCGGATAAATGATACCACCATCCACGTAACTGACAGTGCTTCCCAAATCGCCGAAAATACCACCCACATATCCGAAGGGGCACAGGCATTGGCATCCGGGGCAACGGAGCAATCGGAATCAGTGACGGAAATTTCCCATTCGATTTCGCTGGTTGAGGAAAAAACCAGGGAAAACGTCGAAATGGCGCATAAGGCATCCCGCCTTACTGACATAATTATCGAAAATGCCAAGGACGGAAGCCGCAAAATGGATGAGATGATTAATGCCGTTAACGATATCGTCGAAGCAAATCAAGTCATCCATACAATCATTAATACCATCGACAGCATTGCCGCCCAGACAAATATGCTTTCTTTAAACGCAGCAATTGAAGCAGCCAGGGCCGGAGATCAGGGTAAAGGTTTTGCGGTTGTGGCAGCGGAAGTAAATAATCTCGCCACCCAGAGTGCCAACGCATCCAAACAAATCAGTGCAATCATCAAGACATCAATGGAAAAATCAGAGCTGGGTACCCAAATTGTTGGTGAAACCGCAAAAAGTTTTGCGGAAATCGTTTCCGGTGTTGAAGAGAGCAATGAAATAATCAAGAATATAACTGATGCGTGCGAAGAACAAGCTTCCAAAATACATGCAATCAATGAAGAAATTATTCAAGTCTCGGATGTTATCCGCTTAAATAGTGCTACCGCCGAGGAAAGTGCCGCTTCAAGCGAGGAAAGTGCGGCCGCAACCCAGGAAATGAGCAACCAGGCGGAGATTCTCAGGGATTTGGTGGCAGAGTTTAAATTGAAGTAGGGCGGAGGCTTGCCTCCGCCGTTAACAAAAATTTGACGTATTGAAAATATAATGGTAAACTGGTGGGAAATGGGAGAGAATCTAAGAAAAACGATGAAGCCTGACCGGTTTTTCCACAAAATCATTGATAAGTTCAAAAATCTTTCGCGGAATGATTATTCCGAGGAAAAATTGATTACAATGGTTAATGAGGGTTACGAACAGGGTAAGCTTAAGGACACCGAGGCAGAAATGATACATAATATTTTTGCCTTTGGTGATAAGGTCGCAAGGGATATTATGACACCGCGCAAAAATATCCATGCGATTGAAAAAGACACTACCCTGTGGGAAACCCTCAATTTTATGCTTAATGAAAACAAAAGCCGCTTCCCTGTTTACAAAGAAAATATCGACGTAATTATCGGTATCCTACATCTTCGTGATGTCGTGAAAACGTACATGAATGAAGAATTACGTGGCAAACCGATAAATGAAATACCCGGTATGATCCGCGATGCCGTTTTTATCCCCGAAAACAAAAAAATACTAGAGCTTTTCCGGACGATGCAAAATGAAAAGACCCAGATGGTGCTTGTTGTTGATGAGTACGGTCAGACTGCGGGTCTTATTGCAATGGAAGATATTCTTGAAGAAATCGTCGGCAATATTTTGGACGAATACGACGAAGAAGAAGCTTATATTGAAGAGATAGAAGAAGAGAACCAATTTATCATTGAAGGGAAAACTCCGCTGGAAGACTTGGAAGAACGTTTCAAAATATCTTTTGAGGAAGAGGAATTTGAGACCTTAAACGGATTCCTGATATCAAAACTAGATAAAATCCCTGATGATAATGAAGATTTTTGCATTGACATCGGCGGTTACAATTTTAAGATCCATACCGTTGAAAATCATATGATAACTAGTGTACTAGTAACTAAGGAGAGAGAAGAACAATGAGAAAAGAAACAATCTGTATTCAATCAGGCTGGAAACCGGGTAATGGTGAAGCAAGGATATTACCGATTTACCAGAGCACAACATTTAAGTATGATGATTCGGAGCATATGGGGAAACTGTTTGCTCTTGAAGCCGGCGGATATTTTTACTCACGTTTGCAAAACCCGACCAATGACTTGGTCGCCGCCAAAATCTGTGAGTTAGAAGGTGGGATAGCGGCAATGCTTACTTCTTCCGGGCAGGCAGCCAACTATTATGCCATTTTTAATATTTGTGAAGCCGGAGACCATGTTGTCTTATCAAGCAAGGTTTATGGAGGTACTTTTAATCTGATTGCGATTACCATGAAAAAGATGGGTATCGAATGTACCATCGTTGACCCGGATGATGATCTTGATGAATTAAATAAAGCGTTTCGTCCGAATACAAAATGTGTGGTTGCCGAATCGGTTGCCAATCCGGCGATGGTAGTACTTGATATAGAAAAATTTGCCAAACTTGCCCATGATAATAAAGTGCCATTGATTGTTGACAATACTTTCCCGACCCCGATAAATTGCAATCCTTTTGAGTGGGGGGCAGATATAGTCGTTCATTCCACAACCAAATATATGGATGGGCATGCGATGAGTATCGGTGGGGTTATCGTTGATTCCGGTAATTTTGATTTTAGTCTTTACCCCGACAAATTCCCCGGTCTTAACAAACCTGACGAAACCTATCATGGGGTTGTTTATACTGAAAGATTCGGCAAAGGTGCGTACATTACCAAAGCCGTTGTCCAGTTGATGCGTGATTTGGGTTCATGTCAGGCTCCGCAAAATGCGTTTTATATCAATATTGGTTTGGAAACCTTGGCACTTCGAATGGAACGTCATTGTTCCAATGCCCAGGCAGTTGCCGAATTTTTGGAAAATCATGAGGCTGTTGACTGGGTCAATTACCCCGGTCTGCCTTCTGACAAATATTATGGGTTGGCACAAAAATATATGCCCAAGGGTACTTGCGGTGTCATTTCATTTGGTATAAAAGGTGGCAGGAAAGCTGCAGCCGAATTGATGTCAAAATTCAAGCTGATAACGGTCGTCACCCATGTCGCTGATGCCCGTACCTGCGTTCTTCATCCCGCCAGTCATACCCATCGTCAAATGACTGAAGATCAACTAAAAGAAGCCGGGGTCAATCCGGCGATGATCAGGTTGTCGGTTGGGATTGAACATATCGAAGATATACTGGATGATTTGAAACAAGCTTTTACGTGAAAAGAATTTCTAAGCTTTCGCAAAGAAATTCTATGTTTCACGCGGAGGATACATGAGAGAAAAGGTTAAAATTTCCTGGATTGATTATAAGTGGTGGTTTATTTTTGCCGTATGTACGGTTTTTCTTGCTATCCGCGTCGGTGAAAGAATCCAAAGTTTTTACCATTTATCAGACAATCTATTTATACGTGGTGGTTTCTTTTTTCTCATCTTGTTATCTTACGCCCTTGTTGCCCTGATTATTTTCCTGTTTTGCCGCCGGATTGGGATAATAAAAAGCCGCGCTTTTCATATTTTGTGTGAAATGGTATTGTGGCTGGTTTTAATTGAGCTTTTTGTCCTGCGGTATTTGTTTCCGGCAAATGTAAATAACAATAATTTACTATTATTAAGGTCATCAATGATAAGCCTTGATAATGAAAAGATATTTTTCGAGGGGGCATCATCTTTGTATGTTGATGTCCTCTCGTTGATGTTTGCTTTTTTGGGTAATCATGAGGTGCTGGTATATTACTTGCAGTTTATCCTGCATATTTTAACGGTAATCATCTTGTTTTTTGCCGTGCGTTTACTGGTTGGTACAATTAGTGCTTATGTGACAGCAATAGTTCTGGCACTTTCTTTGAGTTTTGGCGAAGCAATAATCCTCTATCAACCCGAGGTAGTTTATCTGTTTCTATGGAGCGCGGTATTATTGATTCTGGCGGTCAGCTACCGCGTTGGCAGTGATATAGAGTTTAGTAATAGAGCCAGTTATTTTATTCAGATAGTGATTGGTTTTGTGACCGGGATTGCTTTGTATTATGATTTCGTTGGTATCCTGTTGGTTGTGCTTGGCTTTTATATTTTATTTCTTAATCGCTGTGATATGGTGGCTTATATTTTCAAAAATTTCTTTTTTGTGCTTGGGATAATGATTGGTTTTTTTGTGATGTTATTCCGGGAAGCAGTTATTAAAAGCAATATTATTTTGGAAAACTTGCTTGATTGGGTTAACCGCCTTGCGATTGATTTTAGCCTGAGTGTAATTATTCCCAAAGAAAATCTGCCGATTATGATAACATTTTCGATGTTTTCGATATTTCTGGTAGTTTTTTTCTTGCAAAATACTAATAAAGGGTTGGCGGTTTTCACTTTTTTTATCATCGCTTTATGTGTCGTTTTCCCGATGCTGGGTTTTAAAGGCGTCAACTTAAATATGTGGATTACTTTTGTCTGGGCCGCGATGGCAGGGCTTGGTCTGCAGAGTTTGATGGGTTACGGATTTAGGATGAAAATTGAAAAAGATGTGGAAGAAGCCGATGCTGTTATGGTAGATGATGATGTGGTTGAAGAGAAAGTACCACTTAATGAGGAAGAAGTCAGGTTAGCTGTCAGTGTGGATGTAAAAGTCGAGGTTTTGGACGTAAGGGATGAAGTGGTGGATGCCGTCACGGCGGAAATTGTAGAGGAAGTGATGGTAGAGATTGCTCCGGAGGTAATCGATGTTGTTGATGGAGAAGCGTCGTTGGATGTTGTTGTAATTGAAGAAAAACCTGATGAAATGGTACATGAAGTAGTATCACGTTATGATACTTCAACCGGGATTAAATACCTTGATAACCCACTGCCTTTACCTCCCGTACCGAAACGCAGGATTATGGATTACCCATACAAAGTCAGTAATGATAAGATGTTTTATGATGTTGAAGTGCCGGACGATGATGATTATGATATAAAGTAATAAAAATTTATAAAACTACACACACTAGAAGGAACTGCGAGTCAGTTCCTTTTGTTTATTCAAATAAAACACATTCGAGGTGACGATGAAAAAAGAAAAAACCAAACTTCATGAGAAAGAGCACGATAAAGATGAAGATGAACAGGTAAAAGAAAAAGACAGGGATGAGCGGATAAAAGATACCGGACAAGCTTTACTTTGTGAGAATAAGCAAAATCACAAAATTCATTTACTCAGTATTATCGGTGAGATAGAGGGGCATGAAAATTTGGGCAGTAACTCAAAAACGACTAAATATGAGCATGTTTTACCCAAGTTGGCGGCGATTGAGGATTCATGCGAGATAGATGGTGTCCTTATTTTGCTTAATACCATGGGGGGTGATGTTGAAGCCGGTCTGGCGATAGCGGAAATGATAGCGTCTTTATCCAAACCGACAGTTTCTTTGGTCTTGGGGGGGAGTCATTCAATTGGTGTGCCGATAGCTGTTTCAACCGATTATTCATTTGTGGTACCAACGGGGACGATGGTTATTCATCCGGTCAGGTTAAATGGGATGGTGATAGGGGTTCCCCAGACTTTTGATTATTTTAAGCAGATTCAAGACCGGATTACTGGTTTTGTTTGTAGTCATTGTGGGATTGAGCAGGAGCGGCTTGAAGAATTGATGATGGAGACGGGTTTTTTGACCAAGGATGTGGGGAGTATTTTGGTTGGTGAGGAAGCGGTTTCGGAGAAATTGATTGATGATGTGGGGGGGATAAGGGAGGCGGTGGCGAAATTGCATGAAATGATTGTGGAAAGGGAAAAAGCGTGATATAATACTGTAGGGCGGGTGCTTGCCCCCGCCGAGTAGTTGTTGAATTGTTGAGTTGTTTTGGTGTATGTTGTCGCGTGTAAGGTTGTCGCGTGTAAGGTTGTCGCGTGTATGATGTCGTATGTAAGTTGTCGCCGCGTAAGCTGATAATATAATTCAACGTCCAGCGCGCTTTCGCTCCGTGTTCGAGCGTTGCGTTACATAAGCTTGCTCACCAGCAAGCTGGTGTTAGGACGCAAGCTAAGTAACGACGTCGAACAAGGGCTGGTCTTTTGAATTATATTATCAGCTTTCACGGGCAAGGATGTGGATATATATAAAAGGATACATTGTATATCACGCCTTGTGATATAGGGTGAGGTAGGTAGGGAGATGGCAACAGGTAATACGCGAAGGAAGTCTACGGGGAGCAGGCAGAAGGCGGCTCCGAAGACGCCGGCTGGTGAAGCGCTTGATTATGGTTTGAAGAGGGAAATTATTTTTATATGTATGCTGGCGGTTGTGGTATTCTTATTTTTATGTAATTTTCAGATAATGGGTAGGTTAGGTGAGTCAGTTAGTTTTTTTATGTTTGGTGTGTTTGGTTTACCTGCTTACATAACCCCGATTTTTTTCTTTTTTGTATTTTATTTTAGTATTTCCAATTTTGGTAGTAGGATAGCTGTCCGCAAAATATTTGCCGGGGTTATCCTTTATTTTGTCAGCAGTATTATTAGTGAGATGTTTTTTAGTACGGCGTTGTCTGAGTATAATATTCAGGTTTTGTATGCCCGTTCGGCGGAAAGCCGTAATGGGGGTGGGATAGTTGGTGGTTCCCTTACATATTTGAGCCGTCATTATATTGATGAAGTGGGAACGGTTCTTCTTTTGATGGTATTGTCGATTATTTCATTTGTTATTATTACAAATCGTTCTTTTATGTCGGGAGTCAAAAAGGGGGGTGAAAAGATATACAATTTTACCCACAGTGAGGAAGCCCTTACTTGGCGTGAACAAAATAGGTTGAGGCGTGAGCAGATTGCCGAGGAAAAAAGGTTATATCGCGAGGAGCAGGAGAATGAGAGGATTTTGAGCCGCGAGAAGAAAGGCAGCGGTTTTATGGAGAGTCTCAAATTGACCGACCCGGTCAATGAGGGTGTAGTGAAGTCACGTGATGATATGCACGAAATTAATCTCTTGGATTTTGATGCCGATTTTGACAAGATAAAAATTAATGGCAAAGTTAAGGGTGATATTGATGATGATGTCCATGAGATTAGGATTAGGGGTGAGGATTTGTATGCTGATGAAGAAATGGGTAATCCCAGGGTTTCAACCAATGCAAATCGGCGGGTTGCTGGTGATGGTAAGGCTGAGAATGATATCAGAAAGTCATTCCCTTGGGATGGTTTGGAGTTAAACCGGCCAACAAGGCTTCAAAAGGAGTACAAAAAACCACCATTATCTTTATTAAAATCGGGGAAAGGCAAAAATAAAGGTATTAAGGAGCATGAATTAAAAGAAACGGCAAAACGTTTGCAACAGACTTTGTTGAGTTTTGGAGTTAAGGTTACAATGACCGAGATTATTCAAGGTCCGGCTGTTACCAGGTATGAAATGCAACCGGAGCAGGGGGTAAAAGTCAGCAAGATTGTTGGTTTGCAAGATGATATCAAGCTTAATCTGGCGGCAACGGATATCCGGATTGAAGCACCAATTCCCGGTAAAGCGGCGATTGGTATCGAGGTTCCCAATAAAGAAAATACGATGGTTGCTTTTCGTGATTTGATAGAATCGCAGGAGTTTCGTGATTTTCCTTCGGACATTGCTTTTGCGGTTGGTAAGAGTATCGGAGGTGAGAATATTATTGCCGATATTGCCCGGATGCCCCATTTATTAATCGCGGGGGCGACTGGGTCAGGTAAATCGGTTTGTATCAATACTTTGATAATTAGCATTTTATATAAAGCGCATCCTGATGATGTGAAGATGATTATGATAGATCCCAAAGTTGTAGAGTTAAATATTTATAATGGTATTCCACATTTATTGATTCCGGTTGTTACCGATCCGAAGAAAGCGGCCTCAGCTCTTCATTGGGGTGTTGCGGAAATGACCGACCGTTATAAGAAGTTTGCTGATTTTAATGTCCGCGATATAAGGGGTTATAATAAGAAGGTCGCCGGAATGAAAAATAATAATGATCCTGAGGGGGTAAAACCGTTACCGCAAGTGGTGATTATTGTTGATGAGTTGGCGGATTTGATGATGGTTGCCTCGAAAGAGGTTGAAGATGCAATTTGCCGTCTTGCCCAGCTTGCCCGTGCCGCCGGGATTCATTTGATTATTGCTACTCAGCGTCCCTCAGTGGATGTCATTACTGGGTTGATTAAGGCGAATATGCCCAGCCGGATTGCTTTTAGTGTGTCAAGTGGGGTTGATTCGCGGACGATTCTTGATATGAATGGTGCGGAAAGGCTTCTTGGTAAGGGTGATATGTTGTTTTATCCGCAAGGTTATTCAAAACCGGAGCGTTTGCAAGGAGCTTTTATTAGCGATAATGAGGTTTCGGATGTTGTTGAGTTCTTAAAGAAGCAGACTCTTGGTAGTGTTTATGATGATGCGGTTGAGGAAAAGATTAGGAGTATTGTTCCGGCTGGGGGTAGTAAGGGTGTTGCTGCAAATGGGGATGGGGAAGAGCGGGATAGTTTGTTTGTTGATGTTGGGTGGTTTATTATTGAAGCGGACAAGGCTTCGATTGGGAATTTGCAGCGGAGGTTTAAGATTGGGTTTAATCGGGCTGCGCGGATTATGGATCAGTTGTGTGAGGCTGGGGTTGTTGGTGAGGAAGAGGGGACTAAGCCGAGGAAGATTTTGATGAGTGCGGAGGAGTTTGCGCGGTATTGTGAGGAGATGTAGACTGTGGGTTGCGACGCTTCGGGTGATATATACCAGTCGCAAAACCCGCTTTCGCTCCGAGAAAAACGTTGCGTTACGTAAGCCAGCACAGTACGCTGGCTAAGTAACGACGTTTTTCAAGGGTTTTGCTTATGGTATATATCACCCTACGCGAAAAGATAAGTATGAGAGTGAAACGTAAAAAAATGGTAGAGTAGGCAGGAGGAGTTTGGTGGATATGTATAAGTCTGATATTGAGATTGCGAAGCAAGCGAAATTGTTGCCGGTTGGGGAGATTGCGGCGAGGTTGGGTATTGGGGAAGATGATTTGGAGTTGTATGGGAGGTATAAGGGTAAGATTTCGGATGATTTTTTTGAGAGGATAGAGGGGAATAAGGATGGGAAGTTGATTCTGGTGACGGCGATTAATCCGACTCCGGCGGGTGAAGGTAAGACTACTACGACGGTTGGGTTGGGGCAGGCTTTTGGTAAGTTAGGTAAAAATGCGATTATTGCTTTGCGTGAGCCTTCACTTGGGCCTTGTTTTGGTGTGAAGGGTGGCGCTGCTGGGGGAGGAATGGCGCAGGTTGTTCCGATGGAGGATTTGAATCTTCATTTTACGGGTGATTTTCATGCGATTACTTCGGCGAATAATTTGTTGGCGGCGATGCTTGATAATCATATCCAGCAAGGTAATGATTTGAATATTGATACCAGGCAGGTCGTCTGGAAGCGTTGTCTTGATATGAATGACCGTGCTTTACGTAATACTGTTATTGGGCTTGGTAGTAAAGCTGATGGTGTGGTCAGGGAAGATCATTTCGTGATTACGGTGGCTTCCGAGATTATGGCAGTTTTATGTTTGGCAACGGATATGGCTGATTTGAAAGAGCGGTTGGGACGGATGATAGTGGCTTATAATTATTCTGGTGAGCCCGTGACGGCGAGTGAGTTAAATGCTGTTGGGGCAATGGCTGCTTTGTTAAAAGATGCACTTAAACCTAATTTAGTACAGACGTTGGAAAATACTCCGGTTATTATTCATGGTGGTCCTTTTGCCAATATTGCCCATGGTTGTAATTCTGTCCGCGCTACAAAAGCGGCTCTCAAAATGGCTGATTATTGTATTACTGAAGCTGGTTTTGGAGCTGATCTGGGAGCACAGAAGTTTTTTGATATTAAGTGCCGTAGTGCGGGTCTTCGTCCTGATGCGGTTGTGCTTGTTGCGACTATCCGGGCGCTTAAGTATAATGGCGGGGTGAAGAAGGCTGATTTAAATAATGAAAATTTGGATGCTCTTGGTAAGGGGATAGTCAATCTTGAAAAGCATATCGAGAATTTGCAACTTTATGGTGTACCGGTTGTTGTTACTTTGAATAGTTTTGTTACTGATACTGAAAACGAGATAAAGATGGTGGTTGATTATTGTCAGCGTCTTGGGTGTGAGTTTGCTTTGTCGAGGGTGTGGGAGTTTGGTGGTGATGGGGGAGTTGAGTTGGCTGAAAGGGTGCTTAAGACTTTGGATGAAAGGGAGAGTGATTTTTCTCTTTTGTATGATGATGGGTTGTCTTTGAAGGATAAGATTGGGTGTGTTGCGTCGAGGATTTATGGGGCGGAGGGGGTTTCGTTTGCGGATAGTGCTTTGAAGCAGTTGGTTCGTTTGGAGGCGCTTGGGTTTGGGAATCTTCCGGTTTGTATGGCTAAGACGCAGTATTCTTTGTCGGATAATCCGGAGTTGCTTGGTAGGCCGAGTGGGTTTGTTATTAATGTGCGTGAGGTTTATGTTTCGGCGGGGGCGGGGTTTGTGGTTGTTTTGACGGGGGCGGTGATGACGATGCCGGGGTTGCCGAAGGTGCCGGCGGCATGTAATATTGATGTTGATGAAAATGGGGAGATAATCGGGTTGTTTTAGGGTATTGGGTGATGTGATTTAGGTTGTGGCCGCGCGTGGGTGATATATGCCAACGCAAAACGCGCTTGCGCTCCGTGAGAAACGGTTACTGCTCGCATAAAGCGCGAACAATAACGTGTTGCACACAAATCGCTATGCGATTTGGCGCCGAGACGTTTCTCAAGGGTTTTGCTTTTGGAATATATCACCCTCGCACGAGGTAGGTTTTGAAAGAGATTAATATGGTATAATGCTAATATGGTGTAGGAATTAAAATGAGTATTTGGAGTATCACCCTAGCGTGAAATATAAAACAAGGTTATAGAGAGGACATTTATGTATAGATTGTTAGATGGTAAGGCGGTGGCGCAACAGATTAAAGATGAGTGTCGTGAGAAGGTGGCGGCTTTTAAGGAGAGGGGGATTGAGTTTACTTTTGCGGTGGTTCAGGTTGGAAATGATCCGGCTTCGAGTGTTTATGTGAAGAATAAGAAGTTGGGTTGTGATTATATTGGGATTAATTCGTTATCGTATGAGCTTCCTGAAGAGACCAGCGAAGCGGAGTTGATTAAACTGATTGAAGGGTTAAATGCGGATGAGAAGGTGACTGGTATTTTGGTTCAGTTGCCTTTGCCAAATCATATTGTTGAGGATAATGTGATTTTGGCGATTGATCCGAAAAAGGATGTTGATTGTTTTCATCCGATGAATATTGGTAAGCTTTCGCTTGGGTGGCAGGGTTTTGTTTCTTGTACGCCGGAAGGGATTATTGAGTTACTTAAGCGTTCGGAAATTGAGATAACAGGGAAGGAATGTGTTGTTGTTGGCAGGAGTAATATTGTCGGTAAACCGATGGCGTTATTACTTTTACGGGAAAATGGGACGGTTACGGTAGCTCACTCAAAAACTAAGGATTTAAAAGAGGTGACCCGGCGGGCTGATATTTTGATTGTGGCAATCGGTCGTCCAAAGATGATTACGGCTGAATATGTCAAAGAAGGTGCGGTGGTGATTGATGTTGGTATTCATCGTGATGAAAATGGTAAGTTATGCGGGGACGTGGATTTTGCTTCTGTTGCCCCTTTGTGTAGTGCGATTACACCCGTACCGGGTGGTGTCGGTCCGATGACGATTGCGATGTTGTTAAAAAATTGTTGTGCCTAAAAACGTCTGTTAGCGCAGCGGGGCAAGAATGCTCTATATTCTTGCGGAGGTCTTGGAGTAAGTATGGAATGTCCAAAATGTGGATTTTTACTTATAGATGAGCGTTGGATATGCGAAAATTGTGGTGCGGAAATTCAAATGGTTCCTGATTTTGAACCGGAATTGGAAGAAAGCATCAGTGAGGTACTTTTGAATGTGGCGGAAGAAATTAATCCCCCACAATCGATAAAGCAGGAAGCGGAAAAAGTTGAAAAAGTAAATCAAATAAGTCCGGTAAAGCCTCCGGTTAATGAGGGTATAAATAATTTTAAGCGTTATCTGATTATATCCATGGCGGCAGTAGTTTTTATTGGTATAATTATTCCGGTATCTTTGTTTATTTACCGTAATAATTCTGTTACATATCAACTGGGACAAGCCAGGCTTTATGAAGAACAAGGTGATTATGCTAATGCAATTTTGCGGGTTGAAAAAGCTAATAATATCAGACCATTTGATGCGGAGATAAGATTATTATGGGCGGCGTATCACTTTTCCAACGGTGATTATGATAAGGCAGTTGAGTTATTGCTTGAGATGATTGAGTCTCCACGGTTTACTTGGGCAGAAAAAGATATTTGCTATGACAATATTATTTTTATTTGGGATTTGATGGATAAGCATCAGGAAATAAGTGATTTAGTCAGGGCAAGCCGTGATGAAAATTTAATCAACGAGTACCGGTATTTTCTATCGTGGCCTCCTTTGTTTAGTGAAGAATCTGGTACTTTTACCGGTAGTTTATCTCTTTCATTAAGTAGTGAAGCAAGAGGAAGGATTTTTTATACATTAAATGGTTCGGAACCGAATGTAAATAGTTATTTGTATACTGCCCCACTTGTGTTGGGGGCTGGTGAGTATTATGTAACGGCTGTTTTTGAAAATGAATTTGGGGTATTAAGTGATTTGGTTACCGGGCACTTTGTGATTGAGATTCAAGCTCCGTCACCTCCGGTAGTACCGTTAACTAGTGGTCGTTATATCGTACAGACAATGATTGTGGTCGAAGTACCCGAAGGTTATGAGGTATTTTTTACTGTTGATGGTAGTGACCCAACGGTGGATAGTGAGTTATATGTTGGACCGATTGCAATGGCTCTTGGTAATACCGTCTACAAATTTATTGCGGTTAATCCTGAAGGTATCGCCAGTGAAATAGTTTCTCGTGAATTTGAATTCCGTATTAACAGTGATATTTCGTTGGATATGGCGGTTGAGAATGTTTTCCGTGCACAGATTAGCAGGGGGCGGATTACCGATATGACCGGAAAAGCGGTGAGTGAGTCAGGGTATTATGATTATGTTATTGATTCTTTGATTGAGATTACTGATAAGGGTTTGTATTATATGATTTATGAGTATTATAGTGAAGGTGATGATGAACTGCAAAGAACCGGTCATATTTTTGCCGCCAATGCTTATACGGGTGAAGCGGCACACTTGATATATAATGAACTTGGTATATTAGATGCAATAAAAATCTAAAAGGTGTTTTACAAATGTAGAAAGGTGTGGTATTAGTATGGCATGGTGTCCGGAGTGCAAATCAGAGTATGTTGAGGGAATTCATGTATGTGCCGATTGTGGTCTTTCATTGGTAGATGAGTTGATTGATGAAGAGGTTTATGAAACTGAGCAAGCAGAAAAAGCGGTAATTGATGAAGAAGCGGCATACATAGAGTTTATCAAGCAGGTGGCATCTGACAATGGGATTGTGCCTGATGGTGAAACTACGGAGGAGATGGCGCAAAAGTTGAAAGAGGTAGCCGCTCTTGAAATGGCGGCGCAGATGCGTTCTCAAGCCGCCAGGGTTTATATCAATAGTGATGAGCGCGCCCAGGAGCATCGTTCGTCGGCTTATACTTTGATTTTTGTTGGTGGTATCGGGATTATTTTGATAGGGTTATTCTTTTTTGATATTTTGCCTTTTCAAATGGTTGGTTTCAGTAAGTATATGATTACCGGGGTGATGGGGGTATTGTTTATTTTGTTCCTGGTAATGGGGATTATTTCGAAGAAGAATTCGCTGGATTTGGCGGTCAGAGCTAGTAAGGAGGGGAATGTGACTAAGGAGATAAGGAATTGGTGTTTTAATAATTTGTCGGCTTCGGTTATTGATGAGGAGTTATTTACGGCGGATGAGGTTTTGGAGTTGACGGAGGAGATTAAGTATTTTAGGCGTTTTGAGAAGTTGCAAGAGGTTTTGAATAAGCAGTTTTTGAATTTGGATGAGGGGTATTTGGATGCGTTGATTGATGAGGTTTATTCGGAGATTTTTGAGGGGTGAGGGGTGTTACCGCGTGGTGAAAGTTGTTGGTGTTTGGTGTGTGCTTTTTAGTTTATCGCCGCGTGGTTGAAAGCTGTTGATTCAACGTCCGACCCGCTTTCGCTCCGAGAGAAACGTTGCGTTACGTAAGCCAGCAAAGTACGCTGGCTAAGTAACGACGTTTCTCAAGGGTCGGTCTTTTGAATCAACACTTTCAACCTCACGATGTAGTTGACGGTGCTGTGAGTATGATTAAATTTTAATATAGGCTTTTGAATAAATAGCTTTTGTTCTCACAATAAAGTTGAATATGCGGTGAGTAAATTTGACTTCTAAAGCAGACCCTTGAGAAACGTCGTTACTTAGCCAGCGTACTTTGCTGGCTTACGTAACGCAACGTTTCTCTCGGAGCGAAAGCGGGTCTGCGTAGAAGTCAAAGTTTACGAACCGCATGCGATCAGTGGAGGTTAAGTCATAAAAATTACAATTATAGCAGTAGGCAAGATTAGAGAGAAATTCCACAAAGATGCAATAGCCGAGTTTGAAAAGCGACTAGGAAAATATTGTAAGCTAGTGATTCTTGAAGTGGAAGATGAAAAAACACCAAATGATTTCAGGGATGATGGCTCTTCAAAGGAGTTGGTTTTGAAGAGGGAGGGAGAACGGATTCTTCATCATCTTAAAGCGGATGCCCATGTGGTGGTTTTGGAGATTGATGGTGTGGTTATGGGTTCGGAGAAGTTTGCCAGCCATATCAAGAAGCTGGCAGTGGGTGGAAATAGTCATATACAGTTTGTTATTGGGGGTTCGTTGGGATTACATACGTCGGTATTGGAAAAAGCAGATTTAAGGTTGAGTTTTTCCGCTATGACTTTTCCCCATCAGTTGATGCGTATCATTTTATTGGAACAGATTTACCGGTCTTTCCGTATTAATCACGGCGAGCCGTATCATAAATAACAGAAAGGTTTTGAATATGGAAAAAATAACAAAAACCAAGTCTTATAAAATAATTCCTTATGTAGTCATATTTCTATTAATTATCGGGATTATTTGGCTGATGACGGAGGTAGCAATTTTTGGCAATGTGGTATCACGGTTTTATGGTATTATCACACCGTTTATAACCGGGGGGATTATTGCTTATATTTTGAATATGCCTTGTAGCTCAATCGAGCGTTTTTTGAAAAAATCCAAGCGGAAATTTATCAAGAAGAGAAGGCGTCCCTTGAGTGTCTTGATTTTGATTATTCTTATCATTGTTTTGATTCAGGCTTTATCACAATTAATTGTTCCGGCTGTCCGTAGCAGTATTCAATTTTTCATCTCGATGATTCCGGTTTATCATCAAAATATTCTATCAATGATAGAGTATATTAAGGACTTTACGATGCCACAATTTCTTGATGATTTTATCGGTGATGATTTCCGTCCTGATGTCATGTTGCAAAATCTCGCGGGACGTTTTGATTTTGAGAAACTTATTTCGCAGGCGATCGCCGGTCTTGGCGGATTTGGTGCAGCGGTTTTCCGTTTGGTGCTTGCCCTTATTACATCGATTTATTTCTTATTGGAAAAAGACCGTTTCAAGGCGTTTGTTACGAAGCTGGTTATAATTTTGACACCCGAAAAAACCAGCAAATTTATCATGAAGTATTCACGTAAGTTGGATTTTAACTTTCGGCAGTATGTATTTGTACAGACGATTGATGGTTTGATTCTGGGTACATTAATGATTATTGCATTGGCGGTATTCCGTTCGCCTTATTTTTTAATTTTGGGTTTAATGATGGGTATTTTTAATTATGTACCTTATTTTGGTTCAATTGTTGGTACGGTGGTTTCGATTATTGTGGTGGCTTTTACCCAAGATATTAGGACAGCGGCGATTGCAGCGGTAGTGTTATTCATAATCCAGCAGTTGGATGGTAATGTGATTCAACCAAAGTTAATGAGTGAGTCTTTTGCGATTAGTCCTTTGCTGGTTATTATCAGTGTGACAATTGGTGGTGCATACGGGAATATCATGGGGATGCTGGTGGCGATTCCGATTGTTAAAGCGATAAAGGACATGATAGACGAATTTATTGATTCGAAGAAAGAAAAACTGGAAGCAGCCGGGATAGAATTTGATATAGAAGAGTGAAAATAGCGAGGATATATTTCTATGCGCATGATTGATTTGATTAGTAAAAAGCGAAACGGCAGTGAATTATCTCGCGATGAAATCGAGTTTATGATCAGGGATTATACGGCTGATATTATTCCTGATTATCAGATGTCGGCGATGATGATGGCAATTTTTTTTCGCGGAATGAATGAGGCAGAAACCCTTTATTTAACCGAGGCGATGGCAAGAAGCGGTGATATGCTTAATCTTTCCGGGATTGAGGGTATTAAAGTTGATAAGCATTCAACCGGCGGGGTTGGGGACAAAACTTCATTGGCACTTGCGCCGATGGTTGCCGCTTGCGGGATTAAGGTGGCAAAGATGAGCGGCCGTGGTTTGGGTCATACCGGTGGGACGATTGATAAATTGGAAAGCTTTCCCGGTTTTACTACTGATATTTGTGTTGATGAGTTTATTAGAAATGTGAATGAGATTGGGATGGCGATTATGGGGCAGACCAGTGAGCTTGCCCCGGCGGATAAGAAATTGTATGCTTTACGTGATGTCACGGCAACGGTTGACCAAATGTCTTTAATAGCTTCATCGATAATGAGTAAGAAGTTGGCTGCCGGGGCAGATGCGATAGTACTTGATGTGAAAACCGGCAGTGGTGCGTTTATGAAAAAGGAAGCGGATGCCTTGGCTCTTGCTAAGGAGATGTTCCGTATAGGAAATAATGCCGGACGTAAAACCATCGCTTTGGTTACCGATATGGATCAGCCATTAGGTTTTGCGGTTGGCAATGCGCTTGAAGTTAAGGAAGCCATTGAAACTCTAAAAGGGAATGGACCGAAAGACTTTGTTGATTTGTGTGTAACCCTGGGTGCACAGATGATTATCGCGGGTGGTTTGGCATCTGATGTAGAAGTGGCAGAGGAAAAAATCCGCGCTGTTATTAGTGATGGGTCAGCCCTGAAAATGATGGCAGATTTTGTCGTTGCCCAAGGTGGTGACGCGGATTATGTTTATCATCCGGAAAAGTTGCCGCTTGCCAGTATTATAGATCCTGTTCTTTCGGTAGAATCTGGTTATGTTGAGAAGATTATTTGCGATGAGGTGGGTATTTGTTCGCTCATTCTTGGCGGTGGGCGTGAGACGAAGGAGAGTGTAATTGACCTTGCGGTCGGGATTGTTTTGGTGAAAAAAGTGGGTGACCGTGTTGAAGAAAGTGAGGTGTTGGCTTACATTCACGGTAATGATGGGGAGAAGGTCGCTGAGGCAAAAGAGCGGCTGTTAAGGGCGTATACAGTGTCTCCGGAATGTGTGGAAGCACCCTTAATGATAAAAAAGGTGTTGACTTTTTAAGCAAATTATCTTAGAATGTAAGTAACGAAGCCACCGGTAACGGTTGGCCTTAGACTATGGTAAAAGAGATGACCTAATCCGTGCCTCGGCGGTCATCTTTTTTTGCCTTTTTGCTGTCAATATGTAGACGTATCACCGCTATCACTACTGTGATAGAACGGATGATGACATCACATACTTTAAAGACAGTATCTGACATAATCAAGTGCCTTTCATTATATTTTCCATAAGCAGTCCTCCTTTCAGAGTCAAACACATGGAAGCTCCTATGTGTCCAAGCATTAAAATTCATAAATTATGTTTCCACTTCATATCCTTAAGCATGAGAAAAAAAGTCAAAATCCTGCCAATTCCTAAACATGAAAAAATCGTCGAATCCTTAAAATTACCTAAGGATTCTTTACTTGGTGCTTCAATTGTTACCGTGACTGGAAATTCTGAGGCATTTATCGAAAATTACAAGGGAATGATTGAGTATACGGATGAAAATATTTTGTTGCAAGGTAAGACTTGTCGTATCCAGGTAGAGGGGCAGCGCCTGACGATTGATTATTATACTAATGAGGATATGAAGATTTCGGGGCGGATACACAAAGTTTCGTATTTAAATTAGGGGTGCAGAATGTTAAAGTTTTTTCAATTCTTACACGGTTATCTCATCATCAAGGTCTGGGGGTTCTCACCGGAACGTTTTATGAACCTAGCCAGTTATCATCACTTATTTTTGTGGGATATTGTAAATCATGGTGATTTTTATGTGATGTGTATTAGTCTTAAGGATTTTTATAAGCTTAAACCAATTACGAGAAAAACTGGGACGAGGGTAAAAATCCATAAAAGATGTGGACTACCTTTTTATGTACCAAAGGTTAAAAGACGTAAGTTTTTCGTGGTTGGTTTTCTGCTAAGCATGATATTTTGGTTGTGGATGTCGGCTTTTATCTGGGCGATTGAACTGCGGGGAAATTTTCATTTAAGTAATGATGTGCTGATGCGTTATTTAAATGAGCAGGGTCTTAGTGTGGGAATACGTCGGAAAGATGTGGAAATTGAGAGATTGGAAACGGTTCTCCGGCACGAATTTGATATTATTACATGGACATCTGCCCGGATAACAGGTACAAGGTTGATTATCCAGATTAAGGAGAATGAGCTTAGGGAGCCGGAAGTGGCGATGCTTGCTGGTGAAGATGGAAACCCGTCCCAGTGGGACGGGTCGGGATATGATTTGATTACCGGAAAGGATGGGACTATTGTCAGTATCATCACCCGCGCCGGGGTTCCATTGGTAGTAGCCGGGTCAGAGGTATTGGAAGGGGATATATTAGTCCAAGGTGGAGTTCCTATTTTTAATGACGACCTGACTGTCCGGAATTACCAGTATTGTATTGCCGATGCCGACATTTATTTGCATACTGATTTTACCCATACCGAACTGCTGATGATTGAGTATGAAGAAAAGGTTTATAGCGGAGAAGAGGAGAAGGTTTTTTATATTGAAATATTGGGTCGGCGGATAAATTTCGGATTTGGTGGACATGGGTTCGATACTTTTGATATAATTGATGAGAGAAAGCAAGTTCGGTTACTCGAAAATTTTTATCTACCGATATTTTTTGGCTCGGAATTAGTCCGTGAATATGGGATAAATGTCAAAAAATACAGTAGTGACGAAGCAAAAGCAATTTTTCTTGATGAAACTAGAAAAATAATTGAAAACTTAGATGAAAAAGGGGTACAAATTATTGAAAAAAATGTTACAATGAGAAAGGATAATGTTTATTGGTATTTATTTATTGATTTTGAAGTAATCGAAAAGACGGGAAAGAGTGTTCCGACTTCACTGAGCGTCCCACCGGGACGGTTTGATGTCCCGATGGAAGTGGAAGAATAATAATGGAATTATTTGAAAATAAAATTCAGTTACCCTTAGACCATTTGCAAAATATTTTTGGCCAACATGATAATTACATCCAAAAAATCGAAAAGGATTTGGATGTTGTTATTGTGGACAGGGATGGCGGAATCAAGATTAAGGGTGAGCAAGGGCAGGTTGAAAAGGCGACCAAAATCATGAAACAGCTTGCGGAGATATCGAAGCGTGAGCATAATATCGCTGAACAGAATGTTGATTATGCCTTGTCAATGAGCAAGGAAGAAAATGGAATCGAAGAGCTTAGTGCATTAAATGATTCCGGTTGTATCTGCTTGACGATGAGTGGCAAACCGATTCGTCCGAAAACCCTTGGGCAAAAAAAGTATGTTGACGCAATTAATGAAAAGATGATTGTCTTTGGGACAGGCCCTGCCGGAACGGGGAAAACATATCTGGCGATGGCGATGGCTATCACTGCCTTCAAGAAAGATATGGTCAGCCGGATTATTTTGACGCGACCCGCCATTGAAGCCGGGGAAAAATTGGGTTTCCTACCCGGTGATTTACAAAGCAAGGTAGACCCTTATTTACGTCCTTTGTATGATGCCCTGCATCAGATTATGGGGGCAGACAGTTTCCTTAAGAATATGGAAAAGGGTTTGATTGAAGTTGCTCCTTTGGCTTATATGCGAGGACGGACTCTCGACAATGCCTATATTATTTTGGATGAAGCCCAAAATACCACACCCGCACAGATGAAGATGTTCCTTACCCGGATAGGTTTTGGTTCAAAGGTCATCATCACCGGGGACTTAACTCAAAAAGACTTAGCCCCGGGGGTAAAATCAGGTCTTGATGTGGCGATAAAAGTGCTAGACCGTGTTGACGATATTGCTTTCATTAATATGACCAGCAAGGATGTCGTGAGACACCCTCTTGTCCAAAAAATTGTCAAAGCTTATGAAGAATATGAGCAGACTTTGGCGCGGACGGAGAAAAGCCAGAAGCGGACTAAGAAGTTCTTACGGTAGAATATAGTAGTATTAGTGTAATACAGTATGAGTAAGACTATAATAATGATAGATTATATCGAAAATCCATATATTAGTTGATAAGGATAATGCTTTTCGTCATAGTAAATGGATTTGCATGATGGAAAAGCGTTTAAGAATATTATTTAAATTTAAAAAGGGATAATGCTCTCGAAAATGGATTAATAAGGATGGTATAATGAATATTATCAAGAAGAGGAGTGAATTGTTTGATTGACATTAAACAGCTCAGCACTTACAAGGAAAATAATCGACTTGAAGCAAAACTAGCCACAGGCGGTTTGCCTAATTCTATTTGGGAAACATATTCCGCTTTTGCAAACACGAACGGTGGTTTGATTTTGCTTGGAGTTGAAGAGTTATCGGATAAATCATTAAATTTTATAGGAATTAGTAATCCTGACAAGCTTGTAATCGATTTTTGGAATAACATCAACAATCCGCAAAAAGTGAACATAAATCTTCTCAATGATAATAAAGTAAATGTAATTGAAATTAATGAAAAGCATATCGTAGTTATTGAAGTGCCGCGAGCGGAACGAGCTGACAAACCCATATTTATCGGAGAGAATCCGCTAAAAGGCACTTTCAGACGGAATGGAGAGGGTGATTATCATTGTAATGAAGAAGAAATTAATGCCATGTATCGTGATAAAAATTTCAAAACTCAAGATATGCTTATTTTAGAAAATATGGATAATAATGTATTTAATTACGATACTGTAAAAGCTTATCGAAATCGATTGCAATTAACGCGCCCTGATCATGTATGGGAGGATTTACCGCATGATGAATTTCTCTACAAGCTTGGTGCTATCGGCTTGGGGAAAGATAAAAAACGGCATCCGACTGCAGCGGGACTCCTGATGTTCGGTAACGATTATGAAATTGTACGTGAATATGGTAATTATTTTCTTGATTATCAAGAGCAATTTGATATTGATACTCGTTGGACTGATAGGATATATACATCTGTCGGAGATTGGAGTGGAAATATATATGATTTTTATTTCAAAGTAATAAATCGCTTATCACATACCTTAAAGGTTCCGTTTAAGCTTGTAGGTGACACTCGTATTGACGATACTCCCATACATAAAGCGGTGCGAGAAGCATTTGTTAATTGCTTGGTAAATGCCGATTACTACGGTCGTTGCGGTTTAGTAATTAAACGTAAACTGAATGAAATTACATTTGAGAATCCGGGTGGATTTCGTGTTCCGATTGATTTGGCAATAAGCGGTGGTGTGTCTGATCCGCGAAATTCTATACTGATGAAAATGTTTAATTTGTTGAATATTGGTGAACGCGCGGGTTCAGGTGTTCCAAATATTTTCCATATATGGAATAAGGAAAATTTAGGTTTTCCGCAGTATGAAGAAACAATGGATTTTTCGCGTACAAAATTGACATTACCAATCGAATTTGCAAGCGATAAAACAAAAACAAGCGATAAACGAGCGATAAAACCAAGCGATAACGCAAGAACAAGCGATAAACGAGCGATAAAATCAAGCGATAACGCAAAAACAAGCGATAAACGAGCGATAAAATCAAGCGATAACGCAAAAACAAGCGATAAACAAGCGATAAAATTAAACGATAACGTAAAAATAAGCGAGAAAACTAAATTAATCCTTGATTTTGTCGAACATGGAAATAGGTATAAATCATGTGAAATTGCAAATGCCATTTATTTGAGTCCAGCTCGCACACGTGTTTATTTAAAAGAAATGGTTGAATCAGGAGTGCTTTTAAGTGAAGGGGTAAATAAAGGTAAAATTTATTATTTGCCTTAACAAGATATAGTTTTATAACCAAGTGAAATAACTTATGTATGTATATGTCATACAACCGCGAATGCTACGCATTCTTGTATTTAATGGAGCATATGAAGAAGACAATTAGCTTATCGATTTTATTTTTTGTCATCACGGGTGTATTTACCGCTGGTGCTGCTTATCTATATGGTAAGGTTTATGTTGAAATAATCCGTATCACTATTCTGGCTTTGTTGGGTTGTGGAATCGTGTTGTTTTTGTATGCTGAGGGGAGGAGCAAAAAAAGCCTGCTTTATGATAATGATGAGCATTATGGGCGTTTTATTGGTTTATATTTCATCGGTTTGATTGTTGCCTTATTATTCCCCTTTCTGCCGGAACATGGTTGGATGTATCTGGTTGTTTTCGTTGTAATGGGACTTACAAGCAACCGCTCAGTTGGGATATGTACAGGTGGAATGCTTTTGATGATATCGGTGCTGTTATCAACCGCTCCGGCAGTATCAGTTTTTTTTACTTACTTTTTGAGCGGGGTCATCGGGATTATCCTATTTTCCAGTATTGATGAGGATTTCCGGATTGGTCTGCCGATGTTGATATCATTGACGCTCAATTTTGTCTGCATCATCGTAAATCTGGTGATGATGGGTGTGACTGAGATTAGTTTTGAGATTTCGTTCATTATTTTTGCCAATATTTTAGTTTGTTTATTGTTATTGCTTGTATTTATGCGTTATTTTAGTACGAATGTGGTACACTTAAACCGCGACAGATACATGGAAATAAATGATCCGGAATGCCCGATTCTTGTTGAGTTAAAGCAAAAGTCGATTTCAGAATATTATCAGGCTGTCCATACGGCATATTTGAGTGACAAAATCGCGAAGAAGCTGGAGCTTGATGATATGGCGACGAAGACTTGTGGTTATTACCACAAAATCGGTACTTTACGGGGAGAAAACTCGTGGGAAGTTATTTATGAAATATGCCGCGAATACAAGTTTCCCCGTCCGGCGATTAATTTACTGAAAGAATATACTGACCGTGATACGACTTTGATGAGTAAAGAAGCGGTAGTGGTTTTGTTTGCCGATACCTTGGTGGCGTCGCTGCTTTACCTTTTTTCCAAAAATCCCAAGGTAAAGCCTGATTATAATGAGATTATCGAAGCAATATATGAAAAGAAAGTTGACAGCGGGATTATGGACAAGAGTTTGATTACGATGGGGGAAATGAAAGAAATCCGCAAGATGTTAAAAGAGGAACATTTGTATTATGACTTTTTACGTTGATAGTGAAGTTGATTTATTTGGTGGTGAAAGCGCTTTATTTGACCTTTATGAAGTAACCCAGTCGGTATTAAATGCCGTTATGGAAGCCGAAAAATGTCCTTATGAAGCGGAAGTAAATATTGTTATTTGCGATGATGAAAATATCCGAAAAGTTAATCGTGAAAGCCGGGGTGTTGATGAAGTAACGGATGTGCTTTCTTTTCCTTCTGTGGAATACAAAGAAGCCGCCAATTTCAGCGAAGCAACCGCAGAAGTCACCAATTTTGAACCGGACAGCGGAAATTTATTACTTGGTGATATTATTATTTCGGCAGAAAGGGTACGTAGTCAGGCAGAAAAATATGAGCATGGTTTGAAGCGCGAATATGCCTTTTTGCTGACACATAGTCTGCTCCACCTCATCGGGTACGATCATAAATCTTTTGAGGAAGAAGAGATAATGGAGCTAAAACAAGAAAATATTTTGAAGGGGTTGGGGATAGGATCTTACGTATGAAGAATAGTTTGGATTTTCAAGAAAAACGTGAACCAATGATAAGTGCCGGTTTTATTGCCTTAATTCTTTGTCTGGCTTTTCGTATTCCCCTGATGAATATGATAGGCGCCGAAGGGCTTGCCTTTTTTGCCCCGGTAAATGAGTTATTTTTATTATGTGTGGCTTTTTGTAATGTTGGTTTTGCCGAAGGTTTGAGTAATATGATGAAATACCGGGTGAAACGCGAGCAATACCGTAATGCCCACCGTATTTTTCGTGCCGCTTATACGCTGACGGGCTTTTTCGCCATTATTGTTGTTGCCCTTATCTATATTTTTAATAATTTTATCAGTGAAGTATTATTTAATCAAAATTTCAGCAAAATGGCTCTTTTTATGATTGCTCCGGCGATTGCAATAATGGCTTTTACCTGCTTATTGAGGGGTTATTTTCAGGGGATGGGTTCGCCATATCCGGGGGCTCATTCGATGGTGGTCGAGCAGGTTTTTACGATTGGGATGGGTCTGCTGCTTGCCTCGTATTTCACTAATTATGGTGTGAAAGTGGCTGCTATCCTTCGTAACGATAGTTTTGCCCTTTCATATGGCGCTATGGGAGCTGCTTTAGGTATAACAATTGCATCCATTATTTCACTTTTACATTTATTAATCATTTACTTGATGTACCGGGGGACAACCAAACGGCAGATTTACCGCGATAGCTCCCGGCAGGTGGAAACACCTGGTTTTGTATATCAAACTTTAATTGTTTCAGCTATTCCACTTGGAGCTTTTGTGGTTATATATCAGGTTAACCATTTGATTGACCAGCGGATGTTTTATTATTATTTTAACCGTTTAAATGAAAATGGCGATATTATTTTTAACAAAGCCGAGGTTTGGGGTACATATTATGGTATTTTCCTGGTCGTTATTGGGATTTTAACTGCTTTGGTCAGTATGGTTTATATGAAAACATCCCGTTCGGTTTCCAGTGCATGGATTAGTGAAGAGTACCGTTCCGGCAGGGAGCAGATGATGCAGGCAATTACCCAGACGATTATTGTGGCATTCCCGCTCGCTACTTTAACAGCAGTGCTCGCTAATCCAATCGCATCTTTGTTTGACAAGGGAGACCATGAAACGGCGGTTAGGGTATTGCAATTAGGTAGTGTTTTAATTGTCTTTTTGGCTTTTAGTTATTTCTGGTTGGATTTATTAAAGCAGTTTAAAAGGACGGTGCAGATGTTGGTTTTGGTTGGTGGCAGTCTCACTGTCCATATCCTTTCTTTGATATTTATTATGCCGATGATATCCAAAGCTGAACAGTTGATAACGGGTATTGTGGTGACGAATATTCTTGGTGCCGGTTTTAGTTTTGTTGTCGGGTTTTTTCTCGTTTCGCGGATGTTAAAATATCATGGGGAATGGACAAATCGGAACTTTAGAACATTAGTTGTCACGCTTATTTGCAGTTTGGTTATTGGTTTGATGGGTTTGTTTTTAAGCAAAGCGATAGTAAACTTGGTTGGTCCGGCATTAACGATTATTATCTGCCTGATTATTTCAACGGTTGCTTATTTTGTCCTAATGACACTTCTAAAGGGGCTTACGGTTAGTGACCTTGACCGCCTGCCTGGTGGGCAGATTTTGATAAGATTGGGTCGGATGATTAGGTATTATTAGGCCTCCGGGTAGTTTAGTTTTTATGAAATAAATGGATAAAATGCCGGTTTCTGGTTGATACTATTTACATGAAGATTGTAAAGGGTTTAACCGCATTTATACTGTTACCGGCATTTATGTTTGGCGGAGGTTTTGCCGCTGGCACGGTTGCGATGGATTATTTTTATCCGGGGCGGGATTTCAAAACGGAGGATTTAGTCAGCCAGGTCCGGTTTGATGAGCGGATTAATACAGACTGGTTAAATAGCACTTCGACACGTTTGCGGGCAGAGCCTACATCGCCGGAGAGTATTTATGTGCCGGTTTCACAAGAGTATTTGGATGACGATAGTTTTGATGATTCGATTGGAGATGCGGCTTTAGTTTCAGTGCTTGGTGGTCAGACGATAAATGCTAACACTGTTTATATTGTTCAGGAGTATTCACGTAGTACACGTGAGTTATCTGAGCAGATTATTCCGGTGCCGGATAATTTTATTGGGATGGATCACCGGATTTTTAGTCAGGTTATTGCCGATTTTGACCGTTATCCGACTCTTAGTGAGATGCAAAGGGGTATGATTAGTTGTGAGGTGGTTTCCTTTACTCCGGCGCGGGTGGTTATTCGTAAGACTTATGATAATGTGGAAGAGGATATTAAGCCGGGGTATTATTTGGTTAATGAGAATGGGGTGGTTACGGTTTTGCTTGGGGATTTGAAGACGGTTTTTATGAATACGAGTATTGCGTTTGAGGGGTTGCCGACGGAGCTTCAGCAGGAGATTTTGTTTACGAAGTATGTGGAGGATGAAGAGGCGTTGTTTGGGTTTTTGGAGGCTTATTCAAGTTGAAGGATTTACGTGTCGGCACGCGTGCGTGAGAGTATGATTCAGCGCAGACGCGCTTTCGCTCCGAGAGAGACGTTGCGTTACGTAAGGCGGTAAAGTACACCGCCTAAGTAACGACGTCTCTCAAGGGTCTGCTTTTGAATCATACTCTCACGCACGCGTGAATTTACATTATCTAGATGACTAGGTGAAATGTTGAGCTTTGTAAGTTCTTTAATATGTTCACGCACGCGCCACCAACGTATAAACTGCGTGAAAGAGAATGCGATTCACAAGACCGACCCTTGAAAAACGTCGTTACTTAGCTCGTGTGTTTTACGAGCTTACGTAACGCAACGTTTTTCTCGGAGCGAAAGCGCGTCGGACGGTGAATCGGCAGTTCTCGTCACGCAGCCATCAACCTCCAAACGCGTGCATCGATAAACTACATGGAGATAAAATTAATATGAACAAAATTGCAATTATAGGAGCAGGAGCTTCGGGGATGATGGCGGCGATAACGGCTTCTTCTTTGGGTGGCTTGGTTACGGTGTATGAGAAGGAGGAGCGGGTCGGACAGAAGATCCTTAAGACTGGTAATGGCAAATGTAACTTAAGCAATTTGAAGATGGATAGTGGAGAGTTTTATAGTAATCATCCTAAACGGGTTAAAGAAATATTACATAAATTTTCGGTCAAGGATACAATCGACTTTTTTGGCCAGTTAGGGGTTATGATACGGGACAAAGGTGGTTATCTTTATCCTTATTCTGAGCAAGCGCAGGTGGTTTTGGATGCACTTAGGTTTAAGCTTGATGAGTTGGGGGTAGGGCTTCGGTGTGAGCAGGAGATTAAGACAGTTAACCGGGACGATAACGGTGGTTTTAGGATTGGGGGAGAAACTTTTGACAAAGTGATTATTGCTTGTGGCAGTATGGCAGCCGGGCGGTTTGATGAGGGTAAAAGTGGGTATCAGATTGCCAAGGATTTGGGTCACAAGGTAGTGGATATAGTACCGGGATTATGCAAACTTGTTTGTTGGGAAGATTTTTTGAAAGCACTTGCTGGTGTCCGTTGTCAAGCAAAAATAACATTAATGATTGAAGGAAAAGAGGCACAGGTTGAGGTTGGCGAATTACAATTTGTTGCTACGGCATTATCGGGTATTCCTATTTTTCAAATGTCGCGGACAGCGGCTTATGCCTTAAAATCCGGCAAGGATGTCACAGTGCTGATGAACCTTTTTCCTGACAAAACCGAAGCGGAATATGAAGACTTTTGCCGTTTGCGACTTAGCTCATTTTTAAATAAAACCGTTCTTGATTTTTTACTAGGAATGACAAACAAAAAAATTAACCAAGTTATGATAAAATTACATGACTTAAAGCAACAAGAGAAAGTTAGTGACATTGGCGAAGAGAAGATGCTTAAGCTTCTCCGGAACTATCGGAATCTTGAGTTCAAAGTTAAATATGCTGATACATTTGCTAATGCCCAAGTCGCCGCTGGTGGTGTTTCTTTAGCTGACTTGAGTGATGATCTAGAATCATTGATTGTACCTGGCTTATACTTCATCGGCGAAATAGTGGACGTAGACGGTCGTTGCGGTGGTTATAACCTCCAGTGGGCGTGGTCAAGCGGATATATCGCGGGGGTTAGCTGCGCGAAATAAAGGACTAACATCATGACACAAACAACACAAAAACCTACGGGGCTTACGGATATGACTGTGGGTAGCCCACTCAGGCATATAATTAAATTCTCCATCCCCCTGCTAATCGGCAACATTTTCCAGCAATGCTACAACATTGCCGATAGCATCATTGTCGGCAATACAATTGGCACTGATGCCCAGGCGGCGGTGAATAATGGAATGCCGATTATTTTTCTTGTCACGTCCTTATTTATGGGTCTGGGAATGGGGGCTTCAATTATCCTTTCCCAGAACTATGGGGCCAAGGAAATGGAAACGGTACAGCGGACAATCAAGACAATTTATACATTTATCATGATTGTCAGCATTCCCTTAACCATATTGGGAATAATGGTTGCCCCACCGTTAATGCGACTCCTTGGCGTACCTGATACCACAATGGATATGGCGGTGACATACATATCAATTACATTCATCGGAATAATCGGCTCCTTGGGTTACAATTTTAATGCTGGTATTTTACAAGGGTTGGGAAATAGCAAAACCCCATTACTTTTTATTGGTATTTCAACCGTTATCAATATTGCCCTTGATTTATTATTCATTCTTGTGTTTGGATGGGGAGTCGCCGGGGTAGCAGTGGCGACGGTGATAGCCCAAGTTTTTTCATGGTTGTTTGGAGTATGGTTTATCCGGCGGAAATATCCCGAGCTTAATTTAAATATCTTTCGCTTTGGGGTGGATAAGGAAATATTTCATAAAATTATTAAAGTCGGGATGCCGATGGCAATCCAACATACGATGTTTTCATTTGGTATGCTTTTCATGCAGAATTTAATTAACCAAGGAGGTCCGGCCTTCATCGCCGGATTTGGAAACGCCAACCGGATTGATGCCTTTGTTTTCATGCCGATTTTTAGCTTTCAGGCAGCCCTTACGACTTTTGTCGGGCAAAATATCGGTGCAAAACAGATTGACCGGGTGAAACATGGTTTGCAAGTTACCTTATGCTCGGCGTTATTTGTTTATATGATTATTGCCACCCTTACCCTGACATTTGGCAGACATTTACTTGGCTTGTTTAATCCGGATCCGGATGTTATTGAAAATGGCAGATATTATCTCTTTTCGATTATTCCTTTTAGCTGGCTGATAACCATCCAATTCATGCTGGGAGCGGTCATGCGGGGAGCGGGTCAGGCAATGGTGCCGGTTTTCACGACCCTCGCCGGTTTTATTATTATCAGGATTCCGGCGGCTTACTTGATTGGGCATTTTATCGGGCTTGAATATATTTTTTACTCATATCCGATTGGTTGGGTCGTCAGTTTGTCAGCAGCTTTAATCTTTTTCTCCACCGGGCGTTGGAAGAAGTTTTCATTGGTTATCAGTAATACCAAAACTGAGGAGGCAAATGATTAGGATAAATCAATTAAAATTAACGGTTGGGAATGAAAATCTCAAGGCAAAAATAATTAAGAAATTGAAATTAAAACGGGGATGCGATTTTAGTTATGAAATAGTTAAACGTTCGGTTGATGCGCGGAAGAAACCGCAGATATTTTATAGTTATGTAGTTGATGTACGGCTTGATTTTGGGATTGAGGATGAAATTAAGCAAGTAATGCTGGAAAAAGAAATGATTTATAAACTGGCTGATTCAGATGTGGTATTTTTCCAAACAATTGAATATCATTTTCCATATCAAGCAGATGAAAAAAAGCCTACCACCCGCCCAATCATAATCGGAACAGGTCCAGCGGGTTTGTTTTGCGGATATATGCTGGCAAAAGCAGGATTTAAGCCTATTTTGTTAGAACGGGGTGAAGCGGTAGAAGATAGGGCGAAAACGGTTGAACGTTTTTTTACAGAAGGGATTTTGGATACGGAGTCCAATGTCCAATTTGGCGAAGGCGGGGCAGGAACGTTTTCAGATGGGAAACTAAATACGCAGGTAAAAGATAAAGATGGGATAAAAAAAGCAGTTTTGTCAATCCTTGTTGAAGCCGGAGCACCCCCAGAAATATTGTATGAGCAAAAACCGCATCTTGGGACGGATAAATTAAGAAAAATCGTTGCTGAAATGCGGAAACAAATCATGGAATACGGTGGGGAAGTGCGTTTCGGGCAGAAGGTAACGGGGTTTAGATATGGGGAAAGCGAAATCGGAGATAGAAAAATAACAAGCGTTATTATAAACAATGAAAGTGAGTTGCCGGGTGAACAAATAGTATTAGCAATCGGTCATAGTGCCAGGGATTCATTTACATTTTTATATAATGATGGCATAAAAATGGAAGCAAAACCTTTTGCGGTTGGTTTTCGGGTAGAACATCCGCAGGAATTGATTAATTTGGCACAATATGGGGTTAATGTGCATGAAATATTAGGAGCGGCTGATTATAAGCTGGTCAGTAAGTCGTGTGAACCGATTGCTTATTCATTTTGTATGTGCCCCGGGGGTTATATAGTTGATGCATCGTCAGAAGAAGGACGGCTTACAATTAATGGGATGAGTTATAGTGACCGCGCCGGGGACAAAGCCAACAGTGCCATTGTGATGCCGGTTTTACCTGATGAGCTTGACTCTGACCATCCATTATGGGGGATTGAGTATCAACGCGAAATTGAGGAAAAAGCATATCAGCTTGGACAGGGGAAAATTCCGGTGCAATTATTGGGGGATTTTAAGAACGAACAAACAAATGATGCTAGATTAAATCCATGTATAAAAGGGTCATGTCGTTATGCCCCGGTACACGAGATATTAGATGATAAAAGGAATCAGGCTTTTTTAAAGGCGATGAAAGAATTTGGTCGGCAAATCCCCGGCTTTGATGATAAAAATACCATTATCGCCGGGATTGAAAGCCGTACTTCATCACCGGTCCGTATCTTACGAGATAGATCGATGCAGGCAAATGTGCGTGGTTTATATCCTTGCGGTGAAGGTGCTGGATATGCCGGGGGGATTATGTCGGCAGCTATAGATGGGGTGCGGGTTGCGGAGGCGGTGGCGAAGACCCGTTAACGCCAAAATCGCCGATTGCGGATGTAACAGTATGAAAACTGTAGTATAATATAAAAAAGTATTTAACGAGAGGGAGAATCAAGACCATGAAAAAAGTAATTACGTTTTCTCTGATAGCCGTTATGTTCGTATTGTTGGTGACGGCGTGTACATCCGAAAGAGAAGAACAGCTGCAAGGCGAAAATCGCAAAATTCAAACTAATGATCTTTCGTACACCGACTTTTTCGGGAAACGCTTTGCTGTTATGGTTGGCTCGGTATTCGACAGAATCGCCGAAGAAACTTTTAACTCTGCTGAAAATTTGGTTTACAACAGTATTATAGATGAAATTATTGCGGTGAATATCGGGCGTGCCGACGCCGCTTTGATGGACAATGTTGTTGCAATGGTTAATCTGTCCGGCGGAGATTTTCCGGACCTTGAAACGATAATCGTCCCACTGGAAGAATTGGATTTCGCGTATTCTGTATTTTCATCTAATCAGGAACTTATTGATAAATATAACGAATTTCTTGCGCAAATAAATGAAAACGGTATATACGATGAAATGTACAACCGTTGGTTTATGGATTTTGACCAAAGCAGGCAAATACCTGATATTGAGCTTGAAAACAGAAATGGAGTATTAACAGCCGCCATAAACGCATCATATCCGCCATTTGCGTTCCTCGGAGCAAACGGGTTATGGTCGGGCTTTGATATAGAACAGTTTTACAGATTCGCGCAGTTTTTAGAAATGGATATTGTTTTTCATGATATGGAGTTCGGTGCACTGCTTCCATACATAGTGTCCGGCAGAGCCGATATTGCTTCCAGTATTTATGTTACCGAAGAACGGAAACAAAGCGTAATCTTTGGTGACCCCAATTACATCAGCAAGACAGTAATAGTCTTTAAAACAGACGCAAGTGACAGTAGCACTCCGGTATCCGCTTATGAAGCCCGCGATTACACATATTTCGCAGGCAGAAGGGTCGGTATGAGAGCCGGTACTATTTGGGACGGAATTATAGAGGACTATATAAAGGGTACACCCGCTTTTTATAATGATATGTCGGCGGGTGTTGAGGATGTCCGCAGGGGCAGGATTGACGGGCATATAACCGATTTGTCCACCGTTCGGGTTTTCGTCGCAATGCCTGACAACGAGGATTTGGAATATATAGCCGTGCCCGCCGAGATTTTCAGTGCGCCGATGGCCGCGGTTACGCAACTTAATAACCATGAATTGATAAATCGGTTCAATTAATTTTTAACGGTTTTAAAAAACGACGGCACGCTTGACGATATGCAGGAGCGGTGGCTGAATAACGTACCCGATTTGGACTCCCCGATGCCGGATATTCCGTTGTCAGGCGCAAACGGGACGCTCCGCGTCGCCACCTCCGCCGGTTCAATGCCGTTTGCCTATATGGGCGCAAACAATGAATTGAAAGGTTACAGCATAGAAATGATTCGTCGTTTTGCGGCGTTTGAAGGAATAGACATCGTATTTTCGGAAATGGATTTCGGCGGAATGCTTCCCTATATTATCAGCGGCAGAGCGGATATTGCCATCGCGGATATTTCTATTACCGAGGAACGAAAACTAAGCGTATCATTCACTGACCCGATTTATTATGACCAAGGCGGTATCATCGCGCTAAAGCACAGCGGCGCGGTGGCAATAACAAGCGGTGACGGATTAATCGAATGGCTAAGAACAGGAATAGAGCGCAATCTTATAACCGAGAACCGCTGGAAAATGATTGTTGACGGGTTGGGTATAACATTGCTTATCGCGTTGCTCGCGCAGATTTTCGGAACGGCGTTCGGTGGGTTTATTTGCTATATACTCACGCGCAAAAATAAAATCGTCCGGAGTATCGGGGACTTTTACTGCGGTCTTGTATTCGGCATACCGATGGTGACGATATTGTTCATAACATACTACGTCATATTCGGGAACACAACCGTTTCAAGTATAACCATTGCGGTAATTGCTTTCGCGCTGGTGGAAGGGGCAAGCATAGCGCAGAACTTGAAAGGCGCGATTAACACCATTGACCCCGTGGAAATCGAGGCGGCGCGCAGTATAGGCTTTTCGGCGTTTAAGGCGTTTTTGACTGTTACGTTCCCGCAGGCGGTACGCCGCGCCCTACCCGCGTACACCGTTGGTTTTATAGGGCTGGTAAAATATACCGCCATTGTGGGTTTTATAGCGATTCAAGACCTGAACCGCGCCGCAGACATCATCCGCAGCAGAACTTTTGACGCGTACTTCCCACTGCTGTTTACGGCGTTGATATATTTAATTGTAACCACCATTCTGGTGCAGCTATTCAAGTTCGGCGTAAATAAAATTAACGGAGGAGAAACCCAATGAGTATTATAACCGTAAAAAACCTTGAAAAGCGTTTCGGAAATAACGTGATTTTGCAAAACGTAAACGTGGACATTGAAAAAGGTGAAGTCGTTTCCATCATCGGTCCCTCCGGTACGGGTAAAAGCACATTTCTGCGAGCAATCAACTTCCTTGACCCACCAACGGACGGCGAAGTATTCTTCGACGGTGAGAAATTCACGAAAAAGAACATGGACGCAATCCGGCGCAAAATGGGTATGGTGTTCCAGAGTTTCGGGCTGTTCAGTCATTTGGACGTAATGGGCAACCTTACGGCGGGGCCGGTTAAGCTGCTTGGTACACCGAAAAAGGAAGCAGAAGAAAAAGCGGCGGAGCTTCTAGGAGCGGTAGGGCTTACCGAACGGGCGCGGTTTTTCCCGCGGCAGTTGTCGGGTGGGCAAAAGCAACGCGTAGCGATTGCGCGGTGCCTTGCCATGTCGCCGGACGTGATTTTATTCGACGAACCCACAAGCGCCCTTGACCCGACGATGGTGAGCGAGGTTATGGCGGTCATACGCAGCCTTGCCAAATCCGGCATGACAATGCTTGTCGTCACGCACGAAATGGACTTTGCCCGTGATGTGTCAAGCCGTGTGCTTTACATGGACGAGGGTGGTATATATGAGGAAGGCAGCCCGGAAGATATTTTCAACAATCCTAAGAAACCGAAAACACAGGCGTTTATCTACAATATCCGCTCATTTAATTACGAAGCCAAAAGCCGTGATTTTGATTATGTCGAAATGCTCGGCGGTGTTGATAATTTCTGTTTCCGCCACGCGATTGAGAAGAAAATCGCGAATAAGTTACGCCTGCTGTCAGAGGAATTATTAATCAACATCGTTACGCCGAAATACGGAGCGTGTTCGCTGAATCTTAGATTTTCCGAAAAGCTTGGTACATATGAACTCTCGGTATCGTATGCCGGTGAAAATTCAAACGCAGTGGAAACCGCCGAGGATGAAGTATCTATGGCAATCGTTATGTCCAACGCGAAATTACGGCACGAATATTCGGAAGGCAAAAATACGATTATTGCAAATACTTTCCAATGAACCCGAGGATAAAATGAAAAGGAGAATTCCTATGAAACGTAAAAAATTAACATTGGTATTTTTGCCTCTAATGGTTCTTCTTGCGGTACTTTTGGCTTGCTCCCCTGCAAATGATATGGGAGAAGCAAGCCTTCCGCAGGGTTACTTAGGACAGCTTTCGGACAGTGATATTCTTGCGACGCTCGAAAAGGTATGGAGCAGCCTTCCCGAAATAGTGAACGATGATATGAAAGAAATCGGCGGCGATGTTTTGGACAGCGGGTATATCACAGGCTTTAACATCCGCAACACCGCGTATTCCGTCGCGTTCGATGCCGAGCGTTCTTTGCTTTACAGCCATTCAAGTCACCAGCATATCCATGAACTTATAACTTTATTAGCATCGTTAGATATAAACGCCCGTGTCGCGCTGGAGCCGAAAACGTCATGGTATTACTGGGACGGGCTTAATTATGACCGGGAATACGACATACATTTCGAGTTTGAGACCATAGCCGATAAAATCCGCTTCGACGGGATTATTAAGGAACACGCCCAGCGGCGGGAGGGTGCGGAAAACTTGCTGACCGACAGTTGGTGGGCACCGCTTTATGCTTCCGATATTGCGGTTAACGCGCAGTATGTGCAAATCGTAAATAACACTTTTTTCTTTGAAGACACCGATTATTTTATCGTGTCTTACGGGCTTAACAATGCGACATCCAATGATGTTATTCAGGAATTTGAAGCCCGCGGCGCAACCGCCGTGCAGTCGCCGATTTACGTTAATATCGCTTTTTATGATTATTTGATTGCTAATCTTATAGATATGGGAGAAGCGGAATGAACTGATAATTGCTATCAATCCATATTTGTAGTATTATATTGAAATAACACTACAGGAGATACCAATGAATAAGTACGAAAGCCTGACCAAAGCTGAGCTTACCAGTTTATTAAACGAGCTGGAAGCAAATTATGATGAAATTAAAAGTAAGGGTTTAAACCTCGATATGTCACGTGGAAAACCTTCACCGGAGCAACTGGATTTAAGTAATGAGTTGCTAAAAATAGATATTTTTACCGCAAAAGACGGTATGGATTGCCGAAATTATGGTGGCTTAACCGGAATAACGGAAGCACGCCAATTGTTTGCGGAAATGCTGGATGTTCCGGCAGAAAACGTGATGGTTGCTGGTAATTCAAGCCTCAATATGATGTACGACATGCTTTCCCGTTCGGTGACCCATGGAGTAATGGGTAAAACCCCGTGGTGCAAGCTTAATAAAGTGAAATTCCTTTGCCCGGTCCCCGGTTATGACCGTCATTTTAAAATGAGTGAGTTTTTTGGTTTTGAAATGATTAATATACCAATTAAGGACACTGGTCCAGATATGGACCTTGTGGAAAAATATGTCAGTGAGGACGCAGAAATTAAAGGGATTTGGTGTGTTCCAAAGTACTCCAATCCCCAAGGCATCAGTTATAGTGATGAGACAGTGAGGAGATTTGCCAGGTTGAAACCGGCGGCACCTGACTTCCGTATAATTTGGGATAATGCGTATGCAGTCCATCATTTTGATGAAAATAATCATGATGTCCTGTTGAATTTATTCGCTGAATGTGAAAAAGCCGGAAACCCGGATTTATTATATGTGTTTGGGTCTTTTTCCAAAATAAGTTTTGCCGGAGCGGGTATTTCGGCGATAGGGGCATCAAAAGCAAATTTGGATTTTATCCAAAAATCACTGGCAAACCAGACTATCGGTTTTGATAAGATAAATATGCTCCGGCATGTTGAGTTTTTTAAGGATTTGTCCGGTATCAAAAGCCATATGAAGAAGCATGCCGCGATTATCGCGCCCAAGTTTACAGTGGTTCTTTCTTGTCTTACGAAGCAGCTTAGTGGCTTGGATATAGCGAAGTGGCAAAATCCCAAAGGTGGATATTTTATTTCCTTTGAGACTTTACCGGGTTGTGCCAAACAAGTTATATCATTGTGCAAAGGCGCCGGGGTTATAATGACGGAAGCCGGAGCAGCATTTCCATATGGAATTGACCCGAACGACAGCAATATCAGAATCGCGCCTTCATTTTTAACCGAAGCGGAGCTTGAGACAGCGATGGAATTATTTGTTATATGTGTAAAATTAGCAAGTGTGCAGAAATTAATAGGAGCGTGAAGATGGAAGAAATTAAACGTTTAAAGCGGGAGCTTGTCCACAAAGGTAAAGTAATAGATTTTTACCAAGATACGATGCAGATGCCCAATGGCAATATTACCAAGTGGGATTTGATTGACCATAAAGGTGCGGCGGCGGTGGTTGCGGTGCGGGATGATGGTAAATTGGTGATGGTCAGACAATACCGCAATGCCTTGGAGCAGGTAACACTGGAACTTCCGGCGGGTTGCGTTGATTACCGGGGTGAGCCGACTATTGATGCTGCTCATCGCGAATTGACAGAAGAGACGGGATATACTGCTGAGTCACTGGAAATTTTGATTTCCATTTTTACCACCGTGGCTTTCTGTAATGAAAAAATCGATATTTATGTTGCTAAAGGTCTGAAACCGGGCAAACAGGATTTGGATGAAGATGAGTATATCAATGTTGAAGCTTATGATGTTGATGACTTATGCCAGATGATTTATGATTTAGAAATTCAGGATTCCAAGACTGTTGCGGCGATTATGGCGTATAAAAACAAATACTGTCAGTAAATTATATAGCATTAGTTAGACAAGCCGGCATATAATGTAAAAACAGTTTTCGGGATAATTGACAACATGGGTAGAAGAGAGACCGAGCGCTATCTGAAATGGCTTTTTGCATTTGCTTTAAGCTTTTTTTCCGGCATTTTAATCATGAATATCACCAAGGTTTATTTCTTAAGTGATGATGGTATTTTGAATTTTGGTACGTTAAGCCGTCTTAGGTATCTTCGCGTAGATGGAACGATGTTATTAAGATATACTCTTTTGGAGAGGCTGAAAACCGCCTTCGTCCTGATTGTTTTCTCAACAACTTTTATTGGTATCGCAGCTTCATATATTTTTGTCATCTGGCAGGGAGCTTTGACAGGGATGCTTTTGACGGCGGCCGTTATCCGATATGGCTTTAAGGGTATTATTTTGGTATTGGCAGGGTCGTTTCCCCAGCAAATTCTCCTGATACCGGCATGGATAATGCTGCTTAATTGGTGTTATCAATTATGTTCAAAGTTTTATTTTCCGAATCGCGATACCGAAATTGTATCGAATCAAAGGCATTATCTTGCTAGAAAATGTATTATTTTGTTATGGATAGTTGGAGTTGTCATAATTGCCAGCATTTTGGAGAGTTATGTAAACCCAATTATTTTAACGGAGTTGTTAAAATTGTTTTAAGAAATCTATATCTGGTATATTTTTTCTTAACAATTACGACATCTTGTACTTTCCAAAAAAAGGCTAAAAATAGCGTAAAATAAAGGAAAAATGTACTTGCATTTCTCATTGATTATGATTAAAATGGTAGTTACCAGCAATAGGGTCAATGAGGGAGTAGTTATGGAGCAGGTAATAAATTCATTCATTTCTTATTTACATAATGTCAAGAAAACCTCTGATAATACAGCAATGTCTTATCGTCGAGATTTAAACAAAGTATATAACTTTATGCTAGAACAGGGGATTGGGGATGTCAAAGAGATAACGGTTACAAATCTTAATTCATATATTTTATATCTTGAAAAAAATAAATTTTCCGCCGCAACGATTTCCCGTAATATTGCCTCAATTAAAGCATTTTATTATTTCATGTTAAAAGAGGGGATGGTTTCAACAGACGTTTCCGATGTTTTGAAAGCGCCAAAAATTGAAAAAAAGGTACCGGGGGTTTTATCCACTTCCGAGATCATTCGTTTATTGGACCAGCCAACCGGGATTTCACCGAAGGAGTTGCGTGATAAGGCGATGCTTGAGCTTCTTTATGCGACAGGAATCAGGGTTTCGGAGCTTATTTCACTTAAGGTTTCAGATTTGAATTTACAAATGGGTTATATTATTTGCTTTGATGCTAATCGGAAATCCGGCAAGGAGCGGATTATTCCTTTCGGAAATGCGGCTCGTACCGCGATTATGAAGTATTTGAGCAGTGGACGGGAGCGGATGGTAGAGGATCCGGAGAATATATTTTTGTTTGTGAATTGTTCTGGGCAGCCGATGAGCCGTCAGGGTTTTTGGAAGTTGATAAAGTTCTATGCGAGAAAGGCTGGTATTAATACTGATATTACACCTCATACGTTAAGACATTCTTTTGCCGCTCATTTAGTTGAGAATGGAGCGGATTTGCAAATTGTCCAAGAGATGCTTGGGCATTCTGATATTTCAACCACCCAGATATACGCCAATATGCACCACAACCGGATGCGGGATGTATATGCGAAAGCGCATCCGCGGCGGTGAGTTATTTCTGCAAGAAAACACACAAAATTAATCCTATAATAATCCCAACAAGGGCAAACACGGTTGGGATTCTACTTTTAGTAGTAACAATGGACTGGGGAAGGATTTCGCCATATACCACGTAGAGCATCGCACCTCCGGCAATGGAGAAGGAAAAGGCAAGGGCAAGATCGGAAACACCACCAATTAAAACACCTATTAATGCCCCGATTACGGTGGTTGCCCCAGTCAGCATTACAAGGAGGATAGATTTGGTTTTGGTTAATCCTCCGGTCATAAGCGGAGCGGAAATAGCCATTCCTTCGGGGATATTGTGTAGTCCTATCATTATGGCGAGGGTAAGTCCGAGGGTGGCGTCATGGTATCCGGCGGCACCCATTGCGAGGCCTTCGGGGATATTGTGTAAGGCGATGGCGAAGAGCATGATTATTCCGGAACGGAGCAGGCTTTTTTTGTTTTCAAGCATTTCATTGGTGTGAAAAAATTCGGCGTATGTTTCGTGCAAATTGGCCGAGGATTTAGTAGTAGTTGTGATTTTATCCATTACATCATTTAATATTAGGACGATTATTGCTCCGGTTATTAGTCCGGCAACGGTTATCCAGATATTTGAGTGGTTTATTGCTTCGGGTATCAGTTCAAAAAAGACGATACTGGTCATTACGCCACCGGCAAGTGATAAGAAGATGCTTATCATTTTTTCGGTGCGGTTTCCAAATGTAGCGGTTATGACCCCGCCAAGTCCCATGCCGAAAACCCCGGCAAGTAAGCTTAGTAGTATTATGTTCATGTAATATTTTCCTTCAAGTTCTGCGTCATTTCTGTGTATAACTATTTAAATGGAGGAGGATATTTTAATAAGAACGCTCTTTCTTATTCATAATCGGCGATATCGTATATCAATTTTTCGGTATCAGTCCAGCCAAGGCAGGGGTCGGTAATTGAGCGGCCATATACGCCTTCACCGATTTTTTGACAGCCTTCTTCGATATAGCTTTCGACCATGACTCCTTTGACCAAGTTGTGGATGTCTGGGCTAAGTTTGCGGCTGTGCATGACTTCTTTGACTATCCGGATTTGTTCTTTATATTGTTTGTTTGAGTTGTTATGGTTAGAATCGATGATACAGGCAGGATTCAGGAGGTTGCGTTCGTTATACAGGTCGAAGAGTAAGTTAAGGTCTTCGTAATGGTAGTTGGGTAAACTTTGTCCGAGGTTATTTACAGCTCCGCGGAGGACTGTATGGGCCAGAGGGTTGCCGGTTGTATTTACTTCCCAGCCACGGTATACGAATGAGTGTTTTTGCTGGGCGGCGTAAACTGAGTTTAGCATAACGGTGAGGTCACCGCTGGTGGGGTTTTTCATTCCGGCGGGTACGTCAAAGCCACTGACGGTCAAGCGGTGTTGTTGGTCTTCAACTGAACGTGCTCCGATAGCAACGTATGAGAGGATATCCGAGACGTAACGCCAGTTTTCGGGATATAGCATTTCATCAGCAACTGTTAGGCCTGATTCCCTGATTGCGCGGATGTGCATTTCCCGCATTGCAATTAGTCCGGCGAGAAAATCGGGTTTTTTCTCCGGGTCAGGCTGGTGGCTGATGCCTTTGTATCCTTCGCCGGTGGTGCGGGGTTTGTTGGTGTAGATACGGGGTATCAGGATTAGTTTGTCTTTGACTTTTTCATTTATTTTGCCTAGGCGGCTGACGTAGTCGCAGACGGAATCTTCGTTGTCGGCAGAGCATGGGCCGATGATGACAAGGAATTTTTTGCTTTCACCGGTGATTACTTTTTTGATTTCGGTGTCGCGGGTTTGTTTTAGGTGGGTTAGGTTGGGGGGGAGGGGGTATTCGGTGCGGATTAGGTCGGGGGTGGGGAGTTTTTTTATGAATTCGAATGACATGGGGGGGGGCTCC
>Ga0209737_10000096_pt1 | contig 78499 bp, 52 predicted proteins | sample TergutCu122P3_FD_187284 | JGI IMG/M metagenome (GOLD analysis project Ga0209737, IMG submission 187284) | Cubitermes ugandensis P3 segment gut microbial communities from Kakamega Forest, Kenya - Cu122 P3 (SPAdes) (version 2) | ecosystem: Host-associated > Arthropoda: Insects > Digestive system... | reverse complement strand
CCCAACCTGACAGTGATTCTATATTGGCTACTTGTTGCGTTTTGGCTTCCATGCTTAGACTTCCTTGTCGTAAAATTCAGTACACACACAGCCACAAGATTACACCGTTTGCCGCACAAAGTCAAATCAAGTTAGCGCTTATGCCGCAACGCCCGGCTTAGGGGGGCACCCTGTCCAGCGGCGGGTGACCGGGACGGTCGCCCCTACAGTCGCGCGGGCGAACGCAGTTCGCCCTTGCATCGCTGGTGGACGCGCTGCGGCGCGCCCCTATATGTCGCTGCTGGCCCAATCGCCGTCGTTGCGCCTTTGGCGATTTTTTTCGTCCAAAAGCGGATCGTTCTTTGCACATCGAATGTCAGACTTTTTCAAGGATTGTGCATGAAAACACTGCCTGTTACCCACAAAAAACGTCTGATTCTGGCTACTCTTGGCCTGTGGATGGCCGTCTGCTTCGCCTTTGCTGCACCCAAAAGTGCTCAGGCACACGGGCTCCCGGCTTACATCGAAATGCACGCGGGTGTTGGCTATCTCGGTTACTTCGCCTCAGGCAACAAGATGCAAGGCCTGACCGTCACGCTTAGCACCGGCTTTGTGCTGGGGGTTCTCGGCGAAGGAGGGTTTGGGGTGTATCTCGATCAAAATCTCGGCGGCGGACTAAAAAACTACGACGGATTTATCGGTTCAACCATTTTGGGCCTCAAGAGCTTCTTTCCCGTCATTGACGATTACCTCATTCTCGGAATGCAGCTTGGCATCGGCGCTGCCTACGCTGCGGGAAAAAGCTCTTTCGACCTTGATAAGGGGGCTTTTGCCCTCAAGGCCGGATTGGGCTTCTCCATACCTGTGGCCGACTGGGTAGCCATCGGCGCCGACTTTTCCTACACTTTCTGCGCGAGGATCGGCTACATCGGCCACATCATCACGCCATCGCTTCACTTTCGATTTGATCTGTTACCACCATGAGCACACAAACCCACTACCAAAAACATCACCTGATTCTGACCACACTCGGCCTGTTGATGGCCATTTGTTTCGCCCTCATTGTGCCCAAAAGTGCCCAGGCCACTGAGGATGACTATTTTATGGAGGATCACTATTTCATCGTGCCCATGGATATGTGTTACGAAATCGACAGCCATGAGTTTGGGTATTTCATTGACGAGGACGGTGAATGCGTTCAAAGGGTACCGAAACATTATGTCGGAATAGATGTGGGCGTTGGTTATCTTCACTTCCTGTCAGGCAGCAGGATGCAGGGGGTGAACACCACACTTGGCGTCGGTTTTATGCTGCTGGGAAACAATATCACCAAGGGAGCAGTCAGCCTTTTCTATCTCGAACAAAACCTCGGCGGCGGACTGAAAGGCTACAGCGGATTTATCGGTTCAACCCTGTTAAGCGTCAGAGGGTTCATTCCCCTCGTTGTTAAGCACCTTCTGCTTAGTTTACAGGCAGGCGTTGGCGCAATCTACTCGAGCGATGGCGCAGCTTTTGCCCTCAAACTCGGGCTGGGCCTGTCTGTACCTGTGACGGACTGGATGGCCATTGGTGCCGACTTTTCTTACATGCTCGGCTCGGGTTTCGGCTCGGGCTTTGACGATGACATTGATCACATCCTCGCCCCTTCCCTTCTCGTTCGATTTTCTCTCTAGCAAAAACCATGAGCACACAAACCCATCACCTAAGAGATCGTCTGATTCTGGCCAGCCCTGGCCTGTTGATGGCCGTTTGTTTCGCCCTCATTGCGCCCAAAAGTGCCTGGGCCGAACACACTCTGAGCTTAAAAGTTCACATGGCCGAATGCATCGAAAACAAAAAATGTTCCCGTCGTTCCTTCTGCAATGATTATCTCCACTATGGTGATTATTTTCACTATATCATAGAGGATGATGGTGAATGTACTGCATATGCCAAAAACAGACACACCCCAAACCATAAAGTTCACATGACCGAATGCATCGACAGCGAAAACAGTTCCCGTTATTTCCACTATATCATAGAGGATGATGGCGAATGTACTGCATATGCCAAAAGACCTCAGGATCACCACTCGGATTACCTAGTTCATCCCAAGACCACATGTATCGAAAACGAAGACAGTTCTCATTTTTGCCCCCATTTTTTCATAGATAAAGACGGCGAATGTATCGAATACTATCGACTCGCTCACTTCGAAATAGGTGCGAGAGCAGGTTATCTTGGTTACTTTGCTTCGGGCAATAAGACGCACGGCCTGAACACCACAATTAGTATTAGTATCGGCAGCGTTATGTTCTCACACAGTGTCGCCCATGGCGGCTTTACCATGTTCCTGGAGCAGAATCTTGGTGGTGGACTGAAGGGATATGATGGATTTATTGGATCGACCCTATTTAGCATGGGGGGCTTCATCCCTATCATCTATCACCGCTTTCTGCTCAATGTATATTACGGCATGGGTGCTGCCTATTCGGTAGGAAAAACCGCTTTCGGCCTCGACGAAGGTGCCTTTGCCCTCAAGTTCGGGCTGGGCATGACAGTACCTGTGACCAACTGGCTTGCCATCGGTGCCGACTTTTCCTACACTTTTTTGGCAGGAAAAGACTACATTGGCCACATCATCGCGCCATCTCTCACCTTTCGATTTGATCCGTCACCACCTCGATTTAATCCGCGGTCATATCGTGATCCGTAACCACCATACCATGATCACACAAACCCGTCACCCCAGACACCGCCTGATTCTGGCCTGCCTCGGCATGTTGATGGTCACTTGTTTTGCCTTCATTGCGCCCAAAATTGCCTGGGCCACGCAGCCCCTATACGTGGAAGTGCCCATGAGCAAATGTACTCAAACCGGCATGCGTCATCTGGCATGACACAGTTCTCTTGCCTGCATCGCTGAACAGCAGGCCAAAAACGAATCATTTCGTCCTCTACCCACAAGCGATACGAAGTATCGCAGGGGGTGTGGGGGAACGAGTTCCCCCACAAAAAAACACGTCAGTTTCTCAAAAAGCGCTTTTCGAGTTCAGCCGGGGTTAAAGTAAAATGAACGGGGCGGCCGTGCGGGCAGTTCGAGCGGAATCCGGCCTCGTCCATTTGCTGAAACAGTATCCGCACTTCTTCGGGGGTCAGTTTTCGGCCGGCACGGATAGAGCTGTGGCAGGCCATCGCCGCCAGAACTTCGTCGCGCAGTTCGTCGAATTGCGTGGCACGCCCCTGTTCGGCCAAATCCACGAGGGCAGCGCGAATGACCCCGACGTAGTCGTAATCGACGAGCGCTTCGGGGACGGATCGAATGGCAAACGATCGGTTGCCAAGATCATCCATTTGAAAGCCAAGTGATTCGAAAAAATTCATGTATTCGTTAAGCACCTCGACCAGGCGAGCGTCGAGAGGCATCAGAATGGGAAAGAGCAGGCCCTGTGACGAAGCGATGGCATGATTTTCGGCAATCGCCTTGAGCTTTTCGTAGTTGATGCGCTCATGTGCGGCATGCTGGTCGATGATGACCAACGTATTTTGGTCGGTGCAAACGAGATAGGTCAGCGCCAGCTGCCCGAGATAGCGCAGCCCGGAAAAGTAGCCGAGCGGCTGGTCGGATTCGAGGGGGAGTTTTGGAATGTCGCCGATGGCCTCTCTCGCGCGTGCCGCCAGTGAAAAGGCATTGGCATCCGCGACTGCACCGGAGGGTGGGTGACTTTCGTGATATCGAGCCTGCCAATGTGTCGTATCAGCATCCTGCCCGGCTGCCGGCGCCCGGTGTTGGGCTTCGAAAGCCTTCAGCCCCAAAGCGGCGCGCATGCTGCGCTCCGGCGAATCGAAGGCGCCTTCGGATTCGAAAAAACCTGTCGCCGAAAGGGTTGACGCTGCCTCACCCGGTGATTGCACATATTCGGATGGCCTGGGCATGTCGACTCGGCGGATCCAGGGCGTCTGCTGAAGTGAGTCTCGCAAAGCACGGTGAATGGCGCGAAACACCTGATCGGCGTCCTGGAATCGTATCTCATGCTTGGTGGGATGAACGTTAACGTCTACCTGCTCCAGAGGCATCGTCGCAAAGAGGATGACCCAGGGCATTTTCCCCTGAAGGAATTCGCGGTAGGCCTGAGAAATGGCAGCCTGGATGGTCTTATCTCTGACAATGCGCCGATTGACATAGGTATAGAGCCTTCCGCTGTTAGACTGGGCATAGCCCGGTGCACAGAAAAGCCCTTCAACCAGGACATCGCCCAGATGGGTGTGGACAATAGGGAAGAAGTGTTCCTGAACGTCGTGACCCAGAACAGCCAAAGCCCTGGCCTTAAGTGACGAATGGGCGGGATAGTCGCATTTTATTTTACCGTCGAATGTCAGCTTAAAGTGGACTTCGGGGCAGGCAATGGCGAATTGCTCGACCACTTCGAGAACCCGGCGCTGCTCGGTGGCATTGGTCTTAAGAAACTTGAGCCGCACCGGGGTATTATAGAAGAGGTCTTCGACGACGATCTGCGTCCCCGGAGAGGTGGCCGTCTCTCGGCACTCGGTTCGCTGCGCGCCTTCGATGCGAAGATGGGTGCCTGTCTGATCCTGGCGCCGCTGGGTCGTAATTGTCAATTTTGAGACAGCCGCCATGGAGGCCAGGGCCTCTCCGCGAAAACCCATGGTGGCGATGCGAGCCAAATCCTGAGGCGTGGCAATCTTTGACGTGGCGTGCCGGACGACGGCAAGCTGTGCATCGGCACGGCTCATGCCCTGACCGTTATCGATGACCGCCAGGCGTTTTTTTCCGGCATCTTCGAGCTCAATTTCGATGACGGTTGCCCCGGCATCCAGAGCATTTTCAATGAGTTCCTTGACAGCGCTCGACGCCCGTTCGAGAACCTCACCAGCAGCAATCTGATCGGAGAGGGAAGAGGGAAGGATATGAATTTTGTCGCCTTGCATGGTCGGCTCCATCGTTGTTTTCTTTTTTCGTGGAGGAACTCGTTCCCCCACACCCCCTGCAATGCTGCGCATTGCTTGTGGGTAGAGGGCGAAATACATCATTTTGGCCAAAATTGTCGTCAGAATGTATCGGTTTTTCACCCACAAGGGTGCGCGGCGTATGGCGCATGCGCCATAGCCGCGCGGCGAAGCGTATGCGCGCTCAAGCGCATAGCTCGCCAACCCTGACCTCCTCATCCTCGATTAACAATTTCAGTTTTCACACAGTTAAATCCGTTCCTTAAATATAAGCGGATCGCGCCCTTATTCCAGTCCGCAACACGCAAGACGATGGGTGAGACAAGCCTTTCCTGCATATGGGCAACTGCAAAATTTAAGAACAACTGCCCATATCCCCTGCGCTGATATGCCTTTGCGACAATGAGGTCGTCAATTTCATGCCCGTCAATGGCCACCGAACCCATGAGCATATTACCTTCTGTATAGATGAAAACACTGTCCTGCTTTTCCATCAGTTTTTCTCTCGAATCGCAACAATTGACAGGCGTAAGCGCCAGGGCAGTTCGCATGTCGTGGAAACATTCATCATGTATTCTTTTATATTCTTCATACCATGTATCCTCGTATTGCTTCATTGCAATCGAAGATTTCACCAAAGCGCCGTGATGTGCCATGGTGTGGACAACAATCTCTGCCTTCATAGTTCAGCCCCAAAGAGGGCTGATATTTGGGGGCTGCTGACCGCCGGTTGCGCTTCGCTCCACCGGCGGTTATTCACATTTCGCATCTCCGGTGCTCCGACAAATAATCGCCGTGCATTATCAAGCACGAAACTATCCCCAAAAACGTAAATTTTAGCCAAAAACGAATCATTTCGCCTTCACCCACAAGCGATACGAAGTATTGTAGGGGGTGTGGGGGAACGAGTTCCCCCACAAAAAAAAGAAAAATACTCTAAACCCCGACGAGTCTTCGGCCGAGGTCAAAGATGCTGCCGCCGGCAAAGACGATGAGATAGTCGCCCGGGCGGATGAGGGTTTGCGCTTCTGATTCGAGAGATGCGAGATCATCGAACGCGCACGCGTGGCATTCGGGACGGATTTGCGTAATAGCGCGTGCCAGAGCATGGCTGTCGATGCCTTCGACGGGGTTTTCGCCGGCGCCGTCGAAGGGCGGGAGCAGGACGATGTCTGCCAGTGACAGGCTGTGCACCAACGCCTGCCAATGATGTCCGATAAAGGAGTAGCGGAAGGGGTGATAAATGGCAACGATGCGCTTTGCCTGGGCGCGATGCCAGCGAATGTCGTTGGCGATGCAGGTTGGATGGCTGGCATAGTTGGTGACGAGTGTTATGCCGGACTCAGTTGTCAGACGCTGGCATCGATGGCTGAGGCCGCCGTAATTTTGGAGCGCCGTGGCAATGGTTTCGGCTGGGATGCCGATAAGGCGTGCAAAAGCGGCGGCGGTCATGAGATTCTGGGCGTTGGCAAAACCTCCCAGTCCGCAGCGGAAGGTAAAAGTTTGGCCGTCTGCTTCGCGCCACTGCATGAGATGGCGGCCGTCACCATCGATATCGATCACGCGATAGGCCATCGCGGGAGAGAGGAGCTGGCCTTCCCCGGCTATCCAGGAAATGGCGGTATGCTGGGCAAGGCGTTCGTACAACATGGGAGCGCCAACGCCTGCGTAGTGAATGATGACGCGGGTTGAAGCTTTCAGGCAGGCCTGGACGTGCCTGGCGAAAGTGTCGACGATGTCGTCGAGATCGCGATAGTGGTTGAGGTGATCGGCTTCGACGTTGTTCAGGATGAGGTAGCGCGGTGTGTGGCAGACGTGCGTCCGATCCGATTCGTCGACTTCGCAGACGAGGTACCGGGAAGCGGCATCGAAAGTGCAGGGGTGTTCGCGTCCCAGCGGCACCGCCCCGAGGATATCGTCGGCAGGAATGTTTGCTTCGGCAAGAATGGCAGAGATGGCGGCGGCTGTGGTGCCCTTGCCGTGCGTGCCGCATACGGCGACGCTTGCGGTGTGTGCATTGGCAAATCGTGCAAGCGCCTGTCCGCGTGAGATGCCGATCCCCCGACGTTCGGCCTCTCGGCGTTCGGGGTTTGTTGGCGGTATGGCTGCCGAATAGACGACGAGGTCGAGTTCTCCAAGATTCTCGGCACGCTGTTCGGCGTGGATCTGAACGTTTCGAGATTGCCAAAATGTCATAACTTCGTCCGAGGCGCAGCTGTCACTGCCGGAGACGTCGTGTCCCGCTTCGGAGAGATAGAGGGCGAGGCTTGTCATACCAGCCCCGGCAATACCAATGAAGTAGATGCGCATTGTCGTATTATTATTTTTACAGTTTTTATTTATGTGGGGGAACTCGTTCCCCCACACCCCCTGCGATACTTCGTATCGCTTGTGGGTGAAGGACGAAGGGTTAAGCTTTTTGGCGAGACATTTCATCTTGCCAGAAGATGAAATGCGATAGAGGCAGGGTGGGTGAAAAAGAAAGCCGAGACAATTCACTCATTAGGCGACCGTCTCGGCTTGGGCGATGCATCTGCGTCAATTAATCTTCGGGTTTATCGATGACCATATCGAGGTAATTGTAGGCCTGCAAACCGGTTCCTGCCGGGATGAGGCGACCCATGATGACGTTTTCCTTGAGTCCGTGGAAGCCATCGTAGCGCCCGGAGATGGAAGCTTCGGTGAGCACCTTGGTGGTTTCCTGGAAAGCCGAAGCAGCGATGAAGGAGTCGGTCGAGAGCGACGCCTTGGTGATACCCAGGAGGAGATCTTCTGCGATAGCAGGCTCACCACCCTTTTCGATGACCTTGGCGTTGACGGCCTCAAAGAGCTGCCGATCGACGTGTTCATCAAGCAGGAAGTTTGTATCGCCTACGTGCGTGATCTTGCATCGCCGCAACATCTGGCGCACGATGACTTCGATGTGCTTGTCGTTGATGCGAACGCCCTGGGTGCGGTAGATTTCCTGAATCTCATCAACCATGTACTTGGCCAGATCCTTTCGGCCCTTGACAGCGAGAATGTCGTGGGGGTTGGACGAACCTTCCATGAGCTGGTCGCCGGCCTGCACGCGATCACCCGGGTGCACGATGATGTACTTGCCCTTGGGAATGAGGTATTCAATGGCCTCACCCACGTCCGGCGTAATGATAATGCGGCGTTTGCCTTTGAGATCCTTGCCATAGGAAACATAGCCTTCGATCTCGGAGATGATGGCCAGTTCCTTGGGTTTTCGAGCTTCGAAAAGCTCCGCAACGCGGGGCAAACCGCCGACGATACCACCCGATTTCGTGTCGTCGTGGGGAATCTTGGCCAGGATTTGACCGGGGCCGATTTCGTCGCCATCAGAGACAATGAGAATGGCATCGACGGGCATCTGGTACTCGGCGAGAATCTTCTTCGAATTGGACTTATCGCGCACGATGATACGCGGCAGGAGATCGGCTTCCTTGGTTTCGATGATCGCCTTTCGGGACAAGCCGGTCGTCTTGTCATACTCCTCGCGCATCGTGCGGTTCTCAATGATGTGTTCGAACTTAACGATACCGCCTTCCTGAGAAATCATAACGTTCGCAAAGGCATCCCACTCAGCCAGAACCTGACCTTTGACGACATTCTGCCCGTCTTTAACGCGCAGCCTTGCACCATAGCGCAGGGGGTAACGCTCTCGTTCGCGGCCATCGCTATCGTGGATGCTGATCTCGGAGCTGCGATTCATGACAACGAACGTACCATCAAGCGCATCGACGCATGAGAGCATGTGGAACTTGACAAAACCGTTGTTTCTGGCTTCATAGCTGGACTCGACGCCTTCGACGTTGGCAGTACCACCCGTATGGAAGGTACGCATGGTAAGCTGTGTTCCCGGCTCGCCGATCGACTGTGCAGCGATGACGCCAACGGCCTCGCCGTGGTTAACGAGCCGCCCGCGGGCCAGGTCGCGCCCGTAGCACAGGGCACAAACGCCATGCTTGGCCTGGCAGGTAAGCCCACTTCGGATATAGACACTGCGCAAAGCAGCATGGCGAACCGCGTCGACAGCAGCTTCGTCGATTTCTCCGTTAGCCGGCACAATCACGGCGCCATTGTTGTCGACGATATCGAAAAGCGCAACGCGCCCCAGGACGCGATCACCGAGATCCTCAATGACCTCGCCATCCTTGACAAGCGAGGTCATCTCAATACCGTCGAGGGTACCGCAATCCTGCTCGAAGATAATGGTGTCCTGAGAAACGTCGACGAGACGGCGCGTGAGATAACCGGAGTTTGCCGTCTTGAGCGCCGTATCAGCCAAACCTTTTCGGGCACCGTGCGTGGAGATAAAGTACTGCAACACGGACAGGCCTTCGCGGAAGTTGGCGCGAATCGGCGTTTCGATGATCTCGCCCGAGGGCTTGGCCATCAAACCACGCATACCGGCGATCTGGCGAATCTGCTGCTGACTGCCGCGGGCGCCTGAATCGGCCATCATGAAGACGGCGTTAAAAGACGGGCCGTCCTGCGTCTTGCCCGTGACCGGGTCGACAAAGGTCTGCGTCTTGATGTTGTGCATCATCTCGTCGGAAATCTTGGTCGTCACCTGCGACCATATGTCGACGACCTTATTGTAGCGCTCTTTGTCGGTAATAAGACCCTCGTTGTATTGGTCGGTGATCTCATTGACCCTGGTCTGGGCGGCAGCCAGCAACGTGGCCTTGGATTTGGGAATGACCATGTCATGGATATTGATCGAAACACCTGCCTTCGTCGCCTGATTGTAACCAATCGTTCGAACGCGGTCGGCCAGGAGAACGGTTCCCTTATCGCCAGCATAGCGGTAGGCCAGATCAATGAGATTGGCCAGCGCTTTCTTATTAAGCGTTCGATTGACCATGTCGAAGGTCATCTCGCGGGGCAGAATCTCGTACAGGAGCACGCGCCCAACGGTGGTGTCGATGATTTGCCCATCTTTTCGAACCTTAATCGCCGCCTGGAGATGCACTTTGCCATTGTCATAGGCCATGGTCACTTCTTTGAAGTTGGCATAAAGACCATCAATGGGGTTTCCGTGCTCATCTTCACGATAGCAGCCCTGGGCAAAAGGACGTTCACGTGTCAGGTAGTAACAGCCAAGCACCATATCCTGGGTTGGCCCAATGATGGGGGTACCGCTCGCGGGCGAAAGGATATTGTTCGTCGAGAGCAGCAAAACGCGGGCTTCCATCTGGGCTTCGAGCGAAAGGGGCACGTGGACAGCCATCTGATCGCCGTCAAAGTCAGCGTTAAACGCTGTACAGACGAGGGGATGCATCTGAATGGCCTTGCCTTCGATGAGGGTTGGCTCAAAAGCCTGAATACCGAGACGGTGCAGTGTCGGCGCGCGGTTGAGCAACACCGGATGCTCCTTGATGACCTCATCAAGGATATCCCACACCTCGGGCCGCTCGATCTCGACCATCTTCTTGGCGCTCTTGATCGTGTTGACGATGCCGCGAGAAACAAGCTTGTTGAAGATGAACGGCTTAAAGAGCTCAAGCGCCATCTTCTTGGGCAAACCGCACTGATGCAGACGAAGTTCAGGTCCGACGACGATAACGGAACGCCCCGAATAGTCGACGCGCTTTCCGAGCAGGTTCTGACGGAAACGGCCATGTTTGCCCTTGAGCATATCCGAGAGAGACTTCAGCGGACGTTTGTTGGGGCCATGGATCGTCTTGCCGCGGCGGCCATTGTCGAAGAGTGCATCGACCGCTTCCTGGAGCATGCGCTTTTCATTCCGAACGATGATTTCGGGGGCATTGAGTTCAATCAACCGGCGCAGGCGGTTATTGCGGTTGATGACGCGGCGGTAGAGATCGTTAAGATCGGAAGTCGCAAAGCGGCCGCCATCCAGTGGCACGAGAGGACGGAGATCCGGCGGAATGACCGGCAGGACTTCGAGAATCATCCACTCCGGGAGATTGTCGCTGTTGCGAAAAGCTTCGATAACCTTGAGGCGCTTCGCGATCTTCTTGCGTTTCGTATCGCTGGTCGCTTCCTTCATCTCGTGGCGAAGCTTCATCGATTCCATTTCGATATCGATCTGCTCCAGCAAATCGTGAATGGCCTCCGCGCCCATCTTCGCCTCAAACGCACCCTCCTTGTACTCCTCAAGATACTGAGAGTACGCCTTCTCGCTCAGGATCTCGCCCTTTTCAAGCGGCGTCGAACCGGGATTCGTCACGATAAAGCTCACGCAATACAACACCTTCTCAAGCTCCTTGAGAGGGATGTCGAGAATATTGCCAATACGCGAGGGCAAACTCTTCAGGAACCAGATGTGGGCGACGGGGGTTGCCAAATTGATGTGCCCCAGGCGCTCACGCCGTACCTTCGACTGAATAACCTCAACGCCGCACTTCTCACACACGACCCCGCGGTGCTTCATCCGCTTATATTTGCCACAGTTACACTCGTAGTCTTTGACTGGCCCAAAGATCTTGGCACAAAACAAACCATCGCGTTCAGGTTTGAACGTGCGGTAGTTGATCGTCTCAGGCTTTTTGACTTCGCCATGGCTCCACTCCCGAATCTTTTGCGGACTCGCAAGGCTGATGCGCATGGCCGAAAAACTGGTGGGATCCTTGGGACGATCAAATGAGTTCGAATAGATGTCTGTCACAGGTCACCTCATATATAAAAACTACACACGCGTTTCGCTCGAAACGCGCGAAAATATTGACACACTGGAAGATAATAACCATGCGAGCCGTTTCGAAGCGGCGCGGCACAGGCCGCGCACACTTGACTACTTCGGCGTTTCCTCCAAGAGTTCCACATCGAGACATAGCGACTGGAGCTCTTTGATGAGAACATTGAACGACTCGGGCAGACCGGCTTCGAGGGCAAAATCACCCTTGACGATCGACTCGTACATGCGTGTGCGACCCAGGACGTCGTCAGATTTGACCGTGAGGAATTCCTGAAGTGAATAGGCCGCACCATAGGCCATCATTGCCCAGACCTCCATCTCGCCCAGACGCTGACCACCAAACTGCGTCTTGCCACCCAGAGGCTGCTGCGTGACCAGGCTGTATGGCCCAATCGAACGTGCGTGAATCTTCTCGTCGACCAGGTGGTGCAGCTTGAGCATATACATCACGCCAACCGTCACATCGTTGGCAAAAGGCTCACCCGTACGACCATCAAACAGCGTCGACTTTGCACTCTGATCCAGACCGGCGTCTTTCAAAAGCGCATAGATGTCGAACTCGTCCGCACCATCAAAGACCGGTGTCGCCACGTGTATACCCCCGCGGCATTTCTTTGCAAAGGCAATCACGCCATCGTCATCCAGACTGTCCAGCAACGCCACTGTCTCGGCCTCAGGATAAGCCGTCTTGAGCGCATCGCGCAGCTGCACACACTGCGAAGCTCTTGCCTTCTGAAGAAGCGCATCGATCTTCTGCCCCATGCCGCGCGCACCCCAGCCAAGATGAACCTCAAGAATCTGCCCAATGTTCATTCGACTCGGAACGCCCAGCGGATTCAACACAAAATCGACCGGCGTGCCGTCCTCAAGGAAAGGCATATCCTCGTTCGGCAGTATCTGGCTCACGACGCCCTTGTTGCCGTGGCGACCGGCCATTTTGTCGCCAACCTGAATCTTGCGCTTAATCGCAACACAAACCTTGACGATCTTAATGACGCCTGGCGGAAGCTCGTCGCCCTTCTCAATCTTGGCAAGCTTGTCATCGAAATACTCTCGCGTTTCGGCGCACTGCTTTTCGACATGATCCAAAATCTTAGAAACATTGCCCAGAACCGACGCATCCTTGACCTGGATATTCTTCCAATAGTGACGTGCGACACCATCCAGCACGGACTCCGTCAGGGTCTCGCCCTTGCCGATAAGTGTGTCCTTGTTTTCATCAATGAGCCGCGCTGTCGTCACCTGACCAAGCAGGAAACTTCGGATGCGCAGATACCCGCTGTCGCGGATGATCTTGAGCTGCATATCCATCGACTTTCGGAGCCTTTCCTGCTCAGCGCGCTCTATCTCGCGTGAACGCTCGTCATGATCTTCCTTCTTGCGGCTAAACACCCTCGCATCAATGACGGTCCCCACAATCCCGGGCGGCACGCGCTGGGAACTGTCGCGGACATCACCCGCTTTCTCGCCAAAAATGGCACGCAGCAGCTTCTCTTCAGGAGAGAGCTGCGTCTCTCCCTTCGGCGTCACCTTGCCCACCAAAATATCGCCAGGCTTGATCTCGGCACCGATGCGGATGATACCCGACTCATCCAGATCTTTAAGGGCCTCATCGCCAACATTGGGGATGTCGCGCGTGATCTCTTCCTTGCCAAGCTTCGTATCGCGCGCAATGCACTCAAATTCCTCAATATGGATCGACGTATAGACATCGTCGATGACCATCCGCTCACTGAGCAGAATGGCGTCCTCATAGTTGTAGCCACACCACGGCAGGAACGCCACCACCACATTCTTACCAAGCGCAAGCTCACCGCAGTCCGTCGAAGGGCCGTCCGCAATGACATCTCCCTTCTTCACATGCTCACCCGCACACACGACAGGAATCTGGTTAAAACACGTCCCCTGGTTAGAACGACGATATTTATAAAGGTTGTAGATATCGGGCTTGACGCTGAGATCTTCCTCGCCGCGATCAGGACGAATGACGATTCTGGAGGCATCAATGCGCTCGACCGTACCGCTGTTCCTGGCCAGCACCGCTACCCCGCTGTCCCGCGCGACGAGATACTCCATCCCCGTGCCCACCAGCGGCGCTTCCGCCACCAACAGCGGCACTGCCTGACGCTGCATGTTCGAACCCATCAATGCACGGTTGGCATCGTCGTTTTCCAGACACGGAATCAACGCTGCCGCCACAGACACAAGCTGGTTGGGGCTGACGTCGATATAGTCAATTTCATCAGGGCTCACCACGACGAGCTCACCATTCTCATGGCACTCAATCTGCTCACCGACCAGACGGCCCGAAGCGTCAATCTCGACGTTCGCAGGACTAATCCGATGATCCTCTTCCTCAAGCGCGCTGAGAAAATCGATATCATCCAAAATCAGGCGATCCTTCACCCGGCGATAAGGCGTTTCGATAAACCCATATTCATTCACCCGCGCATAGGTCGAAAGCGAGGCAATCAAACCAATGTTCGGACCTTCCGGCGTTTCGATAGGACAGATTCGGCCATAGTGTGTCGGGTGTACGTCGCGAACCTCAAAGCCCGCACGCTCACGCGTCAAGCCGCCAGGCCCCAGCGCCGACAGACGACGCTTATGCGTCAGCTCGCTTAGCGGATTCGTCTGATCCATAAACTGCGACAACTGGCTCGATCCAAAATACTCGCGGACAACTGCCACCACGGGTTTGGCATTGATCAGGTCATGCGGACGAACCACATCCGTCGCCTGGCTCATTGTCATACGCTCTTTGATCGCACGCTCCATTCGCGCCAGACCATTGCGATACTGATTCTCAAGCAGCTCTCCGACCGCGCGCACGCGGCGATTGCCAAGGTGATCAATGTCATCGGCGCTGCCCTTGCCCTGCGCAAGATCGATTAAAAATCGCACTGTCTCAACGATGTCTGCCTTTGTCAGCACCGTATGATCCGTCGGCGTATCGAGATGAAACTTGTGATTGAGTTTCAGCCGGCCCACCCGCGACAAATCGTAACGCTCGGGGTTAAAAAATAACCCGTCAAAAAGTGCATCCGCCATCTCCTGCGTCGGCGGATCACCAGGCCGCGTCCGCGCATAGATCTCAATGCGCGCCGCCTCAGGAGAAGAGCACTTGTCAACAGACAGAGTCCGGCTCAGCTGACGGCCGACATTCAGGCTGTCGTCATCAAAGTAAACGACGTTAAGCTCCGTCATGCCCATATCCATCAGCGTCGCCACAATCTCGGGCGTTATCTGCTGATTGCACTCAAGGATGACCTCTCCCGTCTCTTCATTATAATAGTCCTCTGCTGCGACGCGCTCGCAGACCGCTGCAATGTGCATCGGCACGTGCGTAAAACCCGCCGCCGTCAGCTTGCGAATCGTACCCGCATTATACTTGCGCTTCTCGCGAACGATGATATCCCCGGAAGCCGGATCGGCAATGTCAAAATCCGAACGCTGATTCAGCAAAAACTTGCGATCTATCGGACGGAATATCCCTTCCGGCCGCAAAGTCAGCGTCTCAACTTCGTAATACTCGCGCAGCAGCTCCTCTGTCGAATAGCCAAGCGCACGAAGCAGTATCGTCGCAGGCATCTTGCGACGGCGATCGATGCGCACATGGAGAATATCCTTCGTGTCAAACTCAAAATCTACCCACGAACCGCGGTACGGAATGATGCGTGCAGAAAATGAAAGTTTGCCTGCGCTCGAAGTTCGCCCGCCATCGTTGTCAAAAAATGCACCGGGGCTTCGATGCAGCTGGCTCACCACCACGCGCTCCGTGCCGTTAATGATAAACGTCCCCTCTTCCGTCATCAGCGGAATCGCCCCAAAATAAACCTGCTGCTCCTGAATATCGTGGATACTCTTCGTCCCGTTCTCGTCCTTGTCAAATACCGTCAGGCGAACGTCCACCTTCACGGGCGCCTCATACGTCATGCCGCGGGAATGACACTCCTCGACATCGTACTTGGAGACCTCAAGCGCATAGCTCACAAAATCCAGCTCACTCGTCTCATTAAAATCGCGTATCGGGAAAATACTCTTAAAAACTCCCTGCAAACCCGTATCCGTTCGCTCCGATGCCGGCACGTCCGCCTGCAAAAACGCTTCGTACGAACGCCGCTGGATGTCGATCAAATTCGGCACGTCCACGACGCACTTGCTCGTCGCATAGCTGCGGCGCGCTCTGAAGTTCGACTGAATCACTGATGTCATTGCTTCTCCTCGAAGTCACAGGTCAAAGAATTCACTCAATATATAACGCAGGACTCACACGCAGCGCGTGCGTCTGTATCAGAAGGGTGCGTCTAAATGCCTCTGCTCAGTTTCGACAACCAGAATTCTCTAATCTTCCTGAAACAGCCAGATGCTTTTAATTTCATTGCGCACAAACTCCATCGGCCCCGCACCTCCCTCGCCATTGGCCCGGGAAAAACGAAGCCTCGTCCTAGCCCTCATATTTGCGAGGGCAAAATCCGCGCGAGCTTAGGCCATTCGAACGCGCATTGTCAAGGGCTCATTTCTGAGACACACGTCAAAATTTGTGCCAGCAGCGTCGTTTTTATTTTATTTATTTTTTTTCACCCCTCGGTTTTTTTAAGGCCATTGCTATGCGCCCGCTATTGCCCGCTTACGGGCAATACGCGGCCGGGCACGGCTATCTGCTAAGTGCGCAGATACGCCGCGCCTTTTATGTTTTGGGGGACGACGCCATTTTTTGCGAGGGTCTGCGATTTATACCATTTCCAAATCAAGCGTGGGCTCATGGTTGTCGCCATGATGTTGAACAATAGAGCGCCTAAATTCACCTCCTTTGGAGGGGTGCCCGAAGGGCGGGGTGGTTCAGCGAGTGTCAACGTTTGACTTAAAAATGATATTACTCAGGCAAAACGCTGTGCACAAAACCACGCTTGGACTCATCTACCCAAAGTTCAACAGGCATATCGGCTTCATTATCGCACCCTCGCCTTGTCTCCTTATCGGGAACGAAAAAGTGTTCCATAAAACACTCAGCGTACGGCACAGGACTTACACATCGTCGCATAGCCTTTTGATCAGCTTCAACTCTTAACCTGCACTCATATCGAATTGACATCATATAGTGGATGACGAGAACGCCGTCTTTATCCATCCACGTCGTATTCTTCAAGATGAGGTCATCTCTGCAGCCTCTTATCAGGATGAGTTCATCTGAACAGGGCATTTGGTCAGGAGTGTCGATGAAAGAAACAACAAAGTCTCTATTACCGGTGAGCAGTATGAGTGTCGTTCGTATTATGGTTTCCAGTTCAAGCACATGTGGGGTCTTGCGAATGTTCTTCATAAAGTGCACGAAGAGCTCTTCATTTGGCAATTCGACGATGCGCGGGTTTTTGCCGAGGATCACAGCCGCCCTGGCGTAATGATGCATGTCACAATCACCGAAGAGAGGGTGGGGGGGGCAGGGCGTGAAAATTTCGACGAAAACTAAATTGTCGATTCTGCTCCCAATACGGAGTTCTTGTTCATTTTTTAGTGTTGGGTTAACAATGGATTCTACTTGACTTCTGGTTGAGTCAAGCTCTTCGCAAAAGCTACTGGCTCTATCCGCTATGCAAGCCATGTACGTCCTGTCAGACCACGCAAAGTCATCCCCCCAAGTGGCCTCGGTTTCTTCGGCCCCTTCGGTTTCTTTCGCCTCTTCCAACGCTCCAGACTCTATTGGCAGAGAAACCAGCGGTTTTGTCGCAGCACAGGCGAAGCAAAACATCACAACGGCGATGTATAAGGCATTCATTCGCATGATTCATCCCCCGAAACCTTGGGTTTTCGCGTGGGAACGTTCTTATTGAGCTCTACGGACTTAGAGGTGAACCATTGGGCATGTTTCGCTGGCAATTTTAGGTGATTGGGATCGGACGTAAAGAATGAGGCATAGGTTTCGGCAAAATCCTCCCACGGCGCCTTGTACTGGTAGTTGCTGATCTTTTGCGCGCCATACGAGGGAAAAGCAAACCAGTGTCCACCCCAGGAAAGCGAACCTTTAGCTCTTACCTCGTGGATTTGGTGATTCATGTCGTTTCGATTGCCTTTGGTATACGGGTGTTCGTTGCCATCTATATTGCCCTCGGCAAACGAACGCCTGACATGTGCCGGGGCAGTACTGCGTCGGTGATTAAAAATCTCCACCATATCCAAGATGTCGCAATATACGCCAGAGTCACCGAGAGTGCTTCTGCCTTTATAGGCTGGCTCTAGCACTTCTTTTTCCAGTTCTCTTGGTTTGTCGGAAATAAACTGCTTACTGATCATCAAGGCCATGGCATTGCGAGCGATAATCCGTTCCTCAGGCGTGAGCGGACGTTTAAATGGCTGTTTGGCTTTGGCGATGATAAAGTCGGCAATTGGCCCCGGTTCTTTGCCGATGTCTTCCCAGCCGGTGCAGGCAAAAAAATCTGGCGTCATTGAGTAAACATACTGCTGCGTATCGACGATGTGTCCCATTTCGTGGGCAATGATATAGTCGAATGCGTCGCGGTCGTAGGACAAGTCCTTCTCGTTTCTACCTCTTAAGAAACGACCAACATTGCGATTCTCTGGCTCTGCTAAATCGAGACCATCGTCGTACATGACGGAGATAACCCCAGCGATGTCTGTCTGGCATTCGTCCTGTATCGGGACACCCGCTGCAAGGCCTGTCCATTGTTTTCCTGCCGTGTTTGGATAGGCTTTGTCTGATCCAGCTCTTCCTATTTCTTTAAGCAACGATACCTGGCTCTCGGGTAAAGCCGCGAGCTGACGATAAAGACGCCGCACACCTTCGAGCGACCAGTCTTTTTCTGTGATTGCGAAAGCAGCCTTAAATTGTTGTCCAATTTCACCCACGAGGGCCATTTTGATGTCAAAGCGAGCTTCGGTGAATCGGATGAGTGCGTCCACATCGTTGACATGGGGTACGAGCCTGTCGAGGATGCCATTGCGCTCGCCTGCCTCAAAAAGGCTGAAGACTTCCTCCATGTCGGGGGACTTGATAAAGTCGCTGATCTGGTCAGAGTTGTTCGAATTCAGAAGCAACTGAAGCTTTATTTTGAGAAAGCCCTTGCGGGTTTGCGTCTGCGCTTGCGCTTCTTCCGCCTGTATTTTCGGCCCCAAAACTTGTTCCGTCTCGTACAGCTTTCCAAGACAGTCGTGAAGTGCAAACTTCTCAAGCACCAACACCAAATTTTCCTTCAGAATTGAGTTCGTAAGGATAGCTCGCCAGTCTTCTGGCTGCGCGTTTTGGATCAGGCTGCACACCACGTGTTCGTCGTGTCTGTCCAAGCCCTCGCTTAGCTTTGTCTCGAAAGACTTAGGCGCCTCATCGTGGTCTTCCTCATCACTTTTCGCACTATCAACATTTGCCGCATCGGCCGACTTCTTCTCAAGTACCCGATCTATCTCACTCATCGCTGCACCTCGCTCAAAGTCGTTTGCCTTTAGCCAACATTAAAATTAACCTTTTTTATTATCTCACAATCGGTGTCTCTCTGTCAAAGAGCAGCAAAAATTTTTTGAATAAGCAGCAGAACGGCAGAAATGAGAGCAGACACGCAGGTCTGTCCCTACGAGAGGTTTCGCACATGAACCACTCACCTAACGCCATGTCCCCCAAAGAAAGGAATGAGATGCGCTGCCCACTTATAGACCTCTGGCAGAGGAGGGAAGTCTCTGGTACACGTGAATCCAAGGACAAACAGCTAAGCAATTTCTGCTGCCACGCATTTTTTGCTTTGTCTGCCAACACACCTGCTTTACATATAGCTTAGTAGAGGTGTCTAAAGCACGTTTCTGAACGAAAACTGAATAAATCACTGCATACGTATAGCACCATGAACCATAAATCCCTTGCCGTCATTACCCTCCTGCTTGCACACGCCTTGTTTGCCTGCTCGAAAAAAGAAATGAACACGGTTGCGGATGCATCTGCGAACACACAGGCAAAGTCAGCGTCACATGGCTCGCCCTTCAGCGTACAGCAATACGAAGATGACAAGGGGCGTAAAGTGAATGGTTTCTTTGATAGCGAAGGAAAACTCCTATTCTCGCTTGCAGGCGAAAGGCTTGAGAACACCATCGAACTCGAAAACGGCTTGACCTACTATATCTTGAACCGATCCTGCGCAAGAGATGACAAGAAAGAAGAAGAAACAGGGACTTGTATTCATGCGATATCATCACGCGGAGATATATACTTGGGAATGAGTGAATGCGAGTCTGAGCCATCCTCTCTACACTTCAAAGAAGTGTATACTGTTCCAGATTTTTTCACCATTCACACACTTCCACCAAAGGTAGTGAAGATGCGCAGTGATTACCCTGATCCCGATGGGTATTGCTTCGAGGAGTTCAGCGAGTTCGTCGTGTCGGCGACCGTACCGCCAACATGGTTGATACGAGAGGCCTACGTAGAGAGCTTTTCTGAGGGGTACAGGATCTTCGCCGCTATCAACCAACGCGGTGAATGGGTTTTCGGCGAACCCGGGAAGGAGCATGAACTAGAGACGATTCTCTACGATGACACCTATATCGCTAAATATCACGACCCCGACGCAGACAGCCCGCAAATGTGCCCCAGATTCAAGAATCCAATTTTGTGCGACGTTGGTTTGCCATGGCACTGTGGCTCAAGATTCTTTCATGACCCCAGCTTTGAATACGGCGATGCCTGGTGCGAAAAGAACAATGATGTTAGCTACTGCAGTGCGGCGATGCAGGTGAGCCTGTGCAATGACAGCAGGCTCTGCTTCTGCCCGTGGAACGTTCAGAAATGCAAAGATGGTGATCGACGCTTCTGCTGTGACCCGCAGGAAGATGAAACACACTTTGAAGAAGGTAAGCAGTATTACCGAAAACCAGACGACGGATTAAATGATGAAGACATCAAAAAACTCTATGCAGATGCCGAAAAAACCTACCGTTGCGACGCAGGCGAGCGACAGCACTGCACCAAAGACCTCGCCCGACAACGGTGCGAAGACGGGGATTGGCGATTCTGCGAAAGCGCAGATGCTACGGTACGCTGCAAGCGAGGAGACGCAAGGTATTGTGCAAAATCTGCACATAAGTCGGATCTCTGGAATGCTAAAACGCTCTGCGATGCGGGTTCACGTACCCACTGCAAGTCAGGGGTTGCAGCAGAGCGTTGTGATGCGGGCGACAAAAGATTCTGCGAAGACGAAATTGCGCACAAACGCTGTAAAAGCGGAAAAGTCGAATTCTGCAAAAAGTTGATCGTTAGATCCGAAAAACGACCTTCAGAATATGATATAAGACTAGTTGATCGAGATTCTTTTCATGGTGGAGTTAATCGAGATACTTTTTATGGTGGATGCGAGCTGTACTCATTGCAATCTGGTAAAAGGTTGCACTCCTATGACTTGACGCGTTGCGCAGATATGCGCGATTGGAAGGACAAGATAACATTCTTTCCTGTGGCAACGCGCGATTCCGGCGATTCCTGGGGCTTGATGAATCTTGATGGTGCGATGGTTGTGCCGCCGCAGTTCACGGAGATCGCCATCGACGGCAATCGCTTTGCGATGAAACTTTCGCGGACTGACGCCCTGGCTATTTGTGGAGACTACTTTTCGGATCCAACAATCTCTGCGTTTCCCTTTGTATGCAGCGCTATCGGCAGTATGGCGCCTTTCATAGATCGCGAGATGCTATATGGCTGGATTGAACCCGAAACAGGCGCGATACAATGGGACGATTTGGCAGGAAGACTCTGGAGAAGGGATAGCTTATGTTTCTATGGTAGTGAACTGCTTCGCTTCCAAAAGACCGATAGCACTGATCCATGTACAAACTATCGCAAGAATACATCACAGGAAGGCGAGATGGTTAAACTTGTCGACAAATATCGTGCATGCGTGAAGACACAGAGGAGCCTGAAATCACCCCCGTCAGAGTACGACATTCAAACACTCTGCGCCAAAGACAGCGAAGAGATGCAGGGAATTTTGGCGTTCTGTTTCCGCCAATATGGATGGGACAAGGTTGTTGTCGAATTCGAGGATACAGGTTTTCTGGATGAGGATATGTGCGAACGCGTTTGGGGATATCACGCCGAGAAACCCATATTGGACGCACTGCTAAAAGACTGCGAGAGCAAAAATCCATGAGTCGACGCCCTCTATCCACAAGCGATATGTAGAGACAAGGCATGCCTTGTCTCTACTTCGCAGGGGGTGTGGGGGAACTGGTTCCCCCACATGAAAATGCACTAAAGCAGCCCACCGACCGGCAAAACCATAAATGGCACGCTCAAAACCAGTGTCGTGTCGTCATATTGTCCATCGCGGTTATAGAGCCGCATTTCGTACGCGCCGCCTTCTTCAGGCACATTAAAAGTCAACACGCTGTCACCCGCACTTGGGTAATGGTACTCACCCCATGCATTGTGCGCCGAACCAGCTTTATACACGGAAACAAAGGCTTTGGCGTTATGCATCCTTTGTGTGATGCCCGTGACGTTCGCGATTATCTGTCCGCTTGCCGGATAAACAGCCGCGTCCAGTGCAACTGCCGACTCAAGCAACAGTTCGTTGACAGTAAAAGGCACACTCGTCACAAGCGTACCGGAATCGTATTGCCCGTCCCGGCAATACAGTCGCATCTCGTATTGGCCGCCATCGTCGGGTACATCGAAAGTGAGCTGGCTATCCCCAACAGGTGGATAGTCGTATTTGCCCCACGCCTCATGTGCTGCATTTGCACGGTAAATGGCGACAAATGCGCTTTCGCTCTGCATCTTCTCGGTGATTCCCTTAACAGAAACGGTGATCTTGCCCAGCGAATACGTGTCTTTGTCAAGCGAGACCATGGAAGATGCATTGGTCAGCTTTTCGCATTCCTTCGACTTGACGGCGTCATTATCGCCAGCAGAATCGTTTGCTTCCGGCACTGCTGTTGGCACTGCTTTTTCAGCGGTGGGGCTATCGTCTGCAACCGGCGCAGACGCTGGTGCAGAAGTTCCCTCATCAACAGAATCGTTCTTATTCTTATTGCAGGCAACGATCGATATCGTCAACAGGAACACAAGTACGATAATGTGTTTTTTCATGCAGGTAACCCTATCCTCAATTTGATTCGCATCCAGCATCATAACAAGGTGACGATATACCATACGAGTTCGCGAATGCGCAAAGACAATTCGCCGACGAGCCGGGCGTTGCGGGGCGGCGATTGAGCCCCGCACAGGGGGTAGACGCGTATCGGCCGTGGCGGCCGATAGCGGCGCAGGGGGATTTCCCCCTACAAGAAAGCCCACATGCAGACCAAACATGCGTAGGGGCGACCGGGACGGTCGCCCGCTTAAAATAAAAGACTACTCCTCTTCCAGAAGCAGTGCCGACATCGCGCGTTCATCCGGCCGTTCGACCTGTTCCGGCCAGGACTCGGCTATCGCCTCCTCCAGCTGATGTGCAAATCGCTCAAGGGCCAAAGTGGCCGTCCGCGGGAGCTCACCTTTGAACAAAGACAGCACCGCCTGGGGTGAGACTGCCTCGATCACCATGGCGCGCGGGGGCAGCGCACTTGACTTCAAGGGGCACCAGGCATTTTCGCTGCCGCAGGCGCGGTGCACCAGGTATGTCGCCGCGACGTTGTCCAGGCTCACGCCCTCGACGCCGTGCACCAGGTCATGCGAGTATGCCAAAAGCGAAATGTCGTCCTTTGTCTTGTGCAGGCCTTCGGCAAAAAACAGCTCGCGCGTGGCGATATCTGCAATCACGCCCGCACTTTGGGCAATATCTTTCATCGACAAAAACGGCGCCAGTGCGGTTGCCGACGGTCTCGGCCGTGCAAGCAGCAGCCCCTCAAGGGCATCGCGGTGCGGCACCGTCAGGAGACTGAACGGTTCATCGTCAATGATCGAAAGCTGGCCCTTCGCCAGAGCTTTTGCCTTATGCTGAAGCTGCAGCGTGACATTGTGCCCGATGCCAAAAAGGCGCAGCAGGCTGACATGCCGCAAAAGGCGCAGTGCGACCTCATCCTCGCCGCGGGCCAAATATTCGAGCCCAAGGTTGACGTCAGCCACGGCCAGAAGCATGCTCTCTTCATAGCCAGCCGCCTCGTGAGGCTGATACCCATCGGCCGTGGCAATGCGCTGCGCCAGTGCAAACAGCTGAATCCGAACCGGCTCGACGTCCGCAAGCTTCGCCAGAATTTTGCCAAAGTACGTTTCCTCTGCCTTGTCGCCCAGCGAGAGCAGGGCATTGTCCAGACGGCAAGTGGTGGTGTAGTCGTGAACGTAAAGATCGGCCTGGGTCTCGGCGAGAATTTCGGCTGAGGCAGCGGCAAGATTGAGGGGTGCAAAGCAGGCGCATGCCTCTTCGGGCGGCATAAATCCGTACTCGCGAATGCGTGCCGTACGAAAACGATACGCCGTCTCTTCCAAATCCGACTCAAACTCCCACTTCATGCCTTCGAGCACCGACCAGGCATGCTCCACCCCCAACACGGCATAAAGCCTGTCCACCAGGCGCCGCAGCAGATCAGCCTTGTCCGGATCCTCAGGATACGCCACCCAATAGACCATATCCGGCGACTGCACGACGTTTGGCGATTCCGTTTCCGGTATCTTCACCTCGTCGTTGCGATCTTCCGACACATACAGGCGAACGTTCCTGTGCAGGTAAAGCGCCGTCACTTCGGGATCGATCTTATGCCACAAACGTGCAAACTGCTCATCCGGCGCCGCCAGCAGATTCTCCACCCATGGTGCCATGGCCTCATCCACGAGCCTGTCCCTTCGCCAGATATCAAGATCCAGGCAGGCCTGCACCTGTTCAGGCTCCGCAAGCGCCACGAGCTCACCGGCATCTGCCGCCCCCACCGCATGGTACAGATCATAAAAAGCCATCGGCGAGAGCTTTGCGACTTCAGCCCCCGGATCGGGCGCATCCAAAAGCGCATTGAGCCTGTCGACAGGCCGAAGCAATGTCGCCGACACATGCAGGCGTTCTGCCATACCGCTCACGGCTTCACCTCCAGGCAGTGGCGCCTCTCCTCAATGAGCGACATCAGCGCCTGGCACGAACCTTCAAAATCCAGTGCCGAAGTATCCAAAACCACGGCATCCGGGCACTGAATCAGCGGCGAATGCTCGCGGCGGTACTCCGTCTCATCGCGAAGGCGAATTTGCGCCACGACCTCCTCAAAATCGATCGTTTCCCCTTTGGCCAAAAACTCTCGCTGGCGGCGACGCGCACGCGCCTCCGGCGTCGCAGTGTAAAATACCTTCAGCCCGGCATCGGGAAAAACCACCGACCCAATATCGCGGCCCTCGACAATGACATCCCCCACGCGCCCCAGGCGCCGCTGTATGCCAAGCAACTCGGCTCTCACCAGCCCCATGGTTGCGACATCGTTCACGCGCTGCGTCACCTCGAAGGAGCGAATCTTCTCCGTCACATCCCTTGCCCCCAGAAACACGCGCTGCCCACGCGCAGAGGCTTCAAAGCGTATTGGCAAATCCGCCGCAATGGCGCCGCAGCCTGCCTCATCCTGCACACCAGACTCAAGCGACAATAGTGCCACGCAGCGATAAATTGCCCCCGTATCAAGGAGGTTCCAGGACAAACGCTTCGCCGCTTCGCGGCACACCGTGCTCTTTCCCGCCCCACTCGGTCCATCCACCGCAACAATCATAGTCACCTCCGCATGACGCTGGTACGGATAAACAAAAATGGCGACCGTCTTTCAGTCGCCACAAAAAGTCTTCAATTGTTGGCTATGCCTCGTGTTCATTATCCCACAAAACCACGCCGGCAAACGTCGCACCATGTTTTTCAACAACATGCTCCACGCTGACGCTCAGAATTTCGCGAAATGCCCGATCACGATAACGCATGCCCTCTTCTGCCATCCGACGAACCGTTGCTTCGATCTCGACAGCCGTCCCCACACCATGGTGCTCCATGATGAGGCCGGCCAACGACCCATCCTCGGGAATGGCCACCGCCACCGCCGAAGCTATGATTTCACCGGGTTTGCTCGACATCATGTCCGCATAGGCTACAGGCACCAATGCCCCCGCTGGCAATTTCACCGGCGCTATCCGATCCGCATGAGGCGGCAATATTGAACTCATTCGTACCAAGTTCGTGTCGCCCACCCCACTGCGTATCAACGCAAGATCAAACGCATTCAGCGGCATGTAACCTTCGGCATGGCCAGAGACAAGAAAAAATCCCTTAGGCCTTATCACTATCACGCTATTCCCCTACGACCTTCATGGCTGGCTCAATCCCCCAGCTCTCCTGGCGTATCAGTTTCAGCGACTGTCGCGGCGGCAATACGCCACGATTGACCACCATGATCTCATATCGCTTCGAACCCAACCCTTCCAACAAAACTGGATGAGCCTTCTCAGGGTCACTCGCGCCGCACGTATAGAAATCGACGGCAGCATACCCATGCTCAGGCCATGTGTGAATCGAAAGATGTGACTCCTCAATGACAACGACACCGCTCACGCCCTGAGGCGCAAACCGATGAAACGTCGACTGGACTATCGATGCGTCTGCTGCATGTGCAGCTTTGACGAACAACTTCTCGATCGCCTCCAGATCATTAAGCATTTCCTTGTCACAATCGTAATATTCTACCAAAAGATGACGCCCGAATGTGTTCAATCCATGTTCCTCCTTTTTTACCAAGCCGCCAACTAGGCTCCGGTAATCCTCCCAAACGACAAAACCACCCCCCCAAAAACACGCGCTTCTTTAGGAGAAATGCCCCTCCTTGTCAAGTGAGAATATCATCCTACCCACAACCACATGATGCATCCATCCTCCCATAACAGGGTAACCACAAACCGCTGAGTCCTATTCCCCGAAGGGGGCAACGCCCCATAGGTGTTAACATGTTGTAAGTCGTTTTCGCTATGTGGGATATTTACTGGGAATGCGGGTGCGTCGGAATGAACCACCCCGCCCTTCGGGCACCCCTCCAAAGGAGGGGAATTTGAGGTGCATCTTTGTGATAAGCAATACCTGTGAATAGCGTATATGCTCAAAACAATAATGTTCGCGAAACAAATTAACGCCTATGGAGCAACGCCCCCTGCGTCGCTGGATATTTTTGATGTTGGGTGATGCCGATGCGCTTTGTCACATCACCCGCAAGCAATGCCGAAGGCATTGCAGGGGGCGTGGGGGAGCAATGCCCCCCCACAAAAAATAAAAGGCGCGGCGTATCTGCCCATTGGCAGATAGCCGCGCCCGCCACGCGTATTGCCCGGCAGGGCAATAGCGGGCGCACTCAGACAGAATGCACCCAATCTGGCTCGCCCGATTTACTGCTAGAAATTTGTGCCATTCCATCCCCAGTGAGGCGTCGTAAAGTAACTCACAAAAACATGCTCCTGAGCGATACCGGTTTCTGCATGCAGAATGTCGCTGATGGCCCGTGTCAGTGCAGAAAATGCCCGTCCATCTGCGCTGCCATAGATCTTGACCTCTACATAGGCTGAGGCAATATCTGCCTGTCCCTTAAAGTACAAATCGACGCCATCGGCAATCGCGACCATCAGCCACGCCTCCGATTTGTCGGGAATGACAGAAATAGCCCTGCCTAAACGCGAGGTAATCTGCTGTTTGACCGCGTCATCAAGAAGAATGGATATCTTAAGATCAATGCATGGCATAATGACTGCTCCATGAAAAAAAGCGCGGCATAACCGCGCTCAGCTCCCTTCGCCCGTCAAACTAGTGACGTTTCTTTTTCTTTTTCCCGCCGCGATTCTCATCACCTGAGGCGCTGCCTTCCTCGGACGACTCGGAAGCCTCCTCGGCAGATTCATCCTCAGACTCTGCATCGGCATCGGCCTCTGCCGTCTCTTCGTGATGCGCTTCACCGTATCCCGCCCCTTCCTCGGAGGATACATGGCCATGATCCTCGTGATGATGGAAGGTTTCCTCTGCCTGCACCGCCTCAATGGCTGCTTCCAGGACGGCTTCGGCTTCGATCTGGACTTCTGCAGCCACATGTGCCAGTGAGGCGACATTGGGGTCGAGAATCAGGCGCTCAATGGCTGCATGCACGCGTGCGGCATCTTTGGCCTCTTCCTTAAGATACTCAAGGAGGCTCGCGAGATGGGCATCGTCATAAACTTCCGGCTCCTCTTTGATGCCATTGAGCTTGCGCCAATTTTGAAGAATATTGCGTGCTGACTGATAGTCAAAGCGCATTTCTATGAGATTCGTGATGTGGGTCTTTGCTGCACCCATGAATGCCTCCTCACTAGCGGATAAAGTGGTAAAGCCGACGCTTCATGTCGACGATTCGAATACATCCAATACAAACGGCACTGCCATCCTACCTGACAGCAACCAAAACTGCAAAAATACGGCCCACAGGGAGCCCGCGCTACTTTGTCTCCGCTTCCCCGGAAGCCGGCGAGGGGGTTTCTCCGCCGACGCCCATGGCCGCAGCCGTCGTGCGCTGCTCTTCGTTGATCGTCAGGCGATGTGCCGTCGCTCCGCGCTGCGGGAATTCAAAACACTTGTAGCAAAATGCCTGATGGCTTCCATCAGACTGCTTTTCGACAACCCATCCACCTGACAAACCTCGCACTTCGTAGGCTTCCCACTTCAGGCGCACGCCACAATAATGGCAACGCCCCTGACGAATCTTAAATATCTCGTAACGTTCTTTCTCGTCCATTGCCCTATCCTCCTCCAACCGGCAGCCAGCCAACATCCCCCTATCTCACCCCAGCAAACTACAGCGCCTGATAAAACCAGAAACGGAACATGTTAATGTCGCGCTCGGCCGTAATGGCCTTCTGGGTGATCTTAAGTGCCTCTGAAGTGACAAACTCGGCCGGGATATAGAAAGGCCAGTTACGCCAGCGGAAGCGCTTATCCGATCCGGGACACTGCGAAATGCCAACGCGAAGATCGTTGGCATAGTATTCGATCTCGAAATCGCCGCGGACATAGTCCATACGACGCAGCAGCATGATTGGGCGATTGGGCGTCACATTGCGAATCTCAAACGTCGTATACCCACCCTCGTGCGCAATGCCAACGTCCTCGACCGTTGCACCATCCGGGTAACGGATGCGCTGACGCGTTCGCCACGAATCGCGCGCATCCACGATCTGGAACATATGCGCCTGCTCGCTTTCTTTGTTCAGGATGTCTATCGAGTCGATGAGTGACCACTCCTGGCCATCAATCGTCACGTTCTCAGGCATGGCCTGACTCCATTCCTTAATGCGCGTCCACTCATTGGAAATGTCGCTCGCCACTTCCTCCAGCCCCTCAGGCGGCAGCTGCTCGCCCACGATCGACAACAGCGGCCCCGAAGACTTCTCCTGGATGGCAATGACCTGATCCAGACTGTCGAAATTGATAAGGTCGTTCTCGTCCACCACCAGAGATTTGTCCTCGACCATGTCGCGGAAAACCTCTATGGAGTGCTTGAACTGGCCAAAATCCTTCATTGCCTTGAGCGTTGGCTTGGTCGCCTCAATCTCATTGACCGTATCCCACTCAAGATCGCCCAGATTCGCAAGCAAAGGCATGATATTCTGAGGCCCAATGGCACCGGACTCCAGCAACATGTCGACCGTCATCAGACCCAGCGCCACGCCGTTGGCCGCCAGCACCTTCTTGTCGCGCGCAAGGCGATAGTAAATATCCCGCTGCGCACGCAGGAGCTTGCGCAGACGATTGATGAGATCCATGGGCAGATAACCGCCGACAACGCCGGCCTTGGGCACAAACCGAAGATCAATCTCATTGGGACCGGGATCCAGCGGATCCTTCGCATCCGTGATCTTCTTCGCATCCTCCGTCAGATACACGCGCGCAATCTCCACCTGCGAGGCAACGTCCGGATCCGTAATTGACACCTCAATGACGGCCTTCTCCTGAATGCGGCGATGGCCTTTAAAGTCGAGGTTTTCCTTATAGGCAATAAAGTCCGAAAACTCTTCGACATACTTGACCACGAAGTAGATCGTCAGCGGCAGCTTAAAGTCACCCTTATTGATGGCCTTGATCTCTGTCTCATAGAGCAGAATGTCATTGCCCTGACCGTCGATGGCATAGCCCGGCGCAACTTCGACCGACATGTCCGCACGGCCGCGCGCCCGAACTTTCAGCTCCTGCCGGTAACCCGGCACCACGCCCGCACCATGGAAACAACGGTTGTGAAGCTTGCGCTTCTCCACGTGATACCGCTCGGCATCGTTCCAGTCCTTCGTCGTGGTCACAAAGCCCTTGAAAAAATTAATCCGCTTAAATCCTTGATCCTCTGCCATGTTTTCACCTGATCCGGTAGCGCTCCGGGATACTCTCCCAAAAGCATGCGTGTTGGGGGATGATTGCTGTATGATTGCTATTCTTCACCTGGTAAGCGTTCCACTTCTGCCTCTCCAAGCTCGACGATTTCCTCGCCGGAACCAATCACGTACGCCGAATCCTCGTCGCCAACCAATAGCTGGAACTCGGACAGCATGACGCGCTTGCCCTTGAAGCGGAGGTAATACATCGAATGCGCTGGCTTCTCGGCACGAATGATCTCATGGATTTTGACGATCATCTGCTCCGACAGTTCATCCGGATCGAGCGGAATGTCGACGATAAAAGCATGCGACAGATTCACGACTGGAAAAATCACCGAGTCAAAATCCATCGTCGAATGCACGCCAATCTGAAAACCATGAAATGGCCAGGCATTTTCGATGATCTCAGGCTCGACCCCCACAAATATCGAAAGAAACAGCTTCAACCCCTTCACCGTGCCGCGAATACGGTAATAATCGACTGCACGGCGCAAAAGGTAGCGTTTCTTCTCTTCAGGCCACGACTCATCAAGCACAAAGGCTATCCAGCTCGCAAGCCAGGGCAAAAAGTCTTCGGGCGTATCGTAGGGGCGAAAAAGCGACGGAATGTTATCGACCGTTTTGGAGATGCCGTCATAGATGTGGCGGAAAATCCAAAGAAAATCGCGCAAATGGGTATGGCCTTCGTAAACACTCGCACGATAAATACCCGGCAAAAATTCGCAGAACGAGCGCTGCGATACGCGAATCGTCACGATGGTATCAGAGTCGACGATCTGGCCTTTGGGAGGATCCTGTCCCAGAACCGTCAGCACTGGCTCATAGCTCTCCTCATAGACGACCTCGGGCCTGGGAAAACCATTGAGTGTCAAAAACACCGACGCATCCGATACCTGCAAACCTTCAAGATCGGGGACGCTCAATTTTCGTTTTGTTTGCTCGCGCATGTCTTACTCCAAACGAAAGTGGCCCGCATGTCTAGACAATGCGTTCACGCGTCTTCTCGGTAATGTCGAGGTTGACTAAATACGGCAATCCCTTGGGGCCGAGCTTAATCTGATCGACGTATATCCCACGATCCTCATCAAATATCTGAATCCTGTCGACAAAATCGACCCCATCGACCTCCTCGATCGTGTGGAACAAATCGACCTTAAACACGCCGCGCCCAAACGGCCAGCCCTTGCCGTCGCGGCCACCGGCCACCGGATGCAGGAACCGGCGAAGCGCCACCTCAATATCACGCTTGAGACGATCACTTGCTCCCGTCGAGGTCCGTATGATCTCCAGGTTGATGCTCAACTCCGTATACTGCGGACGCTCAACATTAACCTTGACCGTGATCAGACGCCGTTCGTCAAGATAGGCTTTCACCCGACGCAGCAACTCCGTCGTCGGCACAAGCTTCTGCGCATAGTCCTTCTTCGCAGCGTCAAACTTCGGCACCACGACAATGCACACCTCGCCCTCGCGTTCCGTCGATGGCAAACACGTCGTGCGCGCAATGGCATTGGAACTCTGAAGCGCCAAAACCTCGAAATCCTCCTGAGTCACCGCGCGATAACGGCTCTTGATGACATAGGGCCCACGCTGCTTGACTGAATCGATCGTCTCAACGTCACTGCCGCCGGCAGCCGCATAGTGATTCGTCACGCCATCAATATAGGCAATCGCCTGGCGGATCGTCGTCGCCTGATTCGCGCCAATATTCCCCTTAACGCCCCCACCCACACAATAGCGCGTCGTGCGAACGTTTTGATCGAGGAACGGCACCATCATCCCACGCGTGCCATCGCCAAAGCGAACCCTGCCGTTGAGGCGATCCAGACGATAGTGGCGGCTGCGCGGTGTCGACGCATAGAAGCTGTCCACATTCTGCCAGCGCACCCAATACCCCCCGCCACGCGAATCTGTCTCCATAAACTTCTCCGATCCATAAATCTCACGAAGCGCCTCTATCTCCTCTTCACGCAGCGCCTCCTTCTCCCGGACCCAAATCTGCTCGCCCTCCAGCACAGGGACATTCTGAAGCGTAAACACCTGATTCGGCGTCCCGCGCCCCGTCCCAAGAATCTCAAAATTCAGCGTGCGGCGATTCGTTGCCTGCACCGTGTTAAACAGGATATGGTCGATATGCGGCAGTTCCTCGTATCCACCCATCTCCAGACGAACGCGAAGCCAGAACAGATTCTCGCCAAACTTGCGCGTCGGGGCCATGTCCTTGGGACCAAGAAACTCAATATACCCCGTTTCCGTAAACGCACGCGTGTGGTCAGCCACATCAAGCTCAGCCCAGTCCTTGCCATTCCAAAACTCCCAAACGAGTTTCTTATTGCCATAGTACTGCTCTTCCATCTTGCGATAGTAAGACTTCAGCCACTTCTCGTCCTGCTTGTTGCGCTCAATGCTCACGGCTGTCTGGCTCGCAACGTGGAAAAACACCTGAATGTGCTCATTGGGAAACGGACCATTCATCCCAAAATACATGGAAGGATTCTCATCAGGTATCGGCTCAAATACCTGAACCTGCGTCAGATTATCCCCAACGGCTTCTGTGACATCATCGTAGCGAAAATCATTGTACGTCAACACTCTTAGAGGCTGACGACTCGCCTCCTCATACTTGATGCGAACAGACTTCATCTGGGGCGGACGCAGCGGACGCTCATCAAACCAGGCCCACTTGTCCCCATCCAGCATATACATCCCCGGCACACCATAATCGCCACGCAAAATGCGTGCCCGCACCCAATATGTCTCCTGATCCGAAACCTTCGTCTTGCGCATGTTCTCAGGAAGCGTAAACGACACCGTCCCGCTTCGCGTAAAACAATACGTCGAATCGTCAAAGTCAAGCCCCTTCAACGTCTCTTCAATCGCCTTGGGATTCACGATGCCAATGTGCTGCCACTGTTTGCCATCAAAATACTCCCACGCAACCTGCAAATCGGTCGACGGATTGAGGCCCGAAATCGCCACCGCATCTGAAAGCTCAAAATCGATGCGCACGCGCGCTTTCGCATGGCCAAAAAGCTCCTCGTTGCCGATATAAAAGATGCTCTCAGCACCAGGCTCCTTGTGGAATGGATAGAAGTTCTTCCCAAGATCGATCGACAAAATGTCGTCCTCATGCGTCACCGCAAACGCATGATCGGGCAAAACGCCCTCACCCAGAATCTCAAGCCGCAGCAACACCTTCTCAACTGACGTCATCTCAGGTGTCTGCGGCACATTCACCAGGCGGCCGCGCAGCCAAAAACCCTCTTCCTCGTTGACGCTGCAGGCCTCCCAGCCATCAACCCCCTCAAACGCTATCCACCCCACGGGCTGCTCCTGCTGCGAAACCTCCAGCTCGCGCCAGCGATGCCCATTCCAATACTCCCACTCACACAATGTCGGGAAATCCGTATCCGGGCTATTCGGGGTTTCAACACCAAGAATCAAAAGCGCTTCTTCGCTGAGCGCCTCAATATAGGGATCCTGGATGAAAATATAGCGCTCAACCCGCTGGCAGCCAATAAACGCCTCAAACGACTGCCCCGGACGGCCATGAATATAAGGCGTATTATCCGCATAAATATCGTGAAACTGCGAAAAACAGCGCACAAGTGACGTCGGCAGCACAACAAGATCCTTGAGCGTCTCAAAGACCAGGGGCGGCTCATCACTCTTATAATTCGTCGCCACACTTGTGCCCGCAGGAATTACCTGAAAATTCCTCGCACCAGGTACCAGCCCAAAGGTCAAATCCACATTGGCCGGATGCGGCGGCTGGAGCTCAATACCCATCAAGTCCAAAAAAGCCAGATAGTTCTTCTCCGTCACCCGGTTAAGGCGATACAGCAAAATTTCCACCAGCCACGCAAAAAGCTCGATCAGCGTAATACCGGGATCCGACGCGTTGTGGTTGGTCCACTCCGGGCAATACTTCGGTATCAGCTCTACGGCCTCTCGAACCAGATCCTCCCACCTGCGATCATCGAGTTTCGGTAATGGAATCATGCTTCTCCCTCTTTACGAAGATAAAATGGATAGACCAGATTAGACTTGGTGTTGGTCGAACGTATGACGTAGGAAATCGTGACATTCATGCGGCTGGGCTCCGCGTCATCGGGCTGTGCCGTCACCTCTATCTCGTTAACACGCGGCTCAAAGGCTGTAAGGGCATGCTTGACTTCGTACTCTATCCTGGCTGCCGTCATCATCGTGTTCGGCTCAAAGAGTATGTCATGTATCCGACAGCCAAATTCGGGACGATACAATCGCTCCCCCGGCGCCGTGCCCAGGATCAGCATCATGCTTTGACGAATGTTGGCATCCTCGCTGCTGAGCTCCGTCCCCCCAAGCGCATCTACGCGCATGGGAAACCCAAAGCCACTCCCTATGAAACTGTTCTTCGCCATCGCCACACCTCAGCATCAAAAGGCATTCTGCCCCTCAACCCAACGCCCACACTCCGTGCACTTGACCACTATCGCCGGCCCTTCCATGTCAACTTCGATGGCCTTCTTGTCACAAAACGGACATATCAGACCATCCACACGGTCATTCATGACGTCGTCCAAGATCTCCTGCCAAACCGACAATTCATCAAAATCGCTTTCAGACATCGGAAACTCCTTTTTCCCCCTCAAAAGGGGAACGAACCCAGCACCCACGCACACACGCGGCTATGCGTTGGCACGAATATGCAGAATGTCGCCATCTTGCGTGATATAGCCTTTCCCCTCAAGCTTGAACTTTCCCGCTTCCTTAACCTTAACCTCACTCCCAAGCTGAAGCAAGTCCGCACTTGACATCCGCTCGGCACGAATAAAATGCTTCGCCAGATCCGTGTGAATCCGACCCGCACTCTCCTGCGCTGTCGACCCGTTCCTGATCGTCCACGCCCGAACCTCGTCCTCGCCCACCGTAAAGAATGAAATCAAATCGAGCATCTCATAAGCCGCACGGATAAACCTCTCCCGCGCCGTGGCACGAATCCCAAGATCCGCCAAAAACTCCGCCTGATCCGACTCCGGCAGAAGCGCTATCTCGCTCTCCACACGCGCGCTCAGCACAAACGTCGGCACACCCAGCGCCAAACGCTCCGCAACCACCTGCGCATGCCCCTCATCCGCCGACCCCTCATCGACATTGACCAGAACCAAAATCGGCTTAAGCGTCATAAACTGATACCCTTTAAGCATATCAAGTGACGCCCTGTCCAAACCAAGCTCCCTGAGCCATGTCCCATTCTCAAGCGCCGACTGAAGCTGCAAAAACAGTGCCTTCTCCTGCTCCCCGAGCTTCTCCTTCTGCATGCGAGCCACCTTCCGCTCGACGATCTCCATGTCGCTGAGAACAAGCTCGCTCAACATCGCACGCGCCTCAAATTCAGGTTCAGCCTCCGCATACCCATTCGAAAAACCACGCACGACAATCGCCAGCAAATCCACCTCGCGGATCTTCCCAAGCGCACTGGCATCCATGCTTTTGCCAACCGCCCCCCCGCTCATGACGTCGACAAACTGCACATTCGCATACACCGTCCGCTTCGGCTGGTACATCGCACTCAACGCATCAATACGGCCATCGGGTACGCGCACTTCGCGAATCGTCTGCTTCTGACTGACAACGTCTGACGGATCCACCCCCGCCAGTGCACTGAAAATCGTCGTCTTCCCGCTCCCTTCGTATCCAATGATGCCTACTTTCAATCATGCCTCCATGCGATCCATACAAAAGCTACTCTTAATCCCACAAAACATATAAAAATGCCACCCCCAACACGCATGGATGCTAAAATGTCAGCGCACTTTGAAAACACCCCGCCGCAACCCACGCGCCACACCGCATTGGCGTCCCACATCAGCACAAAAAAGGCACTTCCCCGTGCGCACGCACCGCCAAGCACAAAAGCTCAAAAAAATGATACCGCGATGGCGTGCCACTAAAATTCCGCGACCAGGATTCGAACCTAGATACTCGGCACCAAAAGCCGATGTCCTGCCATTAGACGATCGCGGAGCAAGATTCCGCGACCAGGATTCGAACCTAGATACTCGGCACCAAAAGCCGATGTCCTGCCATTAGACGATCGCGGAAAACCATGCAGCCGGCTCTGCAGCCAGCCCGCGAGGCTTCTAGCCAGTCTGCCATCCGGCGTCAAGCAAAATACGCTGTGAGCGACCGCTATTGGCAAAGCCAATACGCGGCCGGGCGCAGCTATCTGCTTTGGCAGATACGCCGCGCCTTTTTCTGTTTTTTGTGGGGGAGCAAGGGCGACCGGGACGGTCGCCCCTACTTCCCCCCTGCAAGCCTCCCAGCCGACGAAGGGGTTCGCGGCATTGCTCGTGGGTGATGTGGAAAAGCGGGGCGTTGCGGGGCCGGCGTTTGAGAAAACTCCTGCCCGCAATGCATCGGCATGTGGCTTCAAACGATACACTTCGCCCTCTGCCCACAAGCGATACGCAGTATCGCAGGGGGTGTGGGGGAACAAGTTCCCCCACAAAAACTACCGGATCTGACTTCCCAGCGCCGAGAGCAGCGTCGTCACGATGACTTCGTGTGCGCGATTGACTTCGTCATCGGTCAGGGTTTGGCCGAGTTCGATATCATGGGCCAGGGGGTGGCGGTAGCGGAATGTCAGGCTGATGCTCTGCATGCCCGGGGTGATCTGTTTGCCGCGATAGACATCGAATATCCGCCACGATTCGAGCGTTTCCGGGCGGACAGATTCGACGATGCTTTCGATTTGCTCGAAGGTGACATCCGCGCTGACGACCATGGACTGATCGCGTGTCGAATGGGGAAAGCGAGCCAGGGGAGAAACTCTCTGGTGAGGTTGGTGAGAGGCCAGGAGGGAAGAAATGTCGATGTGGGCCAGAAAGACGGGGCCGTCCAATTTGTGGCGCTTCGCAGCCACGGGATGCAGTTCGCCAAAATAGCCAATCGTCCTGCCCTCAAAAACAATGCGTGCCTGAACGCCATCGTGAAGCCACGACACGGCCTTATCGACTTGCTCGCACTGCATATGGTAGCCCAGCTCACCAAAGGCCGATGCCAGCACACCCTTGACATCATAGACATCATAGGCTCTTGGTGCGGCAAACCACGCCTTTTCGGGTTCTCCCCACATCATAACGCAAAGATGGGGCACAGACTCTGCCACCGTCAGATTTCCCTGCTGAACAGTGAAAAAGACATCGCCCAACTCGAAGAGCGCACAGTGCTTTTGCTGCTGTGCAACATTCGTCTTCAGGGCTTTGAGCATGCCGGGCAGAAGCGTCGTGCGCATGGCACTTTGCTCGGCAGACATGGGATTCGTCAGCCGAATTGGCTTTGATTCGCGGACATCGCTGGGAAAGCAAAGGCGTTTGGGATCGGACGGATCCATAAACGTATAGTGCATGCACTCATGGAGCCCTGCCGCCATGAGCGCCTCTCTCAAGTCATGGAAATTCTTCCTGTCCTTGCGGTCCCAGATCGTCGGCACCACAGGATAGGCTGTCGGATTGACAGCCACGGGGCGCAGCACATGAACAGCCTCAAGCGCAACTTCCGGCATGGCGGCTGTCAAATTGTCGACCCCATAGCCACGGCAAATTTCCTCAATGATATCAATTTCGCGCGTCACGTCCGAACGCCACGAGGGCACCGTCAGCTCAATCTGGGGCAACGACCAGTCATCAGCCACAAAGCCGATGGGCTGAAGAATGCGCGAAAGCACCTCTGCATTGAGCGTCACACCGAGGACGTCCGAAACGCGGGCCGAACGCAGCGTTAGTTTTCGCGCAACATGCGAAACCGCGCGGCAATCATGCACAGCCGTAACACGAATGGGAGCGTTCTGGGCTTGCCCCAATAGCCAGATGGCGCGCGAAACCGCACGGGTTATGCCCTCGGCATCGACAAAACGCTCAAAGCGGTGAGAACTCTCAGAATGTAAACCAAGCCGTTTGGCGGTCTTTCGAACCTGGGTCGGACTAAACGCCGCCACCTCAAGGAGAATGCGCCCTGTGCCCTCCGAGACTTCCGTTTCTGCCCCGCCCATCACACCCGCAATCGCCACCGGGCGTTCATCCGCGATGACGATATCGTCTTCGCACAACGCATAGGTCTCGTGGTTAATTGCGACAATCGACTCTCCTGCACGCGCCCGCCGGACGGTAAGCTTCGGCTCGGTGAGCTTGTCGAGATCAAACGCATGCAGCGGATGCCCCAGCTCAAAGCACACGAAATTCGTCACGTCGACGACATTGTTGATGCTCCGCGCACCACAGGCCTCGACCGCACGGCGCAGCCAGGCTGGGCTCGGTCCAACGGCAATGCCTTCGATCAGTGCCCCAAAATAACGACCACAATCCGCCCCATCCTCAATCTGGATAAACTTTTCCTCAGGGAATTTTGACAAATCCTCACCCTTCGGCTCACAGCACGCCCTCTCTGTCGCAGCGCCCAGCTCACGGGCCACGCCCCAGTGACTCAGGCAATCGCCACGATCGGGCGTCAGGCCAATCTCAAGCACCGCGCCGTGCCATTGGGCCACGCCATCTGGCACGCACAGGCCAAGTACCTCTGTCAGTGGTGCACCCAAACGCGCCCCCTCTGGTAGGCAAAGCAGCGTCTCATGATCGCTCCCAAGCCCCAGCTCCTGCTCGCTGCATAGCATCCCATCCGAGAGCTCGCCGCGAACCTCTGCCGCACGGATAACAAGATCGCCAACGCGAGCGCCCACGGACGCATACGGCACCAGCCAGCCTACCCGAAGACCAGGCGCACCACACACCACATGCGCCACCCTGTCCCCAAGGTCCACCGCCACAAGATGGAGATGATCTGACGACGGATGCGGGGTGATTTCGAGGATCTTAGCCACCATCACCCCGTCGAGGGTTGCGGCCCCAGGCGTCATGCCCTCCACCTCAAGGCCACGCGCCGTGAGAATCTCCGATACTCGCGCGGGCTCAAAATCCGACACATCGACCAATGTCTTAAGCCAATTCCAACTGATCTTCATCGCTTTTTGTCCTTATGACTGGCACCCAAATTGGCTCAGAAAACGCACGTCGCTCTCAAAAAAGAGGCGGATATCCGAAATGCCGTGAAGCAGCATCGCCACGCGCTCAACCCCAACGCCAAACGCCCAGCCGCGCCACACCTCCGGGTCGATGTCACACGCCAAAAAGACGTTGGGATCGACCATGCCAGCTCCCAAAATCTCAATCCACCCAGACTGCTTGCACAGGCGACACCCCGCCTGGTGGCAGAAAATACACCCGATATCGACCTCCACGCTGGGTTCCGTAAACGGAAAGAAACTCGGACGGAGGCGAATCTTCGTCCGGGATCCAAACAAGGATTGCGCAAACTGTCCCAACACACCCTTCAGGTGCGTCATAGAAATATCCCTGTCGATATGCAGACCCTCAACCTGGTGGAACACCGGGCTATGCGTAATGTCATCGTCGCGCCGGTAAACCGTGCCGGGGGCAATGATCCGAATCGGCGGCTCGTAACACAGCATCGTGCGTATCTGCACAGGGCTTGTATGGGTACGAAGCAGTGCGCCGTTCTCCAGCATCAGCGTATCCTGCATGTCGCGCGCAGGATGATCGGGCGGGAAATTCAACGCCTCAAAGTTAAAGAAGTCCCACTCCGCCTGAGGCCCACACGCAATCTCAAACCCCATCTTCAAAAAAATATCTTCGATCTCGCGCTGCACCCTCCGCAGCGGATGCTCCGCCCCACGGCACGGCACGCGCCCCGGCAGCGTCAAATCCACTCGCCGCTGCGACAAATCGCAGCGCAAAGTCTCCTCCTGAAGCCTGGCAGAAACCTCATCCACACGGGCGTTAAGCTTATCCCGGACTTCGTTCAGCCAGGCCCCAAACTTCGGCCGCTCCTCTACCGCAAGCTCCCGCATATTCTGCATATACGCCTGAACCTCACCCTTGCGGCCAAGGTAACGCTTCTGCAAAAACGTCAGCACACTCGCATCCGTCGCCGCCTCAATCTCCTCCTCGCCCCGCGCCAAAAGCGCCTGAAGCCTCGACCAAACACTCTCCGTCGACATCGTTTAACCTTCCCTTATTTCTTTTTTCTTTGTGGGGGAACTCGTTCCCCCACACCCCCTGCGATACTGCGTATCGCCTGTGAGTAGAGGACGAAGTACACTATTTTTGGCAAAAAGTGTCGCCTTTTGTGACGCGTCCGCCGAGGGAACTTTACGCCTTTTTGCTACAGAACGTCTTCTTACCGAAGGCCGACACTGATACAACAAGCCCCGACACCTCGGTCGGGGCGCCTCGGAGCGACGACATGAATGTCGTCTCGACGAGGCAAAAGCGCGCGGGGGAGGGGGGGCTTGCGGGGGCTGAGCGCTAAAATCCCACCTTCTTTGCAAGCGAGAAACCTTCCCAGGTGACGAGCATTTTAGCCAAAAACGAATCATTTCGCCCTCTACCCACAAGCAATGCGTAGCATTGCAGGGGGTGTGGGGGAACTGGTTCCCCCACAAAAAATAAGGCAAAAAAAACGCACGCCAGCCGGCGTGCGTCATACATCAATTCTCTCTCAGAGGGGGGAGAAACCTTATACCCCTGAAAGCTTGACGATGGCTTCAAAACCTTTCGGATCGAACACGGCGATATCCGCCAGTACCTTGCGGTCAATCTCAATCTTAGCCTTCTTAAGGCCAGCGATGAACGCGCTGTAGGTCTTCCCGAGTGCCCGCACGGCCGCGCTGATGCGCGCAATCCACAATGCGCGGAAGTTGCGTTTCTTCTGACGACGATCACGATAGGCATACACCAGGCCGCGAATCACCTGCGTTTTCGCCTGACGAAATCGCTTGCGGCCGCCGCGAAGACCCTTCGCAAGCTTAAGCCACTTATTGTGACGTTGACGACGCTTCGTTCCAGTTTTTACCCTTGCCATAATTTAACCTCTATAAATTTTCGACCGTGTGCGGAGGAGCCAACCACCGGCTCACTTTCAACCCGACACCGCCAACCTCGATTGCGCCACGGAGGAGAAAATCTCACTTCCAGTCCCGCGCCCGCAATCCTGAACCAACAGACCCAAAACCGGCCGCCTACAAATAAGGCAGACAGCGCTTAATACCCTTCACATTCGACGCATCGACCAGCGTCGCCTGGCGCAGACGGCGTTTCTGTTTCGTCGTCTTCTTCGTCAATATATGACTGTGATAGGCACGATGACGCACGATCTTGCCCGTGGCCGTCACCTTGAAGCGCTTGGCAGAGCTGCGCTTTGTCTTCATCTTAGGCATCGTCTTCTCCTTCTCCCTAGAGTGTATTGCCAACCCACGCGTAAATAAGAAAAACCCCAAACAAATCACTCTGTACGGGGTTCAGCGCTTCACGCAATCTTTAACAATAGGCCCAAGCAGATTTGAACTGCTGACCCCTACCGTGTCAAGGTAGTGCTCTACCACTGAGCTATGAGCCTGAACGCATGGCCAAACCCATACGATATATCAAGATAGGCCCAAGCAGATTTGAACTGCTGACCCCTACCGTGTCAAGGTAGTGCTCTACCACTGAGCTATGAGCCTATATCGCACCGCAAACACGACACGAACGCTCGCCATATAACGGCGACCCCAAAGGAGGTCAAGTTTTTTCGTACTAAAACGCAGGATAGGTGTGTAAAAATTTGCTGGTTTTTGACTGAACACACTTGCAGATTTCGCGCTCTATTCGCGCGAGCAGCGCGCGAATACGAGCGCGGCGCAGGCTATCTGGCCAAAGCCAGATACGCCTGCGCACTATTTTGGGGGGGCTGGGGCAACCACAAGGGTCGCCCCTACACGAAAACACCCGTTCCCTAGGGCGGTTCGCGCACCGCCCCTACATAACATCGCACGGAGGCGCGGTGCGCGCCCTACGGAATTTTTCATTCATGTGCAATTTTTTGCTGTATATAAATACTGTACAGCAACCCCCGTTCCCCAGGGCGGTTCGCGAACCGCCCCTACACCCTACATACGTCGCGCGGACGCGCAGTGCGCGTCCCTACGGAATTTTTTTCCCTCAGCCAATCATTATTAGTCTCTCTCACCACAAGCGATACGAAATATCGCAGGGGGGCACGGCCGTCGAGCTCTAAAGATCACCCGTCATCTCAAGCGAGAAATCGTTCCAAAAGACGAGAATTTTAGCTAAAAACGAATCTTTTCGCCCTCTACCCACAAGCAATGCGCAGCATTGCAGGGGGGAACTGGTTCCCCCACAAGAAAAATAAAAATGCTCAATCAAATCCTTGCAAAATACCGCACACAATCCTTCTCCGAACGTGACAAGGGCGACCGATTCGAACGCCTGATGCAGGCATTTTTGCCAATTTACCCCGCCTATGAGGGAAAATTTGCGCAGGTTTGGTTGTGGGGCGAGTTTCCGTGGCGAGAGCAGTTTGGAGGCAAGGATACGGGCATCGATTTGGTGGCGCAAACGGTCAAGGATGAGTTTTGGGCTATTCAGTGCAAATGTTGGGATGAAACATCGACCATTAATAAAGCATCGGTCGACACATTTCTTTCGACGTCGAGCAAGCAGTTTCGCACGGAAACTGGCGATATGGTATCATTTGCCTTTCGTTTGTGGATTTCGACCACCAACAAATGGGGCACAGAGGCCGAAAACGCCATTCAAAATCAGCAACCGCCCGTAGGACGCATAAGCTTAACCGATTTAGAGAGCGCACCCGTCGACTGGCATAAACTTGAACGGCTCGACGCAAGCGAATCTGCACGTTTGCCCAAGAAAACGCCCAGAGAACACCAACGCAAAGCCATCGACAACTGCCGTGAACACTTCAAAACGGCAACCCGCGGCAAACTCATCATGGCTTGTGGCACGGGCAAGACATTTACTGCCCTAAAAATTGCCGAAAATGAGGCAAAAAGCCACACACACACACACACACACACACACACACACACACACTTGCGCAAGAATCTCGCACCTTCAACCACAGTGTGACACGCGTCCAGGGTTAGTTCTTTTCCTTGTGCCATCCATTGCGCTGTTGGGGCAAACGCTTCGGGAGTGGATGGCAGAGACGGCGCGGCCGATCACGCCCATTTGCATATGTTCGGACGCGTCGGTTAGCAAGAAAAAATCAAAGACCGATGAGAGCGATTGGGTTGGGGTCGAGGATTTGGCCTTGCCCGCGTCGACGAATGTCGCGAATATTTGCAGGCAATTGAAAAACGCATTGAATATGGGGGGAACTGTAGGGGCGCGCATGGCGCGTCCGTCAGGTGAATGTCAGAACAGGATTGATGGGATTAATGGATTAACAGGATTGGGGGATGTAGGGGCAGGCCTTGCGCCTGCCCTGCCCCCGTCCATCCAATGTCGGCGCGTATTCGTAGGGGAGGTTCGCGAACCGCCCCTTACGAATAGCGACGACTGCGAGACGTATCGACCAGCGGGAGATAGTCGCGCCCCCCTCACCCAGCCTCTCCCAAAGGGAGAGGGCATGGTTGTTGTATTTTCGACGTATCAGTCGATTGATGTTGTTTCGAAGGCACAGAAGGAATTGGGTGTTGCGTTTAATTTGATCGTTTGTGACGAGGCGCACCGCACCACGGGTGTGACGCTAAAGGGCGACGAAGATGCCGCGTTTGTGAAAGTGCACGACGACGATTTTATCCGGGCGCACAAGCGGCTTTATATGACCGCCACGCCGCGTTTGTATCGCGACGACACCAAGACAAAGGCCAAGGAGGCAGACGCGTATTTGTGTTCGATGGATGACGAGGCGATTTATGGGCCTGAGGTGTACCGCATTGGCTTTGGCGAGGCCGTCGATAAGCAATTGTTGTCGGATTACAAGGTGCTGGTACTGACGATGAATGCGGCGCAGATACCCGAATCGTTGCAGAAGGTCATTTCGGACAAAAACGAGGAGATCAATACAGACGATGCAGGCAAATTGATTGGGTGCATCAATGCGTTGTCAAAGCGGATGTTGGTTGACGAGGGCTTGTTGCGGGCAAGTGATCCGTTGCCGATGCGCACGGCAGTGGCGTTTTGTCAGAGCATTGCAAAGTCGAAGCACATTACGGGCGTTTTTAATGATTATAAGGACGTCTATTATGACAGTTTGACGGAAGCAGAGCGCAAGATGGTTGTTGGGGTGCAGTCTGACCACGTCGATGGCACGATGGGGGCGGGTTTGCGCGATGAAAAGTTGGCATGGTTAAAAAGTGTGCCTGGCGGTGCCAACGAATGCCGGATTTTGACCAACGTGCGTTGCCTGTCTGAGGGCGTCGATGTGCCGAGTTTGGACGCCGTCATGTTTCTTTCGGCGCGAAACAGTGAAATCGACGTGGTGCAATCGGTCGGTCGCGTCATGCGGCGAGCGGCGGGTAAGCAATATGGGTACATCATTATTCCGGTGGTGATTCCGGCAGATGTGCCCGTCGAACGGGTGATGGAAGACAATGAGCGGTTCAAAGTCGTGTGGACGGTGCTTAATGCTTTGCGTGCACACGACGACCGTTTTAGCGCCATGGTGAATAAGATCGACCTGAACAAGCGACGGCCTGATGGCGGCGGTTCTGTGATCGTAGGTTGCGTTGCGCCTGCCGAGGCGAGTTGGTCGGGCGACGGTAATTCTGTAGGGGCGAATCATCATTCGCCCCATGGAGGAAGTGGCGCGAAACAATTTATTTTGCCCCTGGGCGAGGTTCGGGAATTACAGAACATCATCTATGCGCGCATGGTGCAGAAGGTTGGCAACAAGCGGTATTGGGAGCAATGGGCGCAGGATGTCGCGAAAATTGCGCAGGATTTTATCGAACGCATTGGACGCCTCATTGCCATCGAAGGTAGCAAACCACGCGAAGCATTCGCTCGCTTTGGCATCGAACTTCGCGAAAACATCAACCCCGCCGTGCGCGACGATGAGATCATCGAAATGCTCGCCCAGCACCTCATCACGAAACCCGTATTCGAGGCATTGTTCGAAGACCATTCGTTCGTGCAGCAGAACCCTGTCTCGCAATCGTTGCAGCGCATGATCGATTTGCTCGACGATCATGCGTTCGAAAAAGACACGGTGTGCTTGTCGCGATTTTATGAATCTGTCAAACAGAGCGTGGCAAAACTCGACAACGGCGAGGCGCGCCAAAAGGTCATCATCGAACTCTATGACAAGTTCTTCCGAACGGCGTTCCCCAAAACCGTCGAAAAGCTGGGCATCGTCTATACGCCCGTCGAAATCGTCGATTACATCAATGCCTCGGTCGCAGAGGTTTTAAAACGCGAATTCGGACGCAGCCTGTCGGACGAAAACGTCCACATCCTCGATCCGTTTACGGGCACGGGCACGTTTATCGTGCGCATGATACAATCGGGGCTCATTGATGCCGCTGCCCTCCCCCACAAATACGCCCACGAATTGCACACCAACGAAATCGTGTTGTTGGCGTATTACATTGCGTCGATCAATATCGAGAATGCGTATCATGAACACTGTCAGAACAGGATTAATGGGATTAATGGATTATTGGGGGATGCAGATTATAGGGACACGGCGTTGCCGTGTCCGAATTCGGATGGGATTAATGGTAACGATGGTGTAGGGGCGAATAATTATTCGCCCCTACAGAATGGCCCCCAAACAGAATACACCCCATTCCCCGGCATTTGCCTGACGGATTCGTTCCAATTGGGCGAACGTACCGAAAACCCCGAATTGTCGGGGTTTGAAAAAATGCTGGCGAAAAATTCGGAACGTGCCAACGCGCAAAAAAACACCCCGATCATGGTCATCGTCGGCAACCCACCGTATTCGGTGGGGCAAAAATCGGCCAATGATAACGCGCAAAACCAATCGTACCCGTATTTGGAATCGCGGATCGCCAAAACGTATGCGGCGGGCACGAATGCGACGAACAAGAATTCGCTGTACGATTCGTATATTAAGGCATTTCGGTGGGCATCGGATCGATTGGGCGAGAATCAAAGCGGTATCGTCGCTTTTGTGTCGAATGCCGGGTGGATCGATGGCAACGCCATGGATGGTTTGCGCCAATGTTTCGAAGCGGAATTTTCGTCAATATATGTGTTTAATTTAAGAGGGAACTGCCGCACATCAGGTGAAGTTCGCAGAAAAGAGAAAGACAACGTTTTTGGGCTTGGCTCTCGCACGCCGATAGCGATCACGTTGCTGGTGAAGAAGGCGGCAAGGCCGTGTCCGTCTGGCAAATGTCAGAACATGGTGATTGACAGGATAAATGGATTAACAGGATTGGGGGATGCAGATTGTAGGGACACGGCGTTGCCGTGTCCGAATTCGGACGCACCCGTTTGTGGGACGGACACGGCAACGCCGTGTCCCTACAGGGGAACCGATACAACCGATGCGGCAATGCCACAAAAGGCGATGATCTATTACCGCGATATTGGCGATTACCTCACGAGGGAACAAAAACTCGACATCGTTGCCAAGAGCCAACACATTTTTACCCCGCAAATGGATTGGATGCTGCTGGAGCCGAACGAGCATGGCGATTGGTTGAATCAGCGAGATGATGACTTTGGGAGCTTTATTCCGCTCGGGGATAAAGACGATAAGAAGAATGGGAAGACGTTTTTTGTGCCGTATTACTCCAATGGATTGAAGACACAACGTGACACGTGGTGCTACAATTATTCATCAACTTATCTGAAGCAAAATATCCGTGAAACGATTGATTTTTATAACGAACAACGCGAAGGCTATCAGCTGGCGAAAATTCAGAAGGTAGACCTTACGATTGACGAGTATAAAGACACAACGCCATCGAAAATTAGTTGGACATGGCAGCTTGTAAAGGATGCAGAAAACAACAAAGAAGCCATCTATATTGAAAGTGGTTTTGTGAAATCGGTTTATCGACCATTTTGTAAGCAGAATTTGTATTACGATAAACTGCTTAACGAAAGGATGTACCAAATCCCAAAACTCTTCCCCACGCCATTGCATGACAATCGGGTAATTTGTGTGTCGGGTGTAGGGGTAACGAAAGAATTTTCGTGCATCATCACGGATATATTGCCTGATTTGGAATTGATCGGAAAATCCCAATGCTTCCCGCTGTATTGGTACGAGCAGCGCGACCCAAAGCAAAGTACTTTGTTCGCAGGCAAAAGCGGATCGGCGTACATCCGCCGGGATGGGGTGACGGATTTCATTCTGGGAGAATGCCGGGCAAGGGTTTCACCCAAAGTGACGAAAGAGGATATCTTTTATTTTGTGTATGGGTTGTTGCATTCGCCCGAGTATCGCGAAAAGTATTCGGCGGATTTGAAGAAGATGTTGCCGCGGTTGCCATTGCCCGAAAAACCGGGTGATTTTTGGGCATTTAGCATGGCAGGCAAGGAATTGGCGGAATTGCACGTGAATTATGAAAACGTAGGGGCGGTTCGCGAACCGCCCGTCCAGATTATTGGGGCAGATTGTAGGGGCGCGCATGGCGCGTCCGTCCGAATTGTTGGGAACAACGGTGTAGGGGCGAATAATTATTCGCCCCTACATGGTGAAAACGATTATCCACCCGATGCCGACGAATACGCCAAATACCGTGTCGAAAAAATGCGGTTTATCACGAAGGGCGACAAAACCGTCATCCAGTACAACCCACACATCCGCATCGAAAACATCCCCCTCGCCGCTTATGACTACGTCGTCAACGGCAGATCGGCCATTGAATGGATCATGGAGCGGTATCAGGTCAAAATCGATAAAGACAGCGGCATTCGAAATGACCCGAACGATTGGGCGCGCGAGCATGGCAAGCCCCGGTATATCCTGGATTTGCTGTTGTCGGTGATGACCGTGAGCTTGGAGACGGTGCGGATTGTTGGGGGATTGCCGGGGTTGGGGGTGTAGGGGCGACCCTTGCGGTCGCCCTTTGTTGGCAGTGGTGATTTCGTAGGGACACGGCTCCGGGCTGTGTCCGTTTGCCTTTTGAATGAGCGACATAAATTTGTCCTGTTTAGTGCCTGTACGATCTGGTACATAATGAAGTGCGGGAGGGCGATACGCTCCAACTTATTGCTGGATTTTACAGCAATATTAGGGGTGAGACGCCTGCGACCCCAGTGAAATGCAATCATAGTGAGGGCATGAATGCACTACACAGCTCAAATGGAACAATTTAGTCGAGCCTTTGTTGGGGCGATTACTGCCCAAGCCGGGTGTAATAGTTCTAAGCCAGAGGTGGACGATGACAGTGTTGACCTCATGCTCATCAAAAAGGGCATAGAGGGCTGTAAGCGTCCACGTGCGCAAATGGATATCCAGATCAAATGCACGGCAAAAACGTTCTCTGGCAGTTGCCTGACTTTTCCTTTGCCAAAGAAAAATTATGACGATTTGCGAGAAGAACATCTTGTGCCAAGGCTTTTGGTGATTGTGTGTGTTCCTGAATTGCCAGAAAATTGGATTGAACAGGATGCAGAAAAAATGTCGTTATACCACTGTGCCTACTGGTTCTCGCTGCGTGGACTGGGCGAGAGCGAGAACGTTAAAACAGTCACCTTGTCTATTCCAAAAGATAATGTTTTTTCGACAGACTTTTTGAATGAAGCGATGCGTCGAATAGCAAATGGGGGTACAATATGAAAGCCCGCATTACAGACAAAGAAACATTGCGCAGCATCTCATCGGCAAACATAAGATCCTATCTCCAGCACAGAGGTGGGGTAAAATTATATGATATGGATACTGCTGCCAGCGTGTGGCAATACGCCAACGAAGAGCTGCTTGTTCCATCATCTTCGCTGCTGTCTGACTATGCTATAAGAATATCTCAGGTTCTGTGCCAAATCGAAAGTATTGAGAGTAGATCTCAAGTTTCTATTTTCGATGATATTTCTCGTATCTCCTATGACACGATTCGCATCCGCAATGTTTCGCAGGAGACAAAGCACGGCACGCTAAGCCTTGACAAAAGCGTAGACTTTGTTTTGCACACCAAAGAGATGCTCTTGGCTGCCGCTTGCCACGCATCAACAGGCAAGACTCACTACCCAAGTAAAAAACCTCAGGAAGCAGAAAATTTCCTTAAAACCGTGCACTTTGACAAAACAGAACAAGGGAGCTTTAGCCTCATACTGCTTTCGCCAGTTCCTCCGCCATTAACCCCTCTGCAACGTCCTCTTTTTGCAGACGAAACGTTATTTTTGGATAACGAGGAACAGTTTTCGGATAGGGTTATTCCTACACTTTCCTCAGGCCTGAGCGCACTGGATAAAGCCGCCAGCCTCGCTTCGTCAGATTTTGATACAAATCACTTCGCCAGCGCTGTTGTTCATGGTGTAACAACGAATCTCTGTGATGCAGTTGCAAATATGTACAACAAGCTATCGCCTGATTTCATCGAAGTCAGCATACAGTTTTCGGCAAACAGAACACGAAAACTCGAACCCTCAAAAACACGTTTTGCGCCAGAACTTATCCCAATCATTCAGAGGGCCTCGGCAATACTCAAATCTTCTGAGCCAGAAGAAGAAACAACGGTTCGAGGTGTTATCACAAAGTTGGGCTCGGAGGAACCTAAGGAAAGTGGAGAGGTTATCGTAAGAGACATATTATCGATGAAACCGAGAAATATAACGCTGAGACTTAGTGGTGATAGCTATAAAAAGGCATGGGACGCTCATTTTAATAAAAAAGTTGTTGAGATTCAGGGTGCCTTATCTAAGGAAGGCAGGGGGCTGTATCTCGTTTCACCATTCCCGCTTAAAATCCTGGATATGGATGAGAATTAACATTTCCCCCTGCAAGACCACGCCTCATCTCCACCAAGCAATGCGCAGCATTGCAGGGGGTGTAGGGGAACTGGTTCCCCCACAAAAAACACTCAAAAACCCTGGTCTACATCGCACGCCATGTGCCCCAATTCGCGGTAGATAATCTGGGCGGCGTCCCAGAGTGTGTCGTGATCGATTTTTCGTTGCGCTTCGGCGGCTTCGATGGATGCGAGGAAGATGGCATTTTTGATGTGGCCGCCGCTCATTTCGAATTGTCGGGCGAGTGCTGTGTAGCTGATATCGTCATGGACTGGGGCGTTTTTAGGGATGAGCGTGCGCCAGAGTGCGGCGCGCTCGCTGACATCGGGCATGGGGAAGTCGATCTTAAAGAGGATTCGGCGCAGGAGTGCTTCGTCGAGGCCGGTCGAAAAGTTGCTCGTGAGGATGCACACGCCGCCATAGGCTTCGATTTTTTGGAGCAGAAAGTTGACTTCGAGGTTGGCGTAGCGATCGTTCGAGCTTTTGACATTCGTTCGCGTTGCAAAAAGGGAATCGGCCTCGTCGAACAGGATGATCGCCTGGCTGCGCTCAGCTTCGTCGAAGATTTTTGCAAGGCGCTTTTCGGTTTCGCCGATATATTTGTCGACCACCTGGGACAAATCGACCACGTAGAGTGCGCGCCCAAGCTCGTTTGCCAAAGCCAGCGCTGTCATGGTTTTGCCCGTGCCGGGAATGCCCGTAAACAGCGCACACAAACCGCCGCCGGAGGTATTGTGTTTTTGAAAATCCCAATCGACCATGACCAAGTCCCGGTGCTTCGAAAACTTCATGATGCGGTCGAGTCTTTTGCGAATTTCTGGCGACAGAACAATGTCATCGAGCGTCAGGCGTGTGCTGCGCAGCGAAGCCAGGCCTTCCAGGTGTTGCCCGCGCGACCGGTTCAGCGTTTCGGTAAGGTTATCCGCTGTCAGGGCTTGTTCGGGCGTCGCATTGGGCAAGCGCGCAAGCGTCTGCTCAATGGCGTCACAAACCTCCGGGCACGAGAGGCAGTAGCCTTTTGCCATCGCCTGCGAGATAGTTTTTGCAAGTTCTGGCGTGAGATGAGCCTGCTGCAAACAACTTTCCCAGATAGGCGCCTGCTGGTCGCGCGTGGGTTTTGGAAAAACGCAGTCGGGCATCTCCCCAAAAAGCGCACGCGTGGCGCCGTTTTGACGCTCTGCCAGGAGGCAGATGCGCATGTTCTCTTCCGATTTGAACACTTTTTCAAACTCACGTGAATGCTCGTGCAGCCAATCGCGCGCTTCTTTCGAACACGTGTCGTAGGATACCAGAAGAATCGCGTTCTGGAGATACACTTCGCGCACAATCATCGTGAGATTGGTTCGAACGGCGGGTTTTTCGTGCGTTTTTAGCGCCTCATAGAATCCGTTGAGATCAAAGGCGAGTGCTGGCATGGCAAGTGCCTTTGCCACACGGCAAACGGAAGCGATTCGGTCGCCAGCTTGCAGGCCAAGGACAGCCAGGCGGCCGCCGGGCTTTTCTAATCCGGCAAAAACCGCTTCATCGCAGGTGACATCAAAAGGGGCACGGTCATTGCTATCTTCCTGCAAAAGCCAGCGACAGCCGATGGGTTCGAAGGTGCTCGTTTTGCCCATAAGAAACGATACAACGCGCCTGGGCACCTCGACATGCGCATAGAAATCTGGCGTTTCCCGCCATCCTTCGGCTTTTTCGAGCGTGACAAGGCCATAGCGAAGCAACGGGCCGTCCTCTTGCACCAGTTGGTGCAAATCTTCCCGATTTTTGGCCGAAAAAGCGATCAATTTCTGTATAAACCCAACCGTTATCCGCCCCCACGATGGCACACCTGCAGCATAACGAAACGCACGCATATAGCGATCATCGTACTGTACGAGGACTGCACATAAGACAAACAGGAGTTCCAACTCGGTTAAACCAAAGGCGCGTCGCAACGCTTCGATGGGAAATGCAGTGGAAAGGTATGTTTTGTCTTCGTTGGATTTTTCGATAACTTGTGTTGAGCGTTCGAGGATGTCAGCAAGGATAAATTCGACCCACTGATGACATTTTTCGAGTTTTGGAACTGAGCGCAAATCAAGCATTGTCTGAATTTCGATATCGTTGACATCTCCGAGATCATCCAGCAATTCTTTGGCAGAGGCAAATTCCGGCGCATACTCGCCAGCGTCGTTAAATCGTTTGGTTGCGTGAATGCGCACATAACAGAAACACAATGCAATAAACAAAGAACCATATCGCTCTATCATTTCATCTGGTGTTGTTATGCCCACAGCCTCTGGACTCTGCGAATCGGACAGTGCATCGTTAGTGCTGGTTTGCTTTGTATGTTCATTCGATGAGTTATCGTCCATCATATCCTGATATTCTCGCTAAACTAAAGTGGAACGGGCTTGTCGCACTTCTGCGTAAAATTCTGATCGGCATCCACTATAATCGTACATTGTTGTCTCTTAACAGGGTCGGTTGACAACGCATTACGCCCAATCAGGCTATGGTATCGGATAGTGAGCTTACCGCTACTCTCCTTCCACGTTGGAACAAACTTTGCGCGTCGCTCGCCTTTGTCGTATTCATAGTCTTCGCTGATATTGTCGAGAATGTTGTTATCGTAGCCTGTGGTTAGAAAAACCGCAATACTGATTCGATACTCTCGTGGGAGCATCTTTGGATTACGACGTACAACGCTTGCGAAATGGGCAAAGAGTTCTTTGTCGGGTAAGTCGACAAGCCGCATCGTGTCTGAACCGAGAATCACTGCTACCATCTTATCTGGAAGGGGGGCAGCGTCCACTCTCAGTTGTTCCTCATAGTAAAGATTGACAAAAATAAGGTTCCCATAAATGGAATCATAACGAATCCGTGCGTCGAAATAACGATTATGCATGGCATTTGCAGCATCAATGATCAGTTGATATCTGGGATCTTTTTTAAATATATATGTTTCTGCAATATCATCACTCCAAGTTGGCATTTCGTCGTTTTCACCGACAATTCTCAAAACAGGTTTTTTGTCGTCAAAATCCAATGAATTATCAGACTCATTCAATACATTTCCTCCTTCAGAATTGGGTGTATTTTCGCTCGACGATGGATGCTCGGCACTGTTAAGCGAAGCTGAATCTGTTGCGTTTGGCTGAGGTGATGAAGGTGTGCATGCCATAAAAATCATGACGAATAATGGGTAATTTAGGAATGACTTTTTGGCAAACATGTGCATCTCCAGAATGATAGTCCAGCTATTATGCGGACTTTTTAAATAGACTTATTGCTAGGATCATCCTTATAATGATTATTGCCTTTATCTAGACCTTTATCCTCAAACCATTTTTTGAACTTTTGCCCCACTGCCTTGCCTTTACTGATATGATAGCTCGCAAAAAGCTCAGCAAATTCCTCGCCTGGTGCGCAGAATTGATACCGGCTCAATTTCCCTTTGAACGCATCATTGCTGAAAGAATACCATATGCCCTGTCTATAACCTTTATGGATCTGACGGTTCATACCATCGACTTTTCCTCGATCCCAAGGATATTGGGAGTCGGTTGGGATGGATGATATAATGTGCTTATAAAATTTACTTTTCTCTAAAACTGTCGTTAATTCCTTCAAACTGCGATAGCCAACTGTGGATTTCGTCACCATGCTATTCAGTGTATCGAGCTTTCCTTGTGTGGTAGCATCGCCTTTTACATTTTTCCCTAAAGCCGCATACGATTTCTTAAGTTCATTACTTATCAAACTTTTTTTAACAATCATGCCATTGACGAGCCTCTCTGCACCATCCATGGCTATTTTTTGCTCAGTTATAGAAAGCAATTCAGCATATGGTTTATATGCATAATCGTGTATCGCCTGGGCAACCTTTTTGCTGTCATTCCCCTCGAATTTCCAATCAGAAATCGCGAGAAAACTGGCACTTCCCGAGTAGTGTCCAGCGGATTGAGCTGCGTTGGTCCACTTATCCACCTGATGCCCAGTTTCATGGAGCTGCGTATAATCGAGTCTGTTCATATTGGACATGAGATCGCCCTTATCGCACCAGCCTCGTTTCGCCTCAAGATCTGTACGCATATAGCCAATTTGGATTGTACCATTGCTATTGGCCCAACCCCCACCATTGACATTTGTTCCATCTGTAATGATTTCTTTAACCATCAAAATCTGATTGACCGGCATGCCAATATAATTTTGGTACAATCGGGCAACAGCCCTCAGCGTCCATTTTGCTTTCCCATCCCTCACAGGGACACCAAACCGCCTGTGAAAGCATTCCATGAGCAGATCTCTGTCGTCGATGTCGACATAAAGCTTGTCGAGATATTCATTGAGAACTTGCGAACTCGTCGTGTATGCGGCGAGAAAATCTTTCAGCAATCCCACATCCTTGGCATGCGCTTTTGTGTCGCCTTTAGTTGCGCTGCGCATCGTTTGATCCAATGCGCCGATGTCAGCTTTCGTAACTGCATCTCGAATTGAAGTCAGATAGGCGCTCGTCGCTTTCGTCTGCTTAGTTTTTGCCTTACTTTTACCGCCACTCCCACTGCCGCTGCGTCCGCCGCCGCCAGGTGTCCTGGGCGCAACGCTATACTCTGCTTCTTGCACTTCTCGTTGGCTGGCATGTGCCGAATCCAAACCACCATTATCTTTCTTTAGTTCTTCCCTCTCCATTGCAAACCTCCTCTCATGTCGAAAATCAGAAACCTTGATCAGGAATATTGTTGCACGTTCAGCACAGGTGTATCAAGATAATATTGTTACGAATCGAGTTGGTCATGTTCGAATGCACTTACTGTACGGGCGTAGCACGCTACGCCCTGTTTGGGATGCCGCCGACAAGATGCCCACACGCCCAGTGACTTCTTGCCACTCCCCTCAATAATGATGTATTTCGCCTTCACCCCACAAGCAATGCGCAGCATTGCAGGGGGTGTGGGGGAACGAGTTCCCCCACAAAAATCACCCCCAAACCCGACTTTCGTTGGAGTTTTTATGATAAATGCACATCCCAGTGTCGTCCTGATCCCATCGCAAATGCCCCAGCAGGAGCTCGGCCTCATTGCACAGGTTCTGCAGTCTCAGGGCTTCGCCCAGCAGCCCCCTTCGGATCGGGCCAAGGCCAGCCATGCACTGGTATTTTGTACGCCCGATAAGGCAAACCAGGTCGTCCTGAAGTTTTTTAAGGAAATCGGCGCCCTCCGCCTTGAGCTCATCGGCGACATTTCGCGGAAGATTGCCGTGGCGCTTGGCCAGTATATGGAAAGCCTCACCGCCGATGCCATTGCCGCCTACTTCGATTCGGCACAATCCGACATGGAGCGCCGCATCTATGCCATCCTGCTCATCCTGACCTACCCCAGCGCCACCGAGGCCATGGCGGCCGTCTGGAAAACTTACCTTGAGGGCGGCAACGAAGCCACGCGCGAAGGCATCATTCAGGGTTTGGCCTTCCTCGAAACGCCAGACGTCGGCCAGGCCCTCGAATCCATCGAAGCGGCCTTCCCCAACAGCCCCATCGCCCAGCTCAGCCGAAAAGCCATCGACGCCCTTTGCGCGCGTGGCCTCATTCGCGAATCGCTCGCTTCATTCGAAGCCAAAATCCGCCGCCTCATCGAAGACAACCCCGCCCAGGCCCTTGAACAAATCGAGCTCTACACCCAGGACGGCACCGATGCTGCCACCCTTCGCGCACTCCTTGCCAAAGCCCTCATGCGCCTGGGCCGCATCCAGGAGGCATCCTCACACCTCGAACGCATCCTCGCCTCTGACCCCGATGCCGCCGAAGCCTACTGCGTCCGCGCCGACATCCGGCGCACACATGGCCTTACTCAGGAAGCCATCGACGACACCAGCCGCGCCCTGGCGCTCGATCCCAATCATGCCGAAGCGCGCCGGCTCCACGACACCCTGACCATGCTGACCGACGGCAACGCCGACGATTCGGACAAGATCGAACGCCTTACGCGCGCCCTCGAAAGCACCCCAAACGACGCCGATATCCTTTACCAGCGCGCCGAAGCCTACGCCCAAAAAGGCGAACATAAGAAAGCCATCGACGATCTGCAGGCCGCGAAAAAAATCGCCCCCAACGATCCCAGACTCCCCCTCATGCTCGGCACCGCCTACCTGGCCATGGGATGGCTCGGCAGCGCCCTCGAACAAGCCTCGCACGCCCAAAAAGTACACCTCCCCTCGCAGGCGCTCGCGGCCGGCCTGCTAAAACCTCGCGTGTTTCTGGCACTCGATCGCCCACAACAGGCACTCTCCAGCCTGCGCGAACTCCCCCCCGAACGCCACACAGCCCCCCAATACCAGCTCTGCCTGGGCATCCTCGAAGAACGCCTCGGCCACCCGGAAGCCGCCCAAAATGTCTACGATTCTCTCCCGCACGACGCCATGACATCCGCCCTCAAAGCACTCAACCTGCGACTCTACACCGCTCTCCCCATCCTTCGGGGCATCGTTGGCCCGGCTCTCCCGCCCCCGCAGCCCCACCCCGAAAAACCACTCGACAACGAACCCGTCGACCCTTATTTCAAACGATGCGACGCCTGCGGCGCACTCACCATGATGCGGCGAACCCTCTGCCGCGAATGCGCCAACAACACCTTTTTTTAGTTTTTTTCGTGGGGGAACTTGTTCCCCCACACCCCCTGCGATGCTTGCGCATCGCTTTGGGGAAAAGTGTCATTGCCTTCGGGCATAAACTATTGCCCCTTTGAAGTTATTTCGTCTGTGGGGGCTGCCACACACTCCACATAGAGGCGCGGCGTATCTGCCACGCAGATAGCCGCGCGCGAGCCGCGTATTGGCGTATCCGCCAATAGCGGCCGCACCAAACTGCCTCTTTTCTCATGGTTAATCAAAGTCACGATGTCACGTTTTCTTTGCCAGGTTTCAGTTTCTCTGACCATCGTTCTCGTCTTTACAGCGCTGCTGCTCGGGAGCACACCCGGTATCGGATTTGCCAGGCCCCCGAGGCCCGACCCCTACGAACGCCTGGACGTCTTTGCGCGGGTGCTCCACGTCATTGAGCAGCACTACGTCGACGATATCGCGCGCGGGCCCATGATCGACGGCGCCATACAGGGCATGCTGCGCACGCTCGACCCGCACTCCAGTTTTATGTCTTCCGAAGAAAGGCGCGACTTCGAGCTTCGCACCGGCGGCCGGTTCGTCGGCATCGGCATCGAAATAGGCATCCAGGGCGACAGCCTGCGCGTCATCGCCACCATTCCGGGCGGTCCTGCCGCCAGGGCCGGGCTCGATTCCGGCGACATCATCCTCGCCGTTGACGACCATGACGTCTCGCGGATGAGCCTCGATCACCTGTTCATGGCGCTGCGCGGCGAACCCGGCAGCACCGTCGTGCTGACGATAAAGCACCCAAACCTCCTGGCGCCCAAAACCTATGTCATCGAGCGAGGCCTGGTGCAGACCGACGTCGTCGTCTCGCGCATGCTCAATGGGCATTATGGATATGTCATGGTCAAATCCTTTGGGCAGGGGACGGCCGACAAGGTGAAAGCTGAAATCGATAAACTCAACCGCTACGTCGACGGCGGCCTAAAAGGCCTCGTCCTGGATTTGCGCAAAAACCCAGGCGGATACCTGAAAGAGGGCGTTGACCTGGCCAACCTCTTCCTCAAAGATGGCGTCATCACCCAAACCAGGGGCCGCACCGGCAACGTCATTGAAACCTACAAAGCCAGCTCGCGGCGGCATGCCTTCAACATGCCGCTGGCTGTCCTCATCGACGAAGGATCGGCCTCGGCCTCGGAGATCGTCGCCGGTGCCCTGCAAGACCATCGGCGCGCCGTCATCGTCGGCACCACGTCCTTTGGGAAGGCAAGCGTCCAAAGCATGTTCCCCCTCCCCGACGGCTCCTCGCTGAAACTCACCATCGGCAAGTACTACACCCCCAACGGGCACTGCATTCAGGCCATTGGCATCACGCCCGACATCGAAGTCGAAGCCATGGTGCTCACGCCGCGTCCACGCCCTCCCCAAAAGCGCGAAAAGGATCTCGAACGCGCCCTCCAGGCCACGCCCGAGGCTACCGCATCCTTGCCGGCGGACGCTCTCGATATTCAAGACGATCCGGCTATTGACGACTTGCAGCTCTTCACGGCATTAGGTCAATTGCGGGCCAGGGAGTTCATTCTTCCTGCACCATAGCGTATTTTTTTCGTGGGGGAACACGTTCCCCCACACCCCCTGCAATGCTGCGCATTGCCTGTGAGTGAAGGGCAAAATGTTATTGTTTGTGGCAACATACCGAAGCGTTCAGCGAGCAGAAGAAATGCTGTCTGCTTGTGTCGCAGCTTAGGCTGAAAACACTATCATCAGCCCTCTTTTCAAGGTGCACATCGTGGAAAATCCCAACCTGAATCGCGCATCGCGCACAGCGACCAAGCACTGCATCGGATGTCAGGCAGAGCTTGATATCCATACACCCCAATGCCCATATTGTCAGGCCAGACAGCTCTCGGCTTTCGAGATTCGGCTCTGGCGTGCCGTCCGTGGTATTTTGCCGAGGCAATCGCCGGCAACAAAGGTGCTGTTCGCCTTCATCGTCCTCCATTTCATCATCATCTCTGTTGACATCATCATGCATCCAGAGTTTGGGATCTCGAACGCTCTGTTTGCGCCTCCTATTCAGAGCCTCCAGCGCTGGGGAGCGCATGTCAGAGGCGATCTCATCTGGTGGCGGCTCATCACGGCCAACTTCGTCCATATCGGCCTTATCCATATCTGCTTTAACGGTTTCGCACTGCGCTACGTCATGCCATACGTCGAACGATCCTTTGGATCGGCGCTGACGTTTTCCGCCTTTGTGACCCTGGGCACAGGCTCCATGTTGTGCTCAAATCTTCTCGGCAGTGTGGGCATCACCGTGGCCGGCGCTTCGGGTGGGCTCATGGCGCTCATCGGCATGGCCGCCGCTGCCGCACACCGCGAAAACACCGGCCTCTCAAAACAAGTCCGCAACAGCATGATCACCTGGGCTGCCGTCACGATGGTTTTTGGCTTCCTATTAACCAACTACGGCGGCATGGGCGTCGACAACATCGCCCACTTTTCGGGTTTCGTTTTGGGCTGGGGCGCCGGATTCGTTCTCCCCAAACAATCTGCCACCGGTTTTACGCGGCGCTGGATGTACCGATTTGCCATGATTGCACTCATCGCCACCACCAGCCTGACCATCGCCGCTTTCCTGCGTATGGCTGCCGCCAGCGAATCCGGAAAATACCAGACAGAGTGCATCCGAAACATCAAAGCAAAGGCCTTCAAAAAGGCACAGGATACTTGCGGGCAGGCCTACGAAGCAGACAAAACCCAAACCATTTCATACCACAACTTCATCCTGATCAATGCCATCAACGGACACGTGGATAAAGCCCGGCAATTATGTCTCGAAGCCGAAAGGCGCTTTGCCGCAAGGCGGCGTCTCGAAAATGCCCCCCTCTCATTCGATGCGCTGTGCACAGAACTCAATGCAGAGCCCACGCGGAAATCTGTGCCAGATGAATTTCAGGTGAGCAGCCCGTTGGATTATCAAAAGGCATGGGAGAACGTAAAGCACAGCCAGGAAAGGAATTAAGCCTCCCCACTACTCCCCCTTGCAGGCACCTTCAGGCCATTTCACATGCCCTTCCGTATCCTGGCACGGCTCATTCCACGCCAACGGCCAGATGATCCTGCCGGCAGCGTTAATCCAAATGATCTCGTAATATGTACTTTCTGATTTACGATCTTTGTAAATTCTCATACGACTTAAACCTCTGTCTGTCATATCAGGCATAAAATTAAGGCGATAGGGGGTCAGCCATTGTCCATTCTCCATGAGGCCATAACCCGCCAGGTCCTCATCCCGGACCCAGTGGCGCCCAAGGGTCGCCTGCTTAGAAGCCTGGGGTTTTTGTTCAACCCCATTGGAAAGAGATTCGCAAGCCATCACAACGCCGGTGACTGACTCCCCCTCACGAACCAGGCAGTACGCATTGAGTGAGAGGCATCCATCCGCCTCGCTTTCCCACGTCTGTGATATTGCCTGCCACCCATTGGCATAATCAAGCTTTGAAAAACTTTTGCGATGCCTTTGCGTGCTCTCACGCAACGCCTTCATGTCCAATTCGTACTCTAATCCGCAGTAGTAGCCACCGATTCCGTCTTCGTCGTCGTCTTCGTCTTCGTCTTCATCGCCTGCGTACCACCACACACGGGCTGCGCCTTCATCAAAGCTTCCTGCCGTGCTAAAGAAAGGCGGGATGATCTCATACCCCGTCTCGTCGATATATCCATACCGCTCATCACGCCGAACGAGCGCAATACCCCCAGAAAAAACGCCCAGCCTTTCATAGTCAAATCGCGTCAGCAACTGGCCCTGCTCGTCGATATAGGCCCACCCATAGTTGACATAGGTGCCTTTTTCATCGCACATATAAAGCAACGACTGCTCTTTCAGCGACGACCAGTCACACGCACAGCGCCCCAGCACTCTTGACCAGAGATGAGATATCACATCCCCGCGACGACAGTACTTCGTGGCCTTTTCCCAATTCCGAAACCCACTCGCACATGATGCCATGATATTTTCGTTATGGCTGTTCTGGCTCTTTGCATGCGCCTTCGTTCCAGATTTTTTGCACAGCGATTTAGCATAGTCCAAACTGAGTCTGACACGCGCACGCCCATTCTCAAAGGGCATGGCCGTCACAAACACCGCAGGGATAACCATCTCCCCCTTAAGGTTCATGTAACCTTCTAACCCGGACTTTGCCTCGCGAACGGGAAATATCCCCGTATTTATGCTTTCACACTTCGTCAAATCCTTCGCGTGTAGCCTCTCTCCCGTGCGCATGGCATAAATGTAACAGGGATCCGAGCTGCCAAAAGAGAAATACTTGTCTCCCTCCTGCTGCTCGCAAAGCCACACATATCCATTGCCTTCGACCACTTCCAGTATCTCACATGCCTTCACTACGACAAATGGCCCACCCAGAGCCAAAAATTCCGGAGAATCATACACCTCAAACCGCCAATCGTTGTCATCCCAAAAAAAATTATCCTCCTCCTCTGCAATGCGTTTGGATTCTTTTATTTCGAACAAAAACTCTTTTTCAAAGTTCATGAGTCCAAATTTATAGGCACCGTCTGCACCATAATAGACTTCGGCAAAAGGTCCCCCTGCTGCATTGATGACTGGTGAAGCAAATACCCGCCTGATCTTCAGGAAATCTGGCGGGACATCCCAATGCGCTTTGGACGGAATAACCCATTCATTTTTGAGATTTTTTATGCCCATGTCCCCAGATCCCATCTCAACTCTTACATAAGAAGCATCCGCAATAATCTCTAAATCTGAATATTCAGGCGTTATCACCCATTCCCCCTTCATATTCATAAGTCCAACCTGACCAGATCTCGTCTTTGCTTTGACAAATGGTCCACCTGCTGCATCGATCTTTTCAGACGTTAAAAACTTCAATTCGTCGTAAATGGGCTCAATGCGCCACTCGCCAAGAAGTGTCACAAGGCCATAATCGCTGTAGTCCACCCTTACAATCACAAAGATCTGCCCATCACCAGCAGCCTGGAATGGATAAGACATGTGAAACATATTTCGGCCGGCGGCCTGATTGGGATGCGGAGAAGGCATCCAAAAATCTCGTTTCAAAAGATTTTGCTCTTTCGGCTTTGGATGCACCGCCCTGCCTTCTGTGTCGATAACTCCCCAAACGCCAATAGGCTCAAATCTATCATGGTCCCGAGAGCTTTCATCTATGACAATCACGAGCTCCTTCCACTCACGCCTTCTGCCATCCTCTAAATAACCAGGCGCCCATGGTTCTCGTATGGCATCCGTATCAGTGCCTTCCAAAGCAACACCCGCCATGGATACATCATCCGCAACATGATGCGGCGCCTCCTCGTTCACAGACATTCCCTCACTTTGCGCGATCTTCCCAGGCGATGAACAGGCAAGACCGGCTATCACAGACAAAACAAGGACAACAGAAATAAGCTTGGGGTTCATACTTTGACACCTCCAGATTATGGATAGCATGGCGTTCTTTTTGAAACGCACCCTATTCGCTTACGCAAATACGGGCGCGTGCTATCTTCCGCCCTGTGAGCTCAGATACGCACGTGCACTTATGACATGAACTGGGATTTTTACCCAAAGCAATACACTCAGCGCTATTGTAAAGGTAAGCAGCTGGCAGACAGATTCATTGCAGCAGCCTCTGTCTTGACAGAGATGTGCAACTGTGGTTACAATGCCAACAGGCTATCTTTACCATGGAGGCAACAATGGACAAAGCATTATCTCAGGAAACCCTTGGCACCAAAACGCTGCAGGATCAAATGTCAAATGAGGTTTCATCAGATGAAGACGAGGCTCAGGACAGCGAGCACGAGAGTTTCGAAACGAAGTTAAGCAAGGCTGTCATTCGGCGTGACACTGCGCTCGTATCCAGTCTGATGAAGGGTGCCGAAGAAAACGAACTCGAAGCGCTTGCAAAAAACACGAAGCTGATGGACGAGACGCTGGATTGCCTCAACGACGAAGATCTCAAGTTTATCGACAAGCTCTACATGCACGTCGAAGATCTTGATGTCCTCACGAAGTGCTTCTTCTATCGTTTTGGCGTTAACCTGGGGGCAACGAGCGATGAAGGCAAGGAGTTCAAAAGATACTTCATGTACGGAACCTGGCCTGATGTAAATGGCGGAAACATCAAAGACGATCAGGGCAATGACGCCATTTTTGATCTTGAAGCGCCATGGTCAGTCGTTGGTGTAAAAACGGTTTACAAGGCGATTCAGGGTTTGCCGCCTTCACATATCGCCCAAGTCAAAGACATTATCCGACGAAGCACCCCCTACCTCAATAACATTGGAGGGGGAGCCGTTGCCCATTATGGCACATATTACGTGCAGTACTATGACGAAGATGCAGACAGCAACTCTGCAGGCTATTGTGAGGGACCAGCTGATCGATGCTATGAGCTTCCCGCGCTGGAGCGCACTATCGTGCACGAATTGGCACACATCATCGACAAAGACCAACTCTATTCGGGGCGAGATGAGTTTCGGGCCATCACCGGCTGGGTGGATGAAGGCAAAAATTCTGATTCCGCCAAAATCGTCGACTTCATTGAAGCAAATGCCAGCGGTGCACTTTACGAGGGAGTCGTCGATGACGAAGATAAATCCATTGCACGGCTTGCAGCAGAACTCCTCGTCGAAAACTCCACCGGATATGCACTCAATAGTTATGAATCAAACGGTGTTGCTCAGGTCAAAGACAGAATCAAAGAAGCCTACTATTACATTCCAGATGCTAAAGCAGACCCGGAAATCAAGGCAGAAGCAATGCAAAACAGCTTTATCTTCAAGTTCATCGTGTCCTCGAAGTCGAGCAATAGCAATGTGCCATGTTACCGAGGCCTTATGCCGCTTATGAACAGGCAGATCCACCAAGGCTATGAAGGTGGAGCCTGGTATTCATTTCCCAACAAAGCCTTTGACGATAAAATCAGCCTGTATCAGCTTCGCGACCCGGGCGAAGAATTCGCCGAACTGTATTCCACATACCATGTTGCCGCTCCCAAGGGTTCCAAGACCAGCGCCGTACACAACGATTGGTTCGAAAAAACAGGCCTGCATGAAGATCCTCAAAAGACGTAGTCATTCCAGCGGAGTCTTGCCATGTTGAGACACATTGCCCTTGCAGGCATTGCCTCCCTTTCTGCCTGTATCGTTTGCCCACCCGCTTCTTCGCAAACAGCCAGCCCCGATTCAACAGAATCAGAGGCGGTTTGGGACGGAAATTTACACCGCGCTGTCCTACTAAGCAAAAGCGAAGAGGTAAAAATGCTGGTGGCACACATTGAAGCAGATTTTGGTCCAAACCATAAGGCCAGTTCGCGGTATCGGCTAGGTAATCTCGCGTTATTTTATGTAGTCAAACTTCCGCCGCCTGATGCGATGGATGCCAACAGTTCCTCACAATATGTCGGGGTTATCCTCGGCACAAAGTTTCGCTTTATCCGGCTTCCAAACCGCGAGTTGTTTGCGCAATTTGCCAGAAACATTCGAGCCAACCCCGAGCAGTACGAACTCAATGATCGAATTGGCATAACGCTCATGCTGGCCACTGGTTCGGACGTTTTCACCATACCTGAGAATGGCCAAAAGCCCACCTGGACAGACGAAGATGGCACACTCACTATCCGCTACCACAAGGACATGCCGCGAGGCATGATGAAACCCATCACTGTCGCATGCACGCTTACCGTCGATGCCAATCAGGCCTATACGCACACATGTGATAACCCCGACTACCGCCCAGGACCACCACCAACGGGCCACAATGCCCAGCCGGTTGAAATGCGGCGCTGGAATAAATAGTAGCGTTTAGAACGCGCCCTATTTGGCTTCGCAAATACGGGCGCGGCGCATGCTATCTTCGCCCTGTGGGCTCAGATACGCACGCGCTCTATGTCCTGAGGGTAAGTTGTACCACCCGCTCTACACCTTACTCGCAAGGCTCGTCTGTTTCGGTGGCCCTGGAATTGCCCTCTTCACACACAACCTTTCCTCTGACGCCACACAAAAAGTCAATGTATTCGCCGTCAACGCCTTTCTGTACTTTCCCATCTTTGCAATGGTTGAAAACCATGTACTCATGATTACCACCAGCACAAGTGTACCAAACGTCATTGTATATTCGATATTCGCCGTCGCTCATCGTGTCGTCGTTGTAAACGACTTCGCCATCAACACAAAAAGCGAGAAAGTCTCTCTTCGACGAATCGAAAGTAGGCATGAAGCGAGAGCAACTTATCTCGAAGGTTTTGATATCGCACGTGACCACTTCATTTTTAATACATGGTGTCGTATATTGCGCGACTTTTCCGTCTCTGCATTGGATCTCCCCTCCTAAACCACTTGACCTCTTGACACCACAGAGCGACGTGTAACGCTTGTTGTCCTGACCGACGATGAAATCTCCGTCGCATGCATTAAGAGGTTCAATCTGAGAATACTCAGTATACCACGTACATCCATACAAAACATTATCGAGCTCGTATTTTTTATTATGGCTATATTGAATACCATGCCCATCGGCTTTCCCTTTACAGGAAGCGACGTTGCCGAGTTCGTCGCACACGAGTCCAAAAGTTTCCACATTGCAAGTCTTGCAACCCCTCGCTCCCATTGTGACAACATTGTCCTTGCACTCAACAACCGTATCGTTGGCATCACATAATGCGATGTAGCGTTCACCATCATCGGCGGCAATCACCATATTCCCGTCACATTGATTGGTAACGCCAGGGGCCCAACTCTGAGGTTGAGAAAAATCACAAGTATAGCTCACCCCGTTAATGACAGGAAACTCACTAATTTCCTTCTGGACTCCGTTGTCGCAAAAGAACTTTTTTCCTTCCACGCATGAGTATGTGTACGCATTGCAAGCAGTATCTTTATCCTCCCCACACCCCAAAGTACCCACCAAACTCACCAACACGGCCACCAAAATCGCTGTTTTCTTCATAAAATTTCCTCCCAAAATCGGGTAAACACGTTTCCCTCATGTCTCAATGAGGCTTGGGACGAAACAATTTGCAAAATTTATGCCGATGCGCAGTGCTTGGGTTATCTAAAAGCTTATGGACACCAGAACAGGCAAATGCATGTCACAGCTTAAAAATTGTGCTGATCCAGTGGAGCATTGTGACGAAAAAATTACCACAGAGATCAATTTTTTTATTCCGAGATGATGCCCGGGCATCGAACAGGGCGAGATTTATCATGCTCCTGCAGACTGGCAACGCGACAGCAGATCGGACACAAAAAAGGCGGGTTTAAAAACCCACCCTTAAATAGACGAGAAACACTGGCAACATAACAGGGCTGACTTGCAAGCAGCCCTGCCAGGTCAAAAGACGTGGCTACTCGCCGGCCAAAGCTTTCTTCATATTTTCATTTTCCCCGCAGGCACCTTTTTGGATCGCCACCTCGGCTGCCAGAACGCAATCACCGAGAACGCGAGCGGGATCAGTCTCCGGGGCATCCCCGGCGATGGCATTGATGGCCCGCATTTTCGCCGTTTGAGCCTCACTCCTCACCGCAAGATAACGCTTAACCGCCTTGTCGCAATCTGTAAGCTTTGCGACTTCCTGAAGCTCTTCGCAAAGTGGTTTCGATTTGCACCCAACGCTAAAAACACCCATAAAAGATACGGCAGCTACGACGATAGCAACTTTTCTCATTGGTTAACTCCTCTTTTTTGTCCTGCGATTCGTTCTGATTCGCAAATCTTTCCGATGAACCCTCACCTGGAGATAATCTGAATCCATCAATCGTGTGAGATCAAGCTTCTGCTCATCCTCCAGGTGGCAAGAACTTTATAGGCAGTTAAAAATTTTGTCAAACACATAGCATCATGCCTTATGCTCGAATAGGATTTATGTTAAGCTTACAGCTATAATGGCAAAGCCCAATGGGGCTTTCCCGATGGCGCTCCCACCAGATCAAGCCAGAATAAACTGTTTTCGCCAAGGATATAGGGTTGCATGACACACAAACCAGCGCTCGCCCGAGAAGTGTCATCTTCTGACATTCTTTCGATAACGCTTGAGCCATCCTCATCCTGCCCACAAAACACTGACTGGACGGTTGTGTCGTGCGAAGATCTCAGTGCGCATGAAAACGATCCAGAAATTGCTGTGTTGCAGGCACATCCTCAGCTGTACAAGGATTACCACATCCTCCGCGCAGTTGGCCGCGGCGCGCAGGGAGCGGTCTATGCAGCAGCTGATCTTCACACATTCAAAACCGTCGCCATCAAGGCGCTGTCATTTCGCGAAATGGCCGACTGGAAAGCTTCCGAGCTTTTTTTGCGCGAGATCGCACTGCTTAAGTCGATGCAAATCGAGGGCACGCCGCGCTATATTGATGCCATCGACGCCACTGCCAGCCCAGATCCCTACTACTTTCTCGTCCAGGACTTCATCCCGGGCAAAACGCTCGAAGCCAAGCTCGACAGGGGCGAGACGTTCTCCACCAAGGAGGTTATCGCCATCGCGCTTGCTCTCATCCCCATCCTCGAAAAGCTCCGAAGCTATTCCCCGCCAATCGTACACCGCGACATTAAGCCTTCGAATATCATGATGACGCCAGAGGGCGATATCTATCTGATCGACTTTGGTGCGGCCATGTTTCACGAGCGCAGTATGGGCGGCGCGACATTCGCAGGTACGGCCGGTTACATGGCGCCCGAACAGTGCATGGGCACTTCTACGCCAGATTCCGATGTCTACGGGCTGGGCGCCACGCTCATTCACCTGCTCACAGGCATTGCGCCTTATAAGATGCAAGTACTGGAGAGTTCCGCCATCGTTCCAAAAGATAAAAAACGGTCTTTCCTGACCGCGTTGCGAAAACCCTTGCCCTTGCGGGCATCATCCGAAAACGATGGCAAACAGGCCGCAAAAAGCACGAAAACACCTTTCCATGCTCCATGACGCTGCGGTTCAAGCCGCATTTGCCTGAGGAAACGCCCCAATGGCTCGAAGATCTGCTCGAAGTGATGGTGTCGCCTTACCCAAACTACCGGGTCAAAGATCTTAACCGGCTCGTTCGTGCCATACGCACCATTGGCGGTGTTGGGCTTGAGGGGCATTCGATGAGCATGGATGAGGCTGGAAAGCTGGGAAGCATGGAGAGCATGAAGTATCAGTATCTCATTCCCACCCATCCCTTATTTATGTCGTTTTTTTTCATACATGGCGCTATTTTTTGCTTACTCTTCATGGTCATGTTAGCTAAGTCACCTTACTTATCTAGTGCTGTTTTAACGTTCATCTGCCTAGGGGTATACATTTTAGTGACTTTTGGTGCATTCATTATGCTTGGTATGGCTATAGAAATGAAAGGCCAAAAGTCGTGGTGGATAAGCTGAAAGCAGACTTTGGAACAAAAATGGATCTGTATGTGTACAAGCATTTCAGAGTGACAAAGACACACGACATGCATAACCTCGGTGTGGCGTAGCGGAGCTGGCAGCCGGCAGTCCCCCAAACCTCAACCCTGGAGTGGTTGAACTAAACTGCAAAGCAATATTTACATTGTCAGCACACATGCTTTGCAGCGCTCTCCTCGGCCTAAGTGCGAGTGTGAAACCCGTCCCTACATCGACGAACCACAGGCATCGGAGGGGGGCAAATGTCTGAACAGGATTAATAGGATTGAAGGATTAACAGGATTGTTAGAAGCGTTTTATTGGCTCCCCACAAGCGATACGCGAACCCATCCGTCGAAACCTTCCCAGAAGGGGAAGCTTGCAAGGGGAGCAAAAGAAAATCCAAAAGCGGGGCGTTGCGGGGCCGGCGATTGAGGCCCCGCTTTGGGGGTAGCGGCGTATCGCGCTCGCCGAAATGTGCATCGTCGTCGTCAGCAGCGTCGTTGTGGTCGGTCACGTACAAAGTACGCTCCCTTCCACGCCTCCTTGCTTTCTAGAATCTGCACCATTTCGACGCCGCGACAGGGCGAGCGCGATAGCGGCGTAGGGGGCTTGGCCCCCACAAGATGTAGGGGCGAATAATTATTCGCCCCTACTTGCTCTTCAGTGCGAAATCACTTTGGACTCGGGCACGCTGGAACAAACCACCCCGCCCTTCGGGCACCCCTCCAAAGGAGGGGAATTTGAGATATGTCTTCACGAGGGGTGCGGCCCCATAAACCGTAGAGACTTTTGTTTTTGCGAAAAAACGAGTAATAGCATCACCCTCTACCCACAAGCAATGCGCAGCATTGCAGGGGGTGTGGGGGAACGAGTTCCCCCACAAAAACAAAAAAAGAGGAATTCATGACAAAGAAAGCGGCGGGATATCAGAAGGTTGAGGCGTGGATCGACATTGCGAAGGAAGAGGGGGCGATTCTGGAGTTTTGGAAGGCGCATGATATTTTTAACAAGCTTCGGGCTCAGAATGCGGGGGGGGAGACGTTTTCGTTTCTCGATGGGCCGATTACGGCGAACAATCCGATGGGGGTGCACCATGCCTGGGGCCGGACGCTGAAGGATTCGTTTCAGCGCTATCATGCGATGAACGGCAAGGATCAGCGTTATCAGAACGGCTTTGACTGTCAGGGGTTGTGGGTTGAGGTCGAGGTTGAGAAGTCGCATGGTTTTGCCTCAAAGAAGGAGATTCGCGACTACGGCATTGACCGGTTTGTGGAGGATTGCAAGGCGCGGGTTCGCAAGTTTTCGGCCATTCAGCGCGATCAGTCGATTCGGCTGGGCATGTGGATGGACTGGGACAATTCCTATTATACGATGAGTGAGGAGAACAACTACACGATATGGTCATTCCTGAAGAAGTGCTTTGAGGAGGGTTTGATTTATCGCGGTACGGACGTGATGCCCTGGTCGGGCCGAAGCGGCAGTGCGTATTCTCAGATGGAGATCATTGAGGGGCGCAAGTACGTGGTGCACACGTCGCTTTTTGTAAAGTTTCCTCTCATCGACAGGCCCGGAGAGAATCTTCTGGTCTGGACGACGACGCCCTGGACGCTGTCCTGCAATGTGGCGGCGGCGGTGAATGTCGACCTGGACTATGTCAAACTTCGCAGCAAGCAGGATGGGGAGCTGTATTATTTTGCCGAGGAGAATCTGAATTTTAAGCGTTTGGAGCGGCAATATAAGGAAAACTGGATTGAGGGCGTGCCCAAGCTCAAGCCGCTGGCGCAGATTTTTAATGAGCGCGGCGGGTATGAAATCGAGGGGACGGTGAAGGGCGCCGATTTGGTGGGCTTGCGTTATCGCGGCCCGTTTGATGAGCTGGAGGCGGCGCACGTTTCGGGAGGTTATCCTTTTACCGATGAGAGCATGCATGAGACGGCCGCTTCGGCACACAGGGTAATTGATGGCGGGCGCGACAGCCATGGTTCGCCCATCGTGTGTACTGGCGAGGGAACGGGTATCGTGCATATCGCGCCGGGGTGCGGCGATGTGGATCATAAGCTTGGGGCATCTCTTGGGCTGCCGATGCTTGCGCCTTTGGATGAGGGGGCGAACTTCTTGCCAAAGTTTGGATTTTTGACGGGCATGAACGCGACTTCGGACGAGACGCGTGCGGCCGTCATTCAGAGCCTTAAGGAAAAGGGGCTGCTCGTGGCCAGCGAGCAGTATCCTCATGTCTATCCTCACTGCTGGCGCACTGGCGATGAGCTCGTGTTTCGGATGGTCGACGAGTGGTATATCCGAATGGACTGGCGAGATCGCATCATTAAAGTGGCAAAGGATATCCGATGGATTCCCGAGTTTGGGAAGGAGCGCGAGGTCGACTGGCTGACGAACATGCACGACTGGATGATATCGAAGAAGCGGTATTGGGGGTTGGCACTTCCGATTTGGGTGTGTGAGTCGTGCGAGAAGTTTGACGTGATAGGCGGCCGCGAAGAGCTCAAGGCACGCGCCATCGAAGGATGGGATCTCTTCGAAGGCCATACGCCTCACAAGCCCTGGATTGACGCCGTCAAAATTGCCTGTCCGCATTGCGGCGACAAGATGTCGCGCATCGAAGACGTGGGCAACCCCTGGCTGGATGCGGGCATCGTGCCGTATTCGACCGCGAAGTACAACACGGATCGCGAATACTGGCAGAAATGGATGCCCGCCGATTTGGTCATTGAGTGTTTTCCGGGGCAGTTCCGCAACTGGTTTTACAGCCTTTTGTCAATGAGCACCATGATGGAGGACATGCGACCATTTAAGACGCTTTTGGGGCATGCGCTCGTTCGCGATGAACATGGCCAGGAGATGCACAAGTCGTCAGGCAACGCCATATGGTTTGACGACGCCGCCGAGAAGGTGGGCGCAGATGTCATGCGTTGGCTTTATGTGCGCCAGAATTCGGAGGTCAACCTGAATTTTGGCTTCGGCCCGCTTCGCGAAGTTCGCGGCGGCTTTATCAACACGCTCTGGAACACCTACGCCTTCTTTACAAACTACGCGCGCCTGGAAAACTGGACGCCAACTGACAGCTCGACGCCGTTTGCAGAACGTTCGCTGTTTGCCCAGTGGATACTGACCGAGCTCCAACTTCTTATCGATCGTTGCCGGGCGGGTTTTGAAGCCATCGACGTGCGGACGGCGGCACTGGCCATTGAGCGTTTTGTCGAGGATCTGTCGAACTGGTATGTCCGGCACAATCGCAAGCGCTTCTGGAAGATCGCTGCCGACGATGCCGAGCAGTCACAAGCTGCCTTCGAAACCCTCTTCGAATGCCTTTACACCCTGCTCCGCCTCATTGCCCCATTCATGCCATTCCTCGCCGAAAACATGTACCAGAATCTCGTTCGCGGCGCCCTGTCGGAGGCCAAAGAATCGGTGCATCTGGAGCCCTATCCGGTCGCAGACGAAGGCAAGATCGATATTGAGCTGCGCGACGAGATGGATGCCGTGGTGGCCTTCACAAAGCTTGCGCTTTCGGCGCGCGACGCCCAGAAACTTAAGATCCGCCAGCCGCTTCAGAAGCTCATCCTTGGGCCGGCCAATGCCGTTGGTCTTAAGGCTGCGCACCGTTTTCAAGACATTCTCAAGGATGACCTCAACGTCAAAGCCGTAGAAATCCTCGATGTTGGCGTTCCCAGCCCGCTCGACTACGAAATCAAGCTCAACTTCCGCACGGCCGGGCCAAAGTTTGGCAAACAGATCAAAGCGCTTTCGGCGGCGATTGGTCAACATCATGCTGACGTCCTTGCCAAAGCCCGGGCAGGCGAACCGTTCGAGATAAACCTCGACGGCGAAGCCGTGACGGTTTTGGCAGAGGATCTCATCATGGCAGCGCTGCCCAATCCCGACCTGGCGATTGCCGAAGAAGCGGGCTTCTGGGTCGCCTTTGACACGCACATCACCGAAGCCCTTCGCATCGAAGCGTACATGCGAGACTGCCTGCGGCGCTTCCAGCTGACTCGAAAGGAAATCGGCCTGGAAATCGAAGATCGCGTGGTGCTGACCTGGCAATCGGAATCAGAAACGATTCGGCAGATGTTCTCAACATGGTCAGATGCCATCGCCACAAACCTGCTGGCACGCGTCGTACCCTCAAACGAAACACAGCCCATGTCACTCACGATCGAAGGCGAAACGCTCACCTATAATATTGTGAAGGTTTGATTTTTCTTTTTTTGTGGGGGAACTTGTTCCCCCACACCCCCTGCGATGCCATTCGGCATCGCTTGTGGGTAGAGGGCGACATGTATCGTTTTTGGCGACTGCCTTCTGCATTGCGAACACAGACATCGGCAATTTTGAAGGGGCAACCTCCATAGGCGTTAATTTTTTCGAGAACATTATTGTTTTAAGCATATACGCTATTCACAGGTATCGCTTATCGCAAAGATGCCCTCAAATTCCCCTCCTTTGGAGGGGTGGCGCCTCGGCGCCGGGGTGGTTTTGATGCCAGGCAAATCACGTTAGGAGCGGTATAGGACACGCATCGGACAAATCGGGAGGCTGTGTGGCTGATCTCTGGCTATCCACAAATTTAACGCCGCCACTCGCAGCCCCCTGGCAACTCGTGGCGGAGTCTGCGAGCTGGCATCTTTCGAGCGACGAGCTGGCTGGCCCTCACCCGCTGGCTGTTGTTTGCAGCGAAGAGGCCGTGGTGGCGATTCTCGGCACAGGTGGGCGGGGCATCGCAAAAGACATGCTCAAAGAGGCAGGTGCCCTGTACGATGATTGGAGCGAGCCTGAGGCGCTGCGCCGACTTGAAAGGCTCGTTGCCTTGCCGGTCTCGGGTGTCATTTTCTGGCCCAGGCGCGATGCGGTGTGTGTGTTTCGCGATAAATTTGGGGTCATGCCCTGGATGGTTCATGTCTCGCCTGAGGGGGGGCTGAGCATGACGTCTTCGCCCGAGCGACATGCGGCGGTAGCCGTACAAGCGCCGTTAGACGAAACATGGTTTGGCCGATTTCTGTGGGGGATCGACGCTGCCTCCCGCGATGACTGCTTTTTGGGCAGCGAGCGGCTTCGGGCGGGAGAGAGTCTCTGGCTCAGAGACGGGCGAGCGACGTATCAGCGCTACTGGCGCCCGAGTGATGCACCCAATAGATCTCTGGCCAAAGATCATGCCGCTCAGCTGCGCGAAGCGCTTTTTTCGGCCGTCTCCCGAATCCCGGACGATCTGCCGCTGGTATTTACGCTTTCCGGCGGCCTGGACTCATCCGGCATCCTGGCGACCTATTGCTCGGGTCTTGCCAGGGGCACACACGTCAATGCAGTATCGCTCGTTTCGGCACGTCATCCCAGCTGTGATGAGTCCAGAGAGCTCGATATTCTCGAAAAAGCGTTCCCCATTCGGCTCACGCGCATTTCGATGGACGACGTCTGGACACTCCGTGAGCCAGACCTATACCGGCAATGCCTTCATGGCCCGCTCGTGGCACCTGGTATAGAAACTTCGCTGGCGGTCTATCGCGCCATGCGCGAAGTGCACGGCCCATGCCGCATCATCACGGGGTATGGCGGGAATTTCCTCGTCAAGGTACGGCGCGAAGCGCTCTGGCGAGATCTGCTTTCCCGTCGCGCATGGCCAGCGCTCGTTCGCGAACTCACCCATACGCGACCGCACCAGGCGCGCGAGCTTCTTGCCCGCGTGATTGCCAACAGCGCCGACGGCAAACTTCTCGATACACTCAAGCGCATACTGCCTGCGCCCTTGCAGCAGGTCATTTTTCGCCCACACCAATCGGTCGCAGACCCGAAAACGTGGCTTTGCTGTGACTTTGTCCGACGCCATGGTCCGGAATCGGTCGATCCGATTTTTTCGATGACACATGCGCAGGAACGGGATTTTCTGCCCGTATCGTGGGAATGGGAGATGCGGGCCAGGGCACTTGATTGGGTGGCACGGATTGGAGGCGTGACGCTATATGATCCCCTCTTTGACCCTGAACTCTACGCTCTGTGTGCACACTTCCCGCCGGGCGATTTTCTGCGGCATGGCGACTGGCGATACCTGTACAAAGAAACGCTCCGGCCGCTGCTTCCACGCACTATCCTTACACACCCCAAGTGCCAGACTTTTGATGCCATCGTGCACGAGGGAATCGCCATGCGTGCAAGGCCGGTTGTCGAATCTGCCATCGCGCATCTGCCCCATACGCAGGCAGGCACCATGATAGACGCACAGGCCCTGGCACGGTCTTACGCACGATACGCCGAAGCCGTAGCGAGGTATGGCGAGGCACTTCCATTCCGTTCTGACCTGCTCTGGCGTGCCATCAGCACAGCTTTGTGGGGACAATAAAATGGCGTGTTTGGAGGGGGCCACGCCCCCTGCGCCGCTATCGGCTGTAGGGGCGACCAGGGACGGTCGCCCCTACAGCCGATACGCGGCTACCCCCTGTGCGGGGCTCAAACGCCGCCCCGCAACGCCCGGCTCACAAACGGACACGGCAACGCCGTGTCCCTGCATGCGTCCGTGGGGCGCCCCACGGACGCGCACTGCGCGCCCCTGCTTTGGATAATACCCTGTGCGGGCGTAGCGCGCTGCGCCCTCAGCTTGCACCGGCAATTTGTAAAGCACAAAAACGTCAAACCTTTCGAAATAAAATTTCAGTCCAATTCAGCCTACATGTATCATAGGGAGTGGTGTAGTAACAAGACACACCTGATGCATCTGTGAGATGGTGCGAATTTTGTCCGGGGGCTGCATACCTTTGTGAAGTTGGAGTAGAAAGTAGCGATATGAAAAAAAGAAAAATTTTGCTTGCATGCCTGGTGGCCCTGCCTTTGTCGATGCTGGGATGTGCCGACAGTCCGGATCCCAAGTGTACATCCATGACGGCAACGTGTGATGGCAGTGGCAAGAATATCCTTGCATGTGAAAATGGCACTCAGGTGGTGGTGCCGTGCACGAACGATACAGTTTGCCAGAATGGCAAGTGTGTGAACCTGGCGGTGTGTCAAAATGGTGCCAGACAATGTGCATCGGATGAAAGTTTTCAGGTTTGCAGCGCTGGGGAATGGTCATCGTTCTCCTGCCCGTCTGGCACAGAGTGCCAATCTGGAACATGTGTTTTCAAGCCTGGTACGTGCACAGCAGGTGAATCCGCCTGTACTTCGCTGGGCAAGGTTGCGGAGTGCATTTTGGGACAGGTGGTGGTGAGTGATTGTCCCAGTGGTTCGACTTGTTTGGGCAAACAATGTACCAGCCAGCAAACATGCTCATCATCCGAACCAGCAACATGCCTTGACAGCGTGCAGGTCAGGCAATGTGTTGCCGGCATATATGAGTACAAGCCATGTGGCCTGAATCAGGAGTGCAAAAACGGTTCGTGTATCGCCACGGCACAGGAAGATGAATGCAGAGCGGGTCAGACGAAATGTGAAGGTCTGGGCTTGTATGCATGCCAGAACGGCCGCTGGGCAGCCTCAGCCTGTCCGACAAATCAGGCATGTTTGTCTGGCACTTGCGTTGACACCTGCCGCAACATAGGCTCCGTGAAATGTGAAGGTCTGGATATCCTGACGTGTTCGGCTGATCTTTTCTGGATCAAGTCGACAACATGCGCAACAGGATGCCAGAATGGTGTCTGTACGACGACCGAATGCACAGCGAGCGGTTTTGTGCCGTACTGCCTCAACGCAACGACATTGGCCTCGGCCTGCTCGGCGGCTGGCACACTGACAAAGACAACCTGCTCCAACGGCTGCCAGAATAACGCGTGTGTCACCACAACCCCGGAATGCAGCCAGGCGGGTTTTGCGCCCTATTGCATCGACGCATCGACACTGGCTTCGGCTTGCTCCGCCTCCGGTGTTCTGACAAAAACGACCTGTCCCAACGGCTGTGCGGCTGGAAAATGCCAGGCTGCCCCGGAATGCAGCCAGACGGGTTTTGCACCCTATTGCATCGACGCATCGACACTGGCCTCGGCCTGCTCCGCCTCCGGCGTTCTGACAAAAACGACCTGCCCCAATGGCTGTGCGGCTGGCAAATGCCAGGCGGCACCGCCTGTCGTAGGCAGCTCCTGCTCTGCTTCCTACACAGACTCCTGTCACAGCAACAGTGCTTATTATTGCGATTCAAGCAACAAAGTTGCCAGGATGGATTGTTCCACCTGGGGCGAGACCTGCTTTATTATGAAAGACGGCTCGGCCGAATGCGGTGCAACCAGTGTTTCTGATGTGTGCTCGGCCGATGGCGACATTTACTTCTATGGCGATGGGGCTGGCGGCAATGCTTTCTGCCAGCTCTATACCACGTATGGCGTTGCCGTGTATGGCACCTGCCACCTTGTTGGCGGAACCATGTATGGCGTTGAGTCATATGCTCGCAGTATTTGCCTGGGCAATGACCGGATTTACTGTTCCGGGTCGACGATTCAGTCGCAAACCTGCTCTGGCGGATGCTCTTTCAACACCTCGACGGCCGAGGCCACGTGTATTGGTGGAGGTGGTACTATCCCAACCGAGAAGACATGTGCGACAGCAGACAGCTGTAGCGGCACAACAGCTCGACATTGCCTTAATGGCACGATGAAGACGTGGGACTGCAAGGAAATCTTTGGCCCAAGCGCTACGTGTGTTGTCGCCGACAGCGATAAGAAAGCATGGTGTGTCGACTCCGGTACAGCCTCTTTTTGCAGCAAAGATTACGAATACCTTGGCTTGTGGAAGGACCTTGAAGCGTATTCATGTTATTGGGAAACAGGATACCTCAACCACGCCGGTTGCGTAAGGAGCGGTGGACGTTTCTACCTTGCCGATCTGTATGTCGACAGTGTGTGCCTGGTGGATGCTGATGGCCCGTTCCGCTTTATGTGCGATGGTGAGAACATCACATACGAAGACTGTTCGAGTTCCTGCACTTCAAACGGATGGGCTGGGATGTGTATCTAGCAACGGCCCATAGCCATTAGCCGTTGCGAGGCACCCTAGCGGTGCCTCGCTTTTTTTGCTTCCCCAGGGGAGGCACAGCGCCCCATAGACGCTTAATCAAAGGTCACATGGATTCGGTGTCGGACAGCGGTTCATTTGCACTCCCCTTCCCCGAATCGGGGGCTCAAACAGATCGACTGTGCAGTGACCATTTTATGCTTAGGAGTGAAAAGCAATCGTATGAAGAAAAGAAACCTTTTGCTTGCCTGCCTGACGATTGCCCCTTTGTCGGCGTTGGGATGTGACGAGAATCTGGACACCAAATGTACATCGGAAAAATCTGTTTGTATTTCGTCAAACAGGCTTGCGGAGTGCATTTCCGGGCAGGAGGTCATACGCGACTGCCCCAGTGGTTCGGTTTGTCAGGAAGATCGATGTGCTATTCAGGAGACATGTTCGCCGTCCGAACCTTCATCGTGCTTTGGCAGCGAACAGGTAAAGCAATGCGTGGAAGGCGCATATACACTAACGCCATGTGGGCTAAATCAGGCATGCCAAAACGGTGCGTGTATCCCCCAGACCGGCAACAATGAGTGCCTGGCTGGACAGACAAAATGTGAAGGCAATACGCTGTCCTCATGCCAGGACGGTCTCTGGAAAAACGATGCTTGCCCGACAAATCAGGCATGTTTGTCGGGGGCTTGTGCCGAGACCTGCCACAACACAGGCTCTGTGAAATGCGACGGTCTGGATGTTCTGGCGTGTTCGGCAGATCTTTTCTGGGTCAAGTCGACAACATGCACAACGGGATGCCAAAATGGTGCCTGTACGACGACCGAATGCACAGCGAGCGGTTTTGTGCCGTACTGCCTCAACGCAACGACATTGGCCTCGGCCTGCTCGGCGGCTGGCACACTGACAAAAACAACCTGCCCCAACGGCTGCCAGAATGACGCATGCCTGACCACAACCCCGGAATGCAGCCAGGCGGGGTTCACGCCCTATTGCATTAACACCACCACACTGGCCTCGGCCTGTTCAGCGGCTGGTGTGTTGACAAAAACAACCTGCCCCAATGGCTGCCAAAATGATGCATGCGTAAACACAGCCCCGGAATGCAACCCAGCGGGATTCACGCCCTATTGCATTAACACCACCACACTGGCCTCGGCCTGTTCGGCGGCTGGCACGCTCACCAGGACGACCTGCCCCAGCGGGTGCGCAGCCGGGAAGTGCCAGACGGATACACCTGAGGTAGGCAGCAGTTGCTCAAGTTCCTTCGTCGACTCCTGTTACAACAATGTCATGTATTATTGCTCGAATGGCAGAGTTGAAGCATCAAATTGCTCAATGTTTGCGCTGTTAGGAATGAATCTGACTTGTATTCCACTCAAGGACGGTGCATCCACCTGCGGAGAGAGCGATGTCTCTGACAAGTGTTCGGCCGATGGCAGCACCTACTTTATTACCGATGCCACTGGCAACAATACCTTCTGCACGACCTTTCTCATGATTGGTACTGCTACTTATGGGCTCTGTCAGCTCGTTGACGGGAAGATGTACGGCGTCCTGTCAGCCGCTTTCAGCATCTGCAATGGCAATGATCGGGTTTATTGCTCGGGTGCGGCGATTCAGAAGCAATTCTGCTCAAGGGGTTGCTCTTATAATGCCACGTCGGCAACAGCGACATGTATGTAAGGGAGCGGGGCGTTGCGGGGCCGGCGACTGAGGCCCCGCTTTGGGGGTAGACGCGTATCGCGCTCGCCGAGGCGGTGCCTCTTCGCCGTCAGCGGCGTCGTTGTGGTCGGTCACGTACGAAGTACGCTCCCTTCCACGCCTCCTTGCTTCCTGGAATCTGCACCATTTCGACGCCGCGACCCTGC
>Ga0209737_10000095_pt1 | contig 78662 bp, 73 predicted proteins | sample TergutCu122P3_FD_187284 | JGI IMG/M metagenome (GOLD analysis project Ga0209737, IMG submission 187284) | Cubitermes ugandensis P3 segment gut microbial communities from Kakamega Forest, Kenya - Cu122 P3 (SPAdes) (version 2) | ecosystem: Host-associated > Arthropoda: Insects > Digestive system... | reverse complement strand
CCACTTGAGCGAATGTTCAGCGAGCGTGTCAATGACAGCGATGCAGTCCAGGAAATTATAGACGTCCCGAGGTTCAAACTTCGCATCCATTTCGACTTTATTTTCATCCATCTCTTCAGACATGACAGCCTCCCAAAATGCAGGCTGCAAACACGGAGGCTGTCGCTTGAGTCAAAAGGCGACTCAAACGAGCTAGACAGTCCGGTACCAGACAAACGAAAAACCGGCGAACCTTGCAGTTCCACGCTTGAGTCGCCAAAGCGGGGAGATGCAGAACGAAGAGTGAAGGTTCAACCGGCACTGCTTCTCTTCGTTCGTTTGTCTAATAATGAGCTGTCTAGGCTCAGCCGCAGTATTCCGCAGCGGGAATGCATATAGCATTGTGAGGAGGTTTGAGGGAAAGGAAATGTTGGGGAGGGGGGGGCAAGGGGGGGGCAACCGCCCCCCTGTAATCTTTTATGCCAAGCCCAGCTGATTTCTTGATGGGCCCCGCATCCAATGTTAGGCGAGTGGAGAATGTTTGCCTCCATCAATTATTGGACACTCCTCAAACACGCTTCGTGGATTGAGCTTTTCGTCCTGCTGGCGCTTGTCGCCGTCTCCGCTTTCAGCTGGGCGCTGATGCTGCAAAAATGGCTGCAACTTGCCTCCGCCAAACGGCGCTCTGCTGAATTCCTCGAGGTGTTTTGGGAAGCTACACAACTCGACTCCATCTACCACTCCATCTCCAAACAACAGGCCTCCCCCTTGGCCAAAATTTTTAAGGCCGGCTATGAGGAAATGCTCAAACTGGCCAAACTCAAAACAAGCCCCCCCCAAGGGGCCTCCCAGCACCGGCTTGAAGGCATCGAAAATATTGAGCGCGCCTTGCAGCGCTCCTCCATGAGCGAAATTATAAAACTGGAGTCGCGCCTGTCCTTCCTGGGGACAGTCGGCGTGACGGCACCCTTCATCGGCCTCTTCGGTACCGTCATGGGCATTCTGTCGGCATTCAACGAAATTGCCCAACAAGGCAATGCCAGCATCGCCACCGTCGCGGCGCCCATCGCCAACGCGCTGCTCGCAACAGCGGCAGGCCTGTTTGCAGCCATTCCTGCGGTTATCGCCTACAACGCCTTCCTAAGTCGCATCCGCGTCTTCGACACCGAAATGGCCAACTTCTCCTCGGACTTTCTCAATATTGTCAAACGCAACTTCTTTAACTGAGCCTTTGGGGCGCAGGGTTTTCACGGAATACACTCTCTTTTGCTGTACAACTTCTGACTGGCTGTACACTGACTGCACATGAGCTCGCGACGTCACCCGCGTACAACCTTAAGCGAAATCAACGTCACGCCCCTGGTGGACGTTATGTTGGTGCTGCTCATTATTTTTATGGTGACAGCGCCCCTCATTCAGCCCGGCGTCAAAGTGGACTTGCCTCAAACACGCGCGCTCCCCATGGAGGCGGACGAAGCCAAGCTGATTTTGTCCATCAACAAGGAAGAGCATATTTTCCTGGGCGAGACTCAAGTCCCCTATGAGGAGCTTGAAACCAAACTGCGCACCAACAGCCGCGTGCAGGAAGAGAAGGAGCTCTTCTTGCAAGCCGACAGGACACTGCCTTATGCCGTCGTGCTGGACGTCATGGCCATTGCACAACGCGCGGGCATCGACAAACTCGGCATGGTGACAGACCCACTCACGTCCCAACGCCCGGAACAACGGCCGGCCCAACGGCGACCTTGAGGTTTCCCATGGCCGCGCATGCCTATAGCAGCCTCCTAAGCCCCCCGCGCACGCTTTTGTGGCCTTTCGTTGCCGCTTCACTCGTCGTCCACGCGCTGTTTTTTACGCTCCTTCTGGGCTTTCTGGAGCGCCCCAAACCCAAACCCGCACTCCTCCAAAAACCCATCCGCGCTTCTTTGGTACGCTTGGGAAAACCCAGGGACCCGACTTTGCTGCCGCGCCACGAGGCACCCCCGCCGCCGCCTTCCAAGGCTCCGCCTTCTCCAACACCTGCGCCGCCCCCGCCCCCGCCTGTTTCTGTCCCCTCCTCCAAGGCTGCGCCTTCGCCGCCTTCCAAAGCTTCTTCGCCTTCAAAAGCGGCGGACACCTCTGCCAGTCTGGCTTCCGCCTTTGCCAATGTGGCCAAACCCGGCTCCGCCCCTCTGGAAGGACAACCGGATGGAGACCCCCTGGGGGATTCGGCCATCCAGGAGGGGGAGCGCTATTTGGGGTTGATGAGCAGCGCCGTGCGGCGCCATTATGACGTGTCCGCCTCCATTCCCGAAAACCAACGCAGCCGACTGGAGGCCATTGCTTTCATCCGCATTGCCGCCAATGGAAAACTCCTGGACTCCAAACTCACCAAGTCCTCCGGAAACCTCCTCTTTGATGCGGCTGTGGAAAGTGCATTGAAAAAAGCCGCCCCCTTTCCCCCTCCGCCTGAACACCTCAAGGACTCTCTGAGAAAAGATGGCGTTCAACTTGTATTTACACCTTAGACTGACTTAAGGGGATTGCTATGCGCTTGTTCATCTCCTGGCTTCTGCTCTCCTCCTCCCTCGCTTTTGCGCAAGCTGTGACGCTTGAAATCAGCGGGGCCAATTTTCGCGCGGAGCCTTTGGGCTTTCCTCGCGTCATGGAAACCAGCCCTTCTGTACAAACCCTTGCGGATGAGCTCGACAAACTGCTCCTTTTCAACCTGGAAGCCTCCGGCCTCTTTCGCCTGCTGGACAGGGCCAGCTTTCTGGCTCCCGCGGATGAGCCTGCCAACAGCATTGTCACCTCTGCATGGCTGAATGTCGGCGCAGAAAGCGTCATGAAAGTCCAACTCGGCTTCAACAAAGAGCAGCAACTCGAAGCGCGCCTGCGCCTGTTTCGCAGCAGCAGCGGACGCCTGGAATTGGAAACTTCCGCCAAAGGCAGCTTGCTGGACATTCGAAAAATAGGCCACCAGCTGGCCAATGCCGTCTACCGCCACTACACGGGAGAGGAAGGGCCCTTTCTCAAAAAAATTGCTTTCGTCAAAACGGTTGGACAACGCCGCAATGTGCACATTGCGGACTGGGATGGGGCCAACGCCCAGGCGCTGACGCAAAGCAACATTAACCTCCTGCCTGCTGTTTCGGCCAACAACCAGGCCATTGCTTTTACCTCCTATGACAGCGGCAACCCCGACATTGTCCTCAAAACGCTGGACGGCGGCCAAACCACCGCTTTGGTGGCCAACAGGAATATGGCCACAGGCGTTGCCTTCTCCAAAAATGGAAGGTGGATGGCCTGGGCACAAGCCGAGGGCGAGTCCACGCAATTGTGGTTGGGCAAAGCGGATGGAAAAGACGCACGCAAGCTGACGCAGACGCCCTACCTCCTCAACACAAGCCCCAGCTTCACACCGGATGGCAAAAACCTCGTCTTCGTCTCCAACCGCGCCGGAGGGCCGCAGCTTTACCTCATGGACTTGGAGAAAAATGCCGTGCGCAGGCTGACATTCCAGGGAAACTATAACCAAACACCCAAGGTTTCTCCGAAGGGTGACTGGGTGGCTTTCACCGCAAGGGATGAAAAACGCCGCTTTGATATTTTCCTGACGCACCTGCAAACAGGCGAAGTGCGCCGCGTGACGCAGGACCAGGGCGACAATGAAGAACCCAGCTTCAGCCCGGATGGCCGCCTTTTGCTGTTTGTCTCCAGCCGCCTGGGCTCCAGCCATATTTTTGTCAGCACCTTGGATGGGAAAGTCCAACTGCCGCTGCCCATGGCGCGCGGGGTTTTTGCGACGCCTGTCTGGTTCAATTAATTAAGGCGAGGGCGTGGTGGCAAGGCCGGCTTCCTTCCAGGCTTTAATGCCCTCGGACATGACGTAGACATTTTTGTAGCCAAAACCCTTCGCGCGCCCAGCGGCTACATGCGAGGCCGTGCAGAATTTGTTTAAACAGTAGAATACCAGTTTGCGGCCCTTCTCCTTGGGCAGCAAGGCGGCCTCATAACCCGAAGACGAGGCCAGCAACACAGCGCCTGGCAACAGGCCATACGCCTCCCTCACCTCCTCGACGTTGACGTCCACGGGCGTGGCCCCCCCCGCCTTCAGCCAGGCCTCCACCTGGGCTACACTCACCTCCTCCCCCGCGGATGGCGCCCTGGGGCAGCCCAAACCCGCTGCCAAAAACAACCACACGTACAGAGTTGTCCACATAAAGGCTTTTTTCATGCATAAAGCATGACACAACCTCAAGGCGCAGCGAACCCATTTCACTTGGAAACAGTCTGACCGCATAAAGTTTTGGAGAAAACATGAAAACCCTCACGGAATATTTCTGGTTTGAAACGAAAAAACAGCGCGAGCTGGTGCGGCTGACGCCACAGGTGGCGAAGGTGGTGGAGAAGTCCGGCATTCGCGAGGGGATGGTGTTGGTGTCGGCCATGCACATTACGGCGGGGGTGTTTGTGAATGACAATGAGCCGGGGCTTTTTGAGGACATTTGGGAGTGGCTTGAAATACTCGCACCGGAAAACCCGCGCTACCGCCACCACAAAACCGGCGAGGACAACGGGGACGCTCACCTCAAGTCCCTTCTGGTGCACCACCAGGTGGTGGTGCCCATTACTGCCGGTGCCCTGGACTTGGGCCCCTGGCAGGAAGTCTTCTATGCGGAGTTTGACGGCTGCAGAAGAAAGCGCGTCGTCGTGAAAGCCATGGGTGAATAGGCAGGAGACGGACATGACAAAGAAAGACACGAGGGAGGAGGAGGAGGGGGCTGACAAGCTGAAGACGCGCGCCCTGCAGGCCATGCGCAGGGCCCTCCACAACTTAGAGCGCCTCCAGCACAGCGACGGCAGCTGGCTGGGGGACTATGGCGGCCCGGCTTTCCTGCTGCCCATGTACCTCGCCTTGTGCGAGGCCGCCGGGCGTTTGCCCGAGGAGGGGCGCAGGCAGCGCATGCGCACCTATATTTTGAGTACGCAGCGCCATGACGGCTCCATCGGCCTGCACGCCGAGGACGACAGGGGCAGCATGTTTTGCACGGCGCTGAATTATGTCGCCTTGCGCATTCTCGGCGCTGCCCCCGACGAAGTCCCCCTGGCGCGCATGCGCGCGTGGATGCAGGCCAACGGCGGGCCTGCAGGCGCCGCCTCCTGGGGAAAATTTACGCTGTGCCTTGTGGGCCTCTATGACTACCGCGGCATTTGGCCCGTCCTGCCGGAGTTGTGGCTTTTGCCTCCCAAGGCGCCTTTTCACCCGAGCAAACTGTGGTGCCATTGCCGCCAGGTGTATTTGCCCATGGCCTGGCTGTATGGCATGCGCGCCCAGGCACAGCTGACGCCGCTTTTGCGCGAAGTGCGCGAAGAGTTGTGGCAGCAGCCATGGGAAAACATCGCCTGGGAGACGCTGCGCTCCGTCGTATGCCCCGAGGACGACTTTCGCCCCCAAACCCAAAGCCTCGCCTATGCCAACCGCGCGCAGGCCGCCTATGAGGTGCTGCACTCCAAGGTGCTTCGCAAGCAGGCCGTGGACGAATGCCTCAAGCACATTCTCTATGAAAACAAAGCCACCTGTGACATTAACATTGGCCCCGTCAATGCCATTTTGAATGCCTTTGTGCACCTCTTTCGCGAGGACGGACAGGAGGACTTTGAGCGCGGCTTTGGGCGCCTTGACGACTACCTCTGGGACGGGCATGACGGCATGAAATTTCAAGGCTACAACTCCAGCCAGCTGTGGGACACCGCCTTTGCCATTCAGTCCGTCCTGGCTTCTCCTGTGGCTTGCGAGGCCACCTCCCTTTTGGAAAAGGCCTATGCCTTTGTGAGAGACAACCAAATTGTGGAGGACTTGCCCAAGAAGGAACAACACTACCGCCACCGCTGCCTGGGGGGGTGGCCCTTCTCCACCCGCCCCCACGGCTGGCCCATTGCCGACTGTACCGGCGAAGGCCTCAAATGCGCCCTCGCCCTCGAGGGGCGCTTTGTCCCGGGTGTCCCCCCCTTCTTGTTGAATGAGGCCGTTGAAACCCTCCTCTCCTTCCAAAATGAGGACGGGGGTTTTGCCACCTATGAGTTGAAGCGCGCAGGCGACTGGCTGGAAGCTTTAAACCCCTCCCAGGTTTTCGGCGAAATTATGGTGGACTACAGCTATGTCGAATGCACCTCCTCCTGTCTGCAGGCCCTGGCCAAATTCCAGGAGCGCTTCGGGCATGACGCGCGCATTGAGGAAGCCTTGCGCAAGGGGGCGGCCTTCATTCAGTCCAAGCAGCGCGGCGACGGCAGCTTCGAGGGCAGCTGGGCCGTGTGCTTCACCTATGGCACCTGGTTTTCAGTGCTGGGCCTTTTGGCCGCCAAAGTGCCGGCAAGCGACAACTCCATTCGGCGCGCCATTGCTTTCTTGTTGTCCAAGCAGCGCAGCGACGGCAGTTGGAGCGAGCATTTTAGCAGCGCGCGCCACCGGCGCTGGCTGGACGGCGAAAAAGGCCACGTTGCCCAAACCTCCTGGGCCCTCATGAGTCTTGTGCTGGGCCAGTGCAAGGACAAGGCCGCCATGGACAAAGCCGCGCGCTTTCTCACGGAGCGACAAGAAGAAGACGGCAGCTGGGCGCGGGAGATGATGGTGGGCATTTTCAACAAAAGCTGCCTCATCAGCTATGACAACTACCGCCACTATTTCCCCCTATGGGCCCTGGGCCTGTGGCATGGCTAAGCACCCTTCAGGGGGGAGGCTCAAAGTCTAAGCGTTTGCACGCAGTTTTAACAGAGGGCCTCCAGGAGACAGGCACAGAGGCGATGGCCGCCGTGTATTTCGGCAAGTCCTTCTGGGCGCAGGCAACCTCCGCAACAATGGCATAAGCGCGCGCCCAGCCTGCGCCATTCCTTTCCAGAGAAGTCAGCGAGCGGCGAGCGAATACCTCCGCGTCGTTGTATTGCTTGGCCTTCAGTGCTTTTTCAGCTCTCGCCAAAATGCGCTGCTCCTCCGCATTGAGCGGTGGGGGCTCCGGGGGAGGAGGCGCCCGTACAAGGGTGGTTTTGGGAGGAGGCGGCGGTGTCGTCGTTTTCGTGGTTTTGGGGGGCGCCTTGGGGGTGGGGGTGGGGGTGGTAGCCGTATCCCCGGGGGGGCTGCTGCTTCCCTTGGAATCATCCGTGGAGGAGGCCGTACTCCCGGAAGCCTCCGCGGTAGAGGAGGTATTCTCAGAAGTCTCCCCCGTGGAGGAGGAGGTACTCCCAGAAGTCTCCGTGGTGGAGGTGGGGGGGCCCCCAGGAGCAGCGCCCTTGGTGAGCACTCCCGGGGCGGGCCGGCCCGACGACATGCCAACAGCGTCCTTGAGGGCATACTGGCGGTAGGCAATGGCGCCCCCCACAAGGGAGACGGCAAGGGCGCCCACCACAACCATCAGCAGCCAGGGACATTTCGCAGGCACCGGTTTGACAGAGTCCGTCAAGTCCTCCAGCTCCGGCATGAGGGGGGAGGCCTCGGGGGCTGCGCTCGTGGACTTTGTTGGAGCAAAGGAGTCCCTGTCCAGCGCCTCCGAAAAAGCCATGGCGGAGGCATAACGTTTTTCAGGTTGTTTCTCGAGGGCCGTTTCAACGGCACGCCGTGCGCCCACAGGCAACTCGGGCAGCACTTCAGCGAGGGACCTGGGCGACTCATAGACGACGCGAAACAACACCTGGGAGACTTCGTCGCCCTCAAAGGCGGACTTCCCCGTCAGCATTTCATAGGCCACAGCGCCCAGGGAGAAAATATCCGCCTGGGGCGTCAGCTGGCTGTTGTGGCCGCGCGCCTGCTCCGGGGAAATATAGCGGGGGCTGCCGATGACAACCGAGTTTTGCGTGAGTTGAGTATTGGAGTTGAGAATTTTTGAAATGCCAAAGTCCAACACCTTCACCCAAAGCTCCGTGCCCTGGCTGGTGAGGAAAATGTTGTCGGGCTTCAAGTCGCGGTGGATGATGCCCTGGCTGTGTGTTGCTTCGAGTGCGCGGCATACCTGGCGGATGACGGTACGCGTTTGGGCAAGCGAAAAAGGCCCCTCCCTCCGCAGCCTTGTCCCGAGGCTTTCTCCCTCGAGGAATTCCATCACCATAAAGGGGTAGCCCGAAGGCGTGAAGTTATAGTCATGAATGTTGACAATATGCGGGTGCTGCAGGCGGCTGGCAATTTCAGCCTCTTTGCGAAACCGCGAGAGCGCCTCCTCGGAGAGCGACTCCCCCTGGGTGCGCAACACTTTAATGGCCACGCGCTTGTTGGCAAGCCTCAAGTGGCGCGCAGCCCACACCTCTCCCATTCCACCTTTTCCGAGAAAGGTTTCCACACGGTAGCTGTCGCCCACAATGGTGCCAGGCTGCAAAAGCCCGACGTACACCCTGTCCTTATCCTTGGCCATGGCCGTGAGACACTATGAGCTGTCTTTGCCCCTAAAGGCAAGTTTCACCGGACGAAAGCTGGAATTTTTGTGGATGGACATGTGTGCCCAAAGCCTGTGGGGCAGAATTGACACGGCTTTGTTTTTTGTCCATTTTCAAATGCCGGTTGTCAGGCGCATGTGCTTTCAAAGGAGCGGCCGTGTTAAACCCACTCGGGATGGAAGTGTTGACGCTGAACCTCAACGGTTTGAGGGCCTCCGTGAAGAAGGGGCTTTTGGGGTGGATTGAGCAGCGCAGGCCGGACATTCTCTGTTTCCAGGAGACGCGCTGCCAGGCCGCCGACAGGACAGAAGCGCTGTTGCCCAAAGGCTACCACTGTTTTTTTGCGGACGCGCAGAAGAAGGGCTATTCCGGCACAGCCCTTTTGTGCAAAGTCGCGCCGGACGAAGTGCAAACAGGCTGGGGCCTTAAGGGCGTGGACGACGAAGGCCGCTTTGTGGCCGCGCGTTTTGGTGCCTTGTGGGTGGCCTCCCTCTATGTCCCCTCGGGCAGCGCAGGCTTGCACCGCCAGGCGGCCAAGGATGCTTTTTTGGAGCTGTTGGGTGCCAAGCTGAAAGCCTGGGGAGAAAGTCCGCTGGCATGGCTTGTGTGTTGCGACATGAACATTGCGCACAAACCCATTGACTTGAAAAATTGGCGTGCCAACCAGGACAACTCGGGTTTTTTGCCGCATGAGCGCGCCTTCATGGACAGGGCCCTTGGCGAGTGGAAGATGGTGGACACCTTCCGTTTGTGCAATGCGGAGGAGGGGCAATATACCTGGTGGTCCAACCGGGGGAGGGCCTGGGACAACAATGTGGGGTGGCGCATTGACTACCAGCTGTGCAACCAGCACCTGGCCGCACAAGTGCAGAGCGCCGAAATTTTCAAAGCGCAGCGTTTTTCGGACCATGCCCCGCTTCTGCTTCGCTATGGGCCCACAAAACTCCCCCAAAGCTGTGCGAAAAATGTATGAAGGCGCCCCATGCGCATTTTGCACTGCTCCGACTTTCATGTGCTGACTGACTATGCAAGCGCCTCCTTCAAGCAACTGGGGTGGCGGCGTTTGCCGGCCCTGGCGGAGCTTTCTTTAAACCAGCGCGGCAAGCATTTTGCCCATGCCAAGCGCAATGTGTCGCGCCTTGTGGAGGAGGCCTTGCGCCTTCAGGTAGAGCACGTCGTGGTTTCGGGGGACTTGACGGGCTATGCCATGGAGGACGAGTTTTCCGAAGTCGCGCGGCTTTTGGAGGGCTTGTTGTCTCCTTCGCGGCTGACGGTGGTGCCCGGAAACCACGACTGCTATGCGCGCGACAGCTATGCCTTGTTTACAAAATACTTTGGCAGCCTGTTGCACAGCGACATGCCGGAATATTCGCGGGAGGGGCCCTTCCCGCTGGTACGTTTGCTGGGAGAGGAGGCAGCCATTGTGGCGTTAAAGTCAGCGAGGCTGCCCTTTTTCCCGGGGGCGAGTTTCGGCTATTTGGGGAAGGCGCAAGGGGAGGGCCTGGAGGCGGCATTGGAGGACAAGCGTCTTATGGGCCGGTGGGTGGGGGTGTTGATGCACCACGCGCCTTTGAATTCCAAAGGCGGCTTTGACAAACCCCACCACGCTTTTTATGGCGCCAGGCCCTTGCTTCGCCGCCTGGCCGCCCCCCAATATGCCCTCCTGCACGGGCATATACACCACCGCTACACGCACGCGGCCACGGCGCACAGGCCCGCCATTTTCTGCGCCGGCTCTTCCACCTGGCACGGCCGCGAAGGCTATTGGCTTTTGGAAGTGAAGGGCGGGCGTTTGGCCTCCTTCGAGGCCTGCACATTCTAACCGGGTTTGCGGGTACGCATGGCTTGAATGATGGACACCAGCGGAATGCTGCACAGCGCAACAGCGGCTCCCGTTTGGCCTGCGAAGCCCAGGTATATGGCCCCTCCAATGGCCCCAAGGGCAATCAGCGCTCCCAAAGTCTGGCCGAACAAATCGCTCCTGGCCGCGGAGTTTTCACGGTTCGCAACAATGAGCAGGTGTGTTTGCTGAGCTTGAATGTCGGCATTCAGTGCAGCCTTTTCAATTTCCATTCGGTGGCTGGCCTGCTCTTCAAATTTTCTGAAAATCCGCTCGGCAGCGCCGGACAACACGCCTTCATAGCGCTCCATGTCTTCCGGTGCAGGCAGTGGCCCGGAATGCTCCCGCGAAATAAACGCCCGCAGCTGGCTGCTGGTTTTCAGTTGTTGTTGGAGTTCCCCTGGCTTTGACTCCTCGGGGGAATGTCCTCCGGGGTTGTCATGGGGGCGTTTATCCAGTTTGTCGTTGCCCATAGTCAAACATGGCGATGCGCAAGTCTTCCCCTACCGTCTTCCAGTCATTGGCGAGCGCCTCTGCATCCGAGGGTTGTTTTTTAAAAACCCTCTTGAATTCAGGAAGTGGCTCCATGTTTTCTCTGTGGTATATTTTCAAGGGTGCGGCCATGCCTTTGAGGAGGCCATTCAAGAAAGCCCGCAAAGGTGTATTTTCAACATCACCCTGTGGTGCGCTTTCAACATCATCCAATGGTGCACTTTCAACATCACCCATACCCCAAACCTACCAGAATCCGCCCCCCCCGCACCACTTTTTTTTTACCTTCCCCCCCCATGTGTCACCTTCAAAGCCTTTTGAAGCGCCTCCAGCAAATATATTTCTGAAAGCACGGCCTTTTCCCAGTCGCCCACATGCAGGCTTTCGTTTTCGGCATGCGTGCAGGAGGCCGGGTCCACGACGCCCAAAAGCAGCACAGGGCTTTCGCGGTTTGCGCCCACGGACTTTGCCCATTGGTTGGCCAGAGGAATGGAGGCGCCGCAGCCGATGGCCAGGGCCTGGCGTCCATAGCCCTGGCTCAGCGCGTGCAAGGCCGCCTGGGCCGGCAGGCTGTCGGCATCCATGCGCCACCAGGAGCAGCTGTCGTGCTTTTGGAGATTCACCTTCACCCCCCACGGTGCTGCCGCGCGCAGGCGCGCTTCCAGCCACGCTTCCACCTCCTGAGTACTCCACTCGGGCACCGTCCGCACACTTAAGCGCGCATAGGCATGGCTGTTGAGAATGTTGCGTGCCTGGGCTTTCGAAGAAGCCTCGAAGGCATTCACCGTCAGTGCCGGGGCATACCAGTTTTGTCGCCAGGGGTTTTTGCCTTGAGTTTCCTCCCCCAAAAGCTGCACTCCCGGGAGCAGCTCCGCCTGGCGTCCGAAGTCCTCCTGTTGAAACGGCAGGGCCCAAAGGCCCTCCTCCTGTGCCTTGGCGAGTGGGCGCAGGGGGCCCTCCAGCAGGGGTTGTCCGTTGTCATCCACGAGGCTGGCCAGCATTTTGGCAAGTGCCATGGCCGCATCCGGCACAGGGCCGCCCCACAGGCCTGAGTGCAAGCTGGTTTTGGAAACCTGCACCTCAACATCCATGAGGAGAATGCCGCGCAGCGAGGTGGTCAGTCCTGGAAGCCCTGTTTCCGGGTTGCCTGCATCCATCATCACCAAAGCATCCGCCGCCAGGTGCTCCGGCTGGGTTTGGAGCAATTTCGCAAGGCCCGGGGAGCCGACTTCTTCCTCGCCGTCAAAAATCAACTTCACGTTGACAGGCAGGCTTTGCTGCGCTGCAAGCCAAGCCTCAACAGCGGCCAGGTGCACCATAATGCCGCCCTTGTCATCGGCTGTTCCGCGTCCATAGAGGCGGCCTTCGCGCGCCGTTGCGACAAAGGGCGGGCTTTGCCACGCAGAAGTTTCTCCGGGTGGCTGCACGTCATAGTGGGCATAGAGTGCCACCGTCGGAAGCCCCTGGGCCACATGTCGCTGGGCCACGAGGCAGGGCGGGTTGCCGAAGGCTTGCACCGCAAAGCCCAGGGCCTTGCACAAGGCAGTCAGAGCCGCAGCAGCTTCTCCCAGGGGCGCTGCGTCAAAGCCGTCGAAGGAAATGCTTGGAATGCCTACCAGCGAGGCCAGTGTCTCCAGGTGCCGGGGTTTGTGTTTTGAAAAGCAGGCGATGGCTTGTGTTGACATACGCCGGTTTTATGTTGAATTGAGGTGCAGCGACACCCCTTTTGAGGCCCCCTTTCTTCGCCTGCGCTTTGCTTCATGAATAAAGCAAGCAACCGCTCCTTCTTCATTCCCCCTCCCGCTTTGTTTTCAGCGCTTCCTGTTTTGTTGCTGTTCACAAGTGTTATCCCCATAAGAAGCTTTGGCTGTACAAGCCTTGTCGGGGCGTTTTAACCCATGTACAGCATTCCTCTACACGGCCATGGTTGTTGTTTTTTTTCGTTGGGTGCCGCATTTTCTTGAAGCCAACAGCCCTGAGCCTGTGGTGAGGCTTGCATCTTGAGGGTGCTGCGGATAGAGCTGTGCTTGCGTGCAGGAGCAGGGCACAAAAACTTGCGTTTTTCTGGTTTGGGTTGTTTTGTCTTTGGGATTTAAGAATAGCTCATTTGAGTTTTATAAAAAGGAGTTGCTTGTGTTGCGAAAAATAGTTTTTGGAATTGGAATAGGGACGCTTGCAATCATGTTGGGTTGCCCTTCCAGTTATCCCAAATGCAAAGCCGATGATGAATGTGCAGAGAAGGGTGAAGTTTGTGTCCAGGGGACATGCAGAGAATGCGCGACGGATGCGAATTGCAAGCTTGGGTTTGTTTGCGAGGCGAGCACCTGTGTACCCAGGCCGGAATGCCGAGCGAATACAGATTGCGGCATGGGGAAAATTTGCAAAGGCCAAAAATGTGTCACGGATACTGTGGTGAGGACTCCAGGCTCCTGTGACAACAACAGCGAGTGCCCCTTAGGGCAAGAATGCCAGGAAGGTTTTTGCGCGTCTGCCCGAGCGGCAACATGCACTTTGCCGACCATTTATTTTGGGTTTGATGAGAGCCAGCTGAGCCCCTCTGCCCAGTCGGAGCTGTCTTCGCTGGCAAGTTGCCTGAAACAAATTTCGATGTCGCTGAATGTCGAAGGGCATGCGGATGAGCGCGGCACCGAGGAATACAACCTGCAGTTGTCCAACCGTCGCGCCGCCTCTGTGAAGCGTTATTTGAACACCCTGGGAGTCAACCCCAACAACCTGAATACCCTGGGCTATGGCAAAAACCGCCCTGCGATTCGAGGCTCCAACGAAGAAGCGTGGGCGGCCAACCGACGCGTCGAATTCGTTCGTCGTTAGTTTTCGAGCAGGTGCTGGAACTGTTGCTCGTCGAGGATGCGCAGGCCCAAGGTTTTTGCTTTTTGCAGCTTGGAGCCGGCATCCTTGCCGGCAACAACCCAGTCTGTTTTTGCTGAAACAGCATCCATCACTTTTCCGCCTCGTTTTTCAATTTCCGCTTTGGCTTGCTCTCGCGACAGGGTGCTCAGGCTTCCTGTGAGTACCAGGCGTTTTCCCGAAAGCGGGCCAGCAGGAGAAGGGCTTTGGGCCCATGCAATGTTTTCAGTTGAAAAGACAATTCCCGCATCCAGAAAGTCGTGGATGAGTTGGCGATTGTCCAGGTTGGCAAAGTGCTCGAGAATTTCTTTCGCAACTTCCGGGCCGATGTCGTGGATGCTCGTCAGCTGTTCAAAGCTCGCTTGCATGAGCGCTTCCATGGCCCCAAAGGTGGCTGCGAGTGTTTTGGCGGTGGCTTCGCCAACTTGGTGAATGCCCAGGGCGAAAATGAAGCGCGCAAGGCCGCAGGCTTTGGAATGCTCAATGGCCTCAAGCAATTTTTGGCTGCTTTTTTCTCCCATGCGCGGCAGTGCTGTCAGCTGGCCCAAGTTAAGGCGGTATACATCCACAAGTCGGCTGATGAGTCCTGACTCCACAAGTTGCTCGCACCGCTCCTTGCCAAGCCCTTCAATATTCATGGCAGCCTTGGAGGCAAAGTGGCGAAGTTTTGCAGAAAGCTGAGCCGGGCAGGAAAGCCCTGTGCAGCGCGTGGTGGCTTGGCTTGGCACGCGATAAACCGCCGCCTGACAAGAAGGGCATTGCAGGGGAAATGAAAAAAGGCGCTCACCCCCCGTCCTGCGGCCAGGGATGGGGGCAATAATTTCAGGAATAACGTCGCCCGCACGGCGAATGAAAACCCAGTCATGAATTCGGATGTCTTTGCGCCGCAACTCATCCTCATTGTGCAAGGTGGCGCGTGAAATACATGCGCCGCCGACGGTGACAGGACGCAGGATGGCAAAAGGGGTGAGCACCCCCGTTCTGCCGACGCCGACTTGAATGTCTTCAACAACCGTTTCCACTTCTTCAGCTGGGAATTTATAAGCGACAGCCCAGCGGGGATTTTTAGAAGCCACTCCCAAACGCTCGCGGAAGGGTGTGTCATTCACTTTAATGACAAGGCCATCCATTTCATAAGGAATGGCGGCGCGCTCTTGGAGCAGCTGCTGATAGAAGGTTTCAACCTCTGCGAGGTTTTTGGCATGAAAGCGCAAGGGGTTGACAGGAAGGCCGAGGGCTTCCATCCACTCCAGTTTTTGAAGGTGAGAGTCAAAGCTTTTTCCTTGTACCGCTTCATACAGAAAAATGGAGAGGGGGCGCTCGGCTGTCACGCGAGCATCCAACTGGCGCAAAGAGCCCGCTGCGGCATTTCGCGGGTTGGCAAACAAGGGCTCATTTCGCTGTGCGCGAAGCGCATTCAGCGCTTGAAAATCCGCCTTTTGAATGAAGACTTCGCCGCGCAATTCGAGGGTTTCAAAGTTTTTGGCTTCCTTGAGTGTCTTCGGGAGACTTCGCAGGGTGAGCATATTCTGACGAATGTCTTCACCGACTTCTCCATTGCCTCGCGTTGAGCCACGCACGAGTTGTCCATGTGCATACACGACGGAGACAGCCAGGCCATCCAATTTAGGCTCACACACATATTCGACGGAAGCTTCACCCAAAAGCTCGCAAACACGTTTGTCAAATTCGCCCACCTCTTCTGCATTGAAGGCGTTCGCCAAAGAGAGCATAGGAGGGAAGTGGAGGACTTTCCCAAAGCTTTCCAGGGGGGGGCTACCAGGGCGTTGGGAGGGGGAGTCCGTCGTTTGCAAAGAAGGGTATTCTTTTTCGAGAAGCTCCAGCTCTCTTAACAAGGCGTCATAGGAAGCATCGCTGATTTCAGGAGAATCCAGGGCATAATAGCGGTGGTTGTGATAAGCGAGGAGCTCCTTCAATTGTGCAACACGGAGTTGTGCAGCGTGCAGAGCGGAATTCATGGTTTGCCCTTTAACAGGATGGCGTTCGAGTTTTCAGCGCTTATCCTTGACAAGTGGTTTTCTTTCTACTTAGCCTAGCACCTCCAAGGATGCGTGGCGCAATTCTCAGGATGGACTCCCCCGAGGTGGCCGTCGCGCATATTTCCCTCTTCAGGAATTTTTCACAGCATGAGCAAAGTTCGTTCTGAAAAAAACAAATCCATTGAAAATGACAACGGCGAAAGCCCTCAACGCCGCACAAAGACGGATGAAGAAAAGATGACCCGCAAAAAACCCAAGGCAAAAGCAAAAGAGACGGCCGCCACAGAGGAACAAGAACAACTGTCTTTAGCAGAGCCGACGCATCCTGTGAGGGATGAAGAGTTTCAAGGCATGAATTTAAGCAGTGCGGGCGAAGAGTCCTTGGAGATGCAAGATGCAGAAAGCTCCGCGGAGCAGCTGCAGTCCTTGAGTTTGAACGACTTGAAGCACATGAAAATTACAGAGCTGTCAAGGATGGCTCATGAATTGGGTGTTTCGGATGCGCAAGGCCTGAAGAAGCAGGAGCTGTTGTTTTCTGTCTTGTCGAATGTTGCAGAGAAGCACTATGAGGTGCGGGCCGAAGGTGTCATGGAGCTTTTGTCGGATGGCTACGGTTTTTTGCGCTCAGCGGATTCCGACTACCAACCCAGCCCGGATGACATTTATGTTTCGCCTTCGCAGGTGCGGCGGTTCAATTTGCGCCCGGGCGACACCATCACCGGACCCATTCGGCAGCCGCGCGAAGGGGAGCGTTTTTTTGCGTTGCAGCGCGTTGACAAAATCAATTTTGCGGACCCGTTTTCTGCAGACGTCAAAGAGCGGATTCTCTTTGACAACCTGACACCTCTCTATCCAACTCAAAAGCTGACGTTGGAGCATGAGTCCAGCGAGCTTACAACGCGCATTATTGACATGTTTTGCCCCATCGGTTTGGGCCAACGCTGTTTGATTGTGGCGCCGCCCAAAGCAGGGAAGACGGTTTTGTTGCAAAACATTGCGCATGCCATTTCCAAAAACCACCCGGACATTTTTTTGATTGTCTTGTTGGTGGATGAGCGCCCTGAAGAAGTGACGGACATGCAAAGAAGCGTGCGCGGAGAAGTGGTGGCCTCCACATTTGATGAGCCTGCGACGCGGCATGTGCAGGTTGCAGAAATGGTCATCGACAAAGCCAAGCGGCTTGTAGAGCAAAAGCACCACGTCTGCATTTTGCTGGACTCCATCACCCGGCTTGCCCGCGCCTACAACACGGTTGTCCCCCCCTCGGGGAAAATTCTTTCGGGCGGCGTGGACGCCAATGCTTTGCACAAGCCGAAGCGTTTTTTCGGTGCGGCGCGCAACATAGAAGAGGGCGGCTCGCTGACCATCATCGGCACAGCGCTCATTGACACAGGAAGCCGCATGGACGAAGTCATTTTTGAAGAATTCAAAGGGACAGGAAATTCTGAAATTGTCTTAGACAGAAAGCTGTTCGAAAAGCGCATTTTCCCTTGCCTCGACATCAACCGCTCCGGGACGCGAAAAGAAGAGTTGCTGCTGCCGCAGGCAGACCTTGTGCGAATAACAGCACTGCGCCAGGTGTTGCACCCCTTCACACCCATTGATGCGATGGAATTTGTTTTGAAGCACATGCGCCCCACCAAATCCAACGCAGAATTTCTGGGCTCCATGAATCGCTAGAGCAGGCGCGCTCCAGCTGCCAGCCTTCCGCTTCCTGGCACCCGCAAGCGAAGTTGCGCGGAAACCGGGCATCCACCCCTGGCGAAGAGAAGCCAAAACTCACACAATTGGCGTCAGACAAATGAAATGCCTGGTACAGCCAGCCTGAGCTCTTGTGTTCGCACCCAGGGAGTTGCCGCTGTTCAACTTTGTTTTGTGTGGCAGCATGGAAAGGGTTTCTTTGGATGAGGCAAGCGCGAGGGGCCACGAAAAAATGAGGAAGAGGGTTTTAGGAAGCAAGGTATTGTTGTTGGGGGCGTTGTTGGCAATGTCGCCGACAGGCTGCAAGAGTTTGGGAAAGGGCCCCGCGGGGGCTTCGCAGGTGCAGCGCGACGTGGTCGCAGGCGAAGAAGACGACGACGACAAAGGCAATGGCAATGGCAATGGTAGAGACATCGTCTGGGCGCTGCTGGATTTAGAAAAAAAATCCGAGAGAATTCTCTCCGGAGAAGGGTTTGAAGAGGGCGAGGAAGACTACCGTCAGTGGACAGGCAAAAAAGGCATACGCCGCATTGAGGTGGATGGCCCCCCCCGTTTTTCCGAGTCCTATGCCTTCGAAATCCACCCTGATGGAACCAAAGTTATCTCCTATGGCAACGGAAACCCCATCAGGTTGATTCAAGAAACCCCCGGCAGCCGAGTCTATCTCATTGACCGCAGCGGCGACGGGGTTTCTGAAGAGCGCGTCAGCATCACCTCCAGCCCAAAAACAGAAACCACTTACGAAGAGACGCGCTATGTTTTCGAGAAGAGGACTCCCTCCGGAACCTGGAAACTGGAGAAAATTATAGGAACTCAGTCAATCAGCTGTTGGTAGATTGAATGCAAAACAAGCTCGGCAAAGGCCGCGGATGTATTTTGCAGGAAGCATTGGGAGAAGCAGCAGCGAAGAGAGGGGCAGCATGAGCAAGCAAAACAGTGGGTGGGCAAGGCTAATATGGGTGGTGATGGCGGCGACATTTCTGGGGTGCGCGGCAAAGAGGGGGGTGGAGCTGAATGCCGCAGCAACGGTTGTGGCAAAAGAAGACAAAACCAAGCCCGAACAAAGCCCGATTCGGGTGGTGCCGGACATTCAAATAAGCCTTGTGGGCGAGTCTCTGGACATTCTTGGCCGCACGCAAAACCCCTCTCCAAAAATTCAAGTGGATGTCCACGGCGCTGTGCTGGGAGTTGAATTTCAGCTGACTGAACACAGAAACAGTTGCGGCCATCCGCCTTTTTCATGCCATGCCGTTGCAACGGGACTTGCCAAAGAGCAACATCAGCGCTGGGAATGCATGCCTATGACTCTTGTTGAGGGGAAGGGCTATCGCTTGAGGGTGGAAGCCCATGGCGAGCATGGAAACGCAATTAAAAAATTTTCGTGGGTTTATGACACAACACCGCTGGACGTGGACATTCGCATAGAAGACAAAGCGGTGTGGGGTCGGGACGATGAGCTCCATGTGCAATTAACTCAGCCGGATGCGGGAAAAAAATATTGGCCTGAGCATGTGCATTGGGAGCAGACAGAGCTGCTTGTCGGCGAAAACCAACAACACCGCGCCGCGCGCACAGCTTGTCCCCGGAGTCTGCCTGCCCAGCCCTATTCTCAATGTTTTAAGGTGTCGCTTTCTGCTCTGGAAGACTTGCCGCATGGGCCCTATCAGCTCCGCTTGACAGCCACTTTCACCGACGAAACAGGCAACCGCAGAAGCCGCACACAAAGCTTTGTGCTGCGCATCAGCCGAGAGTTGTGGAGTTTGGTGCTGAGTCCAGACCACGCTATAGGGAGTCCTTCCGTGAGCCCTGTCGTGACGCGCGAGGGTTTGTTGTTGGTGGTGACGCGGCCCTTCTATGAAGGGAGGCTGAAATTCTCGGTGGTGGCCCTCAATGCCCAAGGAGAAGAAGTCTGGAAGACAAAGGCGTCCAGCGTTGGAGGGCAGTTGTTGCTTGGCAACCACCGAGGCTTGGACGTGGTGGTGGCGCGTTGCACTGAACGCGACGGGTTTTTGGTTTTTAATGCCAAAACGGGAGAAACTTTGTTGGAGACTTGCTCCAAGCCCAATGTGAAATTTTCACAACTGGCACTCTTGCAAGGGGGGGCCGACAAAGACTTGGTGGTGGTGCGGGGGCGTGTCTTGGAAACCATCTCCACCCCCGAGAAGAATGAGGACGTCTATGCCCTGGAGGCTTGTCGCTTTTCCAATGCCGCAAATGCCTGGAGCGTGGAGTGTTGTCCGTCTGCACCTCTGTCGCGAACAGGAAGCTATTATACAAGCGAGGTTTTGGTGCGTCAGACGCCCGAAGGTGTTGCCCGGGTGTTTTTAGACTCTCTGGAGCGATATTGGTGTGCGCTGGAGTGGAAAGACAAAGAAGGCTGGAGCCCAGGCTGTGTGGCGCAAGGCCCCGTTGCTGTTCCTGAGTTGCGCTGGCCGAGAGTGCAAGTTTTGGGTGCGGAGCACCTTTGGGTTAAATACAATGAAGAGGGCAGCTGGCGTGGCAATGGGTGGCAACGGTTCGAGCTGAATGCGCATTCAACTGCGGACGCAAAAAAGTCTCTTTTGTTCGGCATAGAGCCTTTGCTGGTGGATGCTGGCGAAGAGCTGATAGCGCTGACAAATGAGGGGGATAAAGACGAGGAAAAAAAGTCCACCTATGTGCTTTGGCGCTATTCTGTTGCTGGCACATTGCTGTCCAAGAGAACGCAAAAAGCGTTCAACAGAAAAAGCTATAATTATGAGCCCGGCAACATGGGCCTCATGGAAGGAGGAATGTTGCTGTTTCCCAGCAAAGAGGCGGGCGTGTTGTGTCTGAAGCCTGACTTGAAGGATTGTTGGGAAGGAGCGAATGGGGAAGCAAATGCCGAAGTGGATGCGCATGGAAGCCTGCTGGGCATTTTGCCTCTGTCGCCCACGCGCAGCGTTGTGGTTTTTGGCCACAGCGACATCGACAAAAGAGATTTGATGACCGGCTTTCTCGTTGACTCCCCCAGCCTCAAGAAGGATGCCCCCTGGCCCTTGTGGGGGCATGACTTGTGCCGCACTTTCAATGCCAGCGTACCCATTGACAACTGCTGGGATGGGCCGAAGCCTTAGACTTCTGCTCGCTCATCCAAACCCAACGTCAACACCTCCGCGCCTGTTTCTGTCACCAACACCGTATGCTCGAATTGAGCTGTGCGGGACAAGTCTTCCGTGACAGCCGTCCACCCATCGTTCCAGTGGGCGGCGCGTGGGCTGCCCAAAGTAATCATCGGCTCAATGGTGAATGTCATTCCCGGCCTCATGAGTGTTGTGGCCAAAGGGTCATCCACGTGTGGAATTTGCAAACCCGTTTGAAAAACATCGCCGATTCCATGGCCGCAATAGTCGCTGACAACCCCCATGCCCTGGGCGTGGGCATAGGCCTGGATGGCTTGTCCGATGGCTCGAATAGGAAGGCCTGGTTTCACGGCGCGGATGCCTTGCCAGAGGGACTCATGGGCGACGCGGATGAGGTTTGCCGACTTTTCGTCGATGGTGCCCACGGCGAAGGTGGCATTGGTGTCGCCATGCATGCCATGGAGGAAGAGGGTGACGTCAATGTTGAGGATGTCTCCGTCCTGGAGAGGGCGACTGTCAGGGATGCCATGACAGATGATTTCGTTGGCAGAGGCGCAGATGGATTTGGGGAAGCCGCGATAATTGAGTGTGCTTGGATAGCCGCCGAGGGAGATGATGGCTTCATGCGCAAGGAAGTCCAGCTCGTCGGTGGTCATTCCGGGGCGAATGGCCTGGCTGGTGAGTTTCAAAACCTTGGCCGCGGCCTGGCAGGCTTTGCGAAGTCTGGCAAGCTCCTCCGCGTTGAGAATTTTGTGCACATCGCCCAGCTTGGGGCAACCGCTGTGGGCATAGTCCGGCGCGGCAATATGCGCAGGGACAGTGCGTTGTTGGCTGACTTTCCCGGGTTGAATGCGCGTGGGCTCATTGCGTTTTCGTTCCTCGCGCAATTCTCTGTTGTCGGATTCTTTGTGGCAGCGCTTATATTGAAGACCGCTTTTGCACCAGCACAAGTCATTTGGCCGGGTATGAAAGCGCATGGGTGTTTTGCAAGAAGGCGTCGTCATGGCAGAGTCTTCAAGTTCCTACCAAGAAATGCCACAAAAGCAGAAGGCGAAAATTCTCACCCAGTGCACAGCTCGAACAAACTCGAGGCTGCATTTTCCAGAGGACAACAGGCCCTTCAGGGTTTTTGTGCACGAATATTGCGTTCACTCAGGATGCGACAAAAGCTGCAGAAGACGGCTTCCGCATTGACTTGAGAGAGCGTCCACGGGGGGTACATCGCGCAGCGCGGGTCCAGGCAATGATAGAGTCCGAAGCAGTGTCCCAATTCGGCAATGGCCAGACGAAAAATTTGTTTTTGCTGAGGCTCGAGCTCTTCGTGAGAAGGCAAGCTCAAAAGCGCACGCATTTCTCTGGGCTGGCTTAGGCCAAACGTGGGAATTTCTCCGGTGAGGAGTTTGCGCGGTTTCAGTTTTCGTTGTGTCAAATAGAGAATGCGGTCCATCGGAAAGCAGTCGACTTTGGGCGCTTTGGAAAGCAGCAAGCAACCATCCACAGGGCCATTTGCAGACGCGGCTTCTCCCAAAGGCCACTCCACTTGTTCTGCGAGCTCGCAGCCGATGCCAAACGAAGTGTACAAATGGCGCCTGAGCGCATGGAGAAACTTAGGCTCATATTTTTCGAAGCAGGCGATGCGAATCATAAGGCTTTTTTCTCCAAGCTGGAGGTGCCGGGAGCAGCTTTGTTGGTTTTGGCAGCTTTGGCAGTTTTGGCTTTGGCAGTTTTGGAGGAGGTTTCTTTTTTGGTTTTGCCGGCGGCAGGGGGTTTGGCCAAAGCGCGTTTTCCTGAAGCAAGCTTGCTGGTTTTGGCAGGGGAGGTTTTGCCTTTTTTCTTTTCTTTGGCGGCAGAAGTTTTTGCAGAAGAGGAGAAGTCCGGGGTGTCTTCTTCAGCATCCGCTTGTTCGTCTTCTGTCAGGCTTTCTTCAGAATTGTCTTCTTCGGAATTGTCTTCTTCAGAAGTGTTTTCTTCTAAAGTATCTTCTTCGGGCCCCGCAAGAAACGTGTCTGTTTCCAAAGAAAGCAAGTCAGCCTCCAAAGACGTCTCAAGCCCGAGCTGAAACTCCTCAACGGTACGCCGGGGGCGGGCCTTGCCTACAGGAAACAAAACGACGTCCATGGTGTCCTCCGCATCACACGGCTCTATCTCCAGGGCGACAGCCATTTCCTCGACAAGCATGCTTCGCGCATTGTTATAAAGCTCTCTTTCTTTGGCCGGCAGCGGACGCAACTCAGAGAGCACTTGAAGCGCTTTGACAACCTCAGCCAACCCCAGAATACTCCCGCGCGCCATATGCTCCGTATTGGTGCGCGCGCGTGTCTTCCAATCCAACGAGGCCTTGTCGCTGTCGGACTTTAAGAAGTCGATGACACTCAGCACTTCGCTGCGTGTTGCAATTTTTCGCAAACCAACGCCGATGGCCTTGTCGGTGGGAACCATGACTTTGGCTTTGTCGATTTGACGGGAAAGGTGAATAAACAGCAGTTTTTGGTTTGCAATTTCCTTCTCTTCGATGCCCGTAACACTGCAGAGGCCTTGGTTGGGATAAACAACAACCTCTCCGATGGAAAACGGAAGTGAAGTGTCTTCAGCCATAGGTGCCTTTCATAGGAAGCTGCATGCCTTGCCAAAAAGTTGTTTGCAGCCCTGAAAGCTCCATTTTACTGCATTTGCATATTCCGAACGCAACGTATTTAAACATTCTTTGCGCATAGCTACCCGCCAATAACCCGACAAAAAAACAGAATATTTTTCATGTGCCCCTGGGAAAAAACAAAGAGGTGTGTGGAAAAAACAGATAGTTTTTGTTGAATAGTGGATGAAAAGTGGAAAAAAGTGGAAAATAGTGGGTAGAAAAGCCAAGAGCGAAGCGAAAAGAAAGGGCAACCCGTGTTCCGTGGGGTTTATGAGCATCAAATTGACTCAAAAGGGCGCAGCAGTTTCCCCTCAAAAATGAGGGAAATTCTGGCGGCGACCCATGAGGACAAGCTCATTGTGACGACAGCCCTGGACGCCTGTTTGCACGCCTACCCCCTCCGGGAGTGGGAGCAATTGGAGCAGGCGCTCGGGAAGCGAAACCCCATGGAGTTGGGTGTGAAAACCCTGATGCGCCTTTATGTCGCGAATGCGCAGGAATGCCCTGTCGACAGGCTGGGGCGCGTGTTGATTCCGCAGGCTTTGCGCGCGCATGCACAGATGGAGAAGGAGGTGCTGTGGGTAGGCATGGTGAGGGTGATTGAGCTTTGGTCCAAAGAGGGGTGGGAGAAGGCGCAAAGGGAGGCGAAGGAGGCGGTGGAATCCGCCTCGGTATTGAACGTGTTGGCGGAATTACGCCGCAGTTGAAAGGAGCATTCGTGAGAGCATTGCCATTCATTTTTTCCATTGAAGCGGACGGTGTTGCCGTTGCGCGCTTAGAAGGAGAAATTGGCCGCGACGAGATGAAGGCGATGGCGGAGGCATTTGCGCGTCTGACGATGCGCGGCATTTTCGAGTTTGTGGTGGACTTTTCAGAAGTGACGCACGTGGACTACCGCGGCCTCCACGCGCTTGTGCACTTCTCACACGCCTTGCGAAAGCTTGGAGGGGAGATGAAGGTGTGCGGCCTGTCCTCCTATATTTATGCAATTTTTTGTGCAACAGGCGCCCAGGAAGCCTTTCATTATTATGAAGGCATATGGCCTGCGCGCGCCGCTTTCAACGGTTTGTCCATGGCACAGGGGGCAAGGCTTTCGCCTTGAGAAGGCGTGGAAGGCAGCGGACACCAAAGTGTTTTGTTGGAGGAGGTTTTAGACGTGCTGAAGCCGGAGCCAGGAAAAACCATACTGGACGCCACCCTGGGTGCGGGGGGGCACGCCTGGGCCCTGCTTCAGCGCGGAGCCCGGGTAATGGGGGTGGACCAGGACATGGAGGCCCTGAATTTTTCAAAGCAGCGTCTTCAAGGTTTCGGCACTCAGTTTCAAGGGGTACATGGAAATTTTGCCGAGGTTTTGGCGTTGCTGTCAGAGCCTTGCGATGGGCTGTTGATGGATTTGGGCATTTCCTCAAGGCAACTCGAGGCAGGGGAGCGGGGTTTTTCCTTTCAAAAAGACGGCCCGCTGGACATGCGCATGTCCCAGGGGGGGAAGACAGCCGCCCAGCTGATTGCGCTTTGGGACGAAAAAACTTTGGCAGCCATTTTACGGGAGTTGGGCGAAGAGCGCTTTGCGAATGCCATTGCGCGCGCGTTAAAAAAGCAGCTTCCACAGACGACGTTTGAGGCCGTCTCCTGCATTGAGCGCGCCGTACCTCGCGCCATGTGGCCTCGAAAAATTCATGTGGCGACAAAGTCCTTTCAAGCGCTGCGCATAGCGGTGAACAAAGAGTTGGAAGCATTGAAGTCAGCACTGGAAAGCATTCCGAAATGCCTTCGTGTGGGAGGCATTGCGGCCGTCATTTCTTTCCATTCTCTGGAAGACAGACTGGTGAAACAAAAATTTTTGGCGCTCAGCGGGAAGACACCGCTTTTGGCGGAACAAGCCCGCCTGCCGATTGCGGGCAAATTTTTGAAGGAGGCCGCCTTTGCGCTGCTGATGCCCAAAGCCCTTCGTCCTTCGGAGAAAGAAGTCGCTCAAAACCCACGCGCGCGCAGCGCAAAATTGCGCGCCATTGTGAGGCTGGTTTGAATATGGCATTGGTTATTTCCAAGCGTTATGAGGCGACACTCAGCGGCATTCTCTGGGAAATACTGCCATTCGTCTTGCTGTGGGGAGCGGTTGTCTCTTTGGGCGTCGTCTACGTCTCTTCCCATGTGATGGCGGTAAAAAGAGGCTATGAGCTTTCTTTGTTGGAGCAGCAGACTCAAAAGCTTGAGCGCGAGCATGCCTTGCTCAAATTGGAATTGACGACATTAAAGTCGCCGGCCCGGCTTGAAAAGCTGGCCAAGGAGCGCGAAGGGATGGGAGCTCCTTTGCCAGGCAGCGTCATTCGCCTGGGGCCCCTATGAAGCTTCGCGATGCCAAACGCATTTCTGAAAAGTCGCCTTTGCAATGGATGCACCTTCGTGTGTTTCTTGCGGGCGTCTTTTTTGTATTGGCACTCACAGCTGTGTGGAGTCGAGCTGCCTTTTTGCAGATTGAGCAAAACGACAGCTTGCGAAGCATGGCCGAAGAGCAATACCTGCGCGCCATTGAAATACCCGCCCGCCGAGGGACGATTGTTGACAGGCATGGGGCGGCATTGGCCCAGAGTGTGGACGTCGACTCCATTTGGGTGGACCCGCAAAAAATGTCTTCGCTTCCTGAGGCAGCAAAGCTGTTGGCGCGAAGTTTGAAGTTGGATGAAAAAGAGTTGCTTGCACGCTTGACGCGCTCGCGCAGGTTTGCGTGGATAAAGCGTCAGGCCAACCCAGGCGAAGTTGCCAAAGTCCAGGCGCTGGACTTGCCGGGAGTCTATTTCGCGAAGGAGCCCAGGCGTTATTACCCCCACAGAGAATTGGCCTCTCACCTCATCGGCGTCGTCGGCGTCGACGGACAAGGCCTCGAAGGCATAGAGCTGGTGTATGAGCGGGAGCTTTCAGGTGAAAACATTCGGCGCGAAAGCATACGTGACGCGAAGGGCCGGAGACTGGCCACCAACCCACTTGAAAACTGGAGCGCGCTGGAGGGCGCCAAAGTTGTTTTAACCATCGACAGAAACATTCAGCGCATTGCCGAGAAAGCCATCGCCCAAGCTGTGACAGAAACCAAAGCAAGCGCCGGAATGGCTGTGGTGATGGATGCGCAAACCTCCGAGTTGTTGGCCGTGGCCAACCATCCCCCCTTCAATCCGAACCTCGCAACAGGCGTCCCCAAGGCCACCTTGCGCAACCGCGCTTTGGTGGACTTGTTTGAGCCGGGCTCCACCTTCAAACCCTTTGTGGTTGCGGCAGCTCTGGAAGAGAAGCAGATTCGCGCCGACACCCTTTGGGATTGTGAAAAAGGGCGCTGGCAAGTCGGCAGAAAAACAATCAACGACACACGTCCTCACGGCCAGTTGACAACACACCAGGTTTTACAGGTATCCTCCAACATTGGGGTTGGGAAAATAGGCCAAGTTTTGGGGCGCGAAAAATTGCATGAATATATAAAAAGGTTTGGTTTTGGAGAAAAGCCGCAGACGGGCTTACCCGGCGAAGCCAGGGGTTTGCTGCCCTATCCACAAGCCGAAGTGTCTTTGGTGAACCAGGCTTTTGGGCAGGGGTTGAGTGTGTCGACAATTCAAATGGCTGCAGCCTATGGTGTTTTGGCGAACGGTGGTTTATGGAAGCAACCTTATGTGGTCTCAAAAGTTGTGGACTCCAAGGGAAATGTCCTATTGGAGAAACAACCTCATGCAGTTCGACGTGTTATATCAGAGCCGGTAGCGAAGTCGGTGGTGGCGATGCTGGAAAGTGTGGTTGAGAAAGGAGGAACAGGAACTCAAGCCAGGCTGGAAGAATATCGTCTTGCGGGAAAAACAGGGACAGCGCAGAAGGCAGACCCTGTGGCGCGAGGCTATTCAGACAAACGCATTGCTTCCTTCATAGGGCTGGCGCCGGCGGACGAGCCCCGCGTGGTGATTGCTGTGGTGGTGGATGAGCCTCTCACGGAGGTATTTGGAGGCAAGGTGGCCGCTCCCGTTTTTCGGGAGATTGCGGCGGGGGTGTTGCCCTATTTGGGAGTTTCTCCAATAAAAATACCACAGGCGGCAGCTCCTGTGGCAGTGTTGGCAGAAGTTCCTGAAGCGCCCTTCAAGTCTGCAGTTGTGGAGGCCATTGGGCGTATACAGGCACGAACAGATAAAACAGATGAGAATGAAGAGGAAGGTTGGGTAAGAGTCCCAGACGTTCGAGGGCTTTGGGGGCGGCAGGCAGTTCAGGAAGTGTTGTCATCGGCGTTGACGCCACACATTTATGGGAGCGGAAAAGTTGCAATGCAAAAGCCACCTGCTGGAGTTTTGGCCCCTCGAGGCACACAGGTTTTATTGGAATTAACGACCTCTGTTTCCACCACTTCGCGCTGAAGCGTTGAAAGAATTTAACATGAAGCTGAAAGATCTCTTGGCAGGCACAGGTGTTGACCCTGTCTTCAGTTCGAGACTCAAAGCCGAGGTTCACGGGCTTTGCACCGACTCACGAAAAATAAAGGAAGGCGATCTCTTCATTGCGCTTCCTGGTGCGCGCACGGACGGTACTGCCCACATCGCGGAGGCCATCAACCGCGGCGCTGTTGCTGTTGTCTGCGAAAAAGAATTGGGTGAAATGAAAATTCCTGCGCTTGTGGTTTCTTCCACACGCAAGGCATTGGCCGTGTTGGCCGCCAACTATTATGGGCGTCCTGCGGACTCTTTGGATTTGATTGGCGTCACGGGAACCAACGGCAAGACAACTGTGGCCTGGTTGGTGGAGGCCATTTGCGCGGCGGGCGGCTCTTCGACAGGGCTTTTGGGCACCATCGCCAACCGCTACGCAGGAAAGTCCTTTGAGCCGAACTACACAACGCCGGAGCCCATTGAGCTGCAGGAATATTTGCGGAAGATGGTGGACGCTGACGTGGAAACAGTTGTCATGGAAGTCAGCAGCCATGCGCTGTCTCAGGAGCGCGTGCACGGACTGACATTTCGCTCTGCCGCCTTCATGAATTTGTCGAGAGACCATTTGGACTACCACAAAGACATGGAGGACTACTTCCAAGCCAAGCGCAAACTCTTCTTGGAAAATTTGTCCTCCGGCGGCGTAGCCATTGTGTCCGCGGAAGACAGCTATGCCTTGCGCATTTTCAACGAGCTTCGCGCTCAGCGCCGCGCCGCATGGAAATTCTCTCTTGAAGAAAATGCGGAGTTGTTTGCCGTCAACGCAAGCTTCAACGCAGACGGCATTGTGGCCACTTTGAAGACGCCGGCCGGTGACATTCCGATGAGAAGCCACCTCGTGGGTACGCACAACCTTGAGAACATTATGGCGGCCGCAGGTTTGACATTGTCGCTGGGTTTTTCGCGCAAAGATGTTCAAGTCGGCATTGAAAGCATGAAGCACATTCCAGGCCGCATGGAGAAGGTGGCCATGGGCGGAGTGACGGTGCTGGTGGATTTTGCTCACACCGATGTGGCCTTGCGCCGTGCTTTGCAGTCTGCTCGAAAAATATGCACAGGAAAACTCACAGCGGTGTTTGGCTGCGCAGGAGAGAGAGACCACGGCAAACGCCCTTTGATGGGAGAGGTTGCTGCGGAGATTGCCGACTTGCCCATTTTGACGACGGACAACTCTCGCTCCGAAGATGCGGATGACATTGTGGCGCAGATTGTACCGGGGCTTGAGAAACACAGCCTGCGGAGGGTGGGGGTGGCAAAAATTCGTTCCGGCGAGCGCGGCTACCTCATAGAATTCGATCGCTCCCAGGCCATTCAAACCGCTGTTTCACTGGCAAAGCCGGGCGATGTCATTCTCATTGCCGGCAAAGGCCACGAGCGCTACCAGGAACAGGAAGGCGCGCGTGAGCCTTTTGATGATGTAGAGGAGGCACGCAAAGCCCTCGAAGGAATTTCCTGAGCATGGCTTGTTTTTCGCTCGCAGAAGTGATGGAGGCCACCCAGGCGGTGCAGGCGCGCTCAACGGGCGAAGCTTCGTCTTCAGACGCACCTCCTGCGAGCGTATTTTCAAGCGTGTCCACCGACACACGAACGCTCAGGCCCGGTGCCCTCTTTGTGGCGCTTCAAGGCGAAAACCACGACGGGCAGGCTTTTGTTGCACAAGCCGCCCACCAGGGTGCGCGCGGTGCTCTGGTGCTTCGCGGTTTTGCGTCGAAGGCTTTGCTGCCGGCGGATTTTGTATTGCTGGAAGTGGAAGACAGCTTGAAGGCCCTGGGCCAACTGGCCCACTTTCACCGCAAGCGACACCCCATCCCCCTGGGTGCGGTGACAGGCTCCAGCGGAAAAACCACCACCAAGGAATGGGTGGCCTCCATTCTCCGGCAGCGCGGCAAAGCTTTGGCCACCGAAGGCAACTTCAACAACGAAGTGGGCCTCCCGTTGACTTTGTTTGGCCTGTCTTTTGAGCACTGGGCGGGCGTGGTGGAAATGGGCATGAGTTTCCCCGGAGAAATTGCGCGCCTTTCTGCCATGGCCCTGCCCAACGCGGGCCTCATTACCGCCGTACACGAAGCGCACCTTGCCAGCATGGGCAGCCTTGAGGCGATTGCCAAAGCCAAGGGCGAGTTGTTTGAAGCCCTGCCGGCCAATGCCACAGCCCTCGTATGCCTCGATGAGCCAAAAATTGTAGCGCAGGCCCGGCGCTCTTTAGCCAAGCGGTTTTGCTATGGCAGAAGCCAGGGGGCGGACTTGAGGCTGACGAAGGAGGTTTCGCTGGGCATGGAGGGGCAGCGCCTAAGCTGGGAGGTGGCAGGGGAGCTCATAGAGGCGAAGCTGGCTTTGTTGGGGGAGCACAACGCCCTCAACGCGACGGCCGCTTTGGCGATGGGCCTTTGCCTGGGCTGCACGGTGGACGAATGCCTGCGAGGGCTTGAAGCAGCCAAAGCCGTACCGCGCCGTTTGAGTTTGCGAAAGGGGCGTTTGGGCACACGCATTCTCGACGACTGCTACAACGCCAACCCGGCCTCTATGCGGGCCGCCATACACACGGCGGCACAACTGGCTTTGCCAGAAAACCTCGTACTGGTTTTGGGAGACATGTTGGAGTTGGGCGATGGCGAGGAGGCGGCCCACGCACAGATGGGGAAGCTGAGCGCGAAGTACGCGAGGGCAGTGGTTTTCATTGGAAGGCGCATGCGCTTTGCCTGGGAGGAGGCGCAAAAGCACCTGGGGGAGGCGGCCCTATGGTTTGAAGAGGGCGAGGAGGCGCTGGAGGGGGAGGGGCTTGTGCGGTTGATGCGCCCGGGGGAGGTGGTATTGGTGAAGGCGAGCCGCGGTATGCGCCTGGAGCGCATTGTGGAGGCACTTTCTTTGAATGAAGAAGACGAAGGAGACAATGCATGCTCTACGCACTCTACTCTTTCCTAGAAGGCACAGAGTGGGCCCGGTTCATCAACTTCCTGCGCTACCCCACCTTCCGCATTGTTGCCGCAGGCGTCACCGCGCTTGCCCTGGGCATGCTGTTGGGCCCCTCCCTCATCAAGCGGCTGCGTGTCGCCCAGCACGGACAAGACAATGTGCGCGAAGACACTCCCGAGGGACACCAGCAGAAAAAAGGCACGCCCACCATGGGCGGCACTTTGGTGTTGGGCTGTTTTTTCATGGCCACCTTGCTGTTTGCGGACTTAAGCTCCCGCCCCGTATGGGCCGTGCTGTGGATAACCGCCACCTTCGGCGGCATCGGCTTTTTGGACGACGCTTTGAAGTTGTCCAAGCGCAACTCCAAGGGCTTGCCGGGGCGTTGGAAGTTGCTTTTGCAAACGGCCTCCTACTTGGTGGCCATGTTTCTCATTCTCTCTTCGTGGAAAGCCGGCGTACCGCAGCTGCTGATGGACACCAAAATTGTGGTGCCCTTTGTACCCACGCACTGGTTAAACCCGGACTTGGGTTGGGGCTACCTGCTGTTGGGTTGGGTGCTTCTTGTCGGAACCTCCAACGCCGTCAACCTGACAGACGGCCTGGACGGCCTTGCCATTTCTCCGGCCATTGTTTCCGCGATGGTGTTTGCCGTGCTGTGTTACGTGGGCGGAAGCACCGTGTCCATTGTCGGCTCGCCCGGTGCAGGAAGCCAGGTGATTCACGAATACCTCGGCATTGCCCGTGTGGTGGGAGGGGCGGAGCTGGCAGTCCTGTGCGCGGCCATGGTGGGGGCGGGCATTTCTTTTCTCTGGTTCAACACCTACCCGGCATCCATTTTCATGGGAGACGTAGGCTCCCTGGGCCTGGGCGGCGCCCTGGGCAGCCTGGCCATGTTGAGCAAGAATGAGTTGGTTTCCGCCATCATCCACGGCGTCTTTCTGGTGGAGGCTTTGTCCGTCATTATGCAGGTCATTTCATTCAAGACGACGGGGCGCCGCATTTTCCGCATGGCGCCTGTGCACCACCACTTTGAGTTGAAGGGCTGGGCGGAGCCCAAAATTATTGTGCGGTTTTGGATTATGTCCATCATGTGCGGAGGGGTGGCGTTGCTGGCGTTGAAACTGAGGTAGCAAGGTGTCGTTGTCTTCCTGGCAGTCTTTCAAGCTTCCTTCAAAAGCCCTGGTGTTGGGCCTGGGAAAGAGCGGGCGTGCCGCCACACAGCTGTTGCGCCGGAAGGGGGTGGAGGTGTTGGCGCTGGACGAAAACCCCTCCCTCGAGGTGGAGACACTTAAAGCCCTGGGGGCGAGGGTGAAGCTGGGGCCCTTGTCCCCGCATTTCTGGGAAGGGGCCCAGGTGGCGGTACTCAGCCCCGGATGGTCTCCCAGCGCGCCCGCCTGTCAGGAAATTTTGAAGCAAGGCCTTCCGCTTTGGGGAGAGGTGGAATTGGCTTTTCGCTGTTTGCCCCAGGGCGCGGGCCCTCTTTTGGGGGTGACAGGCACCAACGGAAAAAGCACCACCACCGCTTTGCTGGGCCACCTTCTGGCACAAACGCACGCTTCCGTTTTTGTCGGAGGCAACCTGGGGCGCCCTTTGTCCGAAGCCTGCGAAGAAGCTTTTTTTGTGCACGCGGTGGAGCTGTCAAGCTACCAGCTGGAGACTTTGCACTCGGCTTGTTTTTTAGGTGCCGCCTGGCTCAACCTCTCGGAGGACCACCTGGCGCGCTACGGCACCATGGAGGCCTATGAAGCGGCCAAGCTGCATATTTTCGAGCGCCCTCCTCCGGGTGCCTATGCCGTGCTGAATGCGGATGATGAGCGCCTGTGGAAACACGCCGCCTTGCTGAAGGCCGAAGGGCGCGCCCTGTGGGGTTTTTCTTTGCAGCACGACAAGCCCCCCCATGCTGCGGGCTGGGCCCAAGCTGCTTCGGGTGGAATGCTTGTGCACACGGCGCAAGGCAGACATTTTTTGCCGCTTGAAAGCCGCGCTTTGCGCGGGCGCCACAACCTTTGCAACGCCATGGCCGCCGTCCTCATGGCCCACGCCCAGGGCATTCCCCTAGCGGCCCTGGCCCGTGGCCTCAACAGCTTTCAAGGCTTGCCGCACCGCCTGGAGTTTGTACGCGAGCTTGACGGCGTCGAGTGGATAAACGACTCCAAGGCGACGAATGTGGACTCCACCCTCGTTGCGCTGGAGGCTGTGGACTTTCCTTTGTGGTTGATTGCGGGCGGCCTTGGAAAAGGCGCTTCATATCAACCTCTTATAAAAGCTTCGCGCAAAAAAGTGTTGGGAGTCCTCACAGTGGGGGAAGATGCTCCCATGCTGGCGGAAGCTTTTGCCAATGAGGCCCCCCTATTTCCTTGTGGAACAATTCCGGAAGCGGTGTTGCAGGCGAGGCGTTTGGCCAAGCCTGGCGAGGTGGTGTTGTTGTCTCCGGCCTGTGCTTCTTTGGACCAATTCAAAAATTTTGAAGAGCGCGGCGAGGTGTTTCGCCGGTGTGTGGAGGCGCTGTGAGCGAAACCAGGCAGAGCGAAACCAGACACAACAGCTTGGATGGGTGGTTGCTGATGGCGGTGCTTGCGCTTTCGGCCATCGGCCTGGTGATGGTATATTCCTCGAGTGCCATTCTTGCCTACGAGCGCACGGGCGACAGCTTTCATTTTTTGAAGAAGCAGGCTGTGGCCGCGCTGATAGGCTGGCTGGCTTTGGTACTGTGTTTGAAGCTGGGCTACCGAAGGCTTGCGCGCCTGGCCTACCCGCTGCTTTTGCTGGCCGTGGCGATGATGGTTTTGGTGTTGATTCCGGGGGTGGGCGTCAAAGTCGGCGGTGCCTACCGGTGGATTCGCCTGGGCGGGTTTTCATTTCAGCCCTCGGAGTTTGCGAAGCTGGTGTGGGTCATCTACCTCGCCTATTCCCTGGCCAAGAAGCGCGAGAAGGTGCGCTCCTTCTCCATCGGTTTTTTGCCGCATTTGCTCATTTCAGGTTTGTTGGTGGGCCTGTGCATGATGGAGCCTGACTTTGGCAGCTCCGTGGCTTTGTTGTTTTTGATGTTTGTCATGCTGTTTGCGGCGGGCGCCAAGCTTTCTTATTTGGTGGGCTCCGTATTGGTGGCGATTCCGTTTGCATACCATGCCATCACCTCCTCTCCTTACCGCTACCAGCGCATTATGTCTTTTTTGGACCCGTGGGCTGACCGTCAGGGCGCAGGCTACCAGGTAGCAGAGTCCCTCATGTCCGTGGGCTCCGGCGGCCTGTGGGGCCTGGGCCTGGGGGAGGGGCGGCAGAAGTTGTTTTTCCTTCCGGAGGCGCATTCGGATTTTGTCTTCGCCATTTTGGCCGAGGAGTTGGGCCTTGTGGGGGTGACGCTGGTCATCCTTTTGTACGCTGTGGTTATTTGGCGTGGAATCCGCATTGCCTTGAATGCCTCGGAGCCCTTTGGCTGTTATGTGGCTTTGGGCATAACAGCGCTGTTTGCATTTCATTCGGTTGTCAACATGTCGGTTGTCCTGGGGCTGCTTCCCACCAAAGGGCTGACCTTGCCCTTCATTTCCTACGGAGGCTCTTCGCTGATGGTATGCCTTGCCGCGGCTGGAATTTTGTTGTCTGTTTCTGAAAACACAGGCCGACAGCGCCAGAAAAGCGGCGTCGACATTCGCAACTCCAAACACGCGCCTTGCATGGCTGAGGCACCCTTATGAAACTTCTTGTCGCCGGTGGAGGAACAGGAGGCCACATTTTTCCGGGCATTGCGGTGGCCGAAGAATTGACGACGCGGGCGCCCAACAATGAGGTTGTTTTTGTGGGCACGCAGCAAGGCATGGAAGCCAAGGTGGTGCCCCAGGCGGGGTTTAGGCTGCGCACCATTCCTTCGCGGGGTTTGAAGCGCGTCGGCTTTTGGAAGAAGCTGTGGGGGCTGTTGTTGTTGCCCTGGTCCTTCCTGGCGGCCTTCCGGGTTTTGTGGGCAGAAAAGCCGGACTTCGTCCTGGGGGTGGGCGGCTATTCCTCCGGCCCTCTGGTGTTGACGGCGGTGTTTTTGAGAATTCCCACCGCCATTCAAGAGCAGAATGCCGCAGCGGGGGTGACAAACCGCATATTGGGTCGTTTTGTGAAGGCGGTTTTTTTGGCTTTTGAGCAGGCGGCGAAGGACTTTCCCGCGCACAAGGTGCATGTGGTGGGAAACCCGGTGCGTCGCAAGCTGTTTGACAATTATTTGCGCTCCAGCTCCCCTCACCCCGGCTTCAACATTCTCGTCTTCGGCGGAAGCCAGGGTGCCCGCAGCATTAACCTGCGCATGAAGGAGGCGCTGGCTTTTTTGGAGGACTTGAAGGGGGAGCTCCACTTTGTGCACCAGACGGGGCAGAACGACTTGACGCAGGTGCAGGCCGCCTATGCCGAGCGCCGTTTTTCCGCCGAAGTTTTGCCCTTCATCAACGACATGTCCGCCGTCTATGCGCGCTCAGAGTTGATTATATGCCGCGCCGGCGCAGTCACTTTGGCAGAGTTGACAGTTTGCAAGAAGCCCTCCATTCTGATTCCCTTCCCCTACGCGGCGGATGATCACCAGACGAAGAATGCCAAGGCCATGGAGGAGGCGGGGGCGGCCGTTGTTTTTCTGGAGTCCGAGTTGACAGGAGAGCGCCTGGCGGCGGAGATTCGGGCGCTTTTGAGAGAGCCTCAAAGACGTTTGCAGATGGAGCGCCAGGCGGGTTTGATGGGGAGGCCGGAGGCGGCCAAAGAATTGATAGATGCGTGTACAGCGCTGGCCTATGAAAAGAAGAAGCCCCTCACCTTGGAAGGCGGCAGAGGATGAGCATTGCGAGTCGTTTCAAGACGAGGCATTCTGCCCGCGTGCATTTCGTGGGCATTGGCGGCGTCGGCATGTGCGGCATTGCCGAGGTGCTCGTCAACTTGGGCTATTTTGTTTCGGGCTCCGACATTAAATGCACCGAGGTGACAAAGCGCCTTGAAACCCTGGGCGCCGTTGTGAGTCAGGGACACCGCAAAGAGAATTTGAAAGAAGCCGACGTCGTCGTGGTTTCGTCGGCCATCAAAAAAGACAACCCGGAAGTGCTTGCGGCCAGAGAGGCCAAAATTCCCGTCATTCCGCGTGCAGAAATGTTGGCTGAGTTGATGCGCCTCAAATATGCCGTGGCCATTGCCGGCTCCCACGGCAAGACGACGACGACGTCCATGGTGGCCACCGTCATGAATGCCGCGGGCGTGGACCCCACCGTGGTTGTGGGCGGCAAGGTGAATGTTTTGGGCTCCAATGCGAAGATGGGCAAGAGTGCGCTGATGGTGGCTGAGGCCGATGAGTCCGACGGCTCCTTCTTGCGCCTCTACCCTTCCATTGCGGTGGTGACAAATGTCGACCCGGAGCACCTGGACCACTACCGCTCTCTGGACGCCCTCAAAGAAGCTTTTGTGACTTTCTGCAACAGCATCCCCTTTTATGGCCTCAACGTCCTGTGCCTGGACCACCCCAACGTGCAAAGTCTCCTTCCGAGAATGGAAAAGCGCTTCGTCACCTATGGCACCGCGCAGAGCGCCGACTACCACCTTTCCGACATTCGCCTGGAAGGTTTTTTGACGCACTTCACAGCGGCCAGGCGCGGCGAGTCCCTGGGAGAATTCACCGTAAAAATGGTGGGTGCGCACAATGCACTCAATGCCATGGCCGTCATTGCCATTGCCGATGAACTCGACATTCCACTGGAGACGGTGCGCACAGCCTTAAGAGAATTTGAGGGCGTACAAAGGCGCTTCACCGTGAGGGGAGAAGAGAAGGGCATTTTGGTGGTGGACGACTATGGCCACCACCCCGAAGAAATAAAAGCCACCTTGCGCGGAGCCAAACAAGCCTTCAAACGCCGCGTGGTGGCGGTTTTCCAACCTCACCGCTACACGCGCACAAGGGACTTGCTGAAGGAGTTTGCCTATGCGTTTAACGACGCTGACGCCCTGCTGCTGCTGCCTGTCTACGCCGCGGGAGAAGAAGCCATTCCAGGCGTCAACAGCGAATTTCTGGGGCAAGTCATTTCCAAGCACGGACACAAAGAGGTGGCGCTGGCAGGAAGTCAGGAAGAGGCCATTGAATTCCTTTGTGCGCGCACACAACCCGGGGACATGGTACTGACTTTGGGGGCAGGCAACATAACACAGCTGGGCCCCTTGCTGCTTGAGCGCTTAAGGAGTTTGTGAATGAAACAAAAGCCCTGGTTGCCGGGAATTGCGAAATGCCTGGGTGAAGGTGAGTTGCTGCCCAATGCCCCCATGTCCTCGCGCTGCACCATTCGCGCCGGAGGCCAAGCCGCCGCCTTGTGCAAACCTCGAAGCAAAGAGTCTCTGGTTGCTGTGCTTCGTTTTTTGCACAAAGAGGGCGTGGACTTTTTCACATTGGGCAAAGGTGCCAACCTCCTGGTGGGCGACAAAGGCTATGACGGTGTGGTGCTGAGCCTTGGCGACATGCCCGTCGAAGAAAAGGTGCAGCTTTTTGAAAACCGCGGCGAGTTGACATTGTCCGCAGGACAGTCCATTTCGCGCCTTTTGAGTGTGGGTTTTTCCCATGGCCTGGTGGGGGCAGAGTTTCTTTCCGGAATTCCCGGCACTCTGGGGGGCGCCTGCGCAATGAATGCAGGGACACCGGCAGGAGAGTGCATGTCCCTGGTGCTGGCGGTGGAGCTCGCCACAGCAGAAGGGGTGGGGTGGGTGGAGGCCAGGCACATTGGCCATGTTTACCGCCACACGCAGCTTCCTCCAGGCAGCGTGGTGGTGGGGCTTTGCTGTGCACTGCCCAAGGGAGACACAGCGCTTTCCAAAGAAGCGCTGCGCAAAGACTTGCTGCGCAGAAAAGAAGCACAGCCCTTAGAGTTGCCCAGCTTCGGAAGCGCATTCAAAAACCCCGAAGGAAAATATGCAGGACAGCTGATAGAGTCCGTGGGCCTCAAAGGCGAAATATGCGGGGGCGCACAAATTTCAACCAAGCATGCCAATTGGATTGTCAACTTGGGAGGAGCGACGGCGCGCGACATTTTCACGTTGATGGAGATGGCCACGGCACGTGTGCAAACCCAGCACGGCATTGGGCTTGTGCCCGAAGTCAAACTCATGGGAGTTTTTGAATGAAGAAAGAAGCAATGAAGCAAAAGCGCATTGCCGTGTTGAAGGGGGGCCTTTCGCAGGAAAGAGAAATAAGCCTGAGGACAGGGGCGGCCATCGCCCAGGCTTTGCGCGGCCTGGGCTATGAGGTGGTTGAAATTGACGCGGGGGTGGATGTGGCGGCGCGTCTTCTGGAGGAGAGGGTGGAGGTGGCTTTCATTGCGCTGCATGGCCGCTGGGGGGAGGATGGTTGTGTGCAGGGCCTTTTGGAAAGCATGCGCATTCCCTATACCGGCTCCGGCGTACTCGCTTCCGCCGCCGGCATGGACAAAATATTCTCCAAGCGAATTTTTGATGCCTTCCACATTCCAACACCCGCATGGCTTGCCTTCGACAGCCTCGAAGAAGCCCAGGCCGCAAAGCTGCCGTTTCCGTTTCCCGTCGTGACAAAGCCCTCGCGCGAAGGCTCCTCCATTGGCGTGAGCATGTGCAACAACGAAGCTGAATACACAACAGCGCTGCAGCTGGTTGCAGGTTTTGGCGGGCAAATTTTGGTGGAGGCATGCGTGAAGGGCCGCGAAATTCAGGTGGGCTTTTTGGACGGAGAAATATTGGGCGCCATTGAGGTGGTGGCCGCGCGCGCCTTCTATGACTACCAGGCCAAATATTCCGAAGGCAGCGGCACCCGCTATATTTTCCCCGCGGAATTGGAGCCAAAAACGCAGGCGCATATTTTCGACATTTGCCTGAAAGCCAACCAGGCCTTGGGCTGCCGGGGCGCGACGCGCGCAGACACCTTGCTTGCGCCGACGGGGGAGGCTTTTTTGCTGGAAGTCAACACCCTGCCGGGAATGACGGCGACGAGTTTGCTGCCCAAAATTGCAGCGGGCAGAGGCCTTGACTTTGCGGCTTTGTGCGAGCGGCTGCTCTTGGGGGCCAGCCTGAAGGCCTGAGGGCCCGCGGCCCAACAGGCCGCTACAGCGACGTTGTTGTGGCAAAAAATTTGCGCCCCAGCCCAAGCGGGGCGACAATGTGGGCATGCACATAGGTTAGCCGCATGAAGGCCTCAGCAAAAAAGAATCGCTGGAAAAAAAGCAGCCCCAAGCAAGTCGAGCAGAGAATTGCCAGACGCCGGCGGCTGTGGTTTTGGGCGAAGCTTTGCCTGAGTTTTTCGCTGCTGGGCGGCCTTGGTTTCTGGGGCAGCCAGGCCTTGTGGCATTGGGCTTTAGAAAGTCCCTTCTTCGCGCTTCATGAAGTGGCCTTCGAAGGAAAGCAGCGCGCGACAGAAGAAGAACTCATGTGGCTTGCAGGGCTTCGCCCGGGTGAAAACCTCTTGCAGCTGGACAAGGCTAAAGTGCAGCAAGCCATGCTGACGCACCCGTGGGTAAAGTCCGCGACGGTGCACAAGCGCTACCCGAAGGGCCTGGAAGTCCAGCTGAATGAATACCGGGAAGCCGCCATTCTGGCCTTGGGGGACCTCTATTTGCTGGACGACACAGGCAAGCCCTTCAAAAGAATGCAAGCGAGTGAGCAGATTGACTTACCTTTGGTTACGGGGATTGATAGAGAGGGTTTTGTTGAAAACCCCGGGCAAAGTCAGCGGGTGCTGAAGACAGCCCTGGCGGCTTTGCGTGCATTTCGAGCGGAGGCGGAAGGGCTTTCGGAGGTGCGCATGGAAGGCCAGGAAGCTGTCCTCATATTGAATTCAGGGCAGGAGGTTTTGTTGGGAGAAAGTGGTTTTGAGAAAAAAGTCCGAAAACTAAAACGCGTACAAGAAGAGTTGGAACGAAGGCAGCTGAGGGCGCAAGTCATCAGGTTAAACAACAGGGCAAGGCCCCAGAGAGTGACAGTGCAAATTGCGAGAGCCATTCCTGAGAGGGAAGGCGTTCGCTGATTTCAAAGCTTTTCCTCGAGAGAGGCAAGCAGTGGAGAGAACATGGCAAAGCAGAAAGCCGGAGAAATTATTGTTGGGTTGGACATAGGCACGACGAAAATATGCGCCATCGTCGGTGAAGTCACCGATGAGGGCATTGACATTATCGGCATAGGCATGCACCCCTCCACGGGCCTGCGCAAGGGCGTGGTTGTCAACATTGAAAGCACCGTCGCCTCCATCCGGCGTGCCGTTGAAGAAGCGGAAGCCATGGCCGGCACGGAAATTTCAACCGTATACACAGGCATTGCCGGCGGCCACATTAAGGGCTTTGGCAGCCGCGGCGTGGTGGCACTCAAGGACAAGGAAGTGCGCGAAGCCGACATTGCGCGCGTCATTGACCAGGCCAAAACCGTCAACATTCCGGTTGACCGCGAAGTCATCCACGTGCTGCCGCAAGAATTCATTGTGGATGACCAGAGCGGCATAAAAGTGCCCTTGGGCATGGCGGGTGTGCGCCTCGAAGCGAAAGTCCACATTGTAACGGGAGCGGTGGCGTCGGCGCAAAACATTGTGAAGTGCGCAAACCGCACGGGCCTGAATGTGGCGGACATTGTGCTTCAGCCCTTGGCCTCCAGCGAGTCGGTGTTGACAGAGGAAGAGAGAGACTTGGGCATTTGCCTTGTGGACATTGGCGGCGGCACAACAGACATTGCGATTTTTTCTGGCGGGGCGATTGCGCATACGGCCGTCATAGCCCTGGGTGGACACAACCTGACCAATGACATTGCGGTGGGCTTGCGGACGCCCATTCACGAGGCGGAGAAGATAAAGCAAAAGCACGGATGTGCCCTGGCGTCCATGGTGGACAAGCAGGAGATGATAGAAGTGCCCTCCGTCGGGGGGCGGCAGCCGAGGGTGATGGGGAGGCAGATTCTCTGCGAAATATTGGAGCCGCGGGTGGAGGAGATTTTCCAGCTGGTGCAAAGCGAAGTGGAGCGCAACGGTTTTGCGGAGATGTTGACTTCGGGGGTTGTCATAACCGGGGGCTCCACCTTGCTTCCGGGGATGAATGAGCTGGCGGAGGAGATAATGGGTGTGCCCGTGAGGCGAGGAACTCCCCGCGGCATAGGGGGCCTGGTGGACGTGGTGCGAAGCCCCATTTATGCAACGGGGGTGGGCCTGGTGGTTTATGGTGCCCGGCATGCGGACAGGCGACTTTTCAGAATTCGCGAGGAAAATGTTTTCAAAAAAGTCAAGGGCAGAATGAGAGATTGGTTACAGGAAGTGTTTTGAGGAAGGCAAAAAGGGCATTGCTACATAAATGTAGCCAAAAACTTTTTTTATCACCCAGCCCGACTAGAATGTGTCCGCTGGGAAATGTTTCGCTCTAGCGCGAGAGGAAGCCAAAGAATGAATGTGCATATGGACAGCGACAAGCAAACCGCAAAAATTCGAGTGATAGGTGTTGGGGGCGCAGGGTGCAATGCAGTCAATACAATGATTGCCAACAAGCTTGAGCGCGTGGACTTCATCGCCTGCAACACGGACATACAGGCCTTGCAATTCAACGAAGCCCCCACGCGCATTCAAATGGGGCAGGCCCTGACGCGGGGTTTAGGCGCCGGAGCCAACCCGGAGGTGGGCCGCCAGTCGGCGACAGAGTCGAGAGAGGAAATTGCCCGCCACCTGGAGGGGGCGGACATGGTGTTTATAACCGCAGGCATGGGAGGCGGCACAGGGACCGGCGCGGCGCCCGTCATCGCCGACGTCGCCAAGTCCTTGGGGTGCCTTACCGTCGGCGTGGTGACGAAGCCTTTTTTGTTTGAAGGCAACCGTCGCAGAAAGGCCGCGGAGCAAGGCATTCAGGAGTTGAAGGCGGCCGTGGACACGCTGATTACCATTCCGAACCAGCGCCTGCTGACTTTGTCCAATGAGCCCATGCCGCTGCTCGACACTTTTCGCCGGGCGGACGAGGTGCTTTTGCACGCGGTGCAGGGCATCAGCGACTTAATCCAATACCACGGCTACATTAACGTGGACTTTGCCGACGTCAAAACCATCATGAATGAGCAAGGGCTGGCCCTCATGGGCACCGGGCGCGCCAGTGGAGAGAAGCGCGCGCTGCGGGCCATGGAGCAGGCCATTTCGAGCCCCTTGCTGGAAGATGTGAGCATTGACGGTGCCCGGGGCATGTTGATTAACATTACGGGCGGCCGCGACATTACCCTGCAGGAAGTCAACGAAGCCATTTCTCTGGCGCACGACTCCGCCGACCCCGAGGCCAACATTATTTTCGGCTCGCTGATTGACGAGAGCATTCGGGACGATGTGAAGATTACCATCATCGCCACAGGCTTCGTCGGGCGCGACAACAAAGCCCTTCGCACCCCGCAGGTGGAGCAGCGTGCCCCCCTGAGACTGCCCATGGCCGCCAGCTCAACCGCAACCCCCATTCCTTTCGCCCACGAAGAGTTGGTGAGTCTGGTCCCCTCCAAAGCCCCCACGAGGACTTTGACAGGCGAGCACCGCAGCCTTGCGCCGCGCCTCTACACCGCCAAGGAAGCTTTGCCCCTGGATGAGGACCAATATGACATTCCGACTTTCCTGCGCAGACAGGGACACAGCGAGTTGCCTTAGGGCGCTTTCAACCGGAAGCCGACGGGGACTTTCAGCACGTCCGAGTCATACATGTTGATGTAGAGGATGATGGGCGCCCCGAGGCCTGCATAGGTGATGACGTACACGTCGAGCAAGCCCGTGTCGCCGAATATTCCGTTTTGGGTGCGAAAGAAACAGCAACTGCCCCGGCGCTGATAGCTGATTTGCTCGCCTCCAGGCCCCGTCAGCGCGTTTAAGAATCGCCTTTGGTTTCTGGGGCTGCCGCCGCCCACCATGATGGGGTTTTGCTCAACATAGCCATAGCTTTTGTCCGTGGCATATTCTCGGATGAGAAAGGTATGCTCATCAAGCAATTCCTGCTGGACGCGAGGGCTTCCATAATCCAGCCGCTCGTCGCCTGCCTCCTGTGCTGCACCCTCCGCCTCCTCCGCACCCTCCGCCCCCGTGCGCACCTCACCTGCCTCCTCTTCCGCGCGGGGGTTTGCATAGTCCGCCATGGCCCCCGGTTTTTCTACGGACTTGCACGCAACAGACAACAACACAATGAAACATACACCCAGCAGCTTGCTCATATGCTCTCCTGTTCCCCTGTAAACAACGCCTACACTTTGCAGGCGTTTTCCTGAGCTTATGGCAAAAAATAAATTTTTGAAGAACCTCTAAGCACCCTGTACCCAACAGTTGACGTCAGAAAACCACTCGCCCGACGCCTGTTGGATGCGAAAGTCCAAAGGCGGGAGGCTGTTCACTTAAAAAATGTGTCACAATAGCCCACACAAAAACATTGTACAGTGATAGAGCTCTCATGGAATTTTGTAAAATCTGCATTAAAGAACTTTGGGCACAGTCTGGTGGTGCAGAGCTTGCCGCACAAAAACCTGAACAGAAAAACCGAACAACAAAGAGATTTTATATGAGCACGAAGAAGGTTTTCACGCAGATCTTATTGGGGTTGGCCTGGGTGTTGACTCTGACGGGTTGTCCGGAGCCGCAAAAAGACGGTGAGCCCAGGAGAGAAAAAAGCAAAGCTGCTATGCAAGCAGAGGATGCTCAGGAGATTCCAGAGAATGTTGCATTCGAGCTGGTTGACGTTGCTGAGCGCAGTTTAGACGGTGCGCCAGCGCTGGGCCTCACCTTCAGCCTGCCCTTGGACGCCAAGGAAAGCCATTCTTCCTTCATACAAGTTTTTGAGATGCCGGGGACTGCGGCGAAAGAGGAGGTGGAGGAGGACGACGATGATGAATACGGCGACTACGACAGGAGGCGGAGGGTGGATGCGCGCAGTGCCGTCAGTGATGCGGCAAAGGACGTCGAAACAAAAGGCGGCACAGAGGTGAAGGGGGGCTGGGTTGTCGGGGAGAATCCGCGCTTGTTGTTTTTCCCGAACATTAAACCACAAAGCCGCTACGTCGTTTATGTCAAACCGGAACTCCAGTCCAAAAACAAGAAGGTGTTGGGCAAGGAGCACCGCTATTCGGTGCGCACCGCGGTTGTAACGCCGGCCTATTATTTTGCCAGCACAGGCATGGTGTTGCCGGCGAAGCAAAATGGCGGCTTGCCGGTGGTGACGGTGAATACGCCCGAGGTGGATGTCGAGTTTTTGCGCGTGAAGGATGAGCAGCTGGCTCGCTTTCTCGACCGTGTCATTCTGGGGGGAAGTCAGTCGCTCGACGAAGACGAGAGGTATGACGATTGGGATGAAGCCGGGACAAAGTTGCGCGGAAAGGTAGGGCGGTGGCGGCTCGACAAGCTGCACAAAATGACGACGAGCGTTTATAAAAACCGTTTTGTCACCGAGAAACAAGCGAACAAGCGCAGCGTGACTTTCTTGCAGGTCGAAGAGATTAAAGAGCTGAAGGAGCCCGGCATTTATGTCGCCGTGATGGCGCGCCCCGGTCGTTTCCCGGGCGAACATCAAGTCACCTATTTCTATGTTTCTGACATCGGCCTGTCCTTGCGCCGCTACAGCAGCAGTGCGCAAGTCCTCATAAGCTCGCTGACCGACGGCAAAGCCATCAGCGGCGTTGCCGTTTCGTGGATAGACTCCAGCGGCAAAGTACTGGCCCAGGCTGAAACCGACAAAGAAGGCCGCGCCGCTTTTGAAGCGCCCCCTGAAGACGCGCGCGTGGTTTTGGCGCGCAAGGGCCAGCAAATTTCCATGTTGTTGTTGAAAGAGCCGGCACTGGATTTGTCCGAATACACCCTCTCGGGCGACTTCTTCAAACCGACGCGCTTGTTCGCCTATAGCGGTCGTGACTTATACCGTCCTGGCGAAAGTTTTGAAGTGTCTGTTTTGGCGCGTGACTCGGATGGCTATGCTGTCCCCTCGCAGCCGATTCAGGCGCTGTTGCTGCGTCCCGATGGGCAGAGGCAGTGGGTTGCAACATGGCAGGCGGACGCGAAGCGTCCTGGTTATTACCAACAGAAGCTGGAAATACCCCCCGATGCGCTGACCGGCCGCTGGTCCCTGGAGTTGAGGAGCGATCCTGCAGAAAAACAAGCGGGGGCCATCTACAAGTTTTCGGTCGAAGAATTCATGCCGGAACGGATGAAGTTGGAGCTCAAGACAGAGCAAAAAAGCCTGGAAGAAAATGAGCCATTGAAGATTTCTGTCAACGGCACCTACCTCTATGGCGCTCCGGCGAGCGGAAACCGCCTGCTCGGCATTGCCGAGTTTATGCTGGACACCAACCCCTTGAGAGAAACCTTGCCGGGATTTTTCTTTGGCAATGAAGATGACAGAAAATTGGCCAGCCGCAGAGAGCTGGAAGAGAAGGAGCTGGACAGCGCGGGAAACACCTCCTTCTCCATCGATCCGAGTTTGTCGCAATCCTCCAAATCCCCCTTCAAAATAAGAGCGACCATCAGCTTGCTGGAAAGCGGTGGACGCCCCGTCATCCGCAGCATTGAGCGCACATTATGGCCCACCAAAGAGATTGTTGGCCTTCGTCCCATGACAGACGGAAGCTATGTCAAAAGCAATTCTTTGGTGGAGTTTGAAGTCGTGCGCGCCAACCGTGAAGGCGAGCTTCTTTCCGCCCATGGTTTGCAGGTGCGCCTGTTCCGCGAGAACAGAGAATATTATTGGCGCTATGACGATCACCGCGGCTGGAATTCCGGCTATACCGAGACGACCGAGCTGGTGGGCACCTTTTCGGTTTCAGCAGCCAAAGGTGGCCGCGGGCTGCTGAGAGTGCCGGTCAAATACGGGCGCTATCGCATCGAAATCAGCGATCCAAGCTCCCTGGCATTCACAAGCTATCGCTTCTACGCCGGGTGGGATGCAGAGCAGAATGAGAGGGATGGCGTTCGACCCGATCGCGTCACCCTGACTTTCGATAAGCCGGCCTATACGGGTGGCGAGACGGCGCAGTTGACGGTTGTTGCTCCGCACACAGGCGAAGCGATTGTTGTCGTCGAAGCAGACAAACTGTTGTGGATGAGACGCGTGAGCATCACCAGCGACAAGCAGGTGATTGAAATTCCCGTCGACAAGGACTGGAAGCGGCACGACATCTATGCCTCCGTCACCGTTTTGCGCCCGGGAAACGCCGGCAACCTGATTACGCCGGCGCGTGCTTTGGGCATTATTCCGCTGCGGCTTGACCGAAGCCAACGCAAGCTGGAGGTTGCCATTGAAGCGCCGGAGAGGGTGAAACCGGAAACGGCCGTCAAAGTTCGCGTCCGTGCTGCGCAGGCCAAAGGCAAAAAGGCGATGGTGACGTTGTCAGCCGTCGATGTTGGCATTTTGAACATTACAAATTTCAAGACGCCGGACCCCCACAAAGCTTTCTTTGGCCAATTGCGTTACAACATTGACTTGCTCGACATGTACAGCCGTCTGATTGAGAAAATGGTCGGCCAGAAAGGGACTTTGAAATTTGGCGGCGACGCATCCATGCAGCCGACGAAGTCGATGCCGCAGAAAGTGAAACTGGTGGACCTCTTTAGTGGCCCGGTTGACTTAAACGCGGCAGGGGAAGCGGAGATTTCAATGACGGTGCCGGACTTTAACGGCAAGTTGCGTTTGATGGCGGTGGTGGCTTCAGACGACAGCTATGGTTCTTCTGACTTCGAAATGACTGTAGCGGCGCCGTTGGTTGCCGAAATGGCCATGCCGCGTTTCATCGGGTTGGGCGACAAAGCTGTCGTCGCACTCGACGTGCACAACATGTCCGGCCGCACGCAGCAACTGAAGCTTCACTTGACGGGGAGCGCAGGCCTGAAATTCGAGAATTCGGAACGCAATGTCGCCTTGAAGGACCAGGAAAAAACAACTTTGCGTTTCATGGTGAGCGCCTCAGGCCATCCTTACCTGGCGGATGTCAACTTGCGCGTGAAAGGCCAGGACATTGAGATGGAGCGGCATTTCCGCTTGCAAATTGAAGCACCGACGGCACCGCAAACCCATGTTGCACTCAACATCATCGAACCGGGGCAGACATTCCCCATAAGGCCAACCGCGGCGGCAAGAGGCTGGTACCCTGAGACAGAGCATGCAGCTTTGGTCATCAGCGACGTACCGCCCATTGACATTCGCAAGGCAATCCGAGGGCTGCTCGTCTACCCCTATGGCTGCACCGAGCAGACGACGAGCTCCAGCTATCCGCATGTTTTCATCGACGAGGAGACAGCCAAACAGTTTGACTTGAAACCGTTCAGCCGCGAGCAGCGCATGGACATGCTGGATAAGTCCATCGCCAAACTGGCCGCATACCAAGGCTCCAATGGCGGTTTCAGTTTGTGGGGCAATGTTTCGGAATATGAATATTGGTTGACAGCTTATGTGACTCAGTTTTTGCAGGATGCGCGCGCACAAGGGTTTGCTGTGCCCGAAGACGTCTACCGCAAGGCGACGGATTTTCTGTTGAAGGAAATTGGCCCCGGCATTGCGTCGATGGCCAGCCATGAGCAGCTTGAGCGGAGCACTTCATGGAGCAGCACCTGGAACATGCGCAATCGCCACTTTGGCACACTGGCTTATGGCGCTTACGTCCTGGCGCAAGAGCAAAAAGTGTCTCTGGCGACCTTGCGTCAACTCTATGACGTGCGCGCGAATGCGCCGGGCGGCCTGGCATTGGTGCACTTGGGGATTGCTTTGAAACAGATGGGCGATGAAACACGCGCCAAAACAGCTTTGGAAGAAGGCATGACAAAAGTGCGCAACACCAGCGGCTGGTATGACTACGGCAGCGACATACGCGACACGGCGCTGTCATATGCCCTGCTGCAAAAACACAAGCTGTCGGTACCCGGCAGTGCAACATTGCTGGTGCGACTCAGTGACTTGCTCAAAAACAAGACTTATTTGAGCACGCAAGAGCAGTTTGCCGTGTTTATGGCGGGGCGTGACTTGGGCCAGTCCGCTGACAAGGCTTGGAAGGCAACGCTGACAAAAGGAGAGGCAAGCCAGGAGTTGCAGCAAAACAAAGGGTTGTTTGCGAGTTTGACGCACGCGGATTTGGCGGCGGGAAGCCAGCTTGTCAACCGCGGCGAGCAAAAACTCTACCTGCAGGTTTCTCAAAGCGGCTACCCCAAAGAGGCTCCGGCAGAAGGCGGAAACATTGTCCTCAAGCGTGCCTATTATGACTCGACAGGCAAGCTTTTGCAGCCAAGTGCATTGAAGGCTGGTGCATTGAAAACCGGCGAAACAGTTTGGGTGAAGCTCAGCGTCTCCAACGCGAGAGGAATCAACGCCCCCAATACGCTGGTTGTTGACCGCATTCCGGCCGGTTTTGAAATTGAAAACATCAACCTCATTGAAGGCGAAACCGGCAGCGTGTTGAAGATTGACGGCGAAGTGCCTGCCGAAGCGATGAGCAATCGACGGATTATTCACAAAGAATTCCGTGACGACCGCTTTGTTGCTGCCGTTCGGCTTGGCAGTTGGTGGAAGGAAGAAGTGCGGCTCTTCTACCGCGTGCGCGTCGTTACACCCGGCGTCTTCAAAGTGCCGCCTTTGTCGGCTGAAGAGATGTACAACCCCGAAATCCGCGGCAGCCATGGCGGCAGGGATGAGATGGTGATTGACTCGGCCATTCTGAATGCAGTGTCCAAAGAAGCACCACGTCAGCGTCAGCCATAGACATATTCAAGACTGCCATGACTTCCGTGCAGCGAGGCATACGAAAAGCCATATCGTTGATTGCAGGCCATCGGCGCATGTGGAAGCTTGCGCTCTGGCTGTGCGCCTTGGTGCTGCCCGTTGTTGTGGCATTTATTATTCTCGACAAATGTTACCCATTGCCGACGCCGGGGCGTGCTTCTCCCTATGCAACCTTGGTGGTGGCAAAAGATGGAACGCCGTTGCGTGCTTTTCCGGACCGCCACCACGTTTGGCGCTACCCGATTAAGCTGGAGCAAGTGGCACCTGAATACATTGAGGCCCTCATCCACTTTGAGGACCGCTATTTCTGGTGGCACCCCGGGATTAACCCCATTTCTTTGCTGCGCGCAGGCTGGCAATGGAAGTCCCATGGGCGGATTATTTCCGGAGGCTCCACCCTCAGCATGCAGGTTGCCCGCATGGTGGAGCCCATTCCGCGCACACCCAAAGGCAAAGCACGGCAGATTTTTCGCGCCATGCAGCTGGAGTTCCATCATTCGAAACGCGACATTTTGGAGCTCTATCTCAACTATGCGCCCATGGGCGGCGTTCTCGAAGGCGTCGAGTCGGCCAGCCGCGCTTATTTGGGAAAGCCCGCCTTGCGGTTGACACCGGCAGAGGCGGCTTTGCTGGCCGTGTTGCCGCAGGCGCCGTCCTTGTTGCGTCCGGACCGCTTCCCTGAGCGTGCCCGTGTTGCGCGCGACAAAGTGATTCGACGCATGGGCCGGGTATGGTCGGCAGAGGCGATAGAGGACGCACTCATGGAGCCGGTGGCTGTTTTGAACATTAGAGATCCGCTGCTGGCACCCCTCTATGCCGAGAGGGTGAAGCGGATGAGGCCTGGCGCGTTGCGCGTTGACGGCACTGTGGATGTGTCCATCCAGCACAATGTGGAGATGTTGTTAAGCCATTTGGTCAACACCTTGCCGGAGCGTGTTTCTCTTGCTGCGATGGTGATGGACAACCAGACATTGGAGGTGGTGGCTTATGCGGGCTCCGCTGATTTTTCCAATTCGCGCCGCTTCAACCATGTCGACATGGTGCGCGCAAAGCGCTCGCCCGGCTCAACACTCAAACCGTTTTTGTATGCGATGGCGCTGGACGAAGGGCTGATTCATTCTGAGTCCTTGTTGTCGGACACGCCGCAATCCTTTGACGGCTACCAACCGGGAAACTTCCAGGAGAAATTCAGCGGGGCCGTCAGCGTTTCGGAAGCCTTGGTGCGCTCTTTGAATGTCCCGGCTGTTGAAGTCTTCGAGCATTATGGCCCTGAGCGTTTTGTCGCTCACTTGCGTCAAGGTGGTTTGAAGCTTGACTTGCCGCGGGGGGCGGCGGCCAATTTAAGCATCATTTTGGGGGGGGCCGCTGTCACGCTGGAAAGTTTGGTGGGGGCTTATTCCTCATTGGCGCGCGGTGGAATTGCCGGGCAGCCGCGCTTGCTACCGGATGAGCCCATGCGGGAGCGGCGGATGATGAGCGAGGGGGCAGCATTCATTGTCCGCGACATTCTAGAAAGCGGGGGCCCCGTGGGCCGCGCGGTGGGGATTCGCGGCAACACGAGGGGGGTGGCTTATAAGACAGGCACGAGTTTTGGTTTTAGAGATGCCTGGTCCGTCGGAGTCAACGACAAATACACCGTCGGCATATGGGTTGGCCGTCCGGACGGCACGCCGAACCCGGGCTTTTTTGGCGCCAGTGTTGCGGCCCCGCTGCTGCTTTCTGTTTTCAACGCACTGCCGGCCGATGCAAAGCTGAACATTCGCTACCCACCGGAGTCCGTGTCGCAAAGAAGCATTTGCTGGCCGCAGGGGACGGCTGCACCTTCAGAAGGCGAACTTGCCAATGCGGCCCTATGTCCGATTCGTCGCACAGCCTGGGTATTAAACCATATTGTGCCGCCGACTTTTGCCGAGCGTCGCGGCAGCAGGTTGCCGCCTGTGTTGACGTATTATGTGGACCGGAAAACCAAGCAGCGTGTCATGCCGGATTGCAGCCACCAGCCTTATGACACCTTTGAGGTTGCCCGCTGGCCGGATTCCTTGGTGCCCTGGCTTACACCGGCGCTGTTGAAACAAAGCGTGCCGCCGCAATGGTCGCCGCGCTGCGCCGCGCTGTACCATACAGGCGGGACAATCCGAATTGCCGGAGCCAGCAACGGCGAGTGGATTCAGCGCACACCGTCACAGACGGTGCCGGCAGTGCGCTTGCGTGTGCAAGGCGCACAAAGCCACATTCACTGGATTGTCAACGGCCGCCTCGTCGCGAAGACGGGGCCATTGTCCAGCCATGTTGTCAAATTAGAAGAGAATGGCCGCTATGAAATTACGGCGCTGGATGACAAAGGGCGCTTCGATCGCATCAGCCTTGTCGTACGCGGCAATGAGCCCAGCTGAAAAATTAAACGAGCCTTGCACATGAAAACTTCGCGGGCAGCTGTTAGCCATTGCCCATGCGGCAAAACCTGGCGAGACTTTTTTTCAAAGTGCTTTTGTTTGGAGCCATCGTCGGGGGAGTGCTGTCATGCATCGGAAACATGGAGAGCGCCGAGAACACCAAAGCCGCTTGCGACGCCGTCATAAAAGCCGCCTGCCAAAAATCTTTTGAGTGTGCGCCCCTTTTTGAATTTGAAAGTGTCGAGGCGTGCATTTCCAAAAACACAGAAACACAATGTCCGGCAGCAGAAATTCAGGCCGCCGAAGAAGATTATAAGTCCCAAAGAAAAAAAGTGGACTTGAGCGCTTTGGCGCATTGCGAAGCAAGCTACAAGGAAGCCAGCTGCGAGGACTACCAGCATGGCATCCTCTGCGACTTTTCCATTCGCTCTAAGTAGACTGGCTATTCTTTCAACGAAGCCAGAGGATCTGCCGCTCCAAAGGGCGAAACAGTTTCGGCATGCGTCCCAAACGAAGCCATGGCCAGGAGGCTGTGCAGGCGCTCATCGGTTTCCCGCAGACGGTGCGCCAAAGTACGCACCAAAGTCCACAGCAAGGTATAAGCAATTTCCTTGTGCATGAACATGACTTCATTGAAAGCGCGGCTGCCAAGCTCATAGAGGACGCAAGAGGTGTGAGCAATCGCAAAACAGGTGCGAGGGCCTTCGTCAATGAGGGCCATTTCACCAAAGTGCTGTCCTGCATCCATGAGTGCCAAAGCCTCTTCGCCGCCGGCGATGATTTGAGAGAGACGGACTCTGCCTTCGGCGATGATGAACATGGAGTCACCTTTTTCGCCTTCGGAGAAAATGCTGGCGCCTCTGACATACTCACGCGCCCTGAGCACCCGCATGATGATGCTCAGCTGCCGAGAGGTGAGCCCTTCAAAAAGAGCGACTTTTCGGAGGATTGACAAGTCCATTGGAAATAGCTCGTAGCATGAGTGCGATTGAGATAAAAGTCTGGCCTTTGAAAGAGCCGTGGCAACATGAGGGAAAAGCAATGTCCAACGAAATACCACTTCGAAAACTCGTCATTATAGGTTCCGGCCCGGCAGGCTGCACAGCTGCCATTTACGCCTCGCGTGCCGGCATGCAGCCTTTGGTTTTTGCCGGCGGCCCCAGTGAGACAGACGCCCAGCGTGTCCCGGGTGGGCAGCTGACAACCACGACGGAAGTTGAAAACTTTCCAGGGTTTCCGGAGGGGATTCAAGGCCCCGAGCTGATGCAGCGCATGCAGGCGCAAGCCGAGCGCCTGGGTGCCCAATGGCTTTTGGAGAATGTGCTGAAAATAGACTATTCAAAAAAGCCCTTCTTCGTGGAAGGAGAGCACACGCGCGTTTTGGCGGAAGCTGTCATTCTTGCCACGGGTGCCAGCGCCAAGTGGCTTGGTGCCAAAGGAGAAGACACTTATAAAAACAAAGGGGTTTCGGCATGCGCGACATGTGACGGCTTTTTTTTCAAAGGCCGGGAGGTGGCCGTCATCGGCGGTGGCGACACAGCCTTGGAGGAGGCTTCTTTCCTGACGAATTTTTGCAGCTGCGTCACCTTGGTGCACCGCCGCGAGGAATTTCGCGCCTCGAAGGCCATGCAGGAGCGCATTCGAAAAAACCCAAAAATAAAAACCGCCCTGGGGGTGGTTGTCGAAGAAATTCTCGGCGACGGCAAAGAGGTGAAGGGGCTTTTGTTAAAAAACCCGAAGACAGGGGAGGAGAAGATTTTGCCTGTCAGCGGTGTTTTCATTGCGATAGGGCACACCCCCGTGACGGAGCTGGCAGAAGGGGTGCTCGACAAGCAGGAAAACGGCTATTTGAAGTTAAAGCCGGGCTCCACACATACCAATGTGGAGGGGGTTTTTGCGTGCGGAGATGTTGCCGACGCGCGCTACCGCCAGGCGATTACGGCAGCGGCCACCGGCTGCATGGCTGCTTTGGATGCAGAGCGTTATTTGATGGGACTCGGTTGACAAGAGCGCGCGCCTTGGAGCCAGGAGAATTTCTCCTTGGCTTTTTGCCGCAAACCAACCAGAAGGCGAATTCATGATTGAGTGGATGCTGCGGAAAATTGTTGGCACAAAGAATGACCGCGAACTGAAGAAGGCTTGGCCCAAAATAGCTCGCATCAACGAGTTAGAAACACACATGAAGGCGCTTCGGGACGATGAGTTTGCGCCCTATACGAGTCGGTTAAAGCAGGAGATTGCCAACGGGCGTTCGCTGGACGAGGTGTTGTTTGAAGCTTTTGCTCTGGTGCGCGAGTCTGCCTGGAGAACCATTGGCCAGAGGCATTTTGATGTGCAGATGATAGGCGGTTTGTTTTTGCACCAAGGCTGCATTGCCGAAATGCGCACCGGCGAAGGCAAGACGCTGACGGCAACCTTGCCGAGCTATTTGAATGCATTGACGGGGCGAGGCGTGCACGTCGTCACCGTCAATGACTATTTGGCTCGCCGCGACGCGGAGTGGATGGGGCGCATCCACGGCTTTTTGGGTTTGAAGGTGGGTTGTGTATTGCATGGGTTGACGGACCAGGAGCGCCAGGAGGCCTATCGCGCAGACATCACCTACGGGCAAAACAATGAATTCGGCTTCGACTATTTGCGCGACAACATGAAATATCAGCTGGCAGACTATGTGCAGCGCGAGTTGAATTTTGCGATTGTCGACGAAGTGGACTCCATCCTCATTGACGAGGCGAGAACGCCGTTGATTATTTCGGGCCCGACCGAAAACACGACAGACCAATATTACCGCGTGGACAGGGTGATTCCCGGCCTCGTCAAAGACTTGGACTTTGTGCTTGACGAAAAATCCCGCATGGTTTCCCTCACGGATTCGGGCATTGAGAAAGTGCAGGAGCGCTTGAAAGTCGGCAACCTCTATGCGCCTGACCAACTTGAAACCCTGCACCATGTGGACCAGGCCTTGCGTGCGCATATGCTCTATCAACGCGACAAAGACTATGTCGTCAGCGACGGCGAGGTGATTATTGTCGATGAATTCACAGGGCGCCTCATGCATGGCCGCCGTTGGAGCGACGGTTTGCACCAGGCCATTGAAGCCAAAGAGGGCGTTACCATTGAGGCTGAAAACCAGACTCTGGCAACCATTTCATTCCAAAACTATTTCCGCATGTATTCCAAGTTGTCCGGAATGACCGGAACGGCCGACACAGAAGCTGAAGAGTTCGCAAAAATTTATAAGTTGGAAGTCCGGGTGATTCCAACCAACCGGCCGATGGTGCGCGAAGACTTGAATGACGTCGTCTACCGCACGGAGCGAGAAAAATTTGAAGCGGTGGCGGATGAGTTGGAGCGTCTGTACCATTCAGGCCAGCCCGTTCTGGTGGGAACTGTCTCCATCGCCAAGAGTGAAATTGTTTCTCAATTTCTCAAAAAGCGAAATGTCCCTCACCATGTGTTGAATGCCAAGCAACACCAGCGCGAAGCGGATATTGTTGCCCAGGCTGGACGCAAGGGCGCTGTCACCATTTCCACCAACATGGCAGGCCGCGGAACGGACATCATTCTTGGAGGCAACCACGAGGCTGCCGCCAAAACCGTGGTGGGTGTTTTTGAGCCGCCGCTGCCCAAAGAAAACCAGTCTCCGGAAGAATATACCCAGGCACTTTCTTTGGCCCAAAAAGCCTATAAAGAGAAATTGGCACAGGAAGAAGCCCGGCAAAAAACCATTGCGGACAAGGAGCGAAGAGAAGTGCTTGAGGCAGGGGGCTTGTTTATTTTGGGGACAGAGCGGCACGAGTCCCGCCGAGTCGACAACCAGCTGCGTGGCCGCGCAGGCCGGCAGGGAGACCCGGGGACTTCAAAATTTTTCTTGTCTCTTGAAGACGATTTGATGCGCATTTTCGGCTCAGAGAGGCTGATGGGTCTGATGGACAGGCTCGGCATGGAAGAAGGTGAAGTCATCGAGCACCGCTATTTGTCGAAGGCCATTGAGAATGCCCAAAAGCGTGTCGAAGGCATCAACTTCGACATGCGAAAAAACACGCTGGAATACGACGACGTCATGAATCAGCAGCGCAAGACAGTCTATCGCCTTCGCAAACAGGTGCTTGCTTCCGGCGCGGGCATTCCCCTGGTGGAATACGAAGAAGACAGCAAGACGAAGATGAAGACGCGAACGGAAAAATTGCTGACTTATGTGGAGTTGAAGGAGATGATTTTGGATGCCATCGAGGATGTGATTGTCAATTTGACAGACACCTATGCTTCGTCGAAAAACTCGGATGGCTGGGAATTGAATGCCCTGCAAAGGGGTGTCAAAGAGACATTCAACGTGGAGATGGAGTTTCAGGCCGGCGGGCGCGCTCAGGACTTGCAAGAGCAGATTTACCACGTCGTCGAGAAGAATTTTTTGGACCGGGAAAAAGATTATGGTGAGGATTGGTTTCGCTTTTGCCAGGTACGTTATTTGGCGACGATAGACCAGCAATGGAAAGACCATTTGTTGGGAATGGACCACTTGCGGCAAGGCATTGGTTTGAGAGGTTATGGCCAAAAAAACCCCAAACACGAATACAAGCGGGAAGGTTTTGACGGCTTTGTTCGCATGTTGGCTTCAACGAAAGCCCAATTTGTGTCGCAAATATGCCGGGCACAACCGCGCAATGCCCAGGCGGATGCGGAAAAATTGCAGCAACAACTCGAAGCCAAGCGCAAAGCCGCCATGGCTGCCCAGGCTGCTGCCGCCGCCGTTTCTGCCAAGGCAGCGCCCAAAGAAGGGCAGGTCAGCAAAAATGCGCCGTGCCCATGTGGAAGCGGCAAAAAATACAAACGCTGCCACGGCAGTTCCTGAAGGGTCTTTTTTTCGGGTGTGTCTTGCCTGACGACAAACGATGTCACGAGCGGCTTGCGCTTTGGGCAAAGCTTTGTTATGGCCCCAGGCGTCTCATTTAATTACACACACGCCCAAAGTCTTTGGTGCCTGGTTTTTCCAGGTGAAGGGCGTGGAGGAACAACCGAAAGGCCTGTCATGGAAGAAAACGCAGTCGAGCCGCAAACAATGGAACAAGCCCTTGCCTCCAAAACCACCATCAGTGTGCGTCAAATGCTGGAGGCGGGCGTTCATTTTGGACACCAAACCAAACGATGGAATCCCAAAATGAAGCCCTATATTTTTGGGGCGCGCAACGGCATTTATATTATTGACTTGCAAAAAACAGTGAATTTGGCGCGCGCAGCGTTTCGCTTCGTGCGGGATGTGACAAGTCGCGGCAGTTCCGTTTTGTTTGTGGGCACGAAGCGGCAGGCTCAGGAGGTTATTCAAGAAGAGGCGCGGCGCTCAGGCCAATATTGGGTCACCACACGCTGGTTGGGTGGAACGCTGACCAACTTCAAAACCATCAAACAGGGGATAGACCGTCTCAAAGGCCTCGAGAAGATGGCTGAAGACGGCACCTATGAGCGCTTGCCCAAAAAAGAAGTGGCCAGGCTCGAACGAGAGCGGGAAAAACTCGAGAGAAACTTGGGCGGCATCAAAGAGATGACGCACCTTCCAGGTTGCGTGTTCATCATCGATCCGAAGAAAGAGCAAATTGCCGTGCACGAAGCAGCGCGCCTGGGCATTCCTGTCATTGGGGTGGTGGACACCAACTGCGATCCCCAGGGCGTCGACTATATTATTCCGGCCAATGATGATGCCATTCGCTCCATCAAATTGTTCACCTCGCGCATCGCAGAGGCGGCCATAGAGGGAGCTGCTTTCTATAAAACCTCCGGTGCCTCTGCGCGTGACGAGGAGGAGCGCAAAAAAGCAGGCGACAAACTCCAGGGAGCTCGCAGAGCCTCCAAAGGAGGCGCCGGCATGCCCGTTGTGGATGTGAAGGGCAGCCTCGCTGCTTTCGGCATCCAATCCGCAGAGACGGAAGAGGACGACATGTCCACAGAAGACTATGAAACAGAGCCTGAAGCCAGCGAGATGAGTGCTTAAAGAGCCTTTGAAGGAGAACAGAGCGATGATGGCCATTGGAGCAAGTCAAGTCAAAGAGCTCAGAGAGCAAACAGGCGCGGGGATGATGGATTGCAAACGCGCTTTGCAAGAATGCGACGGGGATTTTGAAAAAGCCAAAGAGTGGTTGCGAAAAAAGGGCATCACCAAAGCCCAATCCAAATCCGGGCGTGTTGCCTCAGAAGGGCTTGTGGGCTTTTGGAACGCCGACGACAATCGACGCCTTGTCGCTGTGGAAATCAACAGCGAGACAGACTTTGTTGCGCGCAACCCGGAGTTTTGTGCGTTCGCGAAAGACTTGGCCGAGCACATTGCCCAGTGCTCCCCCCAATATCTTCGGCGTGAAGAGGCTCCCGCCTCAGCGGAGGATGCTGAAATTCTTCTGGAGCAACCCTGGAGTTTTGACGCTTCCAAAAAGGTGAAAGACATTCTCGTGGGCTTGGTGGCCACCATTGGTGAAAACATTGGCATACGGCGCTTTGCTGACTGGAAAGTGGCGGACAATGCTGTCTTAGGTTGCTATATGCACAGCAACCAGCGCCTGGTTGCTTTCGTGGAGCTTTCAGGAAACAGCGAAGCGCCCGAAGCTGTGGAGCTTGCCAGGGAGCTTGCCATGCAGGTTGCCGGCATGAATCCCCTTTGTGTGAGTCGGGAACAAGTTCCCCCGGAGTGGACAGACAAAGAAAAAGAAATTTTCAACGCAGACCCTTCTTTGGGAAAACGTCCACCGGAAATTCAAGCAAAAATCATCCAGGGAAAGCTGGAAAAATATTTCGAGTCCATTTGCCTCGTGGACCAATTCTGGTTCAAAGACGACAAAAAGAAAATTGGCCAGTTGTTGTCAGAGGCTTCGAAAAAACTGGGTGTGCCGTTGAGCATACAGCGCATTTTGCGCATGCACGTGGGCGAAGGCATAGAAAAGAAGCAGGACAACCTAGCCGAAGAAGTCGCCAAAACCTTGGCGAGTTAAAGCGCAGGCAAGAAACCAAAGTGCCGCGTTGCGCGGCCCTTTGTTTGTGGACAACACAGCGTTTATGACAGCCACACATGCGAGGGGCCTATGGGTACACAACAGCAAGCAACGGCATACCGTCGAGTCCTTCTGAAAATTTCAGGAGAGGCTTTGATGGGCGATGGGAAATACGGCATTCATTCGCCAACGCTGACGAGGGTTGCCTCTGAAATAAAGGCGGTGGTGGAGGCGAAGGTGGAGATAGCCGTCGTCATTGGGGGCGGCAACATTTTTCGCGGTGTGGCAGGTGCCACAGAGGGGATGGACCGTTCCAGCGCGGACTATATGGGGATGCTGGCCACCTGCATCAACGCGATGGCTCTGCAGGACGCCCTCGAGAAGCTGGGGGTTTTCACCCGCGTGCTTTCGGCCCTCAAAATAGAGCAAATTTGCGAGCCCTATATTCGGCGGCGCGCCATCCGGCATTTGGAGAAAGGGCGTGTGGTGATTTTTGCCGCCGGTACAGGCAACCCTTATTTCACCACGGACACGGCAGCGAGCCTGAGGGCCATGGAGATTGGCGCGGATGCCATTTTGAAGGCAACCAAAGTGGATGGGGTGTATGATGCAGACCCCAAAACGGATGTCGGCGCTCGACGCTATCGAACGCTCGCCTACATGGATGTACTGAAAGCGGGCCTGGCCGTCATGGATTCGACGGCCATTTCTTTGTGCATGGAAAACAAGCTGCCGATTGTTGTGTTTGACATTACGGTAACGGGCAATATTTTTAAAGCCATCACAAGCCCTGGCGACATAGGCACTTTGGTGGGCCCCGTGGCCACTGCCTGGCCGGACACATAGCCTGAAGGAGAAAACGAATGTCTCAAAGCGAAAATGTGTTGAAGGAATTCAAAGCCACAGTGGAGAAGGTGGTGGAAGGGTTGAAGCTGAGCTTGGCCAAGTTTCGCACAGGGCGTGCGAATCTCTCTTTATTGGATGGCATTCGCGTCAACTATTATGGCTCGCCCACGCCATTGAATGGCTGCGCGGCCCTGGGTGTTCCTGAGCCGCGGCTCATCACCATCAAACCTTATGACAAAGGCGTCCTGAAGGAGATTGAGAAAGCCATTCGGGAAGCCAACCTGGGGCTCAACCCTGTCAGCGATGGGGAGTTGATTCGCCTGCCCATTCCGCCTTTGACAGAGGCGCGCCGCAAAGAAATTGCCAAGCAGGTGCGCACGAAAGGCGAGGAGCACAAAGTGTCCATTCGAAATGAGCGCCGCGATGCCAATGAAATATTGAAAGGCTTGCAGAAAGACAAACTCATTTCCGAAGACGAATCCAAGCGCATTTCAGAGAAGGTGCAGAAGGAAACCGATGCGGGCATTGCGCGCGTTGAAGAGTTGGTGGCAAAAAAGGAAAAAGAAGTGATGGAAGTTTAGGCCAGCCCTAACGGAAAAGGTCTAAAATGCTGCCCTGCCCTGGCTGCGCACAAAACAACAAAGAGCCGCGCAAGGGTTGTTCCGAAACCTCAAGCTCAATGCCCACGACGGTGCCGGGGACAAAAGGCTTTGGGAAATGCTCCAGCCTCAACAAGTGGCTCGCCAGAGCGCCCATGGCAGGTTGGTGGCCGACCAGGGCAATGGCCTTGGTGGCGCATTCTGCCAGCAAAGACTCGATGGCACCCACCGGCATATCCGGCAGCAATGCTTTGTGGGTGCGCAAAGTCCCCTCATAACCCAGCGCCATGGACAACAATTGAGCTGTCTGTGCACAGCGGACCAAAGGACTGAAGAGAATGAGCTCCAAGTCGGTGATGCGCGGCGCCAAAGCAGAGAAATGGGAGGCCAGCAACAGTCGGCCCTTCGTCGTGAGTGCACGCTCCCCGTCTCCCAAACCTTCGGGGACTTCCGCATCTGCATCACCATGCCGTACCAGATATACCTTCACGTTTGTCGCCTTCCAGGGCCAGTGCCAGTCTCGTATTTTAAAAGGGGCGAGCCCCCCTCAAAGAAGGAGTAGGTTGTTTTGGTATGCGTTGCAACATCTGCGTACAAATTTTGCTCCACTTGTGCGTTTCTTGCCATTCCTGCCCACATGCGGAAGAGGGCATACCTCCTTCTTCCAAGAATGACAAACGCATAACAACACCCACGCGCCCTCTTTTTTCACGCAGTGCATTCGGCTTATTGGGCGGATGGGCCAAAAACCCAGGCCGCTTTTCCGGAGGAGGTTTTTTTTCGTCTCCCTGAAGGAAATGTGGGCGAAAACAAGCAAACCCGCAAACGAGGCTTGCTCATCGCCACGGAGAGGGCCATAAGAAGCACATGTTTAACATTGGCACAGGCGAGATGGTGCTGATTTGCGTCGTCGCGCTGTTGATTTTGGGGCCCAAACGTTTGCCCGAAATGGCGCGCAACATTGGCCGGTTTTTTCGCAACATTCAACGCCAAACAGACTCTGTGCGCAGTTTGGTGCAACGTGAATTTTTGAGCATGGACTTGGAGGACAACAACAAAGCGGCTTTGAAGTCCATGGCTTCTTCACAGTCCCCCGAAAACCCACCGCTGTCTCCTGCTCCGGAGTTTCCAGTCACCCCTGCGGCTGCCATTTCTCACGCTCCGCCTGTTTCGCCCGAAGCTCCGCCGTCTGCAGTGGCCGACGCAGACCCCTACCACCTGTCTGCGAAGGAGCCGTCCGCACCGGAGTTTCCCTGCGTCACGCCTGCGGCCGCCATTTCTCCTGCGCTGCCTGTTTCGCCTGAAGCTCAGCCGTCTGCTCCGGCAGAGGCAACCCCCTCCGCCCAGGAGCTGTCTGACGCACGCGATGCGAAGCTCGATAGCCTCTTTGACACCTGGCTGGAGAACAGGCCTGAGCTTTTTTCCGAAGAGCCGTCTCCAAAGGCGCCTGAAGAACTTCAAAAGGCGCCGCAGGAGAAAGAAGGAACAGAACTTTGAGCGCTCAGGAGCCCGCGACCAAAACCATGAAGTTGTCGGAGCATTTGGGGGAATTGCGTACACGGCTTTTTCGCTGCGTGGTGTCTGTATTGGTGCTGGGGTTTTTGTCGCTCGTGTTTTCGCGCGAAATTTTTGGTTTGCTGATGAAGCCCGCACTCGAGGCCTTGCCGGCTTCTTCGGCGGGCCTCATTTATACCTCTGCCATTGAAGAGATTAATGTCTTCATGAAAGTGGGTTTGTATACAGGCGTTTTTTTGACGACGCCTGTTATTCTCTGGCAGATTTGGGCATTTGTTGCGCCGGGACTCTATATAAAAGAACGCAAGCTGGCAGCGCCTTTTGTGATTGCCGGAAGCGTGGCTTTTCTTGTGGGCGTTTCTTTTTGCTACTTCGCGGTGCTGCCGAGCATGTTTCGTTTTTTGCTGAACGAAGAAGCCGCAACAGAGGCTTTGACAAAAATTCAGCACGCCGAAGTAAGCAGAGAGTTGGCCTGGTTGCAGTGGCAAATGGCGGATGCGCAGCTTGCAAAGACTTTGAGCGAAACTTCGGCAGCATTGGATGAGCTTGTCGGCAAGAGGCAGGAGCTCAATGAAGATGCGACGCAAGCCCTGGTGGTTTCCAGTGTGCAGTTGTTGCGCCTCGCGCAGGCAAAGCACGCGACTTTGGGTGGGCACACACCGGCGGCCTTGTTGCCTGCCATCTCCAGCTACCAGCAAGGCGAGCTCAAAAAAGCGCGTGAGCAGTTGGAGCAAAGCATGAGTCTTGTGGCCAATGCCCTGGGCGCGGATGCCAAGAATTTCCGGGAGCTTTGGAATGTGGAGTTGAAGATTGCCAAAGCCAAAACGCTTCACCGCGAGCGAGCTCAGACGCGTCCTATGTTGTCGATGAAAGAGCAGCTGAGCCTCATTCTCTTGTTGCTGATGGCCTTTGGCATCATTTTCGAGCTGCCTTTGGTGATGGCACTCTTGGCGATGGTGGGTTTGATTCAGTCCAGGACACTGTTTAAATACCAGCGGCATGCCATCATCGCCAGTCTGGTGCTTGCGGCGGTGATTACGCCAACGGGGGACGCGGTGAATTTGGCCTTCATGGCAGTGCCGATGATGCTTTGTTATGAGTTGGGAGTGTTGCTGGTGTGGATGATGGAGAAAATGCGCAAGGAGGCTGTTGACAACGCGGGTGTTTAAGCCAAAACCGGTAAATTTTTCTTGCTTGAAAATGAGAGCATTGTATTTCAGATTTTTTTGAGAGATTGACAGCCTAGGAAATGGACATTAGGAAGCAGTCGCGCACAGGCAGGTGTGAAAATTTATGCCCGAAAAGGATTTAGGCAAAAAGTACATTTGTTTTAAATGCAGTGCCCGGTTCTATGATCTACGGCGTCCTGAGCCCTTGTGCCCCAAGTGCGGGGCAGATCAGCGGGAATGCCCGACTCCCAAGTCGAATGAGGTGCGTCGCCAGAGGACGGCTCCCAAGCCCGTTCCTGTGTTGGATCCGCTGGCTCCCATTGCAGACTTGGAGGGAGAAGAAAACGAGTTTGAAGATTTTGATGATGAGCCTGTGGATATAGACGACGATGAAGACTTTTAAACGAAGCGGCGCATGATGGGTGTTAGAGAAAGGGCACGGATGAAAAGAATTGCTTCCATGTGCCATCGAGTGCGGCTTTGTTTTCTCCAGGGAGGGTAGTTTGCAGGACGAACTTTTGGCTTTGACATCGCTTCAACAAGTAGACCTTGAAATTGCCGCCATGCAAAAAGCAGCAGCCTCCTATCCCAAGCAGGTAGGTCTGCTTGAGAAAGAACTGGAAGCACTGGATAGCCTGCTGGAATTTGAGAGAACAAAGCTGATGGACTTGGAACGCCAGAAGGCCACCTTAGAGCAGACCATTTCCGAAGAAAGAGAGAAGACAAAAAAGTGGGAAGTCCGCCTCTCGGAGCAGCGCTCCTCCCGCGAATATGCGGCACTTGCCCGGGAGATTGACATTGCCAAAAAGAGCAACCAAACGCTCAACGAAGAGTTGGCGGAACTTGGGAAGATGATTCAGCAGCAGCGGCAAACGCTTGCGCAGACAGAAGAAGCGCACCTCGACAAGCGACAGGGCATTGAAGAACGCATTGCCGAGCAAAAGCAGCGCCTGGCCGACGCAGGCGGGAAAATGGCAGACTTAAACCAGCGGCGCCTGCAGGCAGCGCAGACGGTGGGCAGTGCTTTGCTGCGTCGTTATGATGCCGTGCGCAAGAAGCGCACCCCCGCGCTGGTGGGCGTTTTGGAGCCGGGCACCTGCCTGGGTTGTCGCATGCACATTCCTCCCCAACTCTATAACATGCTGCGCACCACACTCAGCTATGAGCTTTGTCCCTCCTGTCAGCGCATCATCTATGCCAAAGAAGAAGCCTGAAAGGTTTTTTTGTCCGCTGTTGGATATGCCCGGTGCGGAAGCTTCGCCGCCATCTCCTGAAGCAGGAGCAAGCGCAGGGAAGCACACCTTTTTGCGCATTTATTCAGATGGGGCTTCACGTGGAAACCCCGGCCCCGCGGGGGCGGGGGCGGTATTGAAGGACAAGGAGGGGGGGGTACAAGAGCGCCTGGGGCGTTTTCTAGGGAAGCAAACCAACAACCAGGCAGAGTACGCGGGGGCTTTATTGGGGCTTCACCGCGCCAGGGCCCTGGGGGTTTCTTCCATTGAGTTGTTGTCCGACAGCCAGCTGCTCATTCGCCAATTGCAAGGCCATTACCGCGTCAAAAGCCCCGGGCTTTTGCCTTTATACCGAGAAGCGCTCCAATGCCTGGCACAATTTTCCCAGGTATGTTTGACGCATATTCCGCGCGAAGAAAACCAGGAGGCGGATGCCATGAGCAACCGCGCGATTGACGAAGGCGGAGAATTTTGATAGAAGGCACCCCGCCAAAGCAGTCCGGGCGAACGCGCAGCTTTCATTGTGAAAGGTGGGAGGAAAGTCCGAGCTCCACAGGGCAGAGCGCTGGCTAACAGCCAGTTCGGAGCAATCTGAAGGAAAGTGCAACAGAAAACAAACCGCCTGAAGTCCGGGCAACCGGCATTCAGGCAAGGGTGAAACGGTGCGGTAAGAGCGCACCGCAGCCAAGGCGACTTGGTCGGCATGGCAAACCCTGCTCGGAGCAAGAGCAAACAGAGGGGGCCCTCCTCGGAGGGCGCTGTTGGCCCGACAGAAAACCCTCGGGTGGCTCGCTTGAGGGCCCAGGGTAACCTGGGCTCCAGATGAATGTTCGCCACCCGCAAGGAAACTTGTGGGGACAGAACTCGGCTTATAGGGCTGCTTTGGCTTTTTTCATAGGAATGCAAGGAGGAGGCGGTGGGCTGGAGACAGAATTCAGGGGCTTTTTTTTAGGGTTGGGCCGGATTTTCGCTTAGATTGGTGGTGCCCGTGAAAAAAACATTTTGGCTTGGTTTGACAGCAATGACTTTAGGGTGGATGCCTTGGGCAAACGCCCAACCCATTCCCATTCCCGTCATACTTCCACAGCAGGACGCTTTGCCTGCACCTGCACCTGCGCCTGCACCTACGTCTGTGCCTGCGCAGGAGCCGGTGTCCGAGGCTCAGAATTTTCGCCAGAGGTGGACTCTGATAGCACAAAGCTTCAGGGACATGGAGACGAACCCTGACTATGCCGCATACTTTCTGGCTTCCAAAGAGTTGCGCGCCTGTCAGTGCAGCCGGCCTGACCCGTGGGCTGTGTTGCGCGGATTGGATGAAGGGCAACCCGCAGGAGGCGGAACCGATGCACAGCTGCGTTGCGGGTTTTGCATTGTCCAAAAATATGCCCAATGGCAGGAGCGTGTTTCCCAGCAATGCGGGTTGATGTTGGTGCTTTCGCCTTTTGAGATTGAGCGCCTGGAGAAGTCCGAGGACGCCAGTGGTTTGCCAAAGCGCTGTTTTGAGCGTGCGCGCTCCTTGCACCCTGTGGCAGCCAGTACCGCCCCGGCAAAGACAGAAGCGGTTTTGCCTCCCAAAGTGCACGGCGCCTTGGTGGAGCGCAAAGAAGCCCACCGCTATGTGCGTGTCATCGCCGGCCCTGCCTGTGTTGTCAGCGTGGAAGATGCAGGCCTTCAATTCACCAGCAAAGACTGGCTGGAAATTCCACCGGGCCTTATGCAATTGAAACTCAAAAGCACTTGCCAGGCCACCGTGGAGGTTTACCGCGGCGCCAAAGCCGAGTTTGAGCGCGTGGAGCCGTTGTCCGCAGGAGAGAGCAGCGTTTTGCGCTGGGAAACAAAATGAGTTTCCCGGGGCGCTGGCTGTGCTTTGCGGCCAGGGTGGTGTCTGCCGGTTTGGCCCCCGGGCATGTGCGCGCCTCGTTGTTGGCTTTGGGGTTTGACATGGACAAGCCTTCTGTCGACCCTTCTGCAGAAACAGGATGGCTTGTGCTGCAATGCCTTGCCCGGCTGAATGCGCCCCATGAAGAAGAGGATGCGGCACAAAGAGAGCTGGGCCGAAAACTGGCCTGGGCTTTGAGGGAACAAAACCTTGTGAAGTCCTCGCACCTGAGCTTCGCCAAACACCTGCCAAGTCCTCTTCGCATGCTGGGCCTTCAGAAGCTTGCTCAAGGCACCCCTTTTGCCTATGTATACTCGCGGGAGTGTGCGGGTTTGTGGAAGCTCCGCTTTGAAGGGGGAGTGCTGGTGCCATTGTCCCTGGGGATATGGGAGGTGTTGGGCGAATGGCTCGGCAAGAGGTGGGTTGTGTCGGCAGGGCCCAAGCCGGGCCCTGTTCTCTTTGTCCAGGAGGGTTAAGGTGCACTCAAACCAAGAAGCCGAAATGAAAGCGCTGGTGGCCAGGACGCTGGGGATTCCGGTTTCGGGCGCGCAGCTTGTTCGCCTGAAGCAGGACGCCTCGCTTCGCTCCTATTTCCGGGTTGTCATACCGCAGGAAGCTTCCTGGGTTGTCATGGTGATGCCGGAAGGTGCTTTGAAAAAAAGCGAAGAAGGCGGCGCGCAGCTGCTTTCTGAAGAGCTTCCATTTCTCAACGTCCACCGCTACCTGCAGGGCCTGGGCATGGCTGTCCCCAAGGTGCTTTGCTTTGACGAAGCGCGGGGGATGATGTTGCTGGAAGACTTGGGCGACACAACGCTGGAGGTGCAGGTACAAAAGCACCCGGACACTCTGGAGTCCTCCTATGCCGAGGTGGTGGACATGCTGGCATGTTTGCGCGCGCGCGCAGAGAAAACGCCTGCACCCGACTGCCTGGGCTTTCAAAGAGAATTCGACGAAGCACTCTATATGTGGGAGCTTCAGCATTTTCGCGAGTGGGGTTTGGACATATGGAGCCGTGTTTCGCGCACAGAAAAAGACAACGCAGAGCTCACAGAGTGCTTTGAAGCATTTGCGCGCACGCTGGCTGCTTTGCCGCGAGGTTTTACCCACCGGGACTTTCAAAGCCGCAACCTCATGCACAAGCAAGGCCAATGGTACCTCATTGACTTTCAGGATGCGCTGCAGGCACCCATGGCCTATGACTTGGTGGCTTTGCTGCGAGACAGCTACATAGAATTGAAGCCCGACTTTGTGCGAAGCATGGTGGCCCACTACAGGGCGTGTTTTGCAAAACACGCCGGCAGGCCTTCAGAGTCCCCCCAGGCGACTGTGGACGCGGACGACTTTTCGCGTGCCTTTCATTTGTTGACGGTGCACCGCAAACTCAAGGACGCCGCCCGCTTTGAATATATTGCGCGCAAAAAAAACAACGCCAGCTTTCTCCCCTTCATTCCCACTTCCCTGCGCTATGCGCGCACTGCCTTAAGTCACCTGCCGGAGCTTCAAAAGCTGCAGGCCTTGCTTGCGCGTTGGCTTGTGGAGTTTGCATGAAGCTGGCCGGCCTGGTGTTATGTGCAGGCAAAGGCACGCGTCTAGGTTGCCTGACGCAGCGCTGGCCCAAGCCTGCCCTCCCTTTGTTGGGCCAGCCGCTGTTGCGTTTTCCGCTGGCCTTGTTGTCCAACGCCGGCATAGGCGAGGTGGGCGTGAATGTACACCACCTCTCCCAGAAGATGGAGGAAGTGGCGAGGGCCGAAGCTGCGCGCATGGCGCTGGAGCTGGTGCTTTCACACGAGGAGACACTCCTGGGTACAGGCGGGGGTTTAAGAGAGTTGACAAAGCGCCTTCCGGCAGACACCTGGGTGGTACTGAATGGGGATGTGGTTTTGTCCATGGAGTTGACGCCCTTCATTGAGGCACACCTTGCTTCAGGTGCGGATGCAAGCATGTTGTTGATGCCGATGCCCGCGGGTGCGGCTTTCAACCCGGTGGAGGTGGACAAGCAGGGGAGGGTGAGCAAAGTGGCAGGCCACGGCCCGGGAGGGGGGTGCGCGGAGCCCTGGCACTTCATGGGTGCCTACGCGCTGTCCTCCAGGGTGCTGCCCTATTTGGCGAGGCCGGGTTTTTTTGACATTGCGCACGATGTTTTCCCGCGGATGATGGGCGATGGCTGCTTTATTCGTGCGCACTGTTTGCCAAAGCCGCCCTACTGGTCCGACGTTGGGACGTATGAGCGTTTTTTGCAAACCCACCATGACTTGATGGCGGGGCGCGTGGATGGGGGCCCTTTTTTCCCGCATTGGCCTTGGCGCACGCCCACGCCGGAGGCCATTCACTTAGAGCGCGGCGTATGCATTGGCCGAGGCATGACGTTGACGCCGCCTTTGTGGGTTGCGGCGGAAGAGAAATTGAGGCAAGTGCAGCTGGGCCCCTTCGTTTCTGTGGGCGCAGGCGTACAGCTGAGTGCAGGCCAGTGTTTTCAGCATGCAGCCTTGCTGGACGGCGCCACGCTTTTGGAGCCCAACCAACGTTACATTTCGGGCATAGCCGCAGGCGACCAGTGGATTCCCGTGGCAGCCCAAGCCGCCGAAGCCCCCCCAGCACACCCAACCCTGTCCTGAAGAAGGACAAAAAGACCCTTCAGGATGAAAAACAACGGACGAGGACGCAGGTTATGTTGTCCGTCCCCCCATGCTCATTGGCCGTTTGGATGAGTGTAGCGCAAGTCTTCTCCAAGTCAGAAGCCGAAGAGAGGATGGAGGCCATTTGCGCATCAGACACCATGCCGGAAAGCCCATCGGAGCACAAAAGAAACAAGTCCCCGGGCTGGGGGACAATGCGCAGCAAATCCACCTGCACAGTCGTCTTCATGCCCAGGGCACGAAGGATGACGTTTTTATGTGGGAAATTTTCAATTTCTTCCGGGGCGAGTTTTTTGGTTTTTAAATAGTCGTTGAGCAAAGAATGGTCTTCGGTGAGCTGCTTGAGGGTGCCTGCGCGCAAGCAATAGCTGCGGCTGTCGCCGACATGGGCAATATAGGTGCATTTGGGTGTGAAATAGGCGCTGACAATGGTTGTACCCATGCCCCTGAATTTGGGGTCCGAATTTTGCCGCTCATAAATCCGGACGTTTGCCAGTTTGATTCCGGTTGTCAGCCGGTTCTCGTCATAGTTGCGGGACTTATCCATCTTGAAAGGCCACGTGGCGTCCTGGTCGTTCGCCGTCATGAGGAAGAAATTGGCCATTTCGTCCACCGCAATTTGCGAAGCGATTTCTCCGGAAGCGTGTCCGCCCATTCCGTCCGCGACAACAGACAGCTGCTCCTCCGGCATCATCAGGAGGTTGTCCTCGTTGTGCGTGCGCTTCATTCCAACGTGAGTTTGCCCAGCCATCAAAATCCGCATGCTTCCCCTAAAATAAGCGCCTTTGTCGCATAGGTCCAGAAGTGAGTTTGAAATTAGCCGTTCTCAAATACAATCCAATCCCCCTCGTGTGTTTCCAGGAATTTTAACGTGCCCGCAGGCAACTCCAAAACAGAATGTGCACCCCTGACAAAAGGCCCCAGCCTCCAGGGCGGAAACGCGTGCAACATGTGAAGAATTTTGCCATGTTTGTCCAGAAAAGCGGCGTCTATTGGAAAGCGCATAAAAAAACTGTGAATGCTGTTGCAGGGCAGAATATGAAGGGCACTTCCCATGGGCAAACAGCGAAGGCCCATGAGTCCCTTGAAGCGTTGTGCGAAACTTCTCGCTTCGGTGACTTCTTGTGCCACAATGCGGTTGCGAGTTTTGTTGATGGCGCGCAGGTACATTTTTTATGTTGAGACGGTTGTTAAAGCCCATGGCTCTGGTTTTGGTGTCGCCTCAAATTCCTCCGAATACGGGCAATGTCGCTCGTCTATGTGCTGTAACAGGTTGCCAACTCATTTTGGTGGGCCCTTTGGGGTTTTCCATCGAGGACAGGCAGTTGCGTCGAGCGGGCCTGGACTATTGGGACAAGGTTTTTTTGAAATATTATTCTGCATTTTCGGATTATTTAGAAGATTGGCCTTTGGCCCGTCGATGGTTATTTTCTGCCCGGGCGCAAAAAAGTTGCTTCTGTGTGGACTATGCCCAGGGAGACCATCTCATTTTTGGCTCTGAAACCTGTGGGTTGAGCCAGGAAATTTATGCTACGGCTCAGGGGGAGCGGGTGACCATTCCCATGCTGGAGGGCATACGCTCCTTGAATTTGTCAACGGCAGTAGGGATTGCCACCTATGAAGCAATGCGGCAGTTGCAGTTTTCGCGAAACTGATAGAAGCTGGCGGTTAAGCCGGAGCGTTGTTTTTTTAAGGGTGGGTTTTTCGAGGACACGGGTTTTTCAAGGACGCGAGTTTTTCAAGAACACAATATGAAGGGGCAAGCGATCAGGGTGAGTATCCAGAGCACACAGCAAGAGGGAGAAGCGCTTTTATTCATCCACCTGAGTGCGACAGGCTGATGGCTATCAGGAAAAAAGACGATGACCACAAAGCGAGGTGAGCAGGAGCACTCAGAGGCTTCTTTGAGCAAGGAGAGGCTGCAAGGGGCGCAGGAAGCCGTTGCCAGTGAGGTGGCGGCCGCGGAGCCTGAGATGCCTCCCTTGTTGGCAGAGCCCGCTGCGGAGGCGGTGCGGGTGACCGTCATCAAATTCGAAAAATACTCTCGCAGCACCATGGCGACGGTGCCGATAATGCCGGCAGTGTCTTTGGATTTGGCTTCAGAAAAGAATTTGCCGGCCTTTGCAAGTCCACCGGTATTTGGTGGTGCGGCGCGCACGTTTTTGAATTCTGCTCCAGGAAGCGCAGAGTACGAGCTTTTGCAAAATGCAGAAGCTTCCGAAGACGCCGACGAAGAGAGGCTGGGTGAAACCACGCCCAACCTGAGCATGGCGGAGGAAGCTTCGGAAGCGTTTGAAGAGCCTCTGCTTGTCCCCAAACCTCGCCCCCATGACGCGGGTGCTTCTGTCAAACCGAATGCGCCAAAGCTTGCGTTGCAGGCAGATGCCCCAACACAACCATGGCTTGTGGCAATTCATGAATCCGAGACACCACCGGGGGAGGGGGTTTCTCCCCGCAAAGAGGAAGAAAGAGGGGGGGGTGAAAACAGAAGGCCCAGGACAAAGCAGCTGAGTGGGTGGCTTGTATGGAGCGTTGCCGTGGGTTTGTCGGCGATTGTGGCCTCCTGGGTATTTTTCACATACGAGGCGCAACAAGAGTCCTCCTCTATTGCCGCACTCTCGCCCGAAAAGTCCGCGCCTTCGTCGAAGGGCGCCGCTATGTCGCCTGAAAAACTTGCGCAAGCTGTGCCTGCTTCTCCTTTGGACATTTCGGATGGCATGCGTTTGGCGCTGGCGCCTTCGGCCGCGAAGCCCGACGCCAACGCACCTTCGGAAGAAGCGCAGACGGCAGCACAGGAGGCACCCAGGGCTTCCGCAGAAGCGCCTGAGGGGTTGGCGCAAGCCAAGGAGGATTTGGTTGAGTTGCCCACAAAGGCCGCTGCACCAACCAAAGCAGAATACATTTCCAAAGAGGAGCGTCTGTTTGTTGAAGGCCTGGAGGCGGCCAGGAAATATGCGCAAAAAGACCAATTCACGCGCGCACTCCGAGAGCTCAGCAAAATTCACCCGCAGTACAAAAAATACCCCACGCGCGTTTTGGAGTTTGAATTTCTCTATGCGATGTCTCTGGTGTTTACAGAAGGGGATTCCAAGCAAACCCTAAGGGCCTTGCAGATGTTGGAGTCTCTTCGAAACCCCTACAAAACAAACCCCGACTACTGGCGCGCCTCCGGTTTTGCCAACCAGCTTTTGGGAATGGACGAAGCCATACCCATTCGTGAGCGACTTAAGTTTTTGCGTCAGGCAAAGTCGGACTATACCGAGTCGCTGCGCCTGGGGCGAAACAACCCCAAATATACACAAGCGCGCTCCTATATTGAGCACATTGAGCGCGACTTAAGAGAGCTTATGGATGATAACGCTGGGGATTGAAACCTCATGCGATGAGACGGCGGTAGCGCTTTTGAAAGACGGCCGTGAAGTGCTGGCCGACGTGGTGCTGACGCAAGCCAGGGTGCACGAGCGCTTTGGAGGTGTGGTGCCTGAAGTTGCCAGCCGCAACCACCTCCAGCAATGCTTGCCCTGTTTGGAGGAGGCGCTTCAAAAAGCCCGAAAAACTTTGGCAGAGGTAGCGCTGTATGCGGTGACGGCAGGGCCCGGCCTGCAGGGGGCTTTGTTGGTGGGCGTGCTGCTTGCCAAAACCTTGGCGCGCGCGCATGGCCGCCCTTGCATTGGCGTCAACCACCTCGAAGGACACCTCCTGGCCATTGCCCTGGACAAGGAGCCTCCCAAGCCGCCTTTCTTGAGTTTGGTGGTTTCAGGAGGGCACACGCATATGTTTGCGGTGGAGGCTTTTGGGCGCTACCGCAAGGTGGCTTCCACGCGTGATGATGCGGCTGGCGAGGCTTTTGACAAGGTGGCCCGCCTGCTGGGCCTGCCCTACCCCGGGGGGGTGCAAGTGGACATGCTGGCCAGGCAGGGGGAGCGGGGGGCATTTTCTTTCCCGAGGGCCCTGAGGGGGAAGAGGGTATACGACTTTTCTTTTTCCGGACTCAAGACAGCGGTGGCCAACCTCATTGCCGAAGAAGGCCTACCCAGCGGCCAACGCCTCTATGACATGTGCGCCTCCTTCCAGGAAGCGGTGGCCGACGTACTGACGAAAAAGTGGATAGCCGCAGCCTTGCAGTTGGGGTTTGAAGCGGTGGCCCTGGGAGGCGGCGTGGCCGCGAATTCTCGCTTGAGAAGTTTGGCCAAAGAGCGCGCGAAAGCCGCCGGCCTTCGCCTGTATTTGCCAGAGCCTGCTTTGTGCACAGACAACGCGGCGATGATTGCTTTGGCCGGCTATGAAGCCTATATGCGCGGAGAAAGAAGCGACATGGCGCTGGACGCAAAACCCACTTGGAACCTCTGAATGGACAGTTGAAGAAGATATTTGAAAAAATGAGCCGGCCGGAAAAAATATTGGAGCGACTGAAGGCCCAGGACAACCACCGCGCGTTGGTGAATGTCGAAAACCACGGCGCGGACATTCTCGTCGAGGGCAGGCGCTACAAAAATTTCTCGTCGAATGACTACCTGGGCCTTGCCGGCAACCTTTCCTTGCAAAAAGCCTTCTTCGCTCAGCTTCCGGAATGCGAATTTCTTTTAAGCAACCCCTCTTCGCGTCTCCTCACAGGAAACTCCGCGCACTACCACCAACTTGAAAGCACCTTGTCGAGCCTGTTTGGCGGCCGCTCAGCGCTTGTGGTGGGAAGCGGATATTTGGCCAATACGGGCATTCTCCCAGCTGTCACCGGCAAGAATGACTTCATTCTGGCAGACAAACTTGTGCACGCCAGTTTGATAGACGGGCTGAAACTGTGCGAGGCCGAGTGGAAGCGGTTTCGCCACAATGACATGTCCCATTTGGAGGCCCTGCTTTCAGAGGCTGTGGGTTATGACAACCTGTGGGTTGTTACCGAGTCGCTCTTCAGCATGGACGGCGATTTTGCGCCCATGAGAGCGCTTGCGAAACTGCGTGAGCACTATGGCTTCAAACTCTATGTGGACGAAGCGCACGCCTTCGGCGTCTATGGAAAAGGCCTGGGCTATGCCCACGAAATGGGTGTGGAGCCCGACATTGTGCTGGCCACATTGGGCAAGGCACTCGCCTCCTGCGGGGCTTTTGTACTCAGCGACGAGGCGACGCGGGAGCTTCTTATAAACCGCATGCGCACGCTGATTTTTTCGACGGCATTGGCCCCCATCAACCTTCTGTGGAGCAACTTTCTGCTGGGGAGGTTGGCCGAGTTTGAGCCACAGCGCCAGGCGCTTTTGGGGCTTGTTGCCCTCATGGGCGCAAACTCGCAAATTGTCCCCCTCATGGCGGGAGAGAATGCGCGGGCACTGGAAATGGCCAGCGCATTGCGCGAGGGCGGCTTTTGGGTCCACGCCATACGCTCGCCGACGGTGCCTGCAGGCAAGGCCCGCGTGCGCTTGAGTTTGAGCGCGGGGTTGACGCAGGAGGACATTTTGAAATTCAAAGAGGCATGGAACTTCATTGGTTGAAAAAAGAGGCTTCGCCTTCGCTGGTGGTTTTCGTACTCGGGTGGGCCGCAAACCACCGCTTCGTGGAGCATATACGCCCCCGGGGTTTCGACGTGCTGAGCATCAGCGACTTGAGGGAACTCAAAGCGCTTGCCTTTCCGGAATATCGCCACAAAGTACTTCTGGCCTGGAGCTTCGGCATATGGGCGGCCGAGCATATGTTTCGAGAAGAAGTGTTTGAGCGCGCCGTGGCACTGTGCGGCTCGCCGCTGCCGATGAGCGACAAGCATGGCCTGGGCCTAAGGCGCGCAAGGCTGACGCTCCGCAGCCTCCCTGACGGACTTCTCCCTTTCTACCGCGCCTGCCTGGGGCCGAGTTTCGAGCGCTTCTTGCCCATGCTTCCTGCTCGAAGCCCGGAAGAATTGCGCCAGGAATTGGACTTTCTCATAGAGCGCTCCTCACACAACGACGCCCCCCACATTCCGTGGAAGCAAGCTGTCCTCGGAGAAAAAGACACCATTTTCCCCCTCGCCCCGCTTTTGGACTATTGGGGTGACAAAGCCCTCGCCCTGCCGTTTTCTCACTACCCTTTCGCCGACGAGGCCATGGTCATCCAATGGATAAATGGATAGTCAAACGACGCTTCGAGGCGGCCTTAAAGCACTATGAGCTTCAGGCGAAGGTGCAAAGGGAGGTGTGCCGGCAAATGGCGGACGAGCTTGCTTTGCTTCAGCCAAAGCCCCGGCGCGCTTTGGAGGTGGGTGCCGGCACAGGACTTCTCACGCGCGAATTGCTGAAGCTTGTGCCCCAGGCGCACTGGTGGCTGAACGACTTGAGCGAAAAGGCCGAAGCATACCTCGCGCCGATGCTTGCGAAGACGAAACACGCCTTCCTCTGGGGCGACGCCGAGACGCTGGCGTTTCCTGGCAACCTGGAACTTTTGGCTTCGGCTTCGACGGTGCAGTGGTTTGACGACTTGCCTCGCTTTCTCAAAAAATGCGCCGCGCATTCTCTTCCCGGCGCGCTTTTGGCGCTGTCGACTTTCGGCCCGGAAAATTTCAGGGAAGTGCGGGCGACGACGGGGCGCGCGCTTCACTATTACAGTGCCGAAGCGTTTGCAGAAATGGTGGTGTGCAGCGGCTATGAAATTTTGAGCCTTCGCGACTTTCAAACCGAGCTTCTTTTCGACACACCGGCCGAGGTATTGCGCCACATAAAAGCCACAGGCACCAGCGGCACAGGCTATTTCCGCTGGACGGCAGGAAGGCTTCGCGAGTTTGAGCTGAAATACCGCCGCGACTTTGGCGCCCCCGGCCTGGATGGCAAGGTGAGCCTCACCTATGCCCCCATTCTCCTGACAGCGAGGAAGTACCCATGAGTTTGGCATTGGAGTCCCCCCAGCGCATTTTGCATGCCCGCGGCCTCAAACCCAAAAGCAGCTTTGGCCAGAATTTTTTGGCCGACGACGGTATGCTTCAGAAAATGGTGGCATTGGCCAAGCTGAAACCCGGGGAGGCGGTGGTAGAGTTGGGGGCGGGGCTAGGGCATTTAAGCCGACACTTGCTGGAGGCGGGGGTAGAGTTGTGGGCAGTGGAGAAAGACCGCGACATGGCCCATATACTCCGGGAGTACAACTGGCCTGGTTTTCATGTGGTGGAGCAGAATGCTGTGAAGACGAAGTTTTCGCTGCTCACTTCAAAACCCGAAGGCAGTGTGGTGGGCAACTTGCCCTACCATTTGAGTGCGCCGCTTTTGTTTTCGGTGTTGGAGCAGGCTTCTTTTGTACGCATGGCGGTGTTTACCTTGCAGCGCGAAGTGGTGGAGCGCCTGGTTGCTGCGCCCGGCAACCGGGACTATGGCCTTTTGTCCGTGCTTTTGGGGCACAAGTTTGCATTGGAAAACATGCTTCACATTCCGGCGCGTTGTTTTTTCCCGGCGCCCAAAGTGGACTCTTGTGTATTGAGAATGCAGCGCCTTCCAAGTCCGCGCGGCCCCGTCAAAGACGAGGCGCGTTTTGTGCGCCTGGTGAAGGCCGCTTTTTCCCGCAGGCGAAAAACCCTCGCCAATGCCCTCAAAAGCGACATGGAATTGTTTGAGCGCCAGTCCATTCAACAAAGCCTGGAGAGGGCGCACATTGAGCCAAAACGGCGCGCCGAAACTTTGTCCGCAGAAGAATTCGCAAGACTCGAATCCGTCCTTCCCTGAACGAATCCATTCTATCCTGAATGAGGACAAAAAGACCCTTCAGGTGAAGCAGGCCAGTGCACGTTGCTCCCCCTGCTTCAAACAAAAGCAACGAAACTCAACAAGGCGACAGCCCTGGGCCTGGGCCAGCGTTTCCAGTGTTGGCCGCAAGGCCGCATCCGCCTTGCCCAGCATGGCCAGCACTTTGCCGCCGGGAAGCACATAGTTTTTGGCCAGCGGCAAAAAAGCGTCCACCGCCATGAGGGCGCGTGACACCACCGCGTCAAAACCCTCCAGGCCCTCGGCCTTGGCCTGGCCGCGCGCAAACAGCCGGCGTACCTGCAGGCGCGGGTGCAGGCCGCAATGCACGGCCGCATGCCGCAAAAAAGCCGTCTTCTTCGCACAGGACTCCACAAGGCATGCCCGAAGGCCGGGCATGGCCATGGCCAACACCGCCCCCGGAAAACCCGCCCCGCTGCCCAAGTCCAACACGTGGAGACTGCCTTGAAGCAGCGGCACAAGGTGCAGCGAGTCCACAAAATGCTTGTACACCACCTCTTCGGGCTCCGTCAGCGCCGTCAGGTTGATTCGGCGATTCCACCGCAGCATTTCGGTTGCATAGCGCGCCATGTTGTCTGTTGCCCCCGCAGGCAAAACCCAACCTTCCTCAGACAGGGCTTTCGCCAGCAAGGCTTTCACGCACTTTTCTTGTGTGAGGGGACACTCAGCTTTCATCACCGGCAGGTTGCTTGAGAAGCAAAGCCTCCAGGCCTTGGCCTCTCTCTTCCAGATAGTGATAAAAGCCCGCATGGGAGAGCCCCAAGTCCTCGAGGGTTTTGGCAACCAACTGCTCCAAGGGCGCCTTGGGTTGTTTTTTGAGTGCCAGGGCCAGCTTCAACATGGCAAGGCCGTAGAGGCCGTCCGCCATGTTTTCGGGGGCGGGGGCTTTGGAAGTCAGCGTAGGGGTTTGGGTACGGGTTTGGGCAGTGGCCGGACGAGGTTTGGAGGGGGGGCGCCGTGACATGGAGGGAGACTATGTCCCAGGCGAATATAATTCAACCCAATAGGTGGGCTTGTGCATAGAAGAAGATAAGGCATGGGCAAAACGCTCAAAACCTGGCATACAGAAAGGGTGCCGACGACGAGCTTCCCGAAGACGGCGGAAGGCCACCCAAGGCAGGTGCCGGAAACACTTGTTGTGACAAACCCTCTACCCCAGGAGGTGAACCGTGAAGAAGGTCACCATCCACGAGTTGCAAAAGCGGAAGGTGTTGGGGCAGAAAATTTGCGTTGTGACAGCCTATGACGTGGCCTTTGCCAGAATTTTCGACGAGGCGGGCGTGGATGCTTTGCTGGTGGGCGACTCGTTGGGAATGGTGATTCAGGGCCACGCGTCAACCTTGCCGGTGACGATGGAGCATATGCTTTACCACACCCAGGCTGTTTCCCGGGGGGCAAAGCGCGCCCACATTATTGCGGACATGCCCTTTGGCAGCTACCAGGCCTCCGACGAAGAAGCCGTGCGAAACGCCGCGCGCCTCATGGCGGAAGGCGGGGCATGCAGCGTCAAACTCGAAGGCGGCGAAAGCTATGCGCCCACCGTGCAGCGCCTGGTGCGCTCCGGCATTCCCGTCATGGGACACATAGGGCTGATGCCTCAGCAGCTGCACAGCACCGGCGGTTTTGTCGTGCAAGGGCGCAGCGAAGCAGAGGCTGCGCAGATTGTTCGCGACGCCAAAGCCCTGGAGCAGGCCGGCGCCTATGCGCTGGTGCTGGAGGCCATTCCGACAGAGTTGGCCCGCACCCTGCATTCCATGCTTTCCATTCCAACCATCGGCATTGGTGCCGGCAAGCACTGCGACGGGCAGGTACTCGTGAGTTATGACTTGCTGGGCCTCCTTCCGGACTTCAAACCCAAGTTTGTCAAACGCTATGCCAACCTCCATGCCGTGGCCTTGGATGCTGCCCGGCAGTTTTGCAAAGAGGTGCAAGCCGAAAGTTTCCCCGGCGAGGAACACACTTTCCATGCCATTCGCCTGGTGGCTTCCAGCCCGCCCCCTGAAGAGGAGGAGCCCGGACGCACCGGCTCCGACTATGGCGCCCCCATATGAGTTTTGAGTTTTTCACGACGGCAACTCAGGTACGCACGCACACAGCACAGCTTGCCGCAAAGGCGCGCAGCCTGGCGCTTGTACCCACCATGGGTTGTCTGCACTCAGGGCATATGGCCTTGGTGGAAGCCGCGCGCGCAAAGGCGGATGTTGTGGCGCTTTCCATTTTCGTCAACCCCCTTCAGTTTGGCCCCAACGAGGATTTTGGGAGGTACCCTCGGCAACTGGAGGAGGATGTGAAAGCCTGCCGGGAGGCGGGGGTGGACTGGGTATACGCCCCCCCGGCGCAGGAGGTATACCCCCCGGGTTTTCAAACCCACGTGCATTGCGAGAAGTGGAGCCCTCTTTTGTGCGGGCAAACGCGCCCCCTTCATTTCCGGGGCGTGACGACCGTGGTATGCAAGTTGTTTGCCTTGTTTCGCCCCCGCTGGGCCATGTTTGGAGAAAAAGACTTCCAGCAGCTGTGTTTGGTGCGCGCCATGAACCAGGACTTGGACTTGGGTGTGGAAGTGGTGGGCCTGCCCATTGTACGCGAAGAAGACGGCCTGGCGTTGAGCTCCCGCAATGTCCTGTTGTCGGCGGCCGAGCGCAGGCAGGCCGTGGCACTTTCCCGCGCTTTGTTTTTTGCACAAAAGCGCTGCCTTCAAGGAGAGCGCCGCGCTGCTGTGTTGATAGAGGAAGCCAAAGAAAGTTTGTGTCAGGCCGGTCTGCGCATAGACTATGTGGAGATTGTGGACGAGGCGACGCTTGCGCCCGCAGAGCGCATTGAAACCCAAAGCACGCGCATGCTGGCAGCGGGGTTTGTGGGAAATACGCGGTTGATTGACAATGTGCCGCTGAGCACATGTTAATGGCATGGCTTTGGGAGTTGAGGCAGCATGAAAGGAAAACCGGCCAAAACAGGAATACGCAACATTGCCGAAAACCGGCAGGCGCGCTTTTCCTATGAAATAGAAGACAGCCTGGAAGCCGGCATAGAGCTTTTGGGCAGCGAGGTGAAGTCCCTGCGCGACGGAAAAGTCAGCCTCGCAGAAGGCTATGCTGCGCCCAAAGGCCGCGAGCTTTACCTCTACAAAGTGCATATTGCGCCCTATAAAGCCGCCGGACTTTTCGGGCATGAGCCTTTGAGGCCGCGCCGTCTTCTGCTGCACCGCAGGCAGATGGAGAAATGGTCTGCCAAACTCAGAGAGCAAGGCTTGACGCTGGTACCGCTCTCCCTCTATTTCAAAGAGGGTTGGGCCAAAGTGCAACTGGGCTTGTGTGTTGGCAAGAAGCAGTCCGACAGGCGCCAGGAAATGAAGGAGCGCCAGGTGCGGCGCGAAATGGCCGTGGCATTCAGGAGGCGATGATGGAAAATTCGCTCCAGGAGAAGCAAAGCAAACTGGAGTCCATGCTGCAAAAGGGCGTGGTCATGATCTATTTAGACGCACGCAAGCCGGGAGTGCGCTTGCCTGCGCATTTGGAAACCCAGGCCTATGTGGCACTCAACCTCTCCTACCGCTTTTCCCCCCCGGACTTGGCCGTCAACACCTGGGGGGTACGGGCCACACTGAGTTTCGAGGGCAGGCTTTTTCCTGTCGCAG